>ERZ778028.2945-NODE-2945-length-10969-cov-6.223474_pt1 | contig 10969 bp, 10 predicted proteins | sample MGYA00375758_ERZ778028 | MGnify/ENA primary metagenome ERZ778028 (study PRJEB29350, sample SAMN05389828) | bioreactor metagenome | isolation source: Thiocyanate bioreactor | place: South Africa: University of Cape Town | collected 2014-03-17 ... | reverse complement strand
TCCCCAAGAGGAGAACCATGAAGAAACTGAACAAAGTGGCGATGTTGTTTGCCTCCGCCGTGATCGCAACCGCTGCTGGCGCTCAAACCGTCGACAACTGGAAGAACGGCTCTGGCGAGCTGGTCTGGAAGAACGGCACCAACGAACTGTGCTGGCGCGATGCCAACTGGACGCCCGCCACGGCAGCCGAAGGCTGCGACGGCGCGCTGGTCAAGGCTGCTGAGGCGCCGGCTCCGGTTGCTCAGCCTGCTCCCACGGCCAAGCCTGCTCCTGCTCCGGCACCCGCTCCGGTGGCTTCTTCCAAGGTGACCTACGCCGCTGACGCCTTCTTCGACTTCGACAAGGCTGTGCTCAAGCCAGAAGGCAAGGCCAAGCTGGATGATCTGGTCTCCAAGGTCAAGGACATCAACCTGGAAGTCATCATTGCCGTGGGCCACACCGACTCCATCGGTAGCGATGCCTACAACCAGAAGCTGTCGGTGCGCCGCGCCGAAGCTGTGAAGGCTTACCTGGTGTCCAAGGGCATCGAGAAGAACCGTGTGTACACCGAAGGCAAGGGCAAGAAGCAGCCCGTGGCCGACAACAAGACCAAGGAAGGCCGCGCCAAGAACCGTCGCGTGGAAATCGAAGTGGTCGGTACGCGCTCCAACTGATCTCGCGGCTCTCGCCAGATCTTCAAAAAGCCCCGGCAACGGGGCTTTTTTCATTGGGGAACGCTTTGTCTGTCGGACAATAAGCGCATGAACAGCAATGTGAACGTCGATCCTGCAGAACTTGCCAAATTTTCCGACCTGGCGCACCGCTGGTGGGACCGGGAAAGCGAGTTCAAGCCCCTGCATGAAATCAATCCCTTGCGGCTGGGATGGATCGATGCCATTGCCCCGCTGACAGGAAAGAAGGTGGTCGATGTCGGCTGTGGCGGCGGCATCCTTTCGGACGCCATGGCGCGCAAGGGCGCCGAGGTGCTCGGCATCGACCTCGCCACCAAATCGCTCAAGGTGGCACAGTTGCATGCGCTGGAAGCCGAAACCCCGAGGGTGAGCTACCGCGAGATCAGCGCCGAAGCGCTGGCGGAAGAGCAAGCCGGGCAATTCGATGTCGTCACCTGCATGGAGATGCTTGAACACGTACCCGATCCTGCCTCGGTGGTATCTGCCTGCGCCCGACTGGTTCGCCCGGGTGGGTGGGTGTTCTTCTCTACCATCAACCGCAGCGCGAAGGCGTTCGTCTTTGCCATCGTGGGCGCCGAATACGTGTTGCGGCTGTTGCCGCGCGGTACCCACGAATACGCGCGCTTCATACGGCCGAGCGAACTGGCACACAGCTGCCGCGCGGCAGGCCTGGATATCGCCCAGACGCGGGGCCTGGAGTACAACCCCTTGACCGGCCGCTACTGGCTTGGGAACGACACCGGGGTGAACTACCTGGTGGCGGCGCAACGGGGCGGTTGAGATGTTCCATTCCGTACGTGCGGTGCTGTTTGACCTCGACGGCACCTTGATCGACAGCGCCACCGACCTTGCGCGTGCCGCCGACAAGATGCGCACCGACCGGGGCCTGCCTGCCCGGCCGCTGGCCGATTACCGTGGCATGGCGGGGGCGGGAGCACGCGGCATGCTGAGCGTCGCGTTCGGAATGGCGCCCGACCACCCCGAGTTCGGCGCGTTGCGCGAGGAATTCTTCGCCAATTACGCCGCCTGCATGTTCGACCATACGGCCGCGTTTCCCGAAGTGCCCGAATTGCTGGCTGAGATCGAATCGCGTGGGATCCCATGGGGTGTCGTCACCAACAAGGCCGCGCGCTTCACAGAACCCCTGCTGGGCGGGCTGCCGCTGTTCGCACGGTGCGCGGTTGCCATCAGTGGGGACACCACGCCCTACGCCAAGCCGCATCCGGCGCCCCTGCTGGAGGCCGCCCGCCGCCTGAAACTCGCGCCCGAACACTGCGTGTACGTGGGGGACGACGAACGCGACATGCTTGCCGGTCGGGCGGCCGGCATGCCGACCGCCGCCGCTGCGTACGGCTACCTGGGCGCGGCCGGGACGGTGGACGGGTGGCAAGCCGACGCGCACATTAATTCCCCCATGGGCCTCTTGCAATTGCTCCCCTCGCCTTAAGATAGGTTGCTTGGGGCTGCCCTGGTTTCGACGTGGGTTCGGAATCGGCGTGGTGCATGTCGAGCTTGAGTGGCGCTCGTAAATCTGCATTCGAAAAACTAACTGCAAACGACGAACGTTTCGCACTCGCTGCTTAATTGCCAGTGAGCCTTGCAACAGTTGGCCGATGGGCTGGGCAAGGGGGTATCGAGCAATCGCTACCTCCCGGCTGCAAGGATAATTACATGGGCTGGCCCTGACCCGGGTACCTTGGGTCGGGGCGAGACAATAGGGTACTGGCGGCCGGTAGAGCGTGCGACTGCGCGATGCCGGTGGCGAGACTCAAAACAGACCGCTAAACATGTAGATCTGCCCGGTAAAGGCTTGCGGACGCGGGTTCAATTCCCGCCAGCTCCACCAATTACCAAAGCCCAACCCTTATCGGTTGGGCTTTTTTCTGCCCGGAATGCCAGTGTTGGCGCGGTTCCGGGCTCCTGCCTCTAGAGCGCGCCCTTGCCGGGCCGTCGACTTTCGGCCTCGACATCGCCGGTTTTCTCTCTCCGTTCTCTGTTGACCTCTTGACCGTCCAAGTGCCCAAGTCCACTGTTTTCGCGGGTTTGAGGGCAGGCGGTTGCGGTTTTCGTCTGCTCAGGCGACGGCGACCGAGAACGCAGAACAACAGGCCTGGACGCTCACGCCGCCTGCAACGCCGCGATCAGCGGACACTGCACCTGCCCGCTCGTGGCGCAGCAGCGCTCGACGAGCCCCTGCAGCGCACCCTCAATCCTTTGCAGATCCGCAAGCCGGGCGCGCACGTCTGCTAGCTTGTGCTCGGCCTGTTCGCGGGCCTCGGTGCAGTGCGACCCATCCTCGAGCTTGAGCAAGTCCGCGATCTCGTCGAGGCTGAACCCCAGACGCTGAGCGGACTTGATGAAACGCACGCGCGCCAGATCCGCCTCGCCGTAGCGGCGGATGCCGCCCAGCGGGCGGTCGGGCTCCTGCATCAAACCCTTGCGCTGGTAGAAGCGGATCGTTTCGACGTTGACCCCGGCGGCCTCGGCCAGGACGCCGATGGTCAGGGTTTCGGGTAGTTCGTTCATGGCACTTGACTCCGTACTTAAGTACGGAAGTAAGCTTACGCCATGAAACCAGTTTCCCCAACTGAATCTCGAACCAGCGATGGGCGTGGCGCGCTATTGACCGGCGGTCTGGCCGCCATCCTCGCGTCCACCTGCTGCCTCGGCCCCTTGGTGCTGATCACGCTGGGTGTCTCCGGCGCGTGGATCAGCAACCTAACCCTGCTCGAACCGTATCAGCCCTTCTTCATCGGTGCGGCGCTCGTGGCACTGTTTTTCGCGTACAGGCGCATCTGGCGACCCGTTGCAGCCTGTGAGCCCGGGCAGCTCTGCGCGCTGCCACAAGTCAACCGCAGCTACAAGGCGTTGTTTTGGATCGTGGTGGCGCTGGTCATCGCTGCGCTCGGATTCCCGCTGATCGCGCACTGGTTCTACTGAAAGGAAACTGCCATGAAAAAACTCGTCGCCCTGGCCGCGTTGGCCGCGATGACCTCGCCCCTCTGGGCTGCCACGCAGAGCGTCACGCTGTCCGTGCCGGGGATGAACTGCGCCACCTGCCCGATCACCGTCAAGAAAGCGCTGACCAAGGTCTCCGGCGTCAGCAAGATCGACGTGAACCTGGATCGACGCGAGGCCAGGGTGACATTCGATGATGCGAAGGCGAATGTAGAGGCCCTCACACGCGCCACCAAGGACGCAGGTTATCCGTCCACCGTAGTAGGAGCCGCCAAGTGACTGCGGTGATCCTGGAATCGACGCTGACCTGTCCCGAGTGCGGCCACGCCAAGACCGAGACGATGCCGACAGACGCCTGCCAGTGGTTCTACGAGTGCGGGCAGTGTCACGCCGTGCTTAAGCCCAAGCCGGGTGACTGCTGCGTGTATTGCTCCTACGGCACCGTGCCGTGCCCGCCGATCCAGGAGCGTGGCAAGGGCAGTTGCTGCGGTAGCTGATCACGCCAGTCGCAGCCGTTCACGCTGCTCATCCCACAGTTGGGGAATGGCACGACGGCTGACGCTTTCCAATGTCACGCCCGCAGCCGCACCGGTTGCGCAGGCTTCAACGACGCTGGGTGCCAACTGCGCCAATCGGGCGATCCGGCTGGCACGACCCAGATCGAAGCCTTCAGCTTCAGCGATCTCAGTGATCGACGCGAAGCGCCCTTCGTCCATCAACCTTTGCCAGTGGTGCGCGAGGCCGAGCGCGCGCATCAAAGGCGTGTCCTGCGTGGTCGCCTTCATCAATCGCTCGCGCCGGGCCTCGTCCTGGAACTCCTGCGGCGCATCCAACGGCGTGATGACCTGCTTCTTCAGGCCCCGGCGCACCAGCGTCCAGGGCAGGAAGGTTTCCATCTGCACGCCGCCAGCGGGCAGCGGCGTCTGGTACGTCACCGGGTCGCCCTTGACCCGTCCGCGATGCTTGAGACTCATGCGTCCTCCTCGAAGCTGGCCATCAGCTCGCGCTGGGCTTGCCAATCCACCATCAGCCGATTGCGCTGGAACCACATCAGCGTCAACCGGCGCGGCTGGCCAAATCATCGAAACCACGCCCTCAAGGCCAAGGCGTTACTATCTGGCTCGGCAAACGGACGCGGGTTCGGTTCCGTGTTCCGCCACCACCACAACGCCCAAAAGGGCGCCCGCTGGAATCAGCGGGCGCCCTTTTTTCTTCTTGCGTCCGAATGGTGCCCATGCCCTGAGTCAAGGTAAATCCCCTGTATCTGTAGTAACGCCCTGTTTTAAAGTGACTGCGGGGTGGCGGCTGCCACTGTCCAGGGAGCATGCCGATGGCTGCGGGTGACCGCGTTGTGCGCACTGTGGGGAAGGACTCGTCGCGGGATGCATCGTGGCGCATCGTGCTGGCCGGGGCTGCGCTGGCGGGTTTCGCTCTGTCGCCTTTCTCCCGTGCATTGGAGGGGTACGAGTTCGATCTGCTCACCAGCCTTACCGCGCCCGCGCCGCCCGACGCGGGGGTCCTGGTGGTTGGCCTGGACGAAGCCAGCCTGGCCGAGCTGGGCCAGGCCCCGCCGCTGCCGCGGCGGTTCCATGCCGAGTTGATCCGGGCGCTGGCCGACGGCGGGGCTGCGGGCCTGGGGGTGGACATGCTGTTTGCCGAGCCGCAGACCGAACGGGACGACGAGGCGCTGCGCCTGGCGCTGCGGGGTCCGCTGCCCGTCGTTCTGGCGGGCGCCACCGTGGCCAACCCGAGTTCCCAGGTGGCCCGGTATGCCCAGCAAATGCCGTCCATCTTCCCGGACGCCGCGCGCGGCGATGTCACCATGCCGCTGGACGCTGATGGAGTTCCCCGGCGCGCTCCCGCCCAGGCGGATGCGATGTGGCGCGTGCTGGCCCAGCAGGGCGGCCGGGCAATCGGGCAACTGCCCGAAGGCGCGTTGCTGCGCTACTACGCGCCCGAACTGCCCCTCGCCTATGCGCACTACACGCAGGCGCTGGAGGCACCGCGCCGGCTGCCGGCCGAGGCGCTGCGCGGCAAGCTGGTGCTGCTGGGGCAGAACACCCCCGTGGGCGGGGTGGACCAGTTCCGTACCCCGTTCACGGTGCTCGGCGCCGGCACGCAATCGGGCGTCTTCCTGCACGCCACGGCCTTGGTCAATGGCCTGCGCGGCGACTGGATCCGGCCCGTGCCCGGGCCGCTCGCCTGGCTCGCCGCCGTGCTGGCGATGGTGGCGGCGGCGGCATTTACCCGGCGCTGGACGGCGCTGCGCGCCCTGGCCGTGCATGGCGCGCTGGGCGTGGGCGCCGTGGTGGCGGGCGCGGCCGGTTTCGTGTACGGCTGGTGGCTGGCGGTGGCGCCCGTGCTGCTGGGGCTTGCCGTGCATTGGAACCTGGGCGCCGCGCACGGCTACTTGCGCGAGCGCGCCCGGCGCCAGCGCCTGCGCGCCGATTTCGCCCGCTACGTACCGCCCGAGGTGGTCGATGCCCTGGTGGCGTCGGACGCCGGCTTGCACGTGCAGGGTGAACGGCGCACCCTGACCTTGCTGTTCGCCGACCTGGCGGGCTTCACCGCCGCGAGCGAATCCCTGCCACCCGAAGCCGTGGCGCGCACGCTCAACCAGTATTTCAGCCGCATGGCGCACTGCGTGCTGAGCCATGGCGGCACCTTGGACAAGTTCATTGGCGATGCGGTCATGGCGTTCTGGAACGCGCCGCTGCCCGATGCCGAACACGCCGGGCGCGCCACCGCCTGCGCGCAGGCCATGCAGCACGAGATGGACACGCTGCGCGCGCAGTGGCGCGGCACCCCGTTTGCCGATGTGGGCTTGCGCATCGGCGTGCACACCGGCGAGGCCGCCGTGGGCCACATGGGCTCGACGGAGCGCTTCACCTACACCGCCGTGGGCGACGCGGTGAACACGGCGGCGCGGCTGGAGGCGGCGAACAAGGCGCTGGGGACGGACATACTGCTCTCGGGCGCCACCGTCGCGGCCGTGGCGCGCACCCCGCCGCCAGGCAGTGCGCTGCTGTGGCTCGACACCGTGGTGCTCTCGGGCCGCAGCACCGGGATAGACGTGTACACCTTGTGCCACGACCAGGCCCTGGCGGTGTTGGCCGAGACGTTGCGCAGCCATGTCGAGGCCGGCCGCCTGCACGACGCCTTGCAGGGATGCGCGGCCTGGCGCGACCACGCCGCGCAGCACGCCCCACGCTGGGCGGCGCACGCCGACACGCTGGCAGAACGTTTGCGAGCGGCGCTGGCGCACGCACAGGCGCTGGGGCAGGTGGAACCCATCTCCCTGCCGCCACGCCCCTTGTCCAAATCGTAAAGAGAGGAGACCGCCATGCCACGTCTTTTCCTGCGCACTTCCTTCCTGGCGGGCTGCATGCTTGCAGGCGCTCCCGAGGCCCTCGCGCAATGCACGGGCTTCGGTACGGCGCCAGCTGCGGATACGCCGGCCGCCGAAGTGGTCGCCCTGGTCGGCCGGGGCGAAACACGCGCAAGTGGCGCCCCCGCTTGGCAGCCTGCCGCACTGGCGCAGAAGCTGGCGGGCGGCGCCGACATGCGCACCTTGGCACTGTCTTCCGCCGCGCTGCTGCTGGCCGATCGCACGCAAATCCGCATGTCGGCCAACGCCGAACTGCGTTTGTGCGATGCGCAAGCCGAGCGCAGCCTGCTGGAACTGATCGCCGGCCGCTTGTGGGCGCGCACCAAGAGGAACCCCGCCAATCTGCAGCTGCAGACCCCGGCGGCGCTCGCCGTGGTGCGCGGCACCGACTGGGACGTGCAGGTCGAGGAGGGGGGGCGCACCACGCTCACGGTGCTTTCCGGCCAGGTCGAATTCTCCAACGCCTACGGCCGGGTGGACCTCGGCCCGGCCGAGCAGGGGACTGCCGTGCCAGGCCAGGCACCGACCAAGCGGCTGCTGGTCAACCCGCGCGAACGGGTGCAGTGGGTGGCCGCCTACCCGACCGACCCGGTGCATTGGGAGGAATTCCAGCGCCCCGGGCTGGCTGGCCCGCTGGCTGCCGTGCGCGCCGACGTGGAGGCCGGTCGGTGGGCCCGCGCGCGCGAGCGCCTGCTGGTCCTGGACTCAGGGCGCGCAGGCGGCGCCGGGGTGGCGCTCGCGCTGGCCGACCTGGAAGTGGCCGATGGCCAGCTGGACGCGGCCCAGGCCCGGCTCGCAGACGCCTGGAGCGGCACCCAGGACCCGCGCACCGCCGCCCGGCGCGCAGAACTGCTGATGGCGCTCGACCGCAGCGCAGAAGCCCGCGCCTGGCTTGATGCCACCCGCGCCCAGGCACCGGAAGCGACGCCGCTGCTCCTGGCCGACGCCGACTGGCACCGGCTGGAAGGGCGGGGCGAGGCCGCGCTGGCGCTGTACCGCGAGGCGGCAGAGCGTGCCCAGGGTGCCCGTCAGCAGGCGGCGGCCCAGGCCGGCCTTGGCCGGGTGCTGCTGGAACGCGGTGATCTGCACGCCGGGCGCACGGCCCTGGCGCGGGCCGTGGAACTGGCGCCGGGCAACCCCGCCTACCTGGGCGAGCAGGCCACCGCCGCCGCCCAAGCCCTGCGCCTGCGCGAGGCGCACGCCGGGTTCGACGCCGCGCTGTCGCTGGCGGGCGATGACTACGTGAGTCTGGCCGGCGCCGGACTGGCTGCGCTGAAAGGCGGCGATGCAGAAACCGCGCGCACCCACCTCCTCAAGGCCCTGGTGATCGAGCCGCGCTATGCCCCGGCCCATATCTGGCTGGCCGTGGCCGAATACCAGTTGGGTGAGCCCGCCGCCGCCTTCGATGCGCTCGAACGCGCGCGCCGGGCCGATCCCAACGACCCCTTGCCGTGGCAGATCGAATCCATCCTGCGCAACGACGGCGGCGAACCGGTCGCGGCCATCGCCGCGGCGCGCGAGGCGCTGGAGCGGCTTCCGTACCTGAAGTCGCTCAACCCGCTGGCGAGCGACGCCCAGGGTTCGGCGAACCTGGGCAAGGCGCTGGGCGACTTCGGGCTGGAGCACTGGGCGCGGGCCTACGCGCAACAGTCGTACTACCCGCTGTGGGCAGGGAGCCACTTTTTCATGGCGAGCCGCTACGAGAGCGACTACAGCCGCAATTCCGAATTGTTCCAGGGCTACCTGGCCGACCCGCTGGCCATGGGCGCGCCCGAAAGGCGCTACCCGGTGCTACAGGTCGCCGGTTCAGAATGGCTGGGGTCGGCCAGCCTGGGACGCGGACCGGAGCACGACGACGCCGGCCTGCTGGTGCGCCATTCGGGGCTGACACTCGCTGCCGTGCCGCTGGCTTGGCAATTGCAGGGGCAGGCCACGCACCTCGAGCCGCGTGAAGAGGGCATCGGCAACTATGCGCTCACCTCGCCGCTGGTCGGCCTGGGGGTGGGGGTGCGGCCGACGGACCGCCTGAGCCTGCTGCTGCTGCACAACCAGGACACCGCGCGCGTGGCGTACCCACAGGGACTGGACCTCGGAAGCTCCGAAGTCGACGGACCCGCGCGCCAGCGCTGGCGCCGCACCGAGGCAGGCGGCGCGTGGCGCTGGTCGGCCGACGAGCAGACCTGGTTCAAGTGGCACCGGTCCTCGGCTGGGCAGTCCCTGCAACTGCAGAACCGCATCATCGGGCCGCAGGAATCGCGTATCACCGACACCGACCAGAGTGTGCAGTTGCGCCACACCTTGCAGCGCGGTGCGCGGCGCCTCGGCCTGGGTTGGGAGCATTCGCGCACCGGCGCCAGCTCGGCCATCGGCGATGCCGTGTCGGTGTACGACGTAAGCACCCGCGCGCGCTTCGACATGCCCTGGCTGGCCTACGAAGACAGCAGCGGCCCTTGGACCTGGCACGCCCAGGCCTCCTGGCCGCGCCTGCGCGTGGACTGGCTCAACCGCAGTTACGACCCGTCCACTGGCCGGGACGAGCTCGCTCCCCTGCGCGACGGGGGTGTGGTTGCGCGCCGCACCTTGCCGCGCCTGGGGCTGGCCTACCGCTGGGGTCCGGGGCGCGCACTGCACGCGGCCTACATCGAGAGCACCCGGGGCATTGGCGCCAACACCCTCGCGCCCGTGGCGGTCGGCGCCATTCCCATCGACTTCCATTACCAGTTGCCCGGCGCTTTCGCCCGCAAGAGCGCGCTGCAGCTCGACTGGGAGCTCGACGCGCGCAGCTTTGCGCTGCTCGCGCTGTCGCGCCAGGAGATCGCCAACCCCACCTACGCATCGGACGGCAGCCTGCTGGTGCCCGTGCAGACGCTGTCGCAGTTCGACCGCGTGCAGGGCCTGGGTCCGCAGGTGCAGACGGCGCAGACCACGCTCGACCCGTACGCCACCGATCCCCGGTTCGAGCGCGGCCGGCTGGTGCAGGCCACGGCCGCATACAACCGGGTGCTGGCGCCGCGCTGGTCCGGCACGGCGGGCTACACCTGGGCGCAGTCGCGCAACACCGGGGCCATGTACCCGGGGAATGCGCTGCCCGGATTTGCCCGCCACACCCTGGTGCTGACCAGCGTGTGGAAGCACGGCGGGCGCGATTTCTCCTCGGCATCGCTGGTCTACCGCAGTGAGCGCTTCGAGGACGAAGCCAATCGGCGCGTGCAAGCGCCCGGCTGGACGCTGACGCTGATGCATTCGCTGGATTCGGCCGACCGGCGCTGGTCGTTCCTGGTCTGGGCGCAGACGCCGCTGGACGGCCGGGTCGATCCGTCGTTCTGGCTTCGCGTACGCTACCGCTATTGATTTTTGAGGCGTTTTAGGCCTCCAGCGCTTATTTCATAAGCACTTATAACTATCGTTTGAGGAGCGTTTCGGCGCAGGCAGCCGCCGCCAACGCCCCGAGCGACGCGCCGCCCCTTGCCCTCAGCGCAGCGCCTTCACCTGCTCGGCCGTCACCTGCTTGGCCTGGTTGCCCCAGGAGCTGCGTTCGTGGTTGACGATGTCGGCCACGTCGGCGTCGCTCAGTTGCTCGGCGAATGGCGGCATCGGGCTGGGGTAGGACACCCCGTCGATCACCTTGCCGCTCACCCCGTGCAGGATGGCGCGGATGTGTGTGCCCGGGTCGGCGTCGATCACCGCCGGGTTCTTCACCAGCGGCGGGAAGGCGCCGGGCAGGCCCGCACCGTTGGCCTGGTGGCAGGCGGCGCAGGTGTTGGTGTAGAGCTGCGCGGCGCGCTCGGCGTCGAACTTGTACGGTCCCGCAGCCGCTGCCGGGGCGTGCGCCGGGGCGCTGGCGGCGCCGTGGCCCTCGATCTTGCTGATGTTCGGCTTGCCCAGTTCCTGGCCGGGTTTGCGAATGTCCAGCACGCCGGCCGCGCCCTTGTCCAGGTGCGCGAAGGCATGG
>ERZ778028.2938-NODE-2938-length-10996-cov-5.062060_pt1 | contig 10996 bp, 10 predicted proteins | sample MGYA00375758_ERZ778028 | MGnify/ENA primary metagenome ERZ778028 (study PRJEB29350, sample SAMN05389828) | bioreactor metagenome | isolation source: Thiocyanate bioreactor | place: South Africa: University of Cape Town | collected 2014-03-17 ... | reverse complement strand
ATCGCCCGCTTTCTAGATCATCTTTTAGTGCTTTTCCCTTTTGAGCCCCCCTATTTTGAAAAAGTTGGCCTTCCGACAACTTTTGTAGGGCACCCTCTCATCGAAGAAAAATTTGACACGTCTAAATCGACGATGATGAGAAAAAAATTCTCTTTAGAAAAAGATAAAAAGCTTATTTGTCTCTTACCAGGAAGTCGAACGCGAGAAGTCTATTCCCTTCTTCCTATTTTTATTGAAGCACTTCAGCAGTTCACGCAAAAAATAAAAAACTTTCACGTAGTTATTCCAACCCTTCCCCATTTTGAAACCTACATTAGGCAAGAAATGGAAAAAACTAACTTAAAATTCTCTCTTATTACAGATGAACACGAAAAATATCAGGCGATGATTGCAAGTGATGCCGCGATCGCCGCCTCAGGTACCGTTACTCTAGAGCTTGGCCTAACACAAACCCCCTTTCTTGTTGCATATAAAGTCAATCCGTTAACGGCACTTATCCTAAAGCGTCTCATGCGTATTCCGTATGTTTGTATGGTTAATATCCTTCTCAATAAACCTCTTATTGGGGAATTTATTCAAAAAAATTGCCGACCCAATTTAATTTCTGACCATCTTTATAAAATTTTGCAAAAAGACAACAATCATACGCTACGACAAGAGCTTGCAACCATAAGAGGGCTTTTAACTAATAAAAATAAACAACCCAGTAAATTTGCTGCTGAAACTATCTTCAAAATCTTAAAGAAATATCAAGGTTCTTAAGGTTCAATAGTTAGCATATCAGCTTATAATGAGTGAGTTTATGGCAGTTTCTCTTCTTCCTTGGTTTGGTTTTTTGGGATTTATTACAATTCTATTGATCATTGATCTTGGTGTTCTTAATCGCAAAGATCATATTATTTCCCCTCGTGAAGCCATCATCTGGAGTTGTGTCTGGATTGGATTGGCTCTTTTATTTAATTTAGGAATTTTTGTCTTAAAAGGATCTCAAGCGGGTTTAGAATTTTTTACAGGATACCTCATTGAAAAATCCCTTAGCTTAGATAACATCTTTGTTTTTGTATTAATTTTCAAATACTTTTCTTTATCTCCCCATCTTTATCATCGCGTCTTATTTTGGGGCGTCTTAGGGGCGATTCTCATGCGGCTTGTTCTCATTTTTGCAGGACTTGAGCTTCTTGAGAGGTTTTCTTGGGTTTTTTATCTTTTTGGTGCCATCCTTGTTTATTCTGGGATTCAAATGGCCAAACAACAAGAACAACTTAATTTTTCAAGCCACAATAAATTCATAAATTTTATTAAGCGCTTTATTCCCATAACTAAAGATTATGTAGAAAACCATTTTTTCATAAAAGAGCAAGGTCGATTGACAGCAACACCTCTCTTTCTTGTTCTTCTTACTATTGAAATAAGTGATCTTGTTTTTGCCGTGGATTCTATTCCTGCAATCCTTGCTGTCACTTTAGATCCTTTTATTGTATACACGTCAAATATCTTTGCAATTCTTGGGTTACGTTCTTTATTTTTCCTGATCGCCAACCTATTACCCCGTTTTTATTACTTAAAACATGCGTTATCGGTTGTGCTTATTTTTGTTGGCTGTAAAATGTTTCTTCATCAGGCTTATAAGGTTCCAATTTGGGGATCTTTGGGAATTATTTTGCTTATTTTCTTGATCGCAATTATCGCTTCTATACGACGTAAAACTCTCGAGGGAGAGAAATTATTTTCTCTCTTCTGAGATTTTAAACCCACAAAGTCAAATTACTGTCGTCTTTTTATCCTTCTTGAAGAAGAAGTTCTTCCTTTATAGAAGCAGGGTATGTTTCGCGAATAAAAGGAACACATAAAGCCGCTAAGATTAAACTTAAAGGAACAATCGCAAGAGCGATGTGATAATCCGCAAGGCTATAATGAGCACTGCCTGCAATGTGTTCTCCATTCCAAACCAGGTCTAGAATTGCACCGATGACAGGTTGCATTAAGATTCCACTAAACATACATAACATATTGTGGACACCTGAAGCTGTCGCCGCTCGATTGCGGTCGTTAATATCTGCAACACTTGCGAAAGCAAGAAACTGACCTGAAGCAGCAGCACCAGCAATGAAGAATAAACTATAAACAGCACTAAAAGGTAAGTGAGGAATATAGATTACGAGAGTTAAGAATAAAAATGAGATAAAAGCACTCATCATCATTGAGCGTCGATAACTTTTAAGAAAAGTTAAAATCCATGACCACAAAGGCCCTCCGACTCCGACTCCCACATAGAAAGTTGAAAGAGCTCCAGCTGCTACCTCACGTTCAACATTAAAGGCTTGCATTAAATAAGGAACTCCCCAAAGATCTGCAAATCCTGAAAGAGGAATATACATTAGAAAACCATAAGCTCCCAAAAGCCATGTTTGAGGATTTTGCAAAATCTCAACTATCGAATTTGTGATCTGTTTTAAGGAAAAAATTGGCTTGGTTGGGATCTTTTTCTCTAAATTATTAATCGTAGGAACACCATCCACAATAACAATCCATATTACAACAGCTAAAATGAGACTTACTGCGGCTAAAATATAGATGGCTGTTTGCCAATCAGTTGCCTGAACAAGTAAAGCTAAAGGTAAGCCACCACTTGTCCCGCCAGCTGTTCCAATCGCAAGCGTAAATCCCACAAAAATAGCAAGTTTATCAGCTGAAAACCATGTTGACGCGATCCTGATACAGGTTAAGAAACCAAAAGCAGATCCCACCCCTATCAAGAAACGCCCGAGAGATAGCAAACTGATATGCTGGCCTCCTGCGAATAAGAGAGCCCCTAAAAAACATAGAATACAAGCCAAGATTAAAGGCTTTTTCGGGCCTATGATATCAAGTAAAAGACCTGCAGGAATCTGCATGAACGTATAGCCCCAATAAAAGAAAGAGGCTATCGTCCCTAAAGTACAAGCATCTATGACCAAAGTTGACATAAGATCTTGGGCCATAACACTTGGAGAGACACGTAAGATAAATTGAAATCCATAAAAAACAGCTGCGCAGAACCACATGAAAAAACCACGTAGAGAAGAATTAGGTTGTTGCATTGTTTTGAAGTCCATTCTTATTAATTTTTTTTGACGCCATTTTAAAAAATGTTTTCTACAATCAAGGAATTCTTTTTACTTTTCAAGAGATAACTCATGTATCAGGCCTTCAAAATTAAAGAATTTCTTTTTGTTTAAGTAAAAACAATCCAAAAATCAATAAAAATTGCCAAATTTGCACAAAAATAATCCTCTAAAGGAGAAAAACTTCCTAAAATTCACCTTGAAGTTATTTTCATTTAAACTAACATGAATATTAATAATTATTCTTGATTTACATTAATATCAGAAAAAATGTTTAAATTTCAAATAATTAAGTATTTATGTAATTCAAGTCAAACAGAAGGTATTTATTTTGGCTTATAACAAATTTAAGTGAAAAATACAAGCAAGAGGGGGAGAAAATTATGAGAAAACTTATGTACGCTCAAGCGGTTTCATTCAAATTACCTCGATTTGACAATGATAATAAGCAACCTAAAAAAACGTACATCCCGTTCGAACGCGAATTCGAACAGAATTTTTTAAAATTATCTGGGATTGTCTTTTAATAATCCCAGGGTTTAAATAGTTAACTTCTATTTTCTTTCACTAGATAGCGGTAGAGTAAGACCAAATTTTTTTATCATTTTCTCATTAAAATAAGTCTTATTTGCCGCAATTACTTGAACATCTATGTTCTTTATATCTTGCCCCTTCAGAATATTCGCCACGATAAGACCTGTCTCTCGTCCGACCTGATATTGATCATTTGCAACAGCAGCGACAGCACCATTCTTAACAGATTCGGGATCGCTCGCAAAAACAGGAACTTTTCCTTTTGTCGCAATTTTGATAATCGTCTCTAAAGCTGAAATGGCTGTGTTATCATTCGGAAGTAAAATTGCCTCAACCTTATCTGTAAGATACAAAGTTGCTTGAGCCACATCTGCTGTTTTAAAAACAACCGCTTCCTCTACTTTTATACCAAAATCAGCCGCAACTTCTTTGATTGCATTAATTTGTTTTTGAGAATTCTTTTCTGCGGGATTATAGATAAGGCCAATTGTGTGCAATTTTGGAAGCATTTTTTTAATAAGCAATACCTGGTCCTTCGGCGAAGGTAAATCAATCGTCCCCGTTATAAACCCTTGGTGATTGTGTAGACGAGAAACAAGCCCGGCATCCACGGGATCCGTTACAGCCCCAAAAACAACAGGCAGGAACGTATTTTTTACAGCTTTCAGCATTGTCTGAGCAGAAGGTGTTGCGATCGCAACAATTATCTTTGGTTTCAAAGTTGCAAATCTTTGTGCTATTTGAGCAGCTATTGTTATATTTCCTTGAGCATTTTGATAAATGATATCACTTAAATCACTTTCGATGAGTCCTTGGTCTACCAACTCATCCAAAACGCCTTGACGAATTTGATCTAAAGACGGATGCGCAACAATTTGTGTAATGGCAATTTGCGGTGATTTAGCAATTGCTTGATTAAAAAATAACCCTAAAATTAAATACTTGGTAATTTGTAACATCGATATTCTCCAACTGTAAAAATTAAACTTAACGAAAGCAAAAAGGACTTTACCTCCCACCATCGCCAAGTTTTAGTTGTGAGAACTTGTGTACAAGGCCGTTCCTTAAGCTTCAGCTTTTGAATTAAAAAGGACTTGAACACTTCGAGACTCCTAAATTTCTAAATAGATTATATGAATTCTTCAAAAAAGTCTATGATTGTAGAATCTTAAGCTTAAAATGCCTTTAATTGCTGTAAGGCCTTATTAATTTTATGTTGAGACGCTTCTAAATCTGTGTAACGCGCTTGGTTTTTCTCAATAATTTCTTCAGGGGCCTTTTGCACAAATTCAGGATTATTTAGTTTAGCGTGAAGAGCTGCCAGCTCTTTTTCTGCTTCTTTTAAACTCGTTGCTAAACGCCTTTTTTCTGCATCAATATCAATAATGTCACCCAGAGGAAGGTACAAGATGTCATCTCCAACCACGAGTTGAAGCGTTCCTGCTGACATTGCAAGAGGCTCAACATGAATTGCTTCAAGACGCGCTAATCGTTCGATAAGACGTTGGTGCGTTTTAAGACGCTCTGCCGTTAAAGTTGACACGTCAGGCGCCCAAAGGTGAAGTTTTTCAGAGGCTGAAATATTTAATGTCGCTCTCATTCCACGAAGAGCTTCTATCACCTCAATAACCCAAGAAATCTCTTTTTGTGCATCTATTTCTTCTTCCTCAAATTGAGGCCAAGATTGTGTGATAAGAAGACCTTGTTTCTCTGCCGACAGTTGTTGCCATAACTCCTCACTAATAAAAGGCATAAAGGGATGCAAAAGGTGACAAAATTGCACTAAAACCCACGCGGATACTTTTTGGGTTTCATTCTTGAGAGACAAATCCTCTGAAGCTAATAAAGGTTTGGCAAATTCTAAATACCAGTCACAAAATTTTCCCCAAATTGTTTTATAAAGAAGACTTGCAGCCTCATGAAAACGATAAGTGTCTAAAGCTTCCTTCAAATTTTTTGTGAGCAGATGAACTTCTTTAACAATCCATTGATTGATTGTGCTTTTGACCGTTTGGACATTAAAGGATGGATCATAGCGACAATCATTCATTTCACAAAAGCGGGCTGCATTCCATAACTTTGTCGCAAAATTACGATAGCCTTCGACCGTTGCGGTTGAGAATTTTATATCTCGTCCTGGTGCCGCAAGTGCTGCCATTGTAAATCGTAAAGCATCAGCACCATAGTGTTCCATCAAATCTAAAGGATCAACAATATTTCCTTTAGATTTAGACATCTTTTTCCCTTCTGCATCTCGCACAAGAGCATGGAGATAAACTGTATGGAAAGGAACATCACCCATAAATTTGAGACCCATCATCATCATTCTTGCAACCCAGAAAAAGATGATATCAAGACCCGTCACTAAAGTTGTTGTTGGATAATACTGATGAAGTTCAGGGGTCTTTTCAGGCCACCCTAATGTTGAAAAAGGCCAAAGAGCAGAAGAAAACCAGGTATCTAAAACATCTTCATCTTGGGATAATTGAGTATTATCTCCATAATGAGCCTGGGCTTGTTGATTTGCTTCTTCTTCGTCCATCGCCACAAAAACTTGGCCATCTGGTCCATACCAAGCCGGGATCCGATGACCCCACCATAATTGACGAGAAATACACCACGGTTGAATATTCTCAAGCCAATTATAGTAAGTAGCAGCCCATTGCTCCGGCACAATTTTTGTACGACCAGTGCGAACAGCCTCTAAAGCAGGTTTTGCTAAAACAGCTGCATCGGCAAACCATTGATCCGTTAATCGAGGCTCAAGGATGACCCCAGATCTTTCGCCATAAGGAATGCTCTGTTGTACATCTTCGACTTTTTCTAACAGTCCTTGTTCTTCCAACGCTTCAAGTACTTTTTTGCGCGCTACAAATCGTTCAAGCCTTTGAAATTCTTGAGGAACATTTTCATTTAAATGAGCATCGATGTCTAAAATATTAATGATGTCAAGCTGATGCCGTTGACCGACTGCAAAATCATTAAAATCATGAGCCGGTGTTATTTTTACCGCCCCTGTCCCTTTTTCTGGTTCACAATAAGTATCTGAGATAATAGGAATTTCTCGTCCGACTAAAGGCAATATTACCTTTTTTCCTCTTAAAGAATGATAACGTTCATCTTCAGGATGAACAGCCACGGCACTATCTCCAAAAAGTGTCTCAGGACGTGTCGTTGCAACCACAATAAACTTATTTTCTTCGTCTTTCAGAGGATAACGAATATGCCAAATCTGCCCTTTAACTTCCGTATTTTTGACTTCTAAATCTGAAACAGCCGTTAAAAGTTTAGGATCCCAATTGACTAAACGCTTCGCTCGATAAATTAATTTCTCATTATATAAATCAACGAAAACTTTTCGAACTGCATGATTCAAACCTTCATCAAAGGTGAATCGGCTTCTTTCCCAGTCAGGAGAAATCCCAAGCTTACGCTGTTGATTCAGGATCATTCCCCCTGATTTTTCTTTCCATTGCCAGGCTCGCTCAAGAAATTTTTCTCGGCCTAACTGTTGTCGTTCAAGTCCTTCTTGTTCAAGAAGGCGTTCAACCACAGTTTGCGTTGCAATTCCCGCGTGGTCCATCCCAGGTTGATACAAGACATCAAACCCCCGCATGCGATGATAACGTACAAGGATATCTTGTAACGTATAGGTTAATGCATGCCCCATATGTAAGCTGCCAGTCACATTAGGGGGTGGCATCATTAGGGCATAAGGGGGTAAATTCTTTTTTTGGCCACTTTGAAATGCTTTCGCAGACTCCCAAGCTTTATAATGTTTCTCTTCTATATCTTGGGGAGAGTAGGTTTTCGATAACATTCTTAAATCTCGTTTATTATTTATACTTCTGATAGAAAACGTTGGGCATCAAGAGCTGCCATACATCCTTGTCCAGCTGCTGTTACAGCTTGACGATAAATACTATCTTGAACATCTCCTGCCGCAAAAATTCCAGGAACACTCGTCCAAGTTGAATTTGGCCGACACTTGATGTAGCCATGCTCATCTAGATCAAGCTTATTTCGGAAAATCTCAGTTGCTGGTTTATGACCAATCGCAATGAAAACGCCTTGAGCTTCGAGATCTTGTATCGCTCCACTATGAATATCTTTTAGACGAATTCCTGTGACTGTTTTTGGGGTTGCTTCCCCTAAAATTTCGACAACTGTATGATTCCAAATAACGCGAACCTTCTCATTATTTAAAAGTCGATCTTGCAGAATTTTTTCAGCTCTCAAACTATCACGCCGATGCACAAGAGTAATCTTGCTTGCATGTTGCGTTAAAAATAAAGCATCTTCAACGGCCGTGTTTCCTCCCCCAACAACAACAACTTCCTGATTTTTAAAGAAAAATGCATCACATGTCGCACACCCAGAAACGCCATATCCGCGAAAGCTTTCTTCACTGGATAACCCGAGCCACTTTGCTTGAGCCCCAGTAGAAATAACAATCGTTTCCGCAATATAGCGATCTCCATTTTCTCCCAAACACACAAATGGGCGTTGAGAGGTATCAATATCATTGATTGTATCAAATAAAATCTTTGTCCCCACATGCTCAGCTTGAGCTCGCATTTGTTCCATCAACCAAGGCCCTTGAATCACATCAGCAAATCCAGGATAATTTTCAACATCGGTGGTAATTGTTAACTGCCCCCCAGGCTGCATTCCTGTCACGAGCACGGGGCTCAAATTGCCACGTGCCGCATAGATCGCAGCTGTATAGCCCGCGGGACCGGATCCAATAATAAGCATTTTTGTATGATAATCGGCCATTACTTTTCTCTTTAAAAACGAAACCTATAATTTAACTTAATTGGAACTCTTAATATCTTGATTTTCTTCTGTCTTTTCACCAAAAAGACTGCCAAAAAAATCTGCTAACTGTTGAAATAAAGAGACCGAAACTTTTGGTTTTTTCCCTTCAATTAAAGATTCAATTAATTCAACAGCATCTGCGCTATCCCAACTTGTAGCTCCAATCATACGCCCAATCATTTTCCCATCTCGATCAAAAATAATCGTCGTAGGAAGGGCTCTCCAATGTAAGGCTTCTTTTATTTTTCCATAAGGATCAAGATAGATATTTAAATATTGAAATTTGCTTTTATCATAAAATGACTTAATAGCTTCAGATCTCAACGGATCAATATTCACAGCAACAACAGCAAAATCCTTATCCGGAAACATTCCAGCTAAACGATCTAAAGACGGCATTTCAGAAATGCAAGGACCACACCCTAAAGACCAGATATTTAATAAAACGATCTTCCCCTTGAATTGGCTTAAATCCATGGGATATCCTTCATGATTGCTAAAACTAAAAGAAGGTAATTCTTGGGGGGATACGACCTCATATCGATTTAAATTTGCAGAGGCTGCTTGACTAATAATAAAATATGAGAATAAAAAATAGAGAATTTTTAAAGTTTTCATGATTTTCCTCCAAAGGAAGCCGTGCTAAGCTCAGCTAAGTTTATTTTCTGATTACTGCCTTAAGGAGCATAACACAATGAAAAAGATATCTTTAGGTCTTTTTTTACCTCTTCTCTTTTTAAATGTTTCGCTCCTACTTTCTGGTTGCGGGAAAAAAGGTCCTCCTGTAGCCCCCACAGGAAGTACGTATACCTATCCACAACCTTATCCTGCAGAAGAATAACATTTATAAAGGAGAAATAAATGGAGATAGATTGGCAATTAGAACTTCATTTATGTATTAAAATTATTATCGCTTTCTTTTTAGGCGCTCTCATAGGATTTGAACGAGAATATAAAGGGCATGAAGCTGGTATTAGAACTTTTGGATTCATTGCGTTAGGCTCTTGTATCTTTAGCTTAGCTTCTTTTTATGTTGGCTCAGGAGATCCCGGACGCATTGCAGCGCAAATCGTCTCTGGTGTCAGCTTTATGGGAATTGGCCTTATTTTTCGAGATCAAGGATTTATTCGAGGATTAACAACTGCAGCAACGCTGTGGTGTACCGCAGCGATCGGAATGACGATTGCATTCGATATGTTCATTATTGGAATTTTAAGTACAATTGTAATTGTGGTCTTTTTATCCATCCCTCATTTAAAACACTGGAAGGGTCTTAAAGTCAGAAAAAAACCCGCAGATCTCTCTTAAATTTAAATGCTATACCAGAAACTACTTCACAAGCTCACACAAATAAATTGGAACATTCTGATTGTTCCAATTCTTATTGCAACCATTGGTTTTTTCGTCCTTTATTCGGCTGCTCAAGGAAGTCTTAGTCCTTGGACTGATCGACAGATGCTTCGGTTTGCGGCAGGGCTCATCATCTTGATCTTTTTTGCCTTAATTGATTTACGTTTCTGGCTGTCTCAATCGTATGTGCTCTATCTTATTTCTTTTGGGATGTTGATCACGGTGGAAATTATAGGTTACATCGGCAAAGGCGGCCAACGATGGATAGATCTCTATATTTTCCACTTTCAACCGTCTGAACTCATGAAAGTCGCGCTCCTTATGGCGCTTGCTCGTTACTTTCATAATAGCCCTTTAGAACATACAGGCCAAACAAAAATGTTAATTTTGCCTTTTCTCTTCATCTCATTACCAGCCCTCCTTGTGATGAAGCAACCTGATTTAGGCACCGCGACACTTCTTATCCTAGCAGGCTTTAGTATTATTTTTGCAGCAGGTATTCGCGTATGGAAACTCATACTTGTTGGAAGTATGGTTTTGATAGCCACCCCTTTCTTGTGGCAACACCTTCATCAATATCAACAAGAACGTATTCTCACCTTCTTAAACCCAGAACGTGATCCCTTAGGGACAGGATATCATATCTTACAATCTAATATTGCATTGGGTTCTGGCGGCTTTTGGGGAAAAGGATTCCAAGCAGGCAGCCAAGCACACCTTGATTTCCTCCCCGAAAAACAAACTGATTTTATTTTTGCCATGTTTTGTGAGGAATTTGGTGTGTTTGGAGGGACCATTTTGATTTCTCTCTATATTATTCTGATTGCTTATGCTTTTTATGTCAGCCTTAAAAGTCGAAGTGCCTATGGACGATACCTTGGGATTGGTTTAGCAACTCTCTTATTTCTTTATGTATTTATTAATATTGCCATGGTGATGGGGCTTGTTCCCGTTGTTGGTGTACCACTTCCTTTGGTCTCTTACGGGGGAACTTCCATGTTAACATTCATGATGGCTTTGGGCCTTTTAATGTCGATTTCTATTCATCGCGACATCAGAGTCGGACGTATTGAAGGTCTTATTTAAAAAAAATTATCGACAGCTTCGCAATGCTTTGCTAAGACGATAACATTCTTAGGTGCGGGCGCTTAGCTCAGTTGGTAGAGCAGCTGACTCTTAATCAGCGG
>ERZ778028.2928-NODE-2928-length-11038-cov-4.413093_pt1 | contig 11038 bp, 6 predicted proteins | sample MGYA00375758_ERZ778028 | MGnify/ENA primary metagenome ERZ778028 (study PRJEB29350, sample SAMN05389828) | bioreactor metagenome | isolation source: Thiocyanate bioreactor | place: South Africa: University of Cape Town | collected 2014-03-17 ... | reverse complement strand
AGGCGGTGCGCTGCGGCTGGAGCAGGCGCTGCCCGCCGGGGCCTATCGCCTGACCGTCACCGATCCGAAATCGGGCGCGGCCTCCTCCTATCGCTTCTATTCCGGCTGGGCGTCATCCGGCGCGGGCGACCGGCCCGACCGCATTCCGGTTGCCGCCGACAAGCCGTCCTATGCGCCCGGCGCGGTGGCGCGGGTGCGGATCAAGCCCGATGCAAACGGCAAGGCGCTGGTGGTGATCGCGGGCGACCGGGTGTTCTCGTCCAAGCTGATGGATGTCTCGGCGGGCGGCAGCAGCGTGGATGTGCCGGTCTCGGCCGACTGGGGTGCGGGCGCCTATGTCCTGGTCACCACCTATCGCCCGATGGGCGCGGTCAAGGGCCGCGAGCCGGTGCGCGCCATCGGCGTGGCCTGGCTGGGCGTGGACAATGCTCCGCGCACCCTGGAGGTCGGTATCGGCGGCGGCGAACGCATCCGTCCCCGCCAGAAAGTGACGCTGCCCGTCACCATCAAGGGGCTTGGCAGCGAAAAAGCCTTCCTCACCCTGGCGGCGGTGGATGAAGGCATCCTGCAACTCACCGATTTCAAGTCGCCCGATCCGGCGCGCTATTATTTCGGCAAGCGGCGGCTGGGCGTGCTGATGCGCGACGATTATGGCCGCCTGATCCGGGCCGAAAAAGGCGCGGTGGGCTCGCTGCGCCAGGGCGGTGACGGTTTCGGCGGGCGCGGGCTGGCGGTGGTGCCCCAGCGCACCGTGGCGCTGTTCAGCGGTATCGTCGCGGTGGGCGCGAACGGCGTCGCCAATGTCACCTTCGAGATTCCCGACTTCAACGGCAGCCTGCGCCTGATGGCGGTGGCCTGGAGCGCCGACAAGCTGGGACATGGCGACCGCCTTTTGGTGGTGCGCGATCCGGTGGTGGCCGATCTGGTGCTGCCGCGTTTCCTGGCCCCCGGCGACAGCATCGGCGCGGCGCTGAATCTGGACAATGTGGAAGGTCCGGCGGGCGGCTATGTCGCCACCATCACCACGCGCGGCCCCGTTTCGCTGGAGGGCGGGGCGCAAAGCGTGGTGCGCCAGACCCTGGCGGCCGGGCAGCGCGTGCTGGTGCCGGTGACCTTGCGCGGCGCGGGGCTGGGCATCGCCAACATCACCCTGGATGTGCGCGGGCCCAATGGTTTCCGCGTCACCCATGCCTGGCCGATCCAGGTGCGGGCGCCGCAGCTCGATGTCAGCCGCGAGGAGCAACTGCCCCTGGCGGCGGGCGCCAGCTATACGGCGAACAACGACCTGATCGCCGGTCTGGTGCCCTCCACCGCCGCGGTCAGCCTCAGCGTGTCCGCCGCGCATGGCTACAACAATGTCGCGGGCCTGCTGAAGTGGCTGGACAAATACCCTTATGGTTGTCTGGAGCAGACCGTGTCGCGGGCCCAGCCACTGCTGCTGTTCAATGAGGTCGCCGCCCAGGCGGGTCTGCAGGGCGACAAAGACCTGAAACCCCGCGTCCAGCAGGCGATAGACCAGGTGCTGGACATGCAGAATTACGCGGGCGATTTCGGCATGTGGGGGCCGGGCAGCCAGGCGGAAACCTATCTGTCGGTCTATGCCCTGGATTTCCTGCATCAGGCGCGGGCGCGCGGTTTCGTGGTGCCCGCCGATGCCCTGCGCCGGGGCGACGCCTGGATGAAAACAGCGGCGGCCGCGGACGGCAGCGACGATCTGGGCCGGGCCTATGCCTTTTACGTGCTGGCGCGGAACGGCCAGGCCAATGTCTCGGACCTGCGCTATTTCAGCGACACCAAGGTGGGTGTCATGCGCTCGGCGCTGGCGGCGGCGCTGACCGGGGCGGCGGCGGCGCAAGGCGGCGACCGCGCCCGCGCCGAATATGGCTTCACGCGCGCCCGCGATGTCGTGGCCGCCGCCAATCCGGCCGCCTATCCGCACGATGTCTATGGTTCGCTGCTGCGCGACGTGGCGGGGACGGTGGCGCTGACGGCCGATAACGGCAAGGCCGACCTGGTGCCGCAGTTGCTGGACAAGACGCGGGCCCTCAACCCCCGCATCCCCGACACCACCACCCAGGAAAAAGGCTGGATGCTGCGGGCCGCCCATGCCCTGACCCGCCAGAAGCTGCCGTTGAACGTCACGGTCAACGGTGCCCCCGTTCAGCCACGCGACGGCGCGGTGCGGCTGACGCCCAGCCTGGCGCAATTGAGCGCCGGTCTGACCATCGCCAATCGCGGCGATGCCGGGGTGTGGCGTTCCACTGCCGTCAGCGGTTCGCCCGATGCGGCGCTGCCGCCGCTGGCCAATGGCCTCAGCGTCAACAAGGCGATCTGGACCCTGTCGGGTTCGGTGGCCGATACCACCGCGCTCAAACGCAACGACCGGGTGATCGTGGTGATCTCCGGCCAGATGCCCAACAATCTCTATCGCCAGATGGGGGTGATCGACCTGCTGCCCGCCGGGCTGGAGATCGAGCAGGCGCTGACCGGCGACGACGCCAAGGCCTATCCCTTCATCGGAGTCCTGAGCGAGACCAGCAGCCGCACCGCCCGCGACGACCGCTTCGTGGCCGCCTTCGACATCGGCCAGCGCTATCGCCCCGCCAATCCCAAGGGACCGGAGCCGGCGCCGAAATTCGCCGTCGCCTATGTCGCGCGCGCGGTGTCGGCGGGCCGGTTCGCGCTGCCCGCCGCCTGGGTGGAGGACATGTATGCCCCCGCCATCCGGGGCCGCACGGCGATGGGGCAGATGACCATCGGGCAATAGATGCGGTTCACACGGCAGCATCTGATCGTCGCGGCCTTTGCGGGCTTCGGCTTGTTGTGCGCCGCCGTCACGGCGGACCGCGCCAATCCGCCCGACATGACGCGGGCGCGCCTAGTGTCGCCGGAAGTGACGGCCCGTGACGGCACGCTGTTGCGGGCCTTCCTGTCGCCCGACGGCGCCTGGCGAATCCGCACCGGGCCGGAACAGGTCAATCCCCGCTATCTGGTCATGCTGCGCGCTTATGAGGACAAGCGGTTCGAGCTTCATTGGGGCGTGGATCCCTGGGCGCTGGGCCGCGCCACGCTGCAATTGCTGCGCGCCGGTCATATCGTCTCCGGCGGTTCGACCTTGACGATGCAGGTGGCGCGGTTGCTGGAGGCCAATCCCCATACGCTGCCCTACAAGCTTTTGCAGGTCGTGCGCGCCGCGCAGTTGGAGCTGCGCTATTCCAAGGACGAGATCCTGTCGCTCTATCTGACGCTCGCGCCGATGGGCGGCAATCTGGAAGGGGTGCGCGCCGCCTCGCTGTCCTATTTCGGCAAGGAACCGGCCGCGCTGGACCTGGCGGAAGCGGCGCTGCTGGTGGCGCTGCCGCAATCGCCCACCCGCCTGCGCCCCGACCGCCATGCCCGCGCCGCGCGGGCCGGGCGCGACAAGGTGCTGCGCCGCATGGCGGAGCAGGGCGTTATCAGCCAAGGCGATGCGGCGGTCGCGATGCAAAGCGGCGTGCCCTTCGCGCGCCAGCCCATGCCGCTGGCCGCGCCGCACTTGGCGCAGCGGCTGGTGCTGGAACAGAAGGCAACGCCGAAACCGGCACAGGCCCGCCTCCCCCTTTGGCGCGCAGCGCCACAAAAGGGGGAGGTGGTTTCAACGGGCGACGGCGCGGAACGCGCCGAGCGTAAGTTGAAACCGGAGGGGGTTATTCAAATTGAGACAACCCTCGACCCCGCCCTTCAAACCGCCGCCGAACGGCTGGCGAAGCAGGAGCGCGCCTATTTCGACGACGGCGCCGACATCGCCATGGTGGTGGTGGAGAACCGCACCCGCAATGTGCTGGCCTATGTCGGCGGCACCGATTACTGGGGCCGCGCCGGGCAGGTGGACCTGGCGCGCCGCGCCCGCTCGCCCGGTTCGGCGCTCAAGCCGTTCATCTACGGCCTGGCCTTCGACGCTCTGATCCTGCATCCCGCCAGCCGGATGGAGGATGTGCCCACTTTGTTCGGCGACTACGCGCCCAAGGATTTCGACGGCACATTCTCGGGCGCGGTGACGGCGCGGGACGCGCTGCGGATGTCGCTGAACATTCCCGCCGTGATGGCGCTGGACCGGGTCGGGCCGCTGGCCTTCACCCTGGCCTTGCAGAATGCGGGTGCCAAACTCGGCTTTCCCACCGCCGATGCGCCCAGCCTGCCGGTGGCGCTGGGCGGACTGGGCATTTCGGTCTCCGACATGGCGATGCTTTATGCGGGTATCGCCGAGGGCGGCCAGGCGCGGGCCTTGCGTGTGCGCGCCGCTGCGCCGGATGCGCCCGCGCATCGCCTGTTCGGCCCGGCCGCGGCCTGGTATCTGCGCGATATCCTGAACGGGGTGGCGCTGCCGGATGGCTGGGCGATGGGGCAGGGGCTGCTGCGCGCCCGCCGCATCGGTTTCAAGACCGGCACTTCTTACGGCTATCGCGATGCCTGGGCGGCGGGCTTCTCCAACGATTATACCGTGGTGGTGTGGGTGGGCCGCGCCGACGGTACGCCGCGCCCGGACCGTATCGGCCGCGACAGCGCCGCGCCCATTCTGCTCAAGACCTTCGGCCTGTTGCCGCCCGATCGCAGACCCGCGCCGCCGGTGCCGTCCGGCGCGCTGATGGTCGGCGCCACCGACCAGTTGCCGCCCGCCTTGCGGGTCTTCAGCCGCCGGCCTGCCGCGCCGCCGCAGCAACAGGTGGCACAACTGCCGCCGCCGGTGATTTCCTTCCCGCCCAATGGCGCACTGGTGCCGCTGCCCGATGCGCAAACAAAAGACACAGCGGTGCAGTTCAAGGCCGATGGCGGACGCGGTCCGCTGACCTGGCTGGTGAACGGCGCGCCGCTGGGCAGCTTCGACCGTTTCGCGCCCGCGCTTTACACGCCGCAGGGCGAGGGCCTGGCGCGGGTCACGGTGGTGGACGCCGATGGCCGCAGCGACACCTCGGAAATCCGCTTCAAACGCCTGCGCTGATACTTTTCTGATTTCCATGGGCGGCCTTGAGCCGCCCATCCAGAGACGAATTCACGCGTTGCGCAGACTATCCTGGATGGCCGGGTCAAGCCCGGCCATGGTGAGTATGATTTATCGCGCCGCGTCCGCTTCCAGCCGTGTCAGCAGGGCGGCGGTGGCGAAACCGTCGCCGGGCAGGCCGCGCGCCATCTGATACTGACGCAGGGCGTTGCGGGTGCGCCGCCCCAGCACGCCGTCCGGCGCGCCGGGATCGAAACCCAGCCGGGCCAGATGTTGCTGGAAGGCGAGGCGTTCATTGCGCGACAGCGGGCGCTCGTCGCGCGGCCAGGCGCCCTTCACCGCGCTGCCGCCCGCCAGCCGGTCGGCCAGCAGCCCCACCGCCAGCGCATAGGAGGCGGCATTGTTGTATTTCAGGATCACGCTGAAATTGGAAAACACCAGAAAGGCCGGGCCGCGCGCCCCCGCCGGCAGATAGATCGCCGCCGTTTCGTCCGTGGCGGGCAGCGCCGCGCCGCTGGCCGTCCGCACCCCCCGGGCGCGCCATTCGCGCACCGGCAGCGGGGTGTCGGTATCGGCCTCGTGCCAGGCAAAATCGCTTGGAAGGGTGACTTCAAAACCCCAGCCCTGGCCCGGCTGCCAGCCCTGTTTCGCCAGCAGGTTGGCGGCGGAGGCCAGCGCATCGGCGGGCGAGCGCCACAGATCGATCTGGTTGTCGCCATCGCCATCCACCGCGAATTTCAGGAAGGTGGTGGGCGTGAACTGGGTCTGGCCGAAGGCGCCCGCCCAGCTCGATATCATCTCGCTGACGGCATAGCGGCGGTCCTGATAGATGCGCAGCGCCGCCTGGAATTCGGTCTTGCCGAACTGGGCGCGGGGCCCGTCATAGCCCAGCGTCGCCAGCGCGCCGAACAGCGGGAAGCTGCCCATGCCCGCGCCATAGTCGGTCTCCATGCCCCAGATGGCGACCAGGATTTCCTTCGGCACGCCGCTGCGGGCGGCGATGGCGGCCAGCATGTCGGCATGGCGCGACAGCATGGTCTGGCCGTCCCGGATGCGCCGCGCCGACACCGCGCTGTCCAGATAGCTCCAGACCGGCCGGGCGAATTCCGGTTGGTTGGCGTTGAGATTGGCGATGGCGGGAATCGGCTTCAGCCCCGCCACGGCGCTGTCGAAGGTGGCGGGCGCGATTCCATTGGCCAGCGCCGTCTGGCGCGCCTCCAGCAGGAAGGCGTCGAGGCGGGCATCGCCCGAACTGGGCGGGGGCGGGGCGATGGGCACCTGCACCGCGGGCGGCACCGGCGGGGTGGGCTTGGGCGCGCTGGCGGCGCAGGCCACGGCCAGCAGGGCGCCGCACAGGGCGGCCAGGCGCTGGGCGGGGGAAAAGGGGCGGGTCATCCCCAACTCTTATACCCGATCGCGGCCCCCGGGCATCGCATTCGGGCGATTTTTGGCGGAAATCCGCCCTTTTTTGCCTGTTTTTGCGGGTTGACAGGGGTGGGGGCCCCGCATAGTTTCCGCGCCTCTCGCGGAAGACGGCCTTTTGGGCCGGTTTGGCTCGAAAAAGGCAGTGTCATGAAGGTTCGCAACTCCCTCCGTTCGCTCAAGAAGCGTGACAAGGACTGCCGCGTCATCCGCCGCAAGGGTCGCGTCTACGTGATCAACAAGAAGAACCCGCGCTTCAAGGCGCGCCAGGGCTAAAAGCCGCTTTTATCCGGCGATATCCGGCAACCCGGCCTTTTCGCACGCGCAGCATATGCGCGTGATCCGCGTCCCTGCGCGACAAAAAAACGCCCTTGAATTCCAGAGCATTGCGCTCGCCAGTTGCGTATACAGGCAGCTATGCTTCTGCCCCCGACCGACGCCAGCATCGTTGCCCGCCGCGCCGAGATCATCGCCGCCCTGACGGCGATCGTGCCCGACGGCGTGGTGGCCGATGAATCGGGCCTGTCCACCTTCGACACTGACGGTCTGTCCACCTATCACCAGATGCCGCTGGTCTGTGTGCTGCCCTCCAGCCGCGAGCAGGTCTCCGAGATTCTGAAATATGCCGAAGCCGAGGGCATTCCCATCGTGCCGCGCGGCGCGGGTACTTCGCTGTCGGGCGGGGCGCTGCCGCGCGAGGACGGCATCCTGATCGGCATGGGGCGCATGAAGCGCATCCTGGATATCGATTACGAGAATGGCTGCGTGGTGGTGGAGCCGGGCGTCACCAACCTCAACATCACCAAGGCGGTCGAGGATAACGGCTTCTATTACGCGCCCGATCCGTCCAGCCAGGTCGCCTGCACCATCGGCGGCAATGTCGCCGAGAACAGCGGTGGCCTGCATTGCCTGAAATACGGCCTGACCACCAACAATCTGCTGGGCGTCACTATCGTGGTGCCGGGCGGCGAGATCGTCACCCTGGGCGGCAAGTCCGGCTGCCAGGGCGGGCTGGACCTGCTGGGCCTGGTCACCGGCTCCGAAGGGCTGCTGGGCGTGGTGGTCGAGGTGGTGGTGAAGATCCTGCGCAAGGCGCCGGTGACGCGCACCCTGATGGCGTCGTTCGACACGGTTCCGGCGGCGGGGGAATGCGTCGCCGCCATCATCGCCGAGGGCGTGGTGCCCGCGGCGATGGAGTTCATGGACCGCCGCGCCGCCGAGGCGATCGAGGCCTATAACCAGCCCGGCTATCCGGCGGGGGCCGAAGGCATCCTGATCATCGATGCCGACGGGGTCCAGGCCGACGTCACCTGGACCGTCCAGCGCGTCACCGAGATCGTCGCCCAATGCGGCGGCCGCACGGTGGAGGCCACCGACGAGAAACAGCGCGCCCGCATCTGGTCGGGCCGCAAGGCGGCCTTCGCGGCGATGGGACGGCTGGCCCCCGACATGATCTGCATGGACGGCTCGATCCCGCGCCATGCCCTGCCGCAGGTGATGGCCGAGATGGAAGTGCTGTCGCGGCAATATGGCCTGGGCTTCTGCAACGTCTTTCATGCCGGCGACGGCAACCTGCATCCGCTGATCATCTTCGACCTGATGAAGGAGGGCGAGTTCGAGCGGGCCGAGGCTTTCGGCGCCGACATCCTGCGCCTCTGCGTCAAGGTGGGCGGCGTGCTGTCGGGCGAGCATGGCGTAGGCGTGGAAAAGCGCGACCTGATGACCGACCAGTTCAGCGAAAGCGACCTGGAACAGCAGCACCGCATCAAATGCGCCTTCGATTCCCAGGGCCTGTTCAATCCCGGCAAGGTATTCCCCACTTTGTCGGCCTGCATCGAGCAGGGTCATCTCCATGTTCATGGGGCGCAGCTGCCCCATCCGCATTTGCCGCGTTTCTGATGAGCAAGATCGCCACCCAGGCCCAGGCCGTGGATTTCGTGCGCGCCGTCCGCGCCGACAAGGCTCCGTTCGAGATCGTGGCGGGCGGCACCCGCCGCGCCGTGGGCAGGCCGCTTTTCAAGGAAGGCGGCGGCGATATTCCCGTGCTGGATGTCTCCGGCCTCACCGGTGTCATCAAGTATGAGCCGGGCGAACTGATTCTGACGGCTGCGCCGTCCACTCCGCTGACCGAGATCACCGCCGTGCTGGCGGAAAAGAACCAGCGCCTGGGTTTTGATCCCGCCGACTGGTCCCAGCTTCTGGGCTCCAAGGGCGTCGCCACCCTGGCGGGCGCCGCCTCCAGCGATGCCTCCGGTTCCGGCAGGCTGCGCCACGGGCCCGCGCGCGACTCGCTGCTGGGTTTTGCCGGGGTGAACGGATTGGGCGAGGCGTTCCGGGGCGGCGGCAAGGTGGTCAAGAACGTCACCGGCTTCGACCTGCCCAAGCTGGTCTGCGGCGCGCACGGTACCCTGTGCCTGCTGACCGAGATGACCTTCCGCGTCTTTCCGCGCCCCAGCCATTCGGCGATCCTCAAGCTGGAGCATGTCTCGCCCGAGATCGGGTTCGCGGCGCTGCGCAAGGTGGCGCTGTCGGCGCTGGAGCCGGGCGGACTGGCCTATCTGCCCGAGGGCGAGGCCGGCACCGCGCTGATCCGGCTGGAAGGCGCCGCCCAGCCGCTGGAAGAGAAGATCGCGCTGGCGCATGGGCTACTGGGCGACGGGCTGGTGCGTGCCGAGGATGACGGCATCTTTGCCCGCATCGGCAGCGGCGCGCTGTTCGCCGACACCCCTGGCGACATCTGGCGGGTGATGATTCCCCAATCCGAAGCGCCGCGTGTGGTCCGGGCGCTGAATGCCGCCCACTGGCTGGGCGACTGGGCGGGCGGGCTGATCTGGCTGGCCGCGCCGCCGTCCGAGGCGGCGCGCATCCGCGGCATCGCCGCCGCGCATCAGGGCCAGGCCATGCTGTTGCGCGCCGCGCCCGAAACCCGCGCCCAATTCGGCCTGTTCGCCGAACCGCCGCCCGCCCTGGCCGCGCTGAACCGCGCCGTCAAGGCCGCCTTCGATCCGCTGCATCTTTTCAATCCGGGCCGTCTTTAGATGAAGTATGCCTTCACGCCTGAGCAGCTTGCCGATCCGCATATCGGTCCCGCCGCCGCCGCGGTGCGCCGCTGTGTCCATTGCGGCATCTGCACCGCCACCTGCCCGACCTATGTGGTGCTGGGCGACGAGCGCGACAGCCCGCGCGGGCGTATCGTGCTGATGAAGACGATGCTGGAAAAGGGCGGCGCGCCCACGCCCGAAACCGTGCATCACATCGACCGCTGCCTGTCCTGCCTGAACTGCAAGACCGCCTGTCCCTCCAGCGTCAATTACCAGCGCCTGGTGGATCAGGCCCGTATCCATATTCAGCAGCATTACCGCCGTCCGCTGGGCGACCGGCTGCTGCGCTGGACCATCGCCAAGGTGATGACGCGGCCCCGGCTGGTGCGGGTGGGTCTGCTGCTGGCCCGGCTCGGCGCGCCGGTGGCCCGGCTGATCCCCGGCAAGCTGGGTGCGATGGCCAAGATGGGCCTGATGGCCCGCCCGCAAGGGCCCGAGCCGTCGGTCTTTCCGAAACCGGCGGTGGTCGAACAGCGCATCGCCATCATGCCCGGCTGTGTGCAGGGCGCGCTGGCGCCGCAGATCGATAACGCGGTGGCGCGGGTGCTGGCGCGGCGCGGCATCGAACTGGTGGCGCTGGAGGGCTCCGGCTGCTGCGGGGCGCTGCCCCATCACATGGGCCGCGAGCATGACAGCCGCGCATGGGCGAAAAAGGCCATCATCGCCTATGAACAGGGCCAGTATGACGGCGTGCTGATCACCGCCACCGGCTGCTCGGCCCAGCTCAAGGACTACGCCCATCAATTCGCGGGCGATCCGGTCTGGGAGCCGCGCGCCGCCAAATTCGCCGCCGCCGCCCGCGATTTCGCCGAACTGTGCACGCCTATGGCCGCCACGCCGCCGGTCGCGTTGCGGGTGGCCTATCACCCCGCCTGTTCGCTGCAGAACAGCCTGAAGCTGAACGGCGTCGGCGAGGCGATGTTGGATGCGGCGGGATTCATCGTCACGCCCTTCAACGAGAGCCATTTGTGCTGCGGCTCGGCGGGCACCTATTCCATCCTGCAGCCGGAACTGTCCGGCGCCTTGCGGGAACGCAAGCTGGGCAATATCGCCGCCGCCAATGCCGATGTGCTGGTCAGCGGCAATATCGGCTGTCTGCAGCACCTGGCCAGCGGCGAGGGCCTGACCCAGCCGATTCTGCATATCGCGGAATTGCTGGATTGGGCGGAAGGCGGCCCGAAACCGGCCAACCTGGAATTGCCACATTCGGCGCACTAAGCTTAGGCCATGCGCCCGATCCCGCTGGCCCTGTGCGTCCTGCTGATTCCGGCCGTGGCCCTGGCCGCGCCGCCCGCGCCCGCGCCAAAGCCCGGCGAGAAAGCGGCTCCGGAAAAAGACACCCGCCCGGAGATCGACCGGCTGTTCTCGCAACTGGCCAAGGCGCAGAGCGCCGAGGAAGCCAAACCCATCGAGGACAAGATTGCCGCCCATTTCCGCGCTTCGGGCAGTCCCAGTGTGGACCTGCTGATGGCCCGCGCCCAGTCGGTGCTGGCCGCCGACAGGAAAGTGGCCAAGCGGCTGCTGGAGGCGGTGACCA
>ERZ778028.2926-NODE-2926-length-11041-cov-4.277353_pt1 | contig 11041 bp, 11 predicted proteins | sample MGYA00375758_ERZ778028 | MGnify/ENA primary metagenome ERZ778028 (study PRJEB29350, sample SAMN05389828) | bioreactor metagenome | isolation source: Thiocyanate bioreactor | place: South Africa: University of Cape Town | collected 2014-03-17 ... | reverse complement strand
AGTTGCAGAAATTAATAAATATCCAAATGCGCAGGATGTTGTTTGGTGCCAGGAAGAACCACAAAATCAGGGGGTTTGGTTCTCCTCTCAGCACAATATGCGGGATTGCTTACGAGAGGGGCAAACATTGCGTTATGCCGGTCGTGAGTTTGCTGCTGCCCCTGCTGTAGGAAGCCCTGCTTTACATGCACAGCAACAATTGGCACTCGTAGAGCAAGCTTTGCTCGATAAATAATCCAGTGCCCTAAGGTTTAGGGCATAATTTTGTCATTAAAATAAGAAGGTCTCACCATGTCGATAGAAGTCAAAGTACCTGTTCTACCTGAATCGGTGGCTGATGCTACAATTGCTGCCTGGCATAAAAAAGTGGGTGATAAAGTAACCCGTGATGAAAATCTATTGGATCTGGAAACAGACAAGGTTGTCTTGGAAGTTCCTGCTCCTGCTGACGGTGTGCTCGGTGAAATTTTGTTTCAAACCGGTGATACAGTAACTTCTGGACAATTATTAGCCAAAATCAATACGCAGGATGCATCAAGTGCCCCTGGCAATGAAAAACAGCCTGAGGTCAAAAAGGAAGAGGTACAAACCTCATCTCCTCAGCAAAATATTGCTAAAGAGGATAAATCTACCAGTCCTGTCGTACGACGGATTATGGCTGAGCATGATCTACAACCCGAGCAAATTCAAGGCACGGGTAAAGAAGGCAGAATCACTAAAGAAGACGTTCTTTCTTTCATTGAAACCAGCAGGCAAAAGACGGGTAAGAATGAAAGAGCTGAAAGTCAGTCAAATCCTGTTGTTGCCGCTGGTGCACGCGAAGAGCGTCGTGTACCCATGACACGGTTGCGGGCAAAGATTGCGGAGCGTCTGTTACAAGCGCAGCATAATGCAGCCATGCTCACCACCTTTAATGAAGTGAACCTGAAGGCGGTTATGGATATGCGTGCGCAGTATAAAGATAGCTTTGAGAAAAAGCACGGAGTCAAGCTCGGTTTCATGTCCTTCTTCACCAAAGCGGTCGTTGAGTCACTTAAGCGTTTTCCTGCAGTCAATGCATCAATTGACGGCCAGGATATTGTATATCATGGTTATTACGATATCGGTATTGCGGTATCTACGGAGCGTGGTCTCGTGGTTCCGGTAATTCGCGATGCTGATAAGTTAAGTATGGCTGAGATAGAGCTGGCAATTAATGATGCTGCAGCACGTGCTCGTCAGGGTAAATTATCAATGGAAGAAATGCAGGGCGGCACCTTTACCATAACCAATGGTGGTGTTTTTGGTTCGTTACTGGCAACGCCTATTATCAATCCACCACAAACGGGGATTTTGGGCATGCATAAAATCGAAGATAGACCCATCGTTGAAAAAGGGGAAATCGTGATTAGACCCATGATGTATGTAGCCCTTTCCTATGATCATCGCTTAATTGATGGTAAAGATTCGGTGCAATTTTTAGTAAGCGTCAAAGAGCTTCTTGAAGACCCAGCCCGTTTAATCCTTAATGTATAACAATGAAAATAACCGCATAGCCCGTAAACACGGGTTTTGCTTTTTTAAAAGGTAATTGCAATGAATTTACATGAATACCAAGCGAAACAGTTATTTGCCAGCTATAACTTGCCCGTCCCCAAAGGAGAAGTTGCTTACAATGTAGAGGATGCCCTCCAAGTGGCTTCCCAGTTATCTACATCGCGCTGGGTTGTTAAAGCGCAAGTTCATGCTGGTGGGCGTGGTAAAGCCGGTGGCGTAAAGCTGGTAGGAACCAAAGATGAATTAGCTGCGGCGGTTAAAGCATTATTAGGTACGCGTTTGGTAACTTATCAAACTGATGCGCATGGACAACCGGTGCATGCAGTTTTAGTCGAAGAGACATGTGATATTGGCCGTGAATTATATCTCGGTGCTGTCGTCGATCGTGCCACGCGTCGGGTGGTGGTCATGGCCTCTACAGAAGGTGGCGTTGAAATTGAGAAGGTTGCCGAAGAAACCCCAGAAAAAATTTTTAAAGTAATCGTTGACCCTCTGCTTGGTGTGATGCCTTTTCAGGCGCGTGAAACAGGGTTTAAATTAGGTTTGGACGAACATCAAATCAAACAATTTAGTCAGCTAATGGTGGCCTTAGGCAAAATGTTTGTCGAATGTGACCTAAGTCTACTTGAAATCAATCCTTTGGTGGTTACAAAATCCGGACAATTGTTATGTCTGGATGGTAAAGTAAATGTTGATGGTAATGCCTTATATCGTCAACCTAAATTAAAAAGTATGCGTGATACTTCTCAAGAAGATGAGCGTGAAAATCGTGCCAGTGATTGGGAGTTAAACTACATTCCTCTTGATGGCTCCATCGGTTGTATGGTTAATGGTGCAGGTTTAGCAATGGCTACCATGGATGTAATTAAATTACATGGTGGTGAGCCAGCGAATTTCCTCGATGTAGGGGGTGGCGCAACCAAAGAGCGAGTGAGTGAAGCATTAAAAATTATTTTATCCGATGAGAAAGTAAAAGGAATTTTGGTCAATATTTTTGGTGGTATTGTTCGCTGTGATTTAATCGCTGATGGTATTCTGGCTGCTGTAAAAGAGGTTGATGTGAAAGTGCCGGTAGTGGTTCGACTCGAAGGAAACAATGCACAGCTTGGCGCAGAGCTACTGAATAAAAGTGGTTTGAACGTTATTGCCGCGACCAGCTTGACTGATGCCGCGAAAAAAATCGTTGCAGCCGTAAGCAATCAATAACGACCAACCTAGGAACTAAACCTGGGCACTAACTAAATTTGAGGTTGAGAATGAGTGTATTAGTTAATAAAGAAACGAAAGTATTGTGTCAGGGCTTCACTGGAAAGCAAGGTACTTATCATTCAGAGCAGGCTATTGAATACGGAACACGTATGGTAGGGGGTGTTACACCGGGTAAAGGTGGACAGAAACACCTGGGACTGCCTGTTTTTAACACGATGCGGGAAGCGGTCGAAGAAACCCAAGCCGATGCAAGTGTCATTTATGTCCCTGCACCATTTTGTAAAGATTCGATCGTTGAAGCTGCTGATGCAGGGATTAAGCTCATCGTATGTATTACTGAAGGTGTTCCTGTGTTGGATATGCTTGATGTCAAAGTTTATCTGGAAAAAAATACTCAAGCTCGATTAATTGGACCCAACTGTCCAGGTATTATTACTCCTGGCCAATGTAAAATTGGTATTATGCCAGGCTCAATTCATTTACCCGGTAAAGTTGGAATTGTTTCTCGTTCAGGGACATTAACCTATGAGGCGGTAAAGCAAACCACAGATAAAGGTTTTGGGCAAAGTACTTGTATCGGAATTGGTGGTGATCCGATCCCAGGCACCAGTTTTATCGATGCCTTAGCACTTTTTGAACAAGATCCACAAACTGAAGCCATCATTATGGTTGGGGAAATTGGTGGTTCAGCTGAAGAAGAAGCTGCAGAATACATTCAATCCCATGTATCTAAACCTGTCGTTTCCTACATTGCGGGCGTCACGGCCCCTGCGGGCAAGAGAATGGGGCATGCTGGAGCAATCATTTCTGGTGGTAAAGGCACAGCAGCAGAAAAGTATGCGGCTTTAGAAGCTGCAGGTGTAAGAACGGTACGGTCACCTGCTGATCTAGGCGATGCAATAGCTGAAGTAACTGGCTGGTAATTATGAAATCCTTTTTCTGAAACTCAGAAAAAGGATTCCCCCTAAGCTCAATTCCTCGAAATATTCTGCTCGCCACTCTATAACCATCTTGCAGGTCATAAACTTTATGAGTAAAGTAGACAGTTTGCCGAAATAGTGACAGCTAATGCTAAGCCCCTTGAATTTATATCTCGAGGGTGAAACTTCCTTAGAGTTCCTTTTTCGCCAGGTTCCATTGTGTACGGCTTCTTCCTACGATAATAATTTATTGTTGGTGTTGCTTCATTATAGGGGTTTATGATGGCTCATTTTCGAAGTATTGCAGACATTAGACGTGAATATGGTGAATTAGCGCTTGATGATGCCACCATTCCAGCAGAGCCCTTGCAGCTTTTTAATCAATGGTTGGAGGAGGTTTTAAAAAACGAACATTCTGACCCCACTGCGGTTGTTTTGTCTACCGTTGATGAAAATGGTTTTCCCGACTCACGAGTAGTGCTTCTTAAAGGCATCAATGAAGGTAATTTTATTTTCTATACTAATTATCAGAGTAAAAAAGCACAACAACTACACAATAAACCCTATGCTGCGCTGAACTTTTATTGGCCCGATATGGCACGCCAGGTACGAATACGTGGGCGCGTGGAGCAGGTCGAGGCAAAAATAGCCGATGCTTATTTCGCATCGCGTCCTCGTCTTAGTCAAATAAGCGCGATTGCATCACCCCAAAGCAAAACCATACCCAACCGTGACTTTTTAGAGGCAGCAACGCAACGTATCTTGCAGGAGCATCAAGAACAAGAGATTATGCGCCCTGATTTTTGGGGTGGATTTAAAGTCTGTCCTGTGGAAATTGAATTTTGGCAGGGGCGTGATAATCGACTCCATGATCGAATTCAATATCAATTCAACAATCAACAGCAATGGGAATTTTGCCGTTTAGCGCCCTAGAGGCTCGGCAATTATTGTCTTAAAGGCAATAATTACGCATTGGTTTAGCGGCAGCTCCTTGATACTCGCACAAGTCTATGAGGCTATACGAGGCGTACAAAAATAAATTCTCTTTTTTCATCTTAAAAAAAATGAGCTGTAGCCCACAAAAAAATTAATTTTTCAAAAGAAACAACAAATTATATTTCTTTCCTTAAAATTGGCATGCAATTTGCTTTATATCTTATGGATAGTAAAAATTAAGCACCAAAAAAAATTGTCAAGAATAAGTAAAGGTTTTAGCGGTAGCTCTAGTTAAGATTTTAAAGGCGTACAATTTCTTTAAGTGTGAAATTAAACAGAAAACTCATTTAAAGAACAGATTTATGATTTCACAGCTTTGGAGTTGTAAGTTGACATTTTATAAATATATTTTAGATACATAATGAGGGTTAAAACCATGAACGACATAAACGCCATTCTACCAGATATTAGACTTCGCTTTAATATAGAACATCCAAGCTACGAAGAAAGTTATACCATGGGTTATGAAAGTGCGTTGGCACAAGCCGCTGAAGAAGATAACCCCTTCGCTTTTGGGACTCCAGAAGCAGAGCAGTGGTTAGAGGGGTGGTGGGACGCATTATCCGGAGATGAACCTTTATTTGACTTAAAACTTCAACAAGAAACTCATGAAGTCGAACTAATTGAAGAGATGGCAGCTAACGATCAACAGTTTTTTAAAAAACACGGTTTTTTATCGCTCGTAATTGAAATTAGTGGCGCAATCGCTGCTTCTGCTCTGGTGGGATATCAACTATTCGAGCTCGTTGCTTAAAAAGTTGTTTCTTGGTGTTCATGGGAAGAGACTGCAATAATTGCAGTCTACTTCGCTTAGTCTTTGAAAAATTTTAAAATCATGGAGCGCATCCGCGCAATCTCAGCAGGGTTAAATTCTTTATAAACCGTACTCCCAGGATTTAAACAGACGGTAATTCCATCGCCTATGCCTTTTAATAAATCAACACCCGATAGTTTTAAGATATTTATTTTTTCAGCAATATCTTGAGCCCATACATCCAGATAGGTAGATTCGGTAAATACAGGTAGAAATACCTGGTTATTTTCTGTCAGGAAAAGAACCTGAGGTTCGTCATCGGTTGGGGCACGTTCAATAGGGATAATGAAATTTGCCTTGATAAATTCTAGATAAGCTTTATTGGCAGTTTGGCTAGAACCCGAGGCTTCTAATGCTGCCTGGACAGCTTGTTCTAATGCATTCATTGGATCATCACCGGAAATAAACCAACATTATAGCCTAGCTAGAAACCAATTTAAATCAAATCAAACTATGTGTTGAAATAAATGACAACAGCAGTATAATGATTAGTTTGCATCTGTAGAATAATTATTCACTTATTTAATAAATACAGCAAATGGAGTTTTGTTGGTAGCGCTTTTGATTTAAATCTACTCGCAAAACAAACTTGGAACGAGCAAATAGAGAACATATGAATAAATTAAACGAATCCTATCCCATGAAGAATAATTTAAGTTTTGCCTGGTTAGTATGGGGTTTGGCCGCGGCTTTTTATTTCTCGGACTATATGGCGCGCGTAGCCCCAGGGGTAATGCATCGTTACCTACAAATTGATTTTGGTATCAATGAAGCTGGATTTGGTATCTTGACTGCTTCCTTTTATATCCCCTACATCCTGATGCAAATTCCTGTCGGTTTGACAGTTGATCGGATGAGTATTCGCGGTCTGCTGACCGTTATGTCTCTGGTAACAGCATTTGGTTGTTGCGTATTTGGTTTGGCAGGTGGTTTATTCATGGCGTCTATTGGACGCATGTTGATTGGATTTAGTGCTGCTTTTGCCTTTGTTTGTTCATTAAGATTGGCAACCTCCTGGTTCCCGCCGACAATGTTGGGACTTTTGGCCGGATTAACACAATCTCTAGGGATGCTTGGCGCTGCTGCAGGTGAAGCACCCGTATCCTTTTTGGTAAGTAATGCCGGTTGGCGTCATAGCATGCTGATCATCGCTTTTTTATTCATTGCTCTGGCGGGATTGTTATACAATTTCATTCAGGATACACCTAAAGGGCAACATCAAGCGCGCAATCGCGCTCAGAATATGAGTATTCTCCTGAGCTTAAAAATCATTCTTTCTTGTCCGCAAACCTGGATTAATGCATTTTATGCAGGTTTTTTATTTGGCCCTACTGCGGTCATTGGCGAAGCAATTGGACCGGCTTATTTACAATTTGGTCGTGGACTTGGGGCCCATGCCGCAGCATTTGCAACGGGATTAATTTTCATTGGGTGGGGAATAAGTGGCCCCCTATCTGGTTGGCTTTCCGATCGTTTAGGGCGTCGCAAACCCTTGATGATCATCTCAGCATTTTGTGGAGTTATTTTAACTACAATTTTTGTCTACAGCCCGAACATTACCACCAATTGGGCCTACTTTATCTTTTTTGTTTTTGGATTAACCAATACCGGTGTAGCTATCTCTTATGCTGTCTCAACCGAACTGCACAAGCGTAATGTTGTTGGTACCTCGATTGCATTTACTAATATGATTTCAATTTTTGTTGGTGCGTCATTACAGCCTTTGGTTGGGCGTTTAGTGGATATGGTATCGGGCAATCGAGGCTTTAATGTCGAAACTTTATTACTTTCTGATTTTCAAGCCGGTCTAAAGTTACTTCCTTTTTGCTCGTTAATCGCCTTGGTTTTAGCATTTTTAGTAAAAGAAACTTATTGTAAGCCAGTGCAGCCAGAGTAGTATCTCAAGTAAGTACGGTGCCATAAGTGCAGTATATATAACTTCTTGATAGTGCAGGCAGAATTGGTATGCACTATCACCTTTTCTTTTCCATAACCTTATCCCTTCCTGTTTTGTTTGCTGTTATACTCTATTGGGCAATTTTTTAATGACTATTGGAGAACATAATGAAAAAATTGGCAGGATTAATTATTATCCTTGCTGCTTTAGTTCTGGGCGGATACTATGTAACCGGATACCTTACGGAAAAAAATATCAGAAAGAACGTAGAAGCGATTGATAAAACGAATGCTTCAAAAGTAGCAATAAAAGAATATAAAAGAGGATGGTTTACTTCAGACGCAGTCTTTGACACGCAAATGCATTTCCCTGAGCAAACCATTTCGAGTGCTGATGGCCAAGTTAAGAAAATTCCTGCGCAAGATTATAATCTTGAATTACCTATCCGTATTTATCATGGTCCAGTAATTTTAAGCCATGGTAAGGTACATTTTGGTTTGGGCTATGCCGAGTCAGTGATTCCCTTTCCAAAACAGTATGATGCTGATTTCAATACAGTATTTACTGAGCAATCTCAAAAACCTCAGCTTGATTTAAGTTTATTTGTTAACTTTTTAAATCAGAGTACTTTTAATGCCGAGGTACCTGCGTTTAATTTATTTGGTAAAGCAGACAATTTACGTATCAATTGGTTAGGCCTTGATGTTAAAAATACCATGACTCCTGAGATGGATAAACTTAATGGGGGCATGTACCTCAAAGGTGTGCAGGTATCAAAGCAAGACATGAATGCTGATTTGGATAAACTTACTGTAGATTACGATCTGAAGTTGTTACCATCAGGATTATACATTGGCCGGGGTGATTTTCTTCTTCCAGCACTCAAAGTCGAAGCCCAAGGTAAAAAATTAATCGAGTTAAGTAATCTTGATTTCAAGTCAGGAAGTGATATCCATGACAATTTATTGAATACTCATCTTGATTTAACGCTGCAAAGTTTATTTGCACAGGATAGAAGCTATGGTCCTGGAGAGTTAAAATTAGCGATTCGCAATCTTGATGCAGACATACTTGCTCGCATCAATAAGCAAACAGCAGGAATGCAAAATGCGACGGATTTACAACGTCAACAAGCATTAATTGCAGTACTTCCAGAAATTCCTAAAGTCTTTGCTAAAGGGGCTGAATTAGAGATCTCCAAATTCGACCTCAAACTTCCTCAAGGTGTTATGGAAGGAAATTTATTCATACAATTACCGGTTGAAGATTCAGCGAATCCGCTCATGATGATGCAGAAAATTCACGGTAAAGGTCACTTAAAGGTTCCTGCTGCAGCGGTACGCGAAGTATTCCAGAAATCGGTAATGCAACAAATGGCAAAGCAACCAGAATACCAACAAGCTTTGACACAAGAACTGACTCCTCCTGGAGCTACTCCTGCACCGGGCGCGGAACAACTGGCAGCGATGCAGGCAGATAAACAATTAAATTTACTGCAACAAAATGGTTTAGTTGTTGCGCAGGGCTCTGACTTTGTGCTGGATATGACGCTGGAGCAAGGCAAATTAATGGTGAATGGTAAACCTTTTGATGCATCAATGCTAAAGTTCTAATCTTCAATAGGATGTTCTGGAAGAATTATTTTCAGAACATCCATAATCAATTCCAAGAAATTTGTTTAATTTTTATAGGGTTTTTCTAATTCGACCCTTGTCTGACAATGCGTCATTCGGTAATATACTGTTTTTAAAAGGAGGAGCTAATAATAATGACAACAATCAGTAATGAAGCTGTGGATACCACTACTTCACTAGCCGAGAGCGTAACTCATTCAGTGCAAAAATACTTTTCAGAGCTTAAGGGAACTGATCCTGTTGACTTATACCAGTTCGTGCTAGAAGAAGTAGAGACACCTCTATTTCGCGCAGTAATGGAGCACTGCAAATATAATCAGTCACGTGCCGCAATCATGCTGGGAATTAGTCGTGGAACATTAAGAACTAAGTTACGCCGTTATTTTGATGATAAGTATGTGGGAACACGAGATTAATTAACTCGCAGATTAAAAAAGAAAAGGAGCTTCGCTCCTTTTTTTATTTACATAATCAAAAAAGAAAGTTCATTTGTATATCTTTTATATATTTTATTTGTACGTGACAAAATCGATCCTGCCTGCGCAGGCGGGCAATCAGCCACCATCCATCCATCGATCCATCAAAATAATCCGCTACCTAAATCAAGCCAGTGGGCCTAGTGTAAACAAATGGACTCCTTTCCTAGTTGAGGCAATACTAATGCCTTGTTGAGGAATTTAAAAGGAGGAGCTTATAATGAACAGGACCACCCTTGGTATTGACCTTGCAAAAAATGTTTTTCAATTGCATGGAGCAAACGATTGCGGAAAGAAAGTATTAGGTAAACATGTTAGCCGTGAAAAATTTGCAGAAACGATTCAACAAGTCCCCGCAAGTTTTATGCAGAAGCTATTTGTGAAGCAGTAATAAGATCAACAATGCCTTTTGTTCCAATAAAGACAATTGAACAACAAGATATCCAATCTTACATAAGGTTCGGTCAAAAATCATTAAAGATAAAGTTGCTCTTGGAAACCAAACTTGAGGATTATTGATGGAATATGAGGTAGCAATTCCTCAAGGTGATTCATCTCTAAAAAAAGCACTTGCAGGTTTATCCGATTTCAAGAACAGCGATCTGACCGAACACTCTATGTTTATTTTTAACGAGTTATATACCGAGTTTCTAAATCTTGAGTTAAGGTGTTTGGATGATAAGTTATTGGTCTTCTGGTTTATGGAAGAATTAAAATAAACACATTCCATACAGTAGCTTTCAAATCATGTAAAAGGTATATGCCAAAAACGAAAAAGCCGGCGTTTAGATGTTTACTGGAACTGATTAAAAACACCAAAATTTCTTAAGAGAATACTTTATTAATTTCCCACAGGAGCAAGGTTCACTTGCTCGGCTTCTGGACTCTCATAGTCGATTAAGATTCATGGATGCCTCGATTTGGCCGTGAGCATCGAGCCACCCTAACTCCTGCAATACCGAGCGCGTGCGATGGCCCTGATTTTTGAGTGCATGGTCAAAGATATCATTTAATGAGGTGTTCTCGGCCAAATTCAAGCGTGAGCGGCGAAAAAAGCCAAAACAGCAGCTGGCACGGTCATTGGCGAAGCGCTGCTCATAACGTTCACGGAAACATTTTAGGGCATCCAGTCGTTGATCTCTAAGTTCCAGGGTTTCAAAGTCGTTATTGATTTCGTCCAGCTTAGAAAAAGCGGGCTCGATGTTGGGTGCGTTTGCTGCGCGCGGCTCGGGAACCCTGAGTTCTTGTGGTACGATGTGTGCCAATCTTCTTTTAATGGGCCGGACTAAATCTTCAATCGTAGGTCCCTGCTCCAATTTTTTTCTAACAAACGGGGCGTCGGACGGCGCAGCAATGGGGACCATTAAGGGTGCTTGGGATGCTGTGGCCCAAAGGCAATAAGCGGGCGTGGTAATGTTTCGTGCATGCGGATATCTGGATTTGAGAACGTTTTTGAACGCAGGTACCGAACAGATTTTGGTCAGTAAGGAAAAATTAGCGGTTCTTTTTGAGATCGGAAGAGCACACGTCTGAACTCCAGTCACTAGCTTATCTCGTAT
>ERZ778028.2923-NODE-2923-length-11052-cov-6.782850_pt1 | contig 11052 bp, 10 predicted proteins | sample MGYA00375758_ERZ778028 | MGnify/ENA primary metagenome ERZ778028 (study PRJEB29350, sample SAMN05389828) | bioreactor metagenome | isolation source: Thiocyanate bioreactor | place: South Africa: University of Cape Town | collected 2014-03-17 ... | reverse complement strand
GCGACCGCCGAGATCAGCCGCAGCCAGGTGTGGCAGTGGATCCACCAGGACCGCACGACGGACGACGGCACCCGCATCACGCGCGAGTACATCGAGGGTCTCATCGCGCAGGTCCTGGCCGAGGTGCCGCGCCAGGACGGCGACCGGTTCGACGACGCGGCGGCGATCTTCCGCGATGTCGCCCTCGGTGAGGACTTCCCGACGTTCCTGACGCTCGGGGCCTACGCCGACTACCTGACCGACTGACGGTCCGCGTCGCGCAGTGGGGGTGGATGCCGCGGCATCCACCCCCACTGTCGCGCGCTGCAGGAAGGACGTTGACAGAGTTGGCTACTGCTATTAGCTTTATGGCTATGACAACCATGTCCTCCCCGTCAGCTGCTTTCGCCCGGCTGGATGTCCATCACCTCGATCGGCCGGAAGGTCGCATCGCATACCGCGTGAGCGGTGACGGCCCGCTCGTCGTGTGCGTTCCCGGCATGGGCGAGATCGCCGCGAGCTACCGCTACACCGTCCCCGCTCTGCGTGAGGCCGGGTTCCGCGTCGCCGTCATGGACCTGCGCGGTCACGGCGAGTCGGATGCGACGTTCACGACGTACGACGACGTCGCGGCCGGCACCGACATCCTCGCGCTCATCGCGCATCTCAGCGGCCCCGCCGTCGTCGTCGGCAACTCGATGGCCGCCGGTGCGGCCGTCTGGGCGGCCGCCGAGGAGCCCGCCGCCGTCAGCGGCCTGGGTCTGGTCGGCCCGTTCGTCCGCAACGCGCCGACCAACCCGTTCGCCGCCGCAACGTTCCGCCTGCTGATGCTCCGGCCGTGGGCCCGCGCGGCCTGGCTTGCCTACCTGCCCCAGCTCTACCCCGGCCGCCGGCCCGCCGACTTCGCCGAGCACCGCGCGGCGGTCCGCGCGGCGATGTCGCGCCCGGGCGCCACCGCCGCGTTCGCGCGCACGACCCGCACCGACCACAGCCTCGCCGAGAGGCGGATCCCCGAGGTGTCGGCACCGGCGCTGGTCATCATGGGCACCGCCGACCCCGACTTCAGCGATCCGAGGGAAGAAGCGGAGTGGATCGGCGAGCAGCTGCGCGCGCGCGTGACGCTCGTGGAAGGCGCCGGCCACTACCCGCAGGCCGAGCAGCCCGAGCAGGTCGGTCCCGCCCTGGTCGCGTTCTGTCGCGAGGTGGCCGGTGCCTAGGGCCGGCCTCACGCGCGATGCCGTGGTGACGCTGGCGTTGGAGACGATCGACGAGCTCGGGCTCGACGGCCTCACCCTCGCCGAGATCGCCGGCCGCGCCGGCGTGAAGGTGCCGAGCCTCTACAAGCACATCGCCTCGCTCGAGGTGCTGCGTTCCGCTGTGGCCACCGAGGCGACGCGTGAGCTCGCCCAGGAACTGCGGGTCGCGGCCATCGGGGTGTCCCGGACGGCGGCGCTGGAGAGTCTTGCGCACGCCTATCGGGGGTACGCACTGCGGCATCCGGGACGATATGCGGCCACCCAGCGCGCACCGCTGCCCGGTGAGGCGCGCGAGGAGGCGCATGCCCTCGCCGCCGCGCAGGTGCAGCAGGTCGTCTCGGCGACGCTGCGCGGCTATGACATCGCCGACGATCAGCTGATCGACGCCACACGTGCTCTGCGCGCCGCCCTGCACGGGTTCTGCGCACTCGAGAACGGGGGCGGCTTCGCCCTTCCGGCCAACGTCTCCGACAGCTTCTCCCGCATGCTCGACGGCCTGGACCGCATGCTGTCGAGCTGGCCGGCCTGAGCCGCGGACTACTCGCGACCCGGGTCGATCGGCGCGAAACGACGCAGGCCGCCGCCGGTCGTGAGACGGGATGCCGCGAGCGAGCCCGCCACGGCGAGGAAGATCGGCAGCAGCAGCGTGAGGCCGGTGCCGGTGAACTCGATGATCAGCGCGATGGCCGTGAACGGTGCTCGCATGTTCGCGGCGAGGAATGCGCCGGCGGCGACGACGGCGAGCGCGGTACCGTCCGCTCCCGGCCAGATGAGCGCCCAGCCGGCGGCCGCCGCCGCGCCCAGGGCCGCGCCGATCGCGACCGAAGGCTGCAGCGTGCCGCCGACCGCCCCGGAGCCGAGCGAGACCGCGGTGGCGACGTACTTCATGACGGCGAGCGCGATCAGCAGCAGCGCCGGCTGGGCGTGGTCGAAGCCGGCCGTCGCCAGGGCCCGACCGTTGCCGAGGACGAGGGGGAAGAACGCACCGAGAACGCCGACCGCGGCGAACGTCACGGGCAGGACGAGGAGCAGCTTCCACCCGGTGGGCCGCCGTCGTGACAGGCGGGCGGTGACGGCCGAGAAGCTCGTCGCCGTCCAGCCCATGAGCGGGCCGATGAGCACAGCGGCGACGAGCAGCGACGGCGTGACGCTCACGTCGTCGACGTGGTACAGGGAGTCGTCGGCGACGAGCGGTCGGGCGACGAACGTCGCGATCGCGCTGATCGACAGGGCGACGACGGCGGCCCCGGCGCTGAAGCGGGCGAGCAGGATCTCGATCGCGAACAGCGCGCCGGCCAGCGGCACGTTGTAGACGGCGGCGAGTCCGGCGCCGGCCGCCGAGGCCACCAGGATCATCGACCAGCGCGCATCGATGCGGAACCAGCCGACGATCTTCGATCCGGCCATCGCGGACAGCTCGCGCGGGGCGACCTCCTTGCCGATCGACGCACCGAGTGCCACCGACGTCACCTGGATCACCGTGTCGGCGGCGGTCTCCAGCGCCGGCATCCGCTTTCCGGCGACCCCTTCCTCGACACTCGAGATCCGTCGGCCGAACCGGCGCAACAGATACCAGCCGATCGCCGCGATCACGCCGGCCGCGCTCAGGGTGACGATCGGCAGCCACCACGGCGACGGCAGCGCGAGCCCGTCGAGGAACGACCCCTCGGCGCTTCCCCACACCAGGTGCTCCACGGAGTGGACGATCCAGACGAGCAGCAGCACCGCCAAGCCCGTCGCGGTGCCGACGCAGAGCGTGGCCAAACCCAGGCGCGCCAGCCCCCAGAGACCGGAGAGACGGCGAGGCGGGCGGGCACGGGCATCTCCGGTCACGTCGTCACGTTAGCGCACCCGCGCCGCGTCGTTCCGTGCGAGCCAGGTCCGTGCCGCCGGTGGCCGGGACCACTACGCTTTTGCCTGTGACCGAACGCGCTCCCCTGTCCCGCAAGCTGTCTGCCATCGCCGAGTCCGCGACCCTCAAGGTCGATGCGAAGGCGAAGGCCCTGCAGGCGGCCGGCCGCCCCGTCATCTCCTACGCGGCCGGCGAGCCCGACTTCGCGACGCCGCAGTTCATCGTGGATGCCGCCGCGCACGCCCTCCACGACCCCGCGAACTACCGCTACACGCCCGCCGCCGGCCTGCCCGTGCTGCGCGAGGCGATCGCCGCGAAGACCCTCCGCGACTCGGGCCTGGAGGTCGCCCCGTCGCAGATCATCGTGACCAACGGTGGCAAGCAGGCCGTCTACCAGGCCTTCCAAGCGGTCGTGAACCCGGGTGACGAGGTGCTCCTGCCCGCGCCGTACTGGACGACGTATCCCGAGGCGATCGCGCTGGCCGATGGCATCCCGGTCGAGGTCTTCGCCGGTGCCGACCAGGACTACAAGGTCACCGTGGACCAGCTCGAGGCCGCCCGTACCGACAAGACGACGGTGCTCGTCTTCGTCTCCCCCTCCAACCCGACCGGCTCGGTCTACACACCCGAGGAGACGAAGGCGATCGGCGAGTGGGCGCTCGCGCACGGCATCTGGGTGATCAGCGACGAGATCTATCAGAACCTCGTCTACGAAGGCGCGCGGGCCGTCTCGATCGTCGACGCGGTGCCGGAGCTGGCCGGACAGACCATCCTCGTCAACGGGGTCGCCAAGACCTATGCGATGACCGGCTGGCGTGTGGGCTGGATGGTCGGCCCCGCCGACGCGATCAAGCTCGCCGGCAACCTCCAGTCGCACCTGAGCTCGAACGTCAACAACGTCGCGCAGCGCGCCGCACTGGCCGCGCTCACCGGACCGCAGACCGAAGCCGAGGACATGCGTCAGGCCTTCGACCGTCGGCGTCGGTTGATCGTGTCGGAGCTCGCGAAGATCCCGGGGGTCACGGTGCCCAACCCGCTCGGCGCGTTCTACGTCTACCCGGACGTGACGGGCCTGCTCGGACGGGAGTGGAACGGCACGCGGGTCGACACCTCGCTCGAGCTCGCCGATCTCATCCTCGACCAGGCCGAGGTCGCCGTCGTTCCCGGCGAGGCGTTCGGCCCGTCGGGATACCTGCGCCTGTCCTACGCGCTCGGTGACGACCAGCTGCTGGAGGGCGTCCAGCGCCTGCAGAAGCTGTTCGGCCTCGACTGATCCGCGACCTCCGCACACTCAGACAGCACATAGCTGGACGGAGAACGATCGGACTCCATGCGCCCGTCGACATCCTCCCTCCTCGTGGCGTCGCGCAGATCGCGCCGCCGCCGCAACGCGCTGCTCGCACCGTCAGAGCACCCGGCGACCAAGCTGGTCGTCGGGCTGGCGACGATCGTGTTCCTCATCAGCGCCGGACTGGCTCTGCGCGCCGCGCCCATCGACGCGGATCTGTCACGGGCGATGAACGGCTGGCACATCAACGGCCTCGGCCAGGTCACCGCCCTCGTGTACGACCTGTTCTCTCCTGTGCCGGCGATCGTCATCACCGTGATCGTCACCTCCATCGTGTGGGCATTGAGCGGGCGAATGGCGCTGGCGATCGCCTTCGCCGGCACGATCGCGCTGACCTGGATCCCGTCCGACATCGTCAAGATCGCGGTCGGTCGGCCGCGTCCGGACGCGACCCTGCTGCCGCACCCGGTGGCGCAGATGCCGGTCGATCCGTCGTATCCCAGCGGACACGTCGCCTTCGTCACCGCGCTGGTGCTCGCCCTGGTGCTCATGCTGAAGGGCACACGTTGGCACCGGCCTGCGATCGTGCTCGGCACGATCGCCGTCGTCGTGGTCGTGTTCTCCGTCGCGATCCTCGGCGTGCACTACCCCACCGACGCGCTCGCATCGGTGGGGTGGGCGCTGGGCGTCTTTCCAGCGGCCCGCATCGTCTGGGTGCGCATGCTCATGCCGCTCGTCCCGTTCCTGCGGGAAGTGCCGCGACCCGAGCCGGCAGAGGCCGCGCCGGGACCGCGCCGCCACGGCGACGTCGAGACGCACGAAGGCTGACGCAGCGCGGGAGCCCTACAGCTCGACGCCCACCAGAACCGGTTCGGGCTGCAGCAGCAGACCGAACTCGGACTGCACACGGTGCTGGATGTAACGCGCGAGTTCCGCGACCTCGCCGGCCGTCGCTCCGCCGCGGTTCGTGAGAGCAAGCGCGTGTTTCGTCGACAATCCCGCCCGTGAGCGCGGCAGCCGGAAGCCCTTGCCGGGACCCGAGTGCTCGATCAGCCAGGCCGCACTGACCTTGACATCCGGCTGCACAGAGACCGGCGGAGGCACGACGCCGTCGAAGGCGGCCAGGGGGATGACGGTGACCGGTTCGATCTCCACGGCCATCGGCCAGCGCGGGCACTCGGGCGGAAGGGTGCGCGCGAAGGATGCCGAAACGATCGCGTTCTGGAAGAAGGATCCGGCGCTGTGGGTGTCGGGATCGGCGTCGTCGAGCACCATGCCCTTGGCAGCCCGCGTCGCCAACACCGTCTCGCGGATCCACCGGAGCGACACCGCGGCATCCGGAGCCAGGCGCAGCGCCTGACGCAGCTGAGCGCCGCGCACGGAAACGTCGCCGGCACCGACGTCCTGCAGTTCGAGGGTGATCGAGACGATGACGCCGGAGCGCTCGGCGCCCCGACCGTAGTGCTGCTTGAGCACCGACGTGCGAAAGCCCAAGCCGAGCGCGTCGGCCGAGACGGTCTCCACCTCGCCGGTGGCCTCGTCGAGCAGTTCGACCTCGACGAGCGTCTCGACGATCTCCTGCCCGTACGCGCCGACGTTCTGAATGGGCGCCGCGCCGGCTGAGCCGGGGATGCCGCTCATGGCCTCGATGCCGGCCAGCCCGGCCGCGACCGTGTACTCGACGAGGGCGTCCCAGTTGTGACCGGCTTCGACGCGCAGGCGGACGTGACCCTCCCGAGCGCCCTCGACACGCTGGATGCCGGAGGTGCGCACCAGCACGACGGTGCCGTCGAAGGGCTCGTCACCGGCGAGCAGGTTCGAGCCGCCGCCGAGCACGAGCCACGGCTCCCCCTGCGACCACGCCTCCTGCAGCGCCGAGATGAGCTCGTCGCGGGTGCGGGCCTCGACCATGCGCAGGGGCGTGCCGCCGACACGCAGGGTCGTCAGGTCGGCGAGCGGGACCGGCGTGATCTCGGCCATCAGGACTGGTGGCGCACGCGCACCTGCGCCTTGCCGAGCACGGTCGTGTCGCCGAACGTGACGGTGAGGTCGATGCGGGCGGCCTCGTCGTCGAGGGCGCCGACTTTGGCCGAGACGAAGAGGTCGGCACCATCCTCGGCATCCACCACGACGGGACGCGTGAAGCGCACGCCGTAGTCGACGATGCGTCCGGCGTCGCCGAGCCACTCGACGATGGTCTCGACGGCGAGGCCCATCGTGAGCATGCCGTGCGCGAGGACCCCGGGCAGACCGACGCGTTCGGCGACGTCGTCGCGATAGTGAATGGGGTTGAAGTCACCCGAGGCGCCCGCGTAGCGCACCAGCGACTCGCGGGTCAGGTGCACGGTGCGCTCGGCGACGACGGTGCCGACCTCCAGGGTTGCGGATGTCATGAGACCTCGCCTCCGATGAGCAGAACGGATGTCGCGGTGACGACGTGGGCGCCGTCGGCGTCGGTGATCTCCGCCTCGCTGGTCACCATCGCTCCGGCGCCGAACGGGCGGATGCCGGTGATGCTGAGCTGCGCGGTGAGCTCGTCTCCGGCGACGATGGGACGGCTGTAGTGGAAGCGCTGCTCGGCGTGCACGGTACGTTCCAGAGCGATGCCGGAGTCCTCGACGGCCAGCAGCTGCTGCATCGTGAGGTCTTGGACGACCATCGCGAAGGTGGGCGGTGCGACTACGTCGCGGTAACCCAGCGCCTGAGCGGCGGCTGGGTCGAGGTGCTGGGGGGCGTCGGCGAAGACGGCCCGCGCGAATTCGCGCACCTTTTCGCGGCCCACGAGATAGGAAGCGGTCGGCGGGAAGACACGACCCACCAGCTCAGGATTCACTGACACCACTCGATCCTATCGACGGCGCTGCCCGCTCGTCCGTCCGCAGGCGCCGCATCAAACCCGCCGTGGCGTCGGTTCGGGACGGATGAACGCGTCAGCGCGCGCGGCGCGCGCGAAGGGCCCGCACCGCCATCTGCGCGGCGATGAAGGTGAGGAAGCACGCGAAGAGGATGTTGGCGACCAGGGGCGACAGCAGCGTGGCGATCCAGGCGCCGAGGGCCGTCGTCGTGCAGGCGGCGACGCCGACGAGCGCGGCGGCGACCAGGTCGACGTTGCGGCGCTTGACGTTGCCCACGGTGCCCGAGATGGCGGTCGGGATCATCATGAGCAGCGAGGTTCCCTTCGCGATGAGGTCGCTCGTACCGAAGAGGAAGATGAGGGCGGGCACGACGATCACCCCGCCGCCGACACCCAGCAACCCCGCCATCACGCCCGTGAACAGCCCCAGCACCGCCAAGCCGATGCCGGATGCGACCGTGAGCTCGAGTGCGGCATCGCGCGAGGGGACGACGATGAACAGCATCACGATCACGATGACGAGGAAGCCCACGAACCCCCAGCGCAGCGCGTTCTGCGGGGTGCGTGCGAGCAGCCAGGAGCCGATCTGCGCGCCGACGACGGCGCCGGCGGCGAGAATGAGCGCCGGGATCCACGCGACGGACCCGTGAACGGCGTAGGAGACGACACCGACGGATGCCGTGGGCACGATGGCCGCGAGCGACGTGCCCGCGGCCAGCCGTTGGTCGAAGCGCAGCAGGAGTACCAGCATCGGCACGATGACCGTGCCGCCGCCGACGCCGAACAGCCCCGACAGCAGTCCGGCAGCAAGCCCGACCCCGATGCAAGCCAACACGAAGCGGATGTCGCGGCGCCGGGCGGGCGTCGCGGGCGCACCGCCGCTCACGCGTCGGTCCCGCCGCCGGCCTCGGGGGTCGGGTCGTCGGCGCCGGCGGCGGCCTGCTCGAACTGCGAGCGGTAAAGACGCCAGTAGGCGCCTTCCGCGGCGATCAACTCGTCGTGGCTGCCCTTCTCGACGATGTCGCCGTGCTCCATCACGAGGATGAGGTCGGCGTCGCGAATCGTCGACAAGCGGTGCGCGATGACGAAGGACGTGCGTCCTTCGCGCAACGCCGACATCGCGTGCTGCAGCAGCAGCTCGGTGCGGGTGTCGACCGAGCTCGTCGCCTCGTCGAGGATGAGCACGCTCGGCTCGGCGACGAACGCACGCGCGATCGTGATGAGCTGCTTCTCCCCCGCCGAGACGTTGGCGGCATCCTCGTCGAGCACGGTGTTGTACCCGTCGGGAAGGGAGTGGACGAAGCGGTCGACCCGGGTCGCGACAGCGGCTTCGACGATCTCGAGGTCGGAGGCCTGCTCGTTGCCGTACCGGATGTTCTCGCGGATCGTTCCGGCGAACAGCCATGGATCCTGGAGCACCATGCCGGTGCGCGAACGCACATCGTCGCGGGTGAGCTCGGAGATGTCCTGTCCGTCGAGCAGGATGCGGCCCCCGTCGAGCTCGTAGAAGCGCATCAGCAGGTTCACCAGCGTCGTCTTACCGGCTCCGGTCGGGCCGACGATCGCCACGGTCTGGCCCGGTTCGACGCGGAAGGACAGGTCGCGGATGAGGGGCTTGTCGGGGCTGTACGAGAACGCGACGTTCTGGAACTCGATCACGCCGCGTCCCTCGCGCAGGGCGGGCGCGTCGGCGGCATCGGGCTCCTGCTCGTCCTGGTCGAGGAGTTCGAAGACGCGTTCGGCCGAGGCCGTTCCGGACTGCACGACGGCGGCCATGCCACCGAGCTCCGACAGCGGCTGGGTGAACTGCTGCGAGTACTGGATGAAGGCCTGCACGTCGCCGAGCCGCAGCTGGCCGGAGGCCACCATCAGACCGCCGAGCACGGCGATGCCGACGTAGGAGAGATTTCCGATGAACATCATCGCCGGCATCATCAGGCCCGACAGGAACTGGGCTTTGAACGCGGCCTGGTAGAGCTCTTCGTTCTCCTGCTCGAACTTCTCTCGCGAATCCTTCTCGCGGCCGTACACGCGCACGAGCGCGTGACCGGAGAACGACTCCTCGACGCGGGCGTTGAGCCGGCCGACCTTGCGCCACTGCGTCGCGAAGGCCTTCTGCGACTTCGGGCCGATGACTCCGAAGATGACGCCCATCAGCGGCAGCGCGATGAGGGCGACGATCGCGAGTTGCCACGAGATCGAGAACATCATGATGAGCACACCGACGACCGTCAGCACATTGGTGACGGCAGTGGACAGCGACTGCTGCATGGTCTGGGTGATGTTGTCGATGTCGTTCGTCACGCGCGAGATGAGCTCGCCGCGCTGCACCCGGTCGAAGTACGACAGCGGCAGACGGTTGATCTTCGCCTCGACCGACTCACGGAGCCGCCACATGGTGCGCACCATGATCACGTTGATGACGTAGCCCTGCAGCCAGGTGAGCACGGCCGATACGACGTAGATCGCGAGAACAGCGACGAGCACCGACTTCAGACGCTCGAAGTCGACGCCGGCGCCGACCTGGAAGTCGTGCATCGCGGAGACGATGTTGGCGATGTCGTTCTGCCCCGCGGAGCGCAGGGCGTCGACGACCTGGGCCTGACTCGCGCCCGCGGGGAACTGCGCAGCGAGGGATGCCGAGACGACGCCCTCGAAGAGGATGTTGGTGGCTTCACCGAGAACCTTCGGCGCGATCACGGCGAGGACGACGCCGACCGCGCCGAGCACCGAGACGAACCCGAATGCCCACTTGTACGGGGCGAGCAGGCCGATCATCCGCACGAAGCTGCGACCGAAGTTGGCGGCCTTGCCGGGGGCAACGGAATCCCAGGATCCGGAGTTGAGCCGCGCCTGTTCGGCAAGCTCGAGTTCTTCGCGCTCCTCTTCGGAGAGGGCGGCGGTGTTCGGCGCGCTCATGCGTCGACTCCCAACTGCGATTCGACGATTTCTCGGTACGTGTCGTTTGCGGCGAGAAGCTCCTCGTGCGTGCCGATGCCGACCATGCGCCCGTCGTCGAGGACGACGATGACGTCGGCATCCGCGATGGTTGAGATGCGCTGGGCGACGACGATCTTGGTCACCTCGGGAAACGCGCGCCAGAGAGCTTGGCGTAGCCGGGCATCGGTCGTGACGTCGAGCGCCGAGAACGAGTCGTCGAACACGAGCACGTGCGGGCGGTGCACGATGGCGCGAGCGATCGACAGGCGCTGGCGCTGACCACCCGAGACGTTGGTGCCGCCCTGCGCGATGCGCGCATCGAGGCCGCCGTCCATCTCGGCGACGAAATCGCGCCCCTGGGCGATCTCGAGCGCCTGCCACAGCTCGTCGTCGGTCGCGTCCTCGCGTCCGAAGCGGAGGTTGCTGGCGACCGTGCCCGTGAACAGGAACGCGCGCTGCGGGACGTAGCCGATACCCCGCCACATCTCGTCGAGGTCGGCCTCGCGCACGTCGACGCCGCCGACGCGCACGGTGCCGCCGGTCACGTCGAACAGTCGCGGGATGAGGGAGACGAGCGTCGTCTTGCCCGAACCGGTCGATCCGACGATGGCGACGGTCTGGCCGGGGGCGGCGCGGAACGAGATGTTCTCGAGGACGGGCGCCTCGGCGCCGGGGTAGCTGAAGGTGACGTCGTCGAACTCGACGGCGCCGAGGTCGGGGAACTGCGTGACCGGTCGCGCCGGGCGGTGCAGCGCATCGGTCGAGTCGAGCACCTCTCCGATGCGATCTGCGGAGACCGCGGCGCGCGGGATCATGATCGTCATGAACGTCGCCATGAGCACGCCCATGAGGATCTGGCCGACGTACTGCATGAAGGCGAACA
>ERZ778028.2916-NODE-2916-length-11089-cov-23.363694_pt1 | contig 11089 bp, 10 predicted proteins | sample MGYA00375758_ERZ778028 | MGnify/ENA primary metagenome ERZ778028 (study PRJEB29350, sample SAMN05389828) | bioreactor metagenome | isolation source: Thiocyanate bioreactor | place: South Africa: University of Cape Town | collected 2014-03-17 ... | reverse complement strand
GGAGTGCATTGTCCAGATGCAGTACCTGTGCATAGCCATTAAGACTGCACAGGAGCACTACACCAACAGATGCAATGATCTTTATGTTCATTGTTAAAAATCGTGGTAACATATCATTGATTTGTTTTTATTTATCATTGTAAATCAATAAACACCCTTACATAATAATAGCAGACATACAGCAAGGCAAGTCCACTTACAATTTGAATGCTTCTTCTCAACCAAGTTAGTTGAGCAAACTTTGTAACAGCACCGGCAAAAGCACTGACAATTAAAAATGGTAAACCCCTTCCTATGGCAAACACTAAGGCAAGTATAAAACCGTAGATGGGGTTTGCTGTAGCTGCAGCAACAGACAACAGTAACAACAGTGGAGCAGCTGATGTCCCTAAGCTAAATATCAGTCCATATACAAAAGAACCACCGATACCAGGCTTACGCATAGCAGCCAGTTTGGTTGTTGTAAGCCGTGGACCGTAGAAAGCCAAAACCGCTGCAACAGCAGATATGAATGCCATTGACAAAGCCCAGTATTGACCATATGTTTCTGTAAGAAAGATACCTAACTTACCAGCCAAAGCACCTAATACAGAAAGGCAAACTACAATGCCTGTAAAGAAGGCGAGTGCAATCAAAAAACCCCTGTTCGATTTGTTTTCCGTGTTACTGCTCACCAACCCTGCAATGCCAAGTCCAACAGGTAAAGTGCAGGGGCAAACACCAGTGGTTATTACTCCTGCACCCGCAGCAATCAATAAGCTCAAAGCAGAGCCTTGAGCCAATGATTGACTGAATTGTTCAATAAATTGTTCTAAAGTCATTGCTTTACCTTTTGAGGCTTTCCGGCCGTATATCCTTTATCGTTTACCGCTTTTTGTATATTTTCAATTTTTACTTTTTGCGGGTCATATGTAAAGTAAGCGTACCTCTTTTCAAGGCTTACTTCTACATCTGAAACCCCTTCAAATGATTTAATTGTTTTCTTTACATTAGATTGACATGCGCTGCAGGTCATTCCATCAACCGGCATCATTACTTTTTGCGTACCTACATGTTTTGCTTGTTCTTGAGGAGTTGTTTGCTTGGCTTTCTTCGGTTCCTGTGCGCAGGAGGATATCCCGAAGAAAATGATTAATGATAGCGTTACTCCTGTTTTAAATACTGAAATTTTATTTATCATAATTTAATGTTTTAATGAAAAATGTTTTGAATAAAATGTTATACTAATACTTGCTTAATGATTTTATTTTCATTTCTCCCCTAAATAAGGCAATCGCCATAATGGACAGTGTTGCCTGAACAACTGAAAAAATCGTTAGAGCCTGTAACAGACTAAGTTGAAGCGCCAATCCAAATAAATAACTACCTAATCCAAATCCTATGAAAAGCATAAATACGTTCAAGCTCATCGCCTGTCCAGTTCTTTCTTTACCAATCTCAGTTATTATTCCTGCAAGCAGAGGTTGGGTCAGATCATATCCCAGTGACAGAAGAACTACGGCGATGGTAGCAACATATAAAGGGATGTTAAAGGAAAGAATTATTGCGGATAGAGCGCTAATTGCCAAACCAATAGGCAAAAGTTTATTCCTACCTTTTTTGTCTACAAGTTTTCCAATAAATGGGCCAAGTATAAATCCGGGGAATCCATATCCTATAATAGCGAATCCAATAGAAGCACCGCTTAGTCCGAAAGATTCTTCAAAATAGAGTCCGAGCCAGGTAAATACTCCGGCATGAAAAATTCCGTTAAGCAACACATAGGTGTAAGCTATTTTTCCCCGACGTCCCGAAAATAATGCCTTGTAACCATTGAGAACTTTAGTTAATGTCAGTTTTTGCTTTTCCATTAGTACATCACCCAGATTGCGAAAGGCTAACCAAAGTATTGTCCATGTCAAAACCCCTAAAATAGAAACGCCTAAAAATAACATTCTCCAGCCTATATATGATTCAAGAATCACCCCTGCGGATGCTCCGAAAGCACCACCACCAGCCATTGCTCCAAAAATCCATCCAAGAGGTCTGCCTCTTTCCTCATAAGAATATGATCGTCCTGTCCAAGCTAATGCCATAGGAACTACACCACTTGCTCCAATCCCTGTAAGCAATCGCCAAGTTATTAACTGGGGTACAGATTGAGAAAAAGAAGTAAGTGCAGTTAATACAACAAAGACAAAAAGTGATGATAATACTACTTTTTTAGTTCCAATCTTATCTGCCAACAATCCATAAAAAAGTGTTGATATACCATAAGGGATTAAATATGCAGGCACAATTAAGCCTATTGTTTGTTCCGATACATTGAAAAATACAGATAAGGAAGGTAGAAGTGGCGCAACCATATATAACTGAAAGAAAATTATAAATGTGGCAGCCGATAATACGTACAATAAATATTCTCGTTTTTTTGTCTGTAAACTATTCATCATTGTATTTATAATTCAACAGCGTTAAAGCCCTTTTCTGTTAAAACCTTTTTTAATTCATCCTGCTTTATTTGTTCAGGATAGAAATTTATCAGCACTTGTTTTTGAATAACTTTCGGCTTCACTGTTTTCACACCAGGCAATGCAGTAAGTGCAGTAGTTATTTTTTCGGCACATCCCTCACACACCATATTTGTTACTTTAAAACTTGTTTCTGTTAATGTTGCTGTTGTTTCTAAAGATACTTTTTCCAGCTTCAATGCTCTTATTCGCAGTGTATTCAGTAAGATGGCGAAAATGCTCACAATCATCACTACTATAGCAAGCATCGGAGTTATGAAGCCTAATGTTGCAAGCAACATTCCAACTATGTTGAACAACACAGCTACCATCACATTTCCTGTCATCGTTTTATAGCTTGCCTTACCTAAGATAACAGCATTTAAAACATCTATCAGCCGGTCACCAATCAGGATAACACCGGCAGCTTCAATCGCAACATCAGTTCCTGCTCCGATGGCAATGCCCACATCAGATTGAGCCAAAGCAGGAGCATCATTGATACCATCACCAACCATTGCAACCTTGTAACCTTTCTTTTGTAATGCTTCAATAGCCGTGGCTTTTTCACCCGGCAACAATTCAGCCTGTACTTCATCAATTCCCAATCTCTGGGCAATCGGTTCAGCCACTTGTTTAGCATCGCCTGTAAGCATCACCGTTCTCATACCCCTTTGCTTCATCTTTGCTATTACCTGCTCCCCTGTAGGTCGTGGCGTATCTTGTAAAGCTATCACGCCAATAACAGCATTACCCTTGCAAATAAGAACGGCGGTTTTGCCTTCACTACCTAAAGCACTGATTGAATTTCTGATTTCGTTTGCCACATTAATACCGCTTTGCTCTATAAAAGAAGGTTTGCCAGCCAATACAGTTTCACCATTCAAATTACCTGTTACACCCTTGCCTGGAATTGCTTTAAAATTATCGATGGTCAGTTTAGGAGCACCTTCTTTTGAAGCGAAAAAAGTAATGGCTTGCCCAATCGGGTGTTCTGATTTACTTTCCAGTGCTTCAGCAATTGACAACAATTCAATTCTGTTACCATTGAAGGCATGAACATCTGTAACAGTAGGTTTACCATAGGTAAGCGTACCTGTTTTGTCAAACACAATTGTATCTACTCTCGACAATCCGTAAAACACTTCGCTTGCCTTCACTAACAAACCAATAGAAATTCCTTTGCCACCGGCTATCGCTGCAAGCATAGGCGTTGTTATACCCAATGCACAAGGATAACCCATGATAACAGTAGTCAGCAATACAAGTGTTGCTTGTATATAATTACCTGTAGCAATACCCCACACAACAAAAGCAATGGCTGCAACAATAAATACAACAGGACCATAATAGTTCATTAGCTTATCTGCCAACAGTTCAACAGGTGGCTTCTTTTCTGCAATACGGCTCATTAAGCTAACTATCTGACTAAGGAAACTGTCTTGACCAATCTTGGAAACTTTTATTTGTAAAGCACCATCAAGATTTAATGTACCACCGATAACAGTAGAACTCACTTCTTTTATAGCAGGTGTGCTTTCTCCGGTAAAACTTGCTTCATCCACACTTGCCCCGCCATTCACTACAACACCATCCAAAGGAATACGTTCACCTGGTCTGACCTCAACAATTTCACCTACGATTACTTCTTTAGTAAGAACATCTACAAACTGTCCACCTCTCAACACCCTTGCTTTAGCAGGTTGCAGATTGATAAGTTTACGAACTGCATCAGATGCTTTCTTACGGGTATCTAACTTAAAGTAACCAAAGAATAAGTGCAGTGACATTAACCATGCAGCAACAGGCAAAAAGTTTGGTAAAACAGGATTATAAAGAGATATAGCACCAACAATAAAAGAACCCCATGCACCGGCAGACAACAACACATTAGCATTGATTACTCTTTGCTTTACAGACATAATCGATTTACGAAGTATTGGGTATCCTACCCAAAACAAAACAAATGCAGCTACAACCAAACTAAAATAACTTCGATACTGCTGCGGAAGCCCAAACAAATTCAAAGGGTCAACAACCAAATCGATAATGGAAGCAACCATTCCAATCGTACCACGTTGCTTTATCAAGCTAAAAAGTTCTTCATCAGTTTTATATTGTTGTACTTCAGTAGAAGAAACAGAATAACCTAACTTTTCAACAGCATCAGCCAATTGCTCCCTGTTCATCTTGGCCGTATCAGCTTCAACCAATACAATACCATGCACAAGGTTCACCATTACACTTTTTATCGCCGGATATCTCTTCAATGCCTTTTCAACGCTCATAGTACAGAAGGAACACATCAATCCGGAAACCTTCAATTGAACACTTTCTGTGGCCATAATATATTTAATAAGATTGTTAAAGAAAATTCGCTTAACTTTTTTAAGTTATATATATGCCTAACTAAAGGGCTGACCAATTCCTGCATTTTTCAGTTCTGCTTCAGATACTCCTTTGTTTTGGCAGCAAGACAACAATTTTCCGTTCACAGCAACAGCAGGTATTGCTTTAATGCCATAAGCTTTAACCTTATCTGCGGCTTCGTTACCTTTTGTTTCGGCAAGGTTATACACTATTACATCGCAATCAGCGCAAGCCATAGACTTAACCGTTTCTACGAGAGGTTCACAAACAGAGCAACCGGCAGTAAACACTTCAATTTTTCTTTTCTTTTGATTTTCCATTTTTTAAGTTATTTAGTAAAGAACAAAAGTCAGGCGGAAGGTGGGGTGTCCTCCAAATCTTTTTCCAATTTTTTTTCATTGTGTTGTGTCAAACGTTTATCGATGGCATTAATTTCCTTTATTTTGGAAGTCAGCTCATCAAATTCAAGGATTGGAAACTGGTCTTTAAGATATTCTATTTTTTCAGCATCCGGGCAGTTGCCCGGACAGGCGTTCATCACATTCACAAGTCTCAGTGCAAGACTCTTTCTAAAAACTTCATCCAATAAAAGATAGTGAGCTTTTTGCAAACCGTGGTCAGCAGCCTTAAATTGATTTAAAATTTGGTCAGGGTCCTTGTCTCCGTCAAACATCTTAATAATACCCTCTATTTGACCTTTAATCATAGATAGTCGTTTTACTAAGTCTGCGGTTAATTCCTTGGGTAACATAGATTTACTTTGATTTTCCATTTTTTTAGTTATTTAGTAAAGAACAAAAGTCAGGCGGAAGGTGGGGTGTCCTCCAAATCTTTTTCTAATTTTTTTCGTTGTGTTGTGTCAAACGTTTATCAATGGCATTAATTTCCTTCATTTTGGAAATCAGCTCATCAAATTTAAGCATTAGAAGCTGGTCTTTAAGATATTCTACTTTTTCAGCATCCGGGCGCAGGCGTTCATCACATTTACAAGCTTTAGAGCAAGGCTCTTTCTGAAAACTTCACCCAATAAAAGATAGTGAGTTTTTTGCAAACCGTGGTCAACATCCTTAAATTGATTAAAAACTTGGTCAGGGTTCTTGTCTTCGTCTAACATCTTAATAATACCCTCTATTTGACCTTTAATCATAGATAGTTGTTTTACCAAGTCTGCGGTTAATTCCTTGGGTAACATAGATTTTGTTTTTTACGATAGGAATGGTATTGTGTCAGGGGATGTTCGTTCATTTTCTTGGACTTTGCATCAGGGAAATTTTGTCTTTTTTGTAAGGTTAGGTTTGTGTATGGCTTTGCGTGCCTTTCAAATGCCCAAACGAAACGGTACAACCACACTTTTTTGGATACACCATTATATACGGTTTTTGTTGCTTCTCAATTCTTTTAAATACTGTCCCAATGGCTGTTCATCAACGAAATCACTGCATATACAGGCATTTACTTTTAATAATTATTCAATAATGGCTATATATGCCGGATACCCCATCGCTTTTGCTAAAGTTGCAATCTGGTTCTGTTAATTGGTTAAGTGGTCTGTTTTTGTAGCGTCCATTGTAATGAAATTTTAATATTGCGATACTTATTAAAGACAAGAAATTTAAAAGAGCTTATCCTTACTGTAGCAAATGCTGTAAGTTCGGGTCTTTCTTAATGCGCTCCATTTCGCTTACTACAATATTCAGTATGTCTGATTTTATCTGTTTGTAATTGCTCTCAATTTCCTGCTTCATCTTATCCTCGCCCTGCTCATCTACAAAAGATAGGATTTGCGGTATTTGCTGATAGGCTTTGGTTTCAGCCGCTACTTTTTCATTATCCACTACTATTTCGGCGTGAAATATCTTTTGCTCTATACGTTCATCAAAGTTGTCCGATACCGAACCTACAAACATACCTTGTGTAAGCGTAGAAATTTTGGAAGCCGGAATAAGGCTGTCTAATTGTGTGGAGATAGAGGTAGATTTATCGTTACGGTTAATGGTCATACTCTGGCGTTTTTGCAACACTTTCCCGAAGCGTTCCGATAGGCTCTTTGCGGTTTCTCCAACCACCTGACCACTGAATATATTGCCGACGGTATTTTGAATAACCTTACTCTCTTTGTCGCCGTAATCCCTCGTTAATTGCGAAAAATCCTGAAATCCCAAACATACCGCCACCTTATTACTACGGGCAGTTGCAATCAGGTTATCCAGTCCCCTGAAATAAATCGTGGGCAGCTCATCTATGATAACCGAACTCTTTAACTGTCCCTTTTTATTAATCAGTTTTACAATCCTCGAATTGTATAAACCCAAAGCTGCTGAATAGATATTTTGACGGTCGGGATTATTTCCTACGCATAAAATCTTCGGCTCTTTTGGGTTGTTGATGTCGAGCGAAAAATCATCGCCCGTCATAACCCAATACAGTTGCGGGCTAATCATTCTTGATAATGGAATTTTTGCAGATGCTATCTGACCTTGTAACTGGTCTTGTGCGCCGCCTTGCCACGCATCCATAAAGGGCGACAAGTAATTTTCCAAATCGGGATATGAGGTAAGAATAGTAAATACATCCGAATACTTTTTGTTCAGTAATTCAATAGCGTGTGGGAACGTACAATACTTACCATCCTCATAGATTTTCAGATACCAGATAATGGCAGCTAAAAGAATAATTGGGCTTTCCACGAAGAAATCGCCCTGCTTCTGTATCCACGACCTGTTAAGGTTCAGCATTATGGTATATGCGGCTTCGTAAGCATCAGAAATATCGGTCATAAAGTCGGGATTGAGTGGATTACAACGGTGGCTCTTGCGTGGGTCGTCGAAATTTATCACGTAAAACTTCGGCTGAACTTTGTACTTATCCCTGTGCTTCAGCAAATGATTGTAGGCAATGGTGGAAAGGTCGTCGAACTTGAAATCGTAGATGTACATACTAAAGCCTTTCTCAATCTGCTGCTTGATGTAGTTGTTTACGATAGCATAAGATTTGCCTGAACCCGGAGTACCCAAAACTATTGATGCCCTGAACGGATTTACAATGTTTATCCAACCGTTGTTCCATTTGTCTTTGTAGTAAAATTTGGTGGGCAGGTTAACGGAGTACTCGTTTTCCATCAGCTTGGTTTCCTGCTGAAAGCTCTCGTTCTCATTGTTGAAAACATCGTCCATCAGGGTAGTACGGAGTAATCGGCTCATCCATACCCCCGCCATCAGCAAAGCGATATAGCCTAAAGAGATAGTAAGGATATACAGGAATGTGCCTGTTGCCGGAGATAGCTTCAGCAATGGTGTGTTCAGGAAGAACAGCACAAAGCCAACGCCCAAAGCCACGTAAATTTTAGACCAGGTTATCTTCTCATTCTTTACGCCCTTAGTGCCTAAGCAACTCAAAGCAAGTAAAACCAAAGCAAATGCTTTGGTATAAAGGGTATGTGAAAATAAACCTGTTGTCCGGTCGAAATTGCCTAATATCTTGTTGATTACTTCCAACGTCCAGCCACGTTCTAAAAAGAAACCGTAGCAGAACCAATAAAGGTGCATCAGCACCAAAAGAATACTGACTGCCCGCATAAAAGCCATTATCTTGGCAAGTCCTCTTAAATCGTCTTCTCCCTGCATTATTTTAAGTTTTAATGTTCGGACGTGAATTTAAAGGCTCTATGCAGTGGCTCTAAAAATGTGGCAGCCAGTGGCGTTCTGTGGCAGTGTTTGGCTAAATATTATTTCTGCCCTCTTTGGCGTTTGCGCTTCTTCTTCATCTCATTGGCAAAGTCCTGTTCCTCGTAATCTTCGCCCTGGGCTTCGGGTAATAAACCGCCCAATGCTTCAATCAAACCGTCTTCGTGCTTGTCAGTAGTTAAGAAGTCGAACAAATGGTGTGGTTCTTCCGCAGGAAGATCCGCATCATTTGATGTGGATAGTTTGGGTTGTAAAACGGCAGGTTCTTTAATATCCGGTTTGATGTTATTGTTCCAATAATCATTAAAGGTGTTGGCAGAAAGTTCTGTTGCCAAACGTGAACCGTTCCAAACTGCTTTGGAATTGTGGTCAATAAATGTGATGCCATAAATACGCCCTGTATCATTCCGGCGCACGACTACGTTAATGCCCTGTGCTGCTAACTGCTTTTTAAAAGCCTGTTCATCGTTTGTGGTTTTCAGGGCAATGGTAACGGCAGATTTTAGGGTCTGTTTGGTCGGGCTGTCTTTCAAAGCCGTTTTGCATTTCGCAAAATGCAATTCCAAAGCCGGAAGCCCTGCGCTCTTTCCGAACAGCGAAGCCTTGAACGGATGCCCTGCTCTATCGCCTTTTTCATTTAGCGGAATATACAATAAGCCCTGCTGCATTTTCCCCTGCAATTCGCCCTCGATTTTCTCGGCGGTTATATTGAACAGGGAAAGTAGGGCGTTGTATTCGCCCAACGTTTGGTACTGGTAGTAGTTCGGCAGGTGGCGAACAACCGAAGCGATTTGGCTTTTTACATCGCCCGCCCGATAATCTACCGGACGGAAAACCTTATCTGTCTGTTTGCGCTCCTTGTCCGTTGCGGGTATCAATCGGTACTTTCTTTCCAGTTCACGGCATACGTTCATAGACCGCATTTTCTCGAATTTGTCCGAAATCTTTTTGCCCTGCTCGTCCACGCAAACCGATACAATGTGTATATGGCTGCGGTCAATATCGGTATGTTTGAATACGATAAAAGGCTGTTCGCCATAACCCATTTCCCGCATATACTGTTCTGCCATTTCCCTAAACTTATCATCGCTTACCTTATCGTTCGGGTCAGGATTGAGCGAAATATGCAACGTATGTTTTTCGGTGTTGCGGTTGGCTATCAGGTAAGGGGCAAAAGACTGGGCTAATTGTGCTACGGAATAATGACCGCTTGCGGTTTCAATCATCTTATTGGCAAACAAAATCTGCCCGTTTTCATTCTCCACTTTGAGCTGATTGTATGCCAATGCACCATATAAATTTCCGCTTCTTCCGATTTTCGCTATCACTATTACATTATTTTTTTAGGTGTTCTTCCTCAAATTTTTCGGTAATCTGAATGATTTTCTGACACAGCATTGCCATTTCAGCCGTCTGTTTTTCCAGTTTGTACAGAAACGCAGCCGCCTTATTCTCGGAAAAATTCTTGTACAACAGCTTTACAATTTGGTTATAGTTCACACCGATGGAACGGAACTGGCTGTGAAAAGAGGTCAGCCGCATATAAAAATCAACCGTTCCCTTGTCAATCTGGATGGTCTTTATGGTCTTGTCAAAGATGCAGGACGTTATAAAGTGCGCCTTTACCTGCATACCTGATTTATCAAAAAGGGCAAGAAAGCGGGCGTGTTCCTGTTCGTTAAAGGAAATCGTATAGCGGATGGTCGCCGGGTCTTCTTTGGGGCGACGTCCGGTCTTTTTCAATTGCTTTTTGTTGTTATCGTTCATCACTAATCCATTTTAAAATCCATACAAAACCCTGACTTTGGAAGGTGTTTTCTGCCCCCTGCAAAGGGCAAGTTGTTTTGAGCATCGGAAATCATTCCGAGATGCTCAAAACACAACTTGCCGTGTTCCGGTGAACACAAAAATCCGCCCTGCGGGACGGATTGAATGTAACAGGGAAAAACGGCTCGATGCCGTTCCCGTTACCCCCTGATATGTCGAAAGACTTTTGCATAAATCCGTTAATAAAAATCACAATACAAAGTAAAGCCCTGTTTACGATAGCGTTGCACTGTGACACAGTGCCAAATGCTGCCTCTGAACGCCAAACACTGCCACCGCTATACAACCGAATGAATTTGATGAGTTCTTTGCCCCTGAATGTTGGCAGGCAGGCAGACAGCCCGTGCTTCAGGACGGGCAGACGGTACACATTCAAGACAGCAGGTTATCCTGCCTGCAAGATTGCAGGAATGCAGGAAAGCAAGAGCGCAGGAATGACGGAAAGCAGGACAGCCTGCTATCAGCATATCACGCCTGCCTGACGGATGGAATACCTGACGGAACCAATGCAAGAACGCAATCCCGCCTGATAAGATGCAGGACTGCTGTACGGCAGGGAAGCAGGCAATCAGCAAATCCCGCAGGCAAGCCTGATGGCTATCCTGCAAGAAAGACAGCACGAAATCAGGATTGCCGGACTGAAAGACTGCAAGACTGAAAACAGGAAGATGTAAACTTTAAATTTTAAAAATATGGACACAAAAAAGAAACCTCTGTTTG
>ERZ778028.2915-NODE-2915-length-11091-cov-4.525915_pt1 | contig 11091 bp, 9 predicted proteins | sample MGYA00375758_ERZ778028 | MGnify/ENA primary metagenome ERZ778028 (study PRJEB29350, sample SAMN05389828) | bioreactor metagenome | isolation source: Thiocyanate bioreactor | place: South Africa: University of Cape Town | collected 2014-03-17 ... | reverse complement strand
GGGTTCTGCGCCTGCTTCAGGAGAACCCCAGCCTCACCCAGCGCGAGTTGGCCGACGCAGTCGGCATCAGCCTGGGCAACATAAACTATTGCCTGAAGGCATTGATGGACAAAGGCCAGATCAAGATCCGGAATTTCCGCAACAGTGAGCACAAGCTTGCTTATGCTTATCTGCTGACACCGTCTGGGCTGGCGCGCAAGGCTGAGCTCACCGCGCGGTTTCTAAGCCGCAAGCTCAATGAATATGAGAATTTAAAGAAGGAAATAGAAATCCTGAAGCGCGAAGCCAATTCGGCCAATAGCGAAGATGCCCAAGCGCAAAATCTCAAGATGGGGTGAAGGCCGGCGGCTTGCGGGAAACGAACGCCCGCAGTCCCGGCAAGTTCGGTACTGCAAGTTGACCCTGTGCAATCATTCCAAGCAGGAAGGTTAGCAAGAAGGCGCCTTGCGATTCCTTGAACGTCTCATGAAACATGCCGTAGACAATTGTGCCGCAGAGTCCCCAAAATAGGCCGCGGTCTCGCGTGCGCAATAACTTTCCGATCTGGAACAGGAACGCGAGGTAGATCAGAAATCCGAATATGCCGGTCCGAAGCAGGACATCGAAATACTGGTTGTGGGCTGACCCCAAGCCTCCGGTCTTAATGAGGGTCCAGGCGCCTAGATAGCCGGAACCCGTGAAGGGGTTGTTGGAAACGAAATTCAGAATTGCGGTCCATTCTTGTATGCGAGCCCCTTCCGAGCTGCTGGCCGTGGCAAGATGACGTTGCACGAGAGATGTGTTTGAAAAGAAATCGAACAGACGGTCGCCGAAGAACGTTAGGACGAAAGAAAAGTATGTGTTGAGAATGAAATAGCCTAGGACGCCGCCAATAGCTGTCAGAAGCGCTCCCTTTAACAATTTATCAAACGATACGTCTCGCAACGACAAAATCGTAAAAAGGCCAAAGCTGCTCATCAATGCGACGATCGAGGCGCGGGAGAAAGTCAGAGCCAGCCCAATTAGCATAATGAAAACTAAGCCGGGCTTTACGATCCGCGCCAAGAGGGGCTTGGGCGACGACAGGTAGGTTACCCAAAATGCCATCAGGTATATGAAGCCATAGCGCTGCCCCCCAACGGCATTCTTGGCATTGTCTCCCAGACTGGAACCGCCCAGGACAAAGAAGATGATTATACTCTTGAGGGCAAAATAGCAGGCAGCCAATACAATAGCGGCCTTGAACGCGGCCACCATTTTGTCGTCTATCTCCACGAACATGAATGAAAAGATGCTCATGAACACGATGAAGCTGGCCATGCGGCGCACGAATTCCGAGAGCATGTCGGTTTGGTAAATTGTGCTAATCCCGAATATCAGGCAGAAAAATGTCATCGCCATGAGAAATGCTTCCGGCGGCTTGCGCAGCTTTCCAAGAAACAACATCAATATCGGATACAGCAGGAAGCTGTAATTGACGCTCACCGCTGCGGCGCCGTCCCCGCCGACATTGATGGGAATCATGCAAATCGCAAAAAAAATCGCGAGCAGTATGTGACGTAACCGGCCCCGGAATGAGGTGCCTTCAATCAATTTTATTGCGTCGTGCACGTCACTTTAATCCTGTTTCCAGAGCAGCCCGTTCAGCCATCCCACTTGTTTCTTCCCGGAAGATGGAGGGCCTCAAAGAAATCCCGCATGTCGTGACAAAGCTGGTCGAAACATATAGCTGGCGCAGCGGTATCGTTTCATGAGTCTGCAAGACGACTTTATCCACCCAGTTCTTGACTTTGCAAACAATGGATTATCGGCATGAGTTCCGAGGCTAAAATGAAGAAAATCATGGGGTTCGACAACTGGACCGGAGGCTCGCACCATTTCGAACGCCTGGTAAAGCCTTTCGCCGAGCAGGGGCTCGATCTTCGGCTGTTGCATCTCGGGTCCTGGGGTAACGATATCGGACGGCCTAAGGAGGAGACGCTGGGGATCCTTCAGGTCCGCGACATTTGTTACTATGGCAACATCGATTTCCCCGACCTTCTTCGGCGCGAAAAGCCCGATCTGGTTTTATTCATGTCCATCGATACGTTTTCGCATCGCGCTTTCAATCGATATTGCCGCGAGGCCAACGTCCCAACCATACACCTTTTGCACGGCCTCATGCGCGTACAGGCGGTCAACCGCGCGGCCCGGTGGAAAGTGCGGATTGTGCCGCAATTGCTGTTTGCGCTTGGAAGAGTTCCGAAGGCCATGCGGCACGTCTGGCCTTGCTATGCAAAGTCACTGTGGCGCACCAAGGCGTCGCTGAGCGAATGGAAACGCTTCCTGTCTGACATCGTGCTCGGCGCCATGGGGCGCTTCACCACAAAACGGGCAGAAGATGCGCGCACCGATCATTGCTGTGTGCTCGTGCAAATGGATGTCGAATCGGCGGTCGAGAAGTATAGCCTTCGCCGGGAGGATGTCAGCGTCGTGGGGTTGCCAGATTTGATCAGCTTCGGCATCGCACCGGAGATGATCGGCTGGAATCTGGATCACGAAAATGCCGATGCACCATACGTGATGTATATCGATACAGGCTTCATCTTTTCGGGAGGCGTTTACGCTTCACCGAAGGACTTTATTGGTCATCTCGTCAGGACTGGTAAAGCTCTGGAAGCCAGGGGAAAGCGACTGATCTTCAAGCCGCACCCCGATTTTTTCCGGACCAATCTGCTGGATGATGTCCGTAACGCGGGCATCGAGATATGCGAGAAGAAGGACTTTCTTCCGCGCCTTCAGCAATGTTGCGCGGCAATTGTCGAAACGTCGAGCGCTTCGCTCGTTCCCGCCATTTTGGGCCTGCCGCTTCTGCTGGCAAAGTACGATGCCCTTTCCACGCTGGATTATGGCGACCTGCTTACGAGTTATCCCCGTGCCAAAGAGTTGACCGACTTGGCTGATTTCAGCGAACTCCTGGCGGAGGAGCGCGTATCGCTGGATGTCGAAAAGACTCGAACATGGATTTTCGACAATGCCGGTCCCTTGCCGGCCGAAGAGATGCCGCTGCGCGTGGCGCGTGTAGCCATCGACCTGATTGCCGCTTTCCGGAAAAAAAGCGCCACCGCGCATGCAGGCTAAAGGTTTCGTTCTCAGCGCCGGGCTCTATGCCGGCTCTGCCATCCTGTTGCGCCTGGTCGGTTTTGTTGTCTTCCTGTGGCTGGCGCGCACCCTGCCGGTGACCGAGTACGCCACCTGGGGGTTGCTATACGCATTGCAGACCGCAATCGTGACCTTCGGCCTGGTCGGGATCGTGGAGTCCACGATCGGCCTGCTGAAAGAACATGCAGACCCGGTCGAACGCCAGAGGCTGTTCGCGGCAGCCAATGGCGTTTTCCTGGTCGTTGCGGCGATCACCATGGTGCTGTCGGCGATTTTCTTTGTCAGCCCTTTGGGCGCCCGCAATGCGACATTGTTGTCCGGCGTTTTCGCGATCCTGTCCGGCGTGCTTCTAGCCTTTGCCGCGCTGCGCTCGCAGATCGTTCGCCTTAACGAGCAGCATCTGGAATCGCTGCTTTTCAGTTTCGTGGCGCCGCTCTGTGGGTTCTTGGGCAGCGCCGCCGCCTTTTTCTGGGACCGTTCGGTGGCATCGTTTTTCGCCGGTTCTTCGGCCGGCGTCTCGTTGGCGCTGGTGGCGGGTTATTTCCGCCCCGGCGGTTCTGCCGTCAGATTCGGCTTCAGCCATGCTGGCCTGATCCTGAAGCGAATCCAGCCCTTTGTCATTGTCGCCTTGATCAGCTGGCTGACGGGATACGGCAACAATTATCTGATCAACGCTTTTTTCTCACCTATTGAGGTGGCGCGTTACACCTTTATCTTCAACATCTGCGCCGTTATGCAACTGGTCGCCACCAGCATGAACCAGGTCTGGTCGCCGCGGTTTTACCATGTTGTGCACCAGGCGCCGCTCGCTGACGTCGACAAGCGCAACAGATTGTTCTTCCAGCTGGAAGCCGTGGTCCTGGGGCTCACTGGGGCGGCCATGCTGGTGCTGTATCCGTTCGCGGTGCGAATTCTGGGCGGCAATGCCGCGAACTACGCCGACATGCGGCCGCAGCTTTTCTTCCTGATCGAGGGGTATATCCTCGCGGTCGCCCTGTGGCAGGCGCAGAACTATCTGCTGGCCTTCGATAAGGGTGGCAAGCTCCGCGACATGCATGTACTTGCGGGGATTGTCGGCACTCTTTGCCAGTTGCTGCTGATGTGGCGCGTCGGGCCGCTGGGTATCTATCTGGGCTTTCTGGTGCAGATGCTTTTGCGCAGCGCCGGCCTGTTCATCGCCGCCAGGCGCCTATGGAAGATCCGCATGGCCTGGCAAGGTATCCTGGCGGCGACGATGCTCGCCCTGGGCGGACTGTATTTCTCGGAGTTGCTGGCATGACGCCGCTCTTGACCATCGCCATTCCGACCTACAATCGATCGAACTATCTGCGCATGACCCTGGAACAGCTGGCTTCGCAGCTGTGCAACGTGCCGCCCGGCACGGTCGAGGTTCTGGTCTCGGACAATTGCAGCCCCGACGATACGGGCGAGGTCGTCAAGTCTCTGACCTCCGATCTCATGCCCATCCGGTATATCCGTAACGAGACGAATCTCGGTTGGGCCCTGAACTTCGCCCAGGCGTTCGACATGGCCAAGGGCAAGTACATCCTGATGTCTGGCGACGACGACCTGCTGGTCGACGGCGCGCTGGAACTGTTGCTGGAAAAACTTCGCGGTCACGATTATGGGGTGGTCTGCATGCGCCCCTATGGCTATGACGAGGACTTCCGCGCCGAGAAACCGGAACAGCCCTACAGCGAGAAGCTGTTCACCGACAGCCAGGCCTTCCTGGTGTCAGTCCATCGCTGGTTCACCCTGACCTCATGCCTGGTGATGAACAAGTCTCTGCTGGCCGGCGTCAGCAGCAAGGAATTCATCGACACCGACCTGGCGACTTTTCACCTGATGCTGCGCGCGTCACTGGCGGCGAAGGAGAATTTGTTTCTCAACGCCTATCTGCTGGCCAGCAAGCGGCAAAACTCCTCCTCCTATGAATACGCCAATGTCTTCGTCGACCAATTCTGGCGCATCGTCGATGCGCACAAGGCCCATGGCCTGCGCCCGGCCACCATCCGCGCCATCGAGACGCGGCGGCTGTTCTCCTATTATCCCTTCTACATGTTCGATCTGCGCTCTTCCGGGCACGGTGACATTCCTGCGACACGGGCCAAACTGGACCGCCGTTTCCGCGGCCGGCTGTTGTATGAGCTGTGGCTGGCGCCGACCTTGCGCCTACCCAGGCCCTTGGCTATTGGCTGGGGCGCCATGACCACGGCTATCGGCCGGGCGGCGAGCGGCGACCTCCGGCGAGGCTTCAAATTCGCCAAGCGCAAATTAAGCCGTCTTGTTGGCAGATAAGGGGTAGAGCATGAAGGTTGTACTTTTGTGCGGCGGCAAGGGCACGCGCCTGCGCGAGGAAACGGAATACCGGCCCAAGCCCATGGTGCCGATCGGCAATCGCCCGATCCTGTGGCATATCATGCGCACCTATGCCGCGCATGGGCACAAGGAGTTCATCTTGTGCCTGGGCTATAAGGGCGAGGTGATCAAGGACTGGTTCCGCAACTTCCACTGGATGGTGTCGGATGTGACGCTGAAGCTGGGCGAGCCCGGCAATGCCCAGTTCCATGACGGCGGTCAGGAATTTCCGGAACGCGATTGGAGCGTGACACTGGCCGATACCGGCGCCGAAACCATGACCGGCGGGCGCATCAAGCGCATCCAGAAATATATCGGTGATGACGAGGAATTCCTGCTCACCTATGGCGACGGCGTCGGCAACATCGACATCAATGCCTCCATCGCCCAGCACCGCGCCAGCGGCCGCACCCTCAGCCTGACCGGCGTGCGTCCGCCGGGCCGCTGGGGCGAATTGCAGGTGGAAAAGGGCGTGGTGACCAACTTCTTTGAAAAACCCCAGACCTCGGCCGGCATGATCAATGGTGGCTATTTTGTCGCCAATCGCAAGCTGTTCAACTATCTCAACGACGATCCGGGTCTGGTGTTCGAGCAGGAACCGCTGAATGCGCTGTCACGCGACGGTCAGCTGGGTTGCTACCAGCATGACGGCTTCTGGCAGCCGATGGACACCTATCAGGAATTCATGCTGCTGAACCGCATGTGGGACGAGGGGCGCGCCCAGTGGAAAATCTGGTGACACCGGCGCTGGACGCGCGCGGCACGCGCATTCTTGTCACCGGCCATACCGGTTTCAAGGGTGCGTGGTTGTGCGAATGGCTACTCAAGGCGGGCGCGGAAGTCAGCGGCATCGCGCTGGAGCCGGAGTATCCCGACGCGATGTTCAATGTGCTGGGGCTCTCGCAGCGCCTGGCCAGCCACGCGATCTGCGATATCCGCGATGGTGACGCGCTGGCGGCCGCGGTGAAGCGCGCCGATCCCCAGATCATCTTCCACATGGCCGCGCAGGCGCTGGTGCGCCGCAGCTACCGCGAACCGCTGCTGACCTGGCAGACCAATGTCGACGGCACGCTGAACCTGCTGGAAGGTGCGCGTGCGCTGGGCCGGCCAGTGACGGTGGTGGCCGTGACGACCGACAAGGTCTATCGCAACAATGAATGGGAATACGCCTATCGCGAGGATGATGCGCTGGGCGGGCGCGATCCCTACAGCGCGTCCAAGGCCGCCTGTGAGCTGGCGGTGTCGTCCTGGCGCGCCTCGTTCGGCAAGCCGGATGGCGTCACGGTGGTGACCGCGCGCGCTGGAAATGTCATCGGCGGTGGCGACGTCTGTGAAGACCGCATCGTGCCTGATTGTTTCCGCGCCTGGAGCAAGGGCGAAACCGTGCTGATGCGCAATCCGCGCGCCACGCGGCCCTGGCAGCATGTGCTGGAGCCGCTGTCGGGCTATATCGCCTTGGCGGCTCAGGCGCATGGCGGTACGCCCGCCATCCTGGAATGCAATTTCGGCCCCAATGACGAGGGCTCGTGCACGGTGGAAACGCTGGTCAAGGCGTTCGCGGCGTTGAACCCGGCCCGCCGCTGGGACGTGACGGCTGCGCCGCCGGAACATGAAGCCCGCGCTCTGGCGCTGTGCATCGACCGGGCCCGCCACAAGCTGGGCTGGGCGCCGCGGCTGGCCTTCCAGGAAACGGTTGCCTGGACCGATGCCGGTTACTCCACCACCGACTTGCCATCCGTCGTGCGCCAGCAGATCGCGGAATTCGAAACCAAGGCCTCGCCGGCATTCGCTGGCTGATTATTCGCGCACATCGTGCACCACCTATGAAAGCAGAGGATAAAATGCAGGGCACCACCAACGAAATCTCCGGCTGCGAAGTCTGTGGCGGCACCAAGCTTGTGCCGATCCTCGACTTGGGCCTGCATCCGATGTGTGACGACCTGGTTGCGGTCGGTGACAGTCGCGTGTGCAAGGAATACCCCATCGATATTCTGTTCTGCGAAACCTGCCGCACGGCGCACCAGCGCTACCAGGTGCCCCAGCAGGATCTGTTCCCGCGGACCTATCACTATCGCTCGCGCTTCACCGCCGATGTGCTGAACGGCATGAAGAGTCTGGTCGAGGCCGTTGAACAGCGCTTCGGTTCGCTGCAGGGCAAGTTGGCGCTGGATGTGGGCTGCAATGACGGGAGCCTGCTAGGCTTTTTCCGCGACAAGGGTGCGCGCACGGTCGGCATCGAGCCGACGGGTGCCGCCGCTGATGCGCGAAAGGCCGGCCATCCGGTCTATAACGAGTTCCTGTCGGAAGAGGTCGCCGACCGCCTGGTCGCCGAGCATGGCAAACCGGACTTCATCGTCTTCACCAATGTCTTCGCCCATATCGAGGATTTGGGCGCGGTGTTGCGGGCACTGGAGCGGCTGGTGAGCCCCACCACGGTTATCGTGATCGAAAACCACTATCTGGGCGCTGTGCTGGACGGCAACCAGTTCGACACTTTCTATCACGAGCATCCGCGCACCTATTCCTATTCCTCCTTCGTGCACATCGCCAAGTCGCTGGGCCTGGGGCTGGCGGAAGTGGAATTCCCCGCCCGCTATGGCGGCAATATCCGCGTCTTCCTGGCGCCGGGCGAGGCTGGGGCGCCAGTGTCGGATGCCGTGCGTGACGTGCTGGCGCGCGAGGAAGGGTACCGGGACCGTTTCGCGCAGATGGCCGCCAATGTCGAAATCTGGCGCAAGAACAAGCGCGCCGAGATCGAGGCGCTGGTCAAGCAGCACGGCAAGCTGCGCGCCAAGGCGTTCCCGGGCCGCGCGGCCATCCTGGTCAAGCTGCTGGGGCTGAGCGACGATCACATCCTGGCGGTGCATGAAAAGCCCGGCTCGATGAAAATCGGCAACTATCTGCCCGGTACGCGTATTCCTATCGTCTCCGATGACGAACTGTGGGCGCAGGCCGACAAGAGCAAGCCGCTGATCAACATGGCCTGGCACATCTCCAAAGAAATCCGCGGCTATCTGACCAAGGCTGGCTATACCGGCCCCATAATCGACATCCTGTCGGCCGAGGATTTCAAGGCCTGATGAATGTTGTGCCGGCACATGTCGCGGTGGTGGGCGGTGGACGCTGGGCGCGGGTGTATCTCGATGTCCTGGATCGCATGCTGCCACCGGAAGTGAGCCTGTCGGTGCATCCCCGCCGCGGCGGTGACGCGATTGCGCTATGGGCGGCCGGCCGCCCGGCGCGCCGTGTCGCGATAGAGCAGGGGGCTCCCGCCCCGTGCCTCGGCGGCGTGGCGATCGTGGCCAACGCCGCGCATGACCATGGCACAGCGGTGCGGCATCTGGCGCAGGCGGGCATCCCGGCCCTGGTGGAAAAACCTCTGGCGCCCTCCTGGGACGAAAGCCGCCGCCTGGCGGGACTGGCTGCAACCGCACGGCTGGCGCCGTCGCAGGTCTTCCTGTTCGCCGGGTATATTCGCAATTTCGCGGCGCGCGTGCGCCGCGCCGGCGCCGTGCGCAGCCTGTCGGTGGTGTGGAGCGATCCCGCCGGCGAAAGCCGCTATGGCGAGGTCAAGCGCTTCGACGCCACCGTGCCCGTGCAGTGCGATGTGCTGCCCCATGTGGTGACGATCCTGGAGCTTCTGGCGCCGGGCGCGGTGACGCTGGTGGAGGCGCGAGGTTCCCGCGACGGCCTGCTTGCGCAGATGGATTTGCGCGCCGGCGATATTCCCTGCCTGGTTCGCCTGGAACGCCAGGGCGAAGCGCGCCGCCGCCTGATCGAAGCGGTGACCGACACGGGCACGCTGCAACTGGACTTCGCCGAAGAGCCCGGAGTCATTCACCAGGGCGGCGCGACTGACAACGCCGACCAGGAATGGGCCACAGGTCCGCGGCCGCTATCCCGGATGCTGCAGGCTTTCTTCGCCTTTGCCGCCGGCGCGGCGGATGAGCGATTCGACATGGCGCTGGCGCTGCGCGCCGCCGGGCTGTCGGACCAGGTGACGCAACGACTTGGCTTCGCGCAATGATGGATATGCCGCAATGAGCACTCGCCCCTATCAGATCTGCACCAACTGCGTGATGGACACGACCGATTCCAAGATCGTGTTCGACGACAAGGGCGTCTGCGACCACTGCAACACCTTCTACAAGGACGTGCTGCCCAACTGGCACACCGGCGAGCGTGGCCAGCGTGAGCTGGAAGCGCTGGTTGCCGAGATCAGGAAGGATGGCAAGGGCCGCGACTTCGACTGCATCATAGGCATGAGCGGCGGTATCGACAGTTCCTACTTGCTGTACCTGGCCAAGGAGAAGATGGGGCTGCGGCCGCTGGTCTTCCATGTCGATGCCGGCTGGAATTCGCAGGCAGCCGTCAACAATATCGAGCGGCTGGTCGACAAATTGGACCTTGATCTCTTTACCGACGTGATCGACTGGGAGGAGATGAAGGACCTGCAGCTGGCCTTCTTCAAGTCGGGTGTGCCACACATCGATACGCCGCAGGATCACGCCTTCTTCGCCACGATGTACAAGTTCGCCCGCCAGCACAACATCAAGTACATCCTGACCGGCGCCAATCTTTCCACCGAATGCATCCGCAATCCCCTGGAATGGATGTACTACCAGTCCGACTCCATCCAGCTGCGCGACATCCACCGCAAGTTCGGCAAGCGGCCGCTGAAACGCTTCCCGGTGACCTCGATCCTGTATCACAAGATCTGGCTGCCTTATGTGAAGGGCATCCGCGTGGTGCGGCCGCTGAATTACGGCCCTTATATCAAGCAAGACGCGATGAAGCTGCTGGAAGAGAAATTCGGGTGGCAGCCCTATCCTCAGAAGCATTTCGAGTCCCGCTTCACCCGCTTCTATGAAGGCTTCTGGCTGCCGGCGCGCTTCGGCTATGATACGCGCAAGGTTCAATATTCCAGCCTGATCGTCACCGGCCAGATGACCCGCGACGAGGCGCTGGAGCGGCTGAAGACACAGCCGCTGGACGCCGACACCCGGCGCCAGGAATTCGAATATGTCGCCACCAAGCTGGGCATCCCGGTCACCGAGCTCCAGACCTATTTCGACATGCCCAAAAAGACCTATCGGGACTACAAGTCCCAGGACGGCATCTACCGCATCGGCGCCAGGGTGATGCGCCTGTTCGGGATCGAGCTGGGCGGCAAGAGATGATCACCCTGGTGGATTATGGCCTGGGCAACATCCAGGCCTTTGCCAATATCTACAACCGGCTGAACATTCCGGTGACCGTCGCTCGGGATGCGCAGACGCTGGCAAACGCGTCGCGTATGATCCTGCCCGGCGTGGGGCATTTTGATTGGGCGATGAAGCGGCTGGCCGATTCCGGCATGCGCCAGACGCTGGACGATCTGGTGGTGCGGCAGAAAAAGCCGGTGCTGGGCATCTGCGTCGGTATGCAGATGATGGCCAAACGCAGTGACGAAGGCGAACTGCCCGGCCTGGGCTGGATCGACGCTGAAGTGAAGAAGTTCGACGTGACCGGCTCCAACCGGCACACCCAGTTGCCACACATGGGCTGGAATGATGTTTCGGCGACGGAATTCGGCGACATATTTGGCGGCATGGAAGGCGGTTCGCGCTTCTA
>ERZ778028.2906-NODE-2906-length-11118-cov-4.490283_pt1 | contig 11118 bp, 8 predicted proteins | sample MGYA00375758_ERZ778028 | MGnify/ENA primary metagenome ERZ778028 (study PRJEB29350, sample SAMN05389828) | bioreactor metagenome | isolation source: Thiocyanate bioreactor | place: South Africa: University of Cape Town | collected 2014-03-17 ... | reverse complement strand
TCCCGAGAAATCTATTAGATAAATATAATAAAGACATTATCACAGATAATCTTATATTTAATTTAAATAAATATTCGTTAATAACAAGACAATCTTCTTTAAACAAAATTCTAACTTTTTCTATCCACCGCAGTACTCAAGAAATAAGTCTTGCCTATTTCATAAATGCATTAAATTTAAAAGAAGATAGTCCTCTATTACACAAAATAGGGAACGTCTTAGAGGAGTATAGCGCGGATATTGTAGATAAAGAAGATTTTATAAGTATGAAAGGATTAATAAGCCACTGTGAAACATTTTTGAATCATGATTATTTTTTAAGTACTGATATCAAATCTATTATAAGCACTGAATTAGGGGGGATTTATTTTCATTTAAGTGATTATATAAAGGCACAGAATATTCTTACCAATTGCCAAGAAACATTAAAACATTATCATCTTTATCCTCAATTAGCTAAATCACTAATTTATTTAGGAAATACTCTTCGAAAATTAGGTGATTATGAAAAGGCTAAAAGCTGCATGGAAAATGGGATAAAGGTATATGAACATCATTTACCTCAAGAGAAATTTAGGCTTTCATGGGCATTTGTACAGTTAGCTAACGTTTATAAAGCTCTTGGGAAATACAAAAATGCGATCAGTTTATTTGAGAAAGGTATTCAATTACAGAAAAAATATTTCCCTCAAAATTATATTTTTATTGCTTGGTCCATAGGTCATTTAGCCAATGTTTATTGGGAATTTGGTCATTATATAAAAGCAAAACAACTGTTTGAAGAAAGCTTGAAAATTTACAGAACATATCTTGCTAATAATTATATTGGGACTGCTTGGGTTTATGTACATTTAGGGGCCGTCTATAGAGATTTAGGATTGTATAATCAAGCAAAAGAGTTACTTCATGAAAGTTTAGTTTTTTATAAAAAAGAGTTCCCTGACAACCATATGGATATTGCCGGGGCTCTTGGTTTTTTAGGGAATGTTTATTGTGATTTAAAATCTTATAAAAAGGCTGAAGAACTAATAAATCAATCTTTAGAAATATATAAACATAATGTATCTCAATCTCATGTATATTTTGCGTGGGCTCAAGCTAATTTAGCGAATGTTTATCAAAAGGTAGGACGTTATTCAGAGGCAAAAAATTTATTAACAAATAGTCTCACGATCTACGAGAATAATTTTGGTCGAGAACATACTGAGACGGCCAGGATTTTAAAACAGCTTGGAGAAAATTATTTTTTAGAGGGAAATTTAGACAAAGCCGAATCTTTTCTTAAAGAAGCACTGGATGTATATCAGAGAAATAATCATCCAGAAAGCTACGACTGCTTAGAAATTCTAGCAAGTTTGTATATAAAAAAATCGAAAGAAGAAAAGAAAAAAAATAATCATATTCAATCTGATCATCTATATAATAAAGGGATCAGTTATTTGAATGAGAGTTTAAGAACGATAAGAAAAAATTTTCCAAAAAGCTCGCCCCATATAAAAAGGATTCAAGAAAAACTTATCAAATTTGGAACAATAAAAAAGGGGCAAACGACGCTTTAAAAGAAATTTAGAATCGATCAATGACAATAAGGGTGATAATTTCCATTATCACCCCAAATGAAAATGTGTTAAAAGGATCCTATGAAATCTCCATTACCCATCTTTGATAGCCTTGAGCATATTGATAGAGTTGATAATTATTCTTCTTTTTCAAATGACGCTAATCTTTGTGATTATCAAAAATCTCATGAATTCCTTAAGTCCTACACAGGCAGCCAAGGAACTTTTAATGCTTATCGTCGAGAAATTGAGCGCTTACTTCATTGGTGTATTATGGTTGCCCAGAAACCATTAGCGGAATTAAAACGCCAAGATATCGAAGAATTTATTCACTTTTGTCAAAAACCTCCTAAAGCTTGGATTGGTGTTAATAAGGTCCCACGCTTTATCAATAAAGATGGAGAACGAATTGCCAACCCAGAATGGCGCCCTTTCGTTGTAACTGTTTCCAAGGTAGCCCATCAAAAAGGAGAAAAACCCAATCCAAAAGACTTTGAAATCTCTCAAAGCGCCCTTAAAGATACATTTGCTATTTTAGGGTCTTTCTATAACTATCTTCTGCAAGACGAATATGTCTCTATAAATCCAGTAGCACTCATACGCCAGAAGAGTAAGTTTATTCGAAAAGCTCAAGGTCCCTCTAAGATTAGAAGACTTTCCGTACATCAATGGCAGTATGTTATTACCACAGCCCAACAGATGGCAGAAGTTTCTCCAGAATTTCATGAGCGCACTCTTTTTATGATGTCACTGCTTTATGGTTTATATTTGCGCATTTCTGAACTTGCTGCCAGCAAACGTTGGACCCCACAGATGAATCACTTCTACAGAGACAGTGAAGGAAGCTGGTGGTTCACAACTGTTGGAAAAGGCAATAAGCAAAGAGAAATTGCGGTGAGTGACTCTATGTTAGAAGCCTTAAAACGATGGCGAAAATCTTTAGGCTTATCAACTCTTCCCTCCCCTGCTGATTTGTCTCCCTTATTGCCGAAAGCAAAAGGAGATGGAGCTATTAGTTCAACCACTTACATTCGTAAAATAGTTCAAACATGTTTTGATCAAACAGTTCACCACTTAAATCAAGATGGTTTTAGAGAAGAAGCTGAATTTTTATCTGAGGCCACAGTTCATTGGTTAAGACATACGGGGATTTCCGATGATGTCAAGCATAGACCCAGAGAGCATGTTCGAGATGATGCGGGGCATGGATCAGGTGCCATTACGGATAAATACATCGATATTGAACTGAGAGAACGCCATCGATCAGCGAAAAGTAAACAGATTCTCTGAAAATAGATCTTAAGAACATTTTGTTCCGCTTATGTAGTTAGAGCCGATAATGTAACCAAAAAGATTATAACAAAAATTGCTATTTTATGTTATATCTAGTAAAATAATATAGGAGCTTTCCAGGAGGTACAAGAACATGAACATTTCTTTAAATTCTAACCTAGAGAAATTTATTCATCAGAAGGTTGAACAAGGATATTACAATTCTGCTAGTGAAGTTGTACGTGATGCTTTGAGACTTTTTATAGAAAAAGAAACTCTATTCAAACAGCAAGTTGACAAACTAAACCATGACATTGAGTTAGGTCTATCTCAACTCTCAAAAGGACAAGGAATTGAAGGGGACCAAATTTTTCAAGAAATCAAAATGCTAAATAAAAAGAAATAATATGTCTCTCTTTATTTTTTCGCCTGCAGCAAAGCAAGATCTTCTTGAAATTTGGGAATATATTGCTGAAGAAAGTACTGTGACTGCTCTTAAGGTGCTTTCTACAATTGAACAAAAATGTCATATGCTTAGTGAGCACCCTAATCTTGGTCATCGAAGAACAGATTTAACGAAGCACCCAGTATTATTTTGGCCTGTCTACAATTATTTGATCATCTATAAACAAGACACAAGACCTTTGGAGATAGTCAGAATTTTAAGTGGTTATCGTAATTTAATTGAATTATTACAATAAAATAATTCTATTATACCTCTGATGATAGGATTAAGAGCAAAGATAGAACATTCGGCACGCCACACATCTTCTAAAACTTCAAGATAAACTGGTTGCTTACGAGAAACACATGTAGACAAAGCTGCATCAATTTGAAAAGGAGCCTCATGAGCATTACTAATCCTTTCTGCTGCAACGGTTACACTTCTATAGACCTCAAATCGTTCAAATTCTCACACTGGTCCAAGTCCAACTAATATTTAAAATGAAAAATGCTCCTTATCCGCTCAAGAATGGGAGCATTATAACTAATGAATCAAATCCCTATGAAAAGCATATGTATATAAAAAAGAAAGGAAATTATTGGGACGATAATAATTGGATGTTTATACAATAATCCCGAAGCCATAGATATATCACCTTTTAAATTATTAACAAAATTAGAAAAAGGTCTTACTTTTTGTGGCACTTGAGCATCCAGGTTTTGAGGAGGGATTTTTTGTAGATAGTCATGCATAAAATTTGTATCTTCATTATCTATGAGTGCTAATTTAGTAGTAAGCGCAGTTTCATGTAATAAATTTTTTAGTTTTCTCATAGATGAACTTGAGCTATCTCTTAATGTCTTTGTTGTCAGATAATCAATAAATAATTGATTTTGCTCGGGTGATGTCGCATGTGATGACAAATAAAAATGAGAAATAACATCTTGACTATACGATTCTAAAATTTTCTTGGTTGTTTCTTCATCAAAACCTGTGAAGTGGATTCTCTTTAAACGTGTTCTAAGGGCAGCGTATGTATCTGTAGGTCCTCCATCCCCTTCCGGAATTGGTTTATTGCCCGATAAAATAATAGTAAGGCGACTAATATCTATTGAAGATCTAAAATAAGGGCTATAAAAATACTTTTTTAAAGCATCTAAATAATCTAACAAAAACCCTAATGCTGCTCCCCCACGACCACTATTATTTAGCAAAATTCTATCAAAATCATTAATAATTAATATACTATTTTTATAAGTTCTACCTTGTGAATCTTTTGCTAATAAAGGGCGAGCAACCCATCCTATATTTGCATCAGGTCGATACCAAGTACTGCCCTCTAATCCCCCTTGAGATAAATCAGTTTCACTGCGAATATAGGCTTCATAGTAAGGTAAATCTAAAAAAAGCGCTAAATTTCTTGCTGATAAACTCTTTCCCATCCCAGCATCACCCCAAAAATAATAGAAATTTTTTAAAGGTACTTCATGAGTTCCTATATCAGCAGAAGCATACGCAAGAGATGCTATTACGCTTTTCAAATCTTTACGAACAGATGTAGTAAATCCTCTAAAAAAACTATCATCTTCAAATCTCTTCATTATAAGATGAAGATCTTGTGCTCGATTGTTTGGAGATAAAAGTGACTTAGGAATAGTTGGTAATAATAATGCCTCATCAAGAAAATCTGATATATTATTAATTGAAAATCCTCTCTTTCTTGATTGAATTAACGCTTTTTCAATTACCTCTTGTAATTCTTTCGAAATAAGTGATTTGTTTATAACATACTGCTCTTCTTGCTTATTTATAGGTTCACTTTTAATACCTTTTTTAAGTCGGTCTCTCTCTAAGTCTGCCTCAGTAATTTCCTTTTCTAAGATTCCTAAAACATTACGAGGAAGAGCTTCTACAGTGGCCATATCAAGTAAACCACAATCTGCAAGGAATGAACCAATAACAGGTATAAAATTTAAGGCTGCTGAAGAAATTTTTTTATACATTGTTTTTGCTGAATTTAGTGCTAAACGTGCTTTTTCAGTCTCACAAAGATCTAAAAGTCTTTCAGTTTTTTTATTTAAATATTCTGCAAGAAAGCGATCAACGGCTCGTTCTTTCAAATCATAAAGATGGTTTTTTTTAACCTCTTCTATACTTTGGTTACTTTGAAGTTTGAGAGAAGATTGATCATATATCTCTTCGTTAAATATATCCTCATATTTCGGAACATTGAGTGTAGAGAAGCAAACCGATGTTAATAAAAAATTAGTTGCAATAAGTTTATAAAATTTCATAATTATATACCCTTTGATTGTAAATTAATGGAGACTGTATTCCCTTCCTGTTGCTAAATAACAGGAAGGGATTAGTTATTTAGTTATGATAGTATTCATGAAATCTATATTCTGCATCGGAATAACGACAATGAGTGACACAAAGAATAGGGAATTTATGGCTTGAAAGTCCCCAGCTTGTTTGTATTAGTCCTCCAATCATTTTTTCTTTTTCAATTTCTTCTACAGGTTTATTGATAAGAATGCTTGCATATATGCCAGCGTTTATCTGTTCATAAAGTGGTTGTTCTGCGTTGAAATGTTGGAAATGTTGGCGTCCTAAAATCGCTGGCGCCAGAATTTGATCAAGCTGTAATCTTAAGGATACTTGTCTGATTTCTTCAAAGAAAGAAGTGTTAAACATAAGTTTATTATAGAGTTCTTTTACTTGAGGATCTGTAGAATATTCAAATACCTTGAGACCTGAGCTTGTATACAACCAACTGGCTGGTGTTCTCTCTTCTGTACTTGTTTCTTTCTTTACTGAAGTAATAAGAGCAGGACCAGTAGATAAGTTTTCAAATTGCTCCACCATCACTTCATTCTCACTTAAATCATGATGACGATGGGCAAGTCTAAAGCCAAAATATTCTTCTATCCCATATTTATTGGCAATTGCTAAACTTTCATCCAATAATTTAGTTATATTACCATTTTGCTTAAGAAGGTAATCAGCCTCTACTGACAATGGAAGAGCATTATAAGTGCTAGAGTTGAAAGTTTTTAAATCCTCAGGAACAATAAATTCAGTTGAAAAAGAGGGACTTGAAAAAAATAAGATCACAACAGATAGATATAGATAGTTTTTTCGAAACATAATTTTTCTCCTTGTATTAAGTTTAATTGGTTTCCAGCATTAACAAGATTAAAACTGCTGACCAACAATTCAAAAATGAAGGAAACAAAAGCATTTTTCAAAAAATGAAATTACTAGAGTAGGGTTTAATTTTACTTGAGTAAAAGGAAGTGATTTTCGATTTACACTTAATTTTGCAAAAGATAAAGTAAACTCCTTTATTTTATAAACAATTTTGATGAGAAACTTTTTAGTTATGCAATTCGATAAAATTGGTCTTACAAATAATTTTTATGTGACTTTTTTGAGTACAATTGAGGGAATAAATTTTTCCCAACGAGAAATCGATATTATTGTTTGCCTTCTGACCGAAAAAAGTTCCAAAGAAATAGCTTCTTTTTTAGCGATTATGCCAAGGACAATTGATAATTATCTTTATAATATTGGAAAGAGAATTAATGCTAAAACACGCAAAGATATTTGCGAATTTATGCGAAAATCTCACCAATTTTCTTATCTTTCAAATTATTATACTATTTTATCTTTTCAAATATGGTTTGAGAAAAAATTAAGTGAACTCTCAAAGTTAATAAAAAAACCCCTGCCTTCTTGTATAATTTTATCCTGGGACGCAGAAAAACACAAAATTGAACTTTTAAAAAAACACTTGGAGATAATTGGGTTTGAAGTCTCAATCAAAACAAATAATGAAACTGAGCAATATAAAAATTTTTCTTCTTTTTCGAATTCAAAGATTCCTCAAGAAGTTTTTTCTCTATTCATTATGTCGGAGCTTCAATCTAAATCCTTTTTAGGGGATAAAAAAGAAGTGCCTAAAAATATATTCTTTTTGCAGGAAGAAAATGAAAATTCACTGTTTGCTCAAGAATCTTTGGAATTACAACATATAATAAATTTTTCAAATTATTATTTTTGTATCATTGCAATCTTAAAAAAAATGGTTCTTACTGATAAATTTTCTCAAAAAATAGCTTTATTTGAAAAAGAATTTATAAATTATTGTACTGAAAATTTTAATGAACAAGCAAGGCAGTATTCTACGAAAAGAATCCTCAAAAACACTCTAATTTTTTCTTTCTTAAAAAATTTCAACAACTAACCATTAATTGGTTATCTACAACTGTAAGTTTAAGTATCAGTCTATTTTTATTTTTTGCACTAAAACCAAATGAAAAAATATCAATTCAATCAGAATTTTCTATTCCTTCCAGTTCTATTTTACTTAGTCGTTCTGGATTAGTTAAAAAAATTGAAGAAAAGCTAAGCATGCAAAAAGAGATTAAAACTTTAGCTTTAGTTGGACAAGGTGGAGCCGGAAAAACGACTCTCGCTTGCCAATATGCTCAAAGTCAATCATACCAAATTATCTGGGAAATTAATGCAGAAACCCGCAATAGTTTCATCGCTTCTTTTGAAAGTTTGGCTCTTGCTCTTTCTCGAACAGAAAATGAAAAGAGAATTATAAAAAATCTTCAAGAAATTAAAGATACAAATGAAAGAGAGAAAATTCTCTTCTCATTTATAAAAATTCATTTAAAAAAATATCCAGACTGGCTCTTAATTTTTGATAATGTCGATACATTTTCTGACATTCAAAATTATTTTCCTTGTGACTCTCGTATATGGGGAGAAGGAAAAATTATCGTTACAACAAGAGATGAAAATATCCAAAATAATAATTTAATAAATCATGTTATATATATTGATGAACTAACATCTATAGAAAAAGAACAACTTTTTTCTAGTATTATGGAAATAAATGAAAACGACAAAGAAAAAGATTCGATAAAAGCTTTTTTAACACATATTCCTTCTCTTCCTTTAGATATCTCAATTGCGGCTTATTATCTTAAGGCAACCAACATTTCTTATGAGCAATATCATGAGAATTTAAAATTATATACTCCAGAGTTTTCAAATCTTCAAAAAGACATTCTAGAAAATGCAAATAAATACAATAAGACGCGTTATGAAATTATAAGTATGTCTGTCGAAAAATTAATAGAGACAGATAAGAACTTTTCTGAACTTTTATTATTGATTAGTCTTATAGATTCGCAAAATATTCCCAGAAATTTAATAGATAATTTTAAGAATAAGGATACAACCGATAAATTTATTTATAATCTCAAAAAATACTCTCTTATCCTTAATATAGAAAATACTGACACGTTTTCTTTACATCGAAGCACTCAAGAAATTATATTAAAACATCTCATCAAAGTGTTAACTTTGAAACAAAAAACTGCTTTTATAGAAAAAATAATTGATGTTATAGAAAAATACATAATGAAAATAATAGAAAAAGAAGATTTTTTAAAATTACCATTTTTAGAAAATCATTGCTTAAAATTATTGAGCCATACGCTATTAACTGTTTCTATGAAAGGCAAATTATATGGAAAAGTAGGAATCATCGCCTACTATCAGGATAATCATAAAAAAGCAAAATTTTATCTTGAAAATGCAAAAAAACAGTACGATCAGTTAAACAAGCAGAAAAATGAAGATAAATTAAATATTATTCAAATTATATCTTATTTAGGAGATACTTATCGTAATTTAGGAGATTATGAAAAAGCAAAAACCCTTCTTGAAAAAAGCCTTCATTATTATCCAGAAATGGATCCTTTAGAAAAAGCCCATACTCTATTATGTTTAGGGAATACATATAGAAATTTAGGAAGATATAAAAAAGCACTCATCTTTATAAAAGAAAGCCTCTTATTTTATGAAAAAAACCATAGGGGTTATGTTCATGCTTTAGCTCTTTTAGGAATTATTGAAGGAGAACTTGGAAATTATAATCAAGCTCAATCCTCTTTTCAAAAAAGCTTGGATGAATATGCCATTATATTTCCACAAGAACCTGCAGGCAAAGCATGGGTCTTAGTTTATTTAGGGGATCTTTATAGAAAAATGGAAAATTATGAAGAAGCTAAAAAGAAACTTATGCAAGGTCTTAAAATACATCAAGAACAATTTTCACAAAATCATACATATAAAGCATGGGTTTTAGCTCACTTAGGAAATACATATAGAGATAATTGTGACTATAAGAAATCAATAAAATCACTACAAGAGAGCCTTTCTATTTATGAGGAATTTTCCTCTGAAAATCCTATAAGATTCGCTTGGGTGGCAATGCATTTAGGAGACCTTTACAGAGAAATAGGAAACTATGAAAGAGCACATCATTTTTTAGAGAGAAGCCGTGCAATATATGAAAAAAATCTCCCATCTAATCATCCTGATATTGCCAGAATTCTAAGAATGTTAGGGAAGACTTATCAACTAAAAGGGAATTATGATTATGCAAAACAACTTTTTCATAAAAGTCAAATGATCTATGAAAATGCCTGTGGTAAAAATCATCCTTGGCTAGCGCAAGTTTTTTGTGATTTAGGAGAAGTTTATCTCATAGAAAATGATTTTGAGATTAGTAAAAATTACATGAACAAAGCCTCATATATATTACGGCATAATCATCACTCAGACACATTTAGAGCGCTTAAAATATTGAATGAAAAATATCTGAAAGAAAAAAATAAGCAACAATATTGGCAATTCAAAGTGCAAGCAATTCGGTATTTAGAACAGATTTTTCCGAGTATGAAATTTCATTAATTAAATTTAAAAACATTTAACTGTAGATTCTATAGTTTTTGGTAAACCATTAAGATAAAGCTTAAAAGATCATAGATGTGTTAAAATTTTAAAAGTCAATTGCTCCCTATTTGTACTTGGATGGGAGCAATTGGTTTTCAATTTAGGGTTTTTACTATTAATTAATACCATATCTTGTTAATAGAGCTTGAGCAGAATGTGGAGTTATAACTTCAACTCCCTTTCTTGCTGCTTGTGATTTTTTTTCGTATCGTTTAATTCTACGTGCCAAATAATTATGATCTATTTTATAATCTGTACGTCCCGGAGACATAATTTCTACCCCAGACTTTTTTAATAATCTAATGACGTAACTTGTACAGTTATGAGTTTTTTCTTTATTAGAATATCCCCACCCTTTTAAAGAAAAATATATGCCACCGTTTATATCATCTTTCATAGTTTGTAATGCTTTTTTGGTATTATCTAAACTTACTATAAAACTCTTATATTTTGTATAACTGGCATCTAAAATTTTTATTTCTGATCCTAAAATTCTATCAACGCCATCATCATCTTCTTTAATTTTAGTTGTTATTTCTTTTGCTCGAACAAACTTCATCAATACATCTTCAGCTGTTTCGCATATGATTTTTCCAGTACCACCTCCATAAATAATTCCACTCAAAGAATCAGGAGCATAATAACCGCTTCCTCTTCCAAGATGTACGCCTTGTAAATGGATCTTAGGTTCTCCATTTTCGATTATAGGAGTTTCAAAGACAAGATAAGCATGCTTAACTCCCCCTCCTAGATCTTTATAACCAACTGTAATTGCTGCTTTTGGTGGGGTAGAATGCAATACCTCTAGATCTACATCACTTATAAGTGATCTGTTTTTTGCTAGCTCTCGATCTCCTTCTACATTTTCATAAGTTATTGAAGAATAACTAGATTGAAATACACATAATATGGTTATGATATATATGAAATAAATTTTCATTTTGGCCATTTTTTTCTCCTATAAAATTTAAATATAAACAAACATTTATTTGGTTTTGAATCGCGCTATAAAATCAGCAAATT
>ERZ778028.2904-NODE-2904-length-11120-cov-7.106100_pt1 | contig 11120 bp, 12 predicted proteins | sample MGYA00375758_ERZ778028 | MGnify/ENA primary metagenome ERZ778028 (study PRJEB29350, sample SAMN05389828) | bioreactor metagenome | isolation source: Thiocyanate bioreactor | place: South Africa: University of Cape Town | collected 2014-03-17 ... | reverse complement strand
GGGGGCGCTGTGGATTGCGCGCAATCTGGCACGCAGCCGATTCGGGCGGGGCTTTCTGGCAATCAAGGGCAGTGAGACGGCCGCTCGCGCTCTGGGCTTGAACACCACGGCGCTCAAGCTGGTGGCGTTTGGCGTTTGCGCTTTCTACACCGGGCTGTCAGGCGCTTTGTACGCGCCGCTGGTGCGCTTTATCGACCCATCGCTCTTCAGCATCATGGTGTCGATCAGCTTCGTCTCGATGGTCATCGTGGGTGGGCTGGGATCCATCCTGGGCTCGGTGCTGGGGGCGGTGTTCGTCATCGGTGCGCCGCAGCTGCTCACGTACCTGGGTTTCGATCAGTTCCAGCGTGCGCTGTATGGCGTGGCCATGATCTTGGCGTTGATGTTCCTGCCCGACGGGCTGGCCAGCCTCTTCAAGCGCAAGCGCCTGCCGGGTGCGGATGCAGCGCAGAGCGGGGGTGTGCGATGAGAGTGATAGACGACAAGACCTTGCCGTCGCAGGCGCCGGTATCGGCAGCATCCGGCCGACCAACGCCGTTGCTCAGCATCCAGGGTGTGCGCATGGCTTTCGGCGGCATCGTAGCCGTGCAGGACGTGAGCTTTGACGTGATGCCCGGCACGGTGCACGCACTCATTGGCCCCAACGGCGCTGGCAAGACGACGATGCTCAATTGCATCAGCCGCTTCTACACGCCCCAGCAAGGCTCTATGCGCTACCGCACGGCTTCCGGTGATGTGGAGCTGCTGGGCTGCAAAGCCCACCAGGTGGCGCGCCTGGGCATCGCCCGCACGTTCCAGAACCTGGAGTTATTTGCTGAACTGACCGTATTCGACAACGTGCTGATTGCCCGCTCGATGGCCATGCGTGCGACGCTGGCGGAGGCATTGCTGGGCCTGCCGCGCCAGCGCCGCGAGGAGCGCACGGAACGCGAGCGTGTGGAGATCGTGTTGGAGAAGCTCAACCTGCAATCCCATGCCCACGCAGTGGTGCGTGACCTGCCCTATGGCACGCAAAAGCTGGTGGAGCTGGCCCGTGCCATGGCATTGGAACCGCGCCTGATGTTGCTGGACGAGCCCGCTGCGGGCATGAACAACCGCGAGATCGATGCCCTGGGTGAAACGCTCAAGTGGCTGCAGGCCAGCACGCAAGCGACGCTGCTGCTCATCGAGCACAGCATGCCGCTGGTGATGTCCATCTCGGACACGATCACCGTGATGCACAACGGCGTGTTTCTGGCACAGGGCACACCCAGAGAAATCGAAAACCATCCCGCTGTGGTCGAGGCGTATCTTGGAGGAGGCAAGAGTGGCAAACGGCGTTGAGACATCCAGTGCACCCGCACTGCTGAGCGTGGACAACCTGAGCGCGGGCTACGGCAAGATCCGCGCGCTGCACGGCGTCAGCCTGCGTGTGCCGCAGGCCCGCATCGTGTGCGTGCTGGGCGCCAATGGGGCCGGCAAGACCACGTTGATGCGTGCGCTCTCGGGCCTGCTGCCGGTCAGCGAGGGCCAAACCATTTTTGATGGCCAGTCCATTGCCAATGTACCCGCCGAAGCACTGGTGCGGCGCGGCATTGCCCATGTGCCGCAAGGCCGCATGGTGTTTGCGCAGCTCACCGTGCGCGACAACCTGGTGCTGGGCGGCTACACCCGTCCCGCCGCCGAGGTGCGTGACGACATTGACCGTGTGTTGGGCTATTTCCCCCGGCTCAAGGAGCGCATCACATCGCGTGCCGGAACCTTGTCCGGCGGCGAGCAGCAGATGCTGGCCATTGCCCGGGGCTTGCTGGCCAAGCCGCGCTTGCTGATGCTGGACGAGCCCTCCATGGGCGTGGCCCCCATCCTGAAGGACGCCATCTTCGAAACGCTGCGCGACATTCGCGACCGCGAAAACCTCACGCTGCTCATCGTGGAGCAGGACGCCGATATTGCGCTCGACATCTCCGACGAAGGCTACGTCATCGAGACCGGCCGCGTGGTGATGCAAGGCCCGGCCGCCGAGCTGGCGGGCAATGAGGACATCCGCCGCGCCTACCTGGGCGGCTGATCGCCAACCCAGACCCCAAAGTTCCTTTCCCATGTTCCCTTCCCACCGATAAACACAGGAGACAAACCATGAGTCACTTCATTCCACGCCGTACGCTGCTGGCTGCCGTCGCAGCAAGCTGCCTGATGGCGACCACGCTGGGCGCGCAGGCTTTCGAGAACAAGGACGAAGGTGTGCTGACCCAGGAGATCGTTCTGGGCTCCTCGCAACCGCTGTCGGGCACGCTGGCCTACATGGGCAAGGCCGTGGACGAAGGCATGCGCACGTACTTCGACATGGTCAACGAGCAAGGCGGCGTCAACGGCCGCAAGATCAAGCTCATCACCTATGACGACGAGCTCAAGCCCGCCAAGTCGGTGGCCAATGCGAAGCTGCTGGTCGAACGCGACAAGGTGTTTGCCATGGTGGGCAACATCGGCCACGCCACCAACATCAGCGCCTACGAATACAGCTCCACCAAGAAGGTGCCCACCATTGGCGCGCTGAGCATCTCGGACCTGACCTCCAACCCGCCGCGCGACCTGCTGTACGTGCTGCCATCGCCCCAGTCCACCGAGACGGCGGCCTACATCGACCACGCGGTCGAGGTGCTCAAGGCCAAGAAGATCGCGATGCTTTACCAGAACGACGGCTGGGGCAAGCCAGCCTACGACATTGCCGTGCAGCGCATGGAAAAGCACGGCATGAAGCTGGTGGAGGCGCAGACCTTCGAGCGGTTTGCGACCGACCTCACCTCGCAGGTGTTCAAGCTCAAGCAGGCCGAGCCCGATGTGGTCATCGTCTACGCGCTGGGTCAGGAGGCCGTGCAGTTCTTCCGCGGGGCCGAAAAACTGGGCTGGAAGCCTACGGTGTTCGGTGCGGGCGGGCTCAACGACCCCAAGTTCATCGAGCTGCTGGGCAAGACGCAGTCCAAGCTATACGTGGCTTCGTACTACGACGCGGTGGACGGCAACAACCCGGCCATCCAGTCGTTCTTCCAGCGCTACGCCAAGCTGTACCCAAAGTCGGCACCCACGTCGATGGCGCTGATGGGCTATTCGTCGGCCGCTGTGACCGTCGAGGCGCTGAAGCGTGCCGGTGCCGAGCCCAGCCGTGCCAAGGTGGTTGCTGAGCTAGATGGCATGAAGGATTTTGACCAGAAGATCGGCCCCAAGATAACCTTCCAGCCTATCAGTGCTGGTGGTTATGCGCGGCGCGGCCAGACAGGCGTGGCGCTGATGGAGCTCAAGGACCAGAAGTTCGTGTCCATGGGCAGCTATATCGACCCTGTGAAGCGCTGAGGACCTGACCATGACCAAGAGCTTGCGACAACAGCTGCGTGCGCGCACCCAGTCAGGCCCGACCTTCTGGATGGCGGGCGCGCAAGACGCCCTGTCGGCCCTGCTGGTGGACCAGTCGGACTTTGACGGGATCTTCACCACCGGCTTTGGCATCTCGGCATCCTTGCTGGGCCAGCCAGACATGGAGGTCTACACGTTGACCGAAAACGTGGGCGTGGTGCATAACATCGTCAATGTGGTGAAGAAACCGGTGTTTGCAGATGCCGACACCGGCTACGGCAACGTCATCAACGTCGCCCGTACAGTGCGTGAGTTCGAGAAGGCGGGTGTGGCTGCGATCTCGATCGAAGACCAGATCAGCCCCAAGCGCTGCCCGGCGGCGGCGGCGGTGACGCCTGTGGTGTCCATCCCGGACGCTGTGGCGCGCATCAAGGCAGCGGTGGATGCCCGCCATGACCCGGACTTCCTCATCGTGGCCCGCACCGATGTGGCCGACCCCGAGGAGGCCATCGAGCGTGCCGTGCGTTTTGCCGAGGCCGGTGCGGACCTGATCCAGCCCATCTCGCGCACCTTCAAGGGCTATGAGGATTTGGTGCGCTTGCGCAATGCCTCGGGCCGCCGGCTGTCGCTGCAGCTCATGCAGGGGCTGTGGATGTCGCGCCTGACGCGCTCGCAGATCGAAGAGGTGGCAGCCTTTGCCACCTACCCGGTGGTGACGCTGATGAGCACGGTACATGCTTTGCAGAAGAATCTGGCCACGCTGTCGGCGCGCCGCACGGGCGATGTGGACGGTTTGCCCTGCGGGCAGACCAGCATGGCCGACTTCAAGGATGTGATCGGCTGGAAGGCGATGGAAGAGCGCCAGGCGCATTACGAAACGGCTTGATCGTCCCCGAAGGGCTTTCACTACCAAAAACAAAGGCCAGTGCCCCATGGGCACTGGCCTTTGTCGCTTTCTCAGAGGCTTGCTGGATCAATCGCGCGTGGCGCGGCGTTGCACGGCGGCGATGTAGGCGTTGCCATCCGGCGGTCGGCCGGAGCGCTGGCTCTCCCACAGCATCTCGCCCAGGCAGTCCATGGCGGCGTGGTGTGCGTCGTGCAGCGAGTCGAGGCGTGCTGTCAGCAACTCCACCGCCTGGCGGATGCCACGGGGCTGGTCGATGCTGCACTGCTCGCTGATCGACAGGTGCATCGACAGGTGCAAAAACGGATTGGTCTGGCCCGGGGTTTCGTCGTAGTTGCAGGCCACGGCGGCGTCGGCATCCGACAGGTCGGCGTGGTATTCGGGGTGCTCGGCGATCCACAGGCTGGCCAAAGTTTCGATGGCTTCCATGGGGGCGCCGCTCTGGGTCTTGGCGTGCACACCGCACAGAAAGCGGCGCACATCGGCTTGGGAGGGGCTGAACATGGGGCGTGAGGGTAGCACGCAGGGCAAGGGCCTGGCACGCGCAGGACTTGTGAGGACGAGGGCAGGGCCGTGCGGGTCGCGCCTGTGCGCTACAGGGCGCCGGGGCGGCGTCCTACGCGGGCGGCGGGCTCGCGCACCTACATTGGGCTGGCGCAAAGGCAGGGAGCCGGGTCCCCTTTGTCGCAGCCCTCAAAACCCGGCACTTTGGGAGAACTGTCATGAAGGCAATGCGAATTGTGGGTGTCCTGCTGCTGGTGCTGGGCCTGGCCGGGTTTTTGACCGGTGGCTTCAGCTTTACCAAGGACACCACTCAGGCCAAGCTGGGGCCGCTGGAACTCACCGTGAAGGAAAAAGAGTCCGTCAACATTCCGCAGTGGATGAGCCTGGGCGCGATGGTGCTGGGCGGCGTGGTGTTGGTGCTCGGCTTTCGCAAGAACTGATTTCACCCGTCGTGGCGAGCGACTGGGGCTGCGGCTCCGGCTCTTGCCCTATCCACGTAAGACGAGTGTCTGAGGTTCATCTCTAGGCGCTCGTTGCGATGGGTGATCCCCAAAGTTTGCAGAGGTCGCCCTGCTTCCTCCAGGACTCCTACCCCCTTGGCGCCCCCATCATGCGCGAAATGGTCCGTGCCGCACTCAGCAGCGCGGGCAGCAGGCTCTCCTGCATCATGGCCGCACTCGTGCGGTTGGCCTGACCGCTGATGTTGAGCGCCGCCACCGTCTGCCCTGTGCGGTTGGTCAGAGGCGCAGCAATCGAAATCAAACCCTCTTCCAGCTCCTGGTTCACCAGGCACCAGCCTTGCTGCCGCGCCTGGCGGATGTGCGCCAGCAGCGCCTCCATATCCGTGGTGGTGTGCGCGGTAAAGCGTTGCAGGGGGTGGCTCTCCAGTCGGGCCTGCAGTTCGTCGTCCGGCAACCCGGCCAGCAGCATGCGGCCCATGGAGGTCCAGCACGCGGGCAGGCGCGAGCCCACGCCCAGCGTGGTGCGCATGATCTTGTGCGTGGGCACGCGCAGCACATAGACGATGTCCAGGCCGTCGAGCACGGCGGCCGATGACGACTCGCGCACCTCTTCCACGAGGTCTTCCATCACCGGCTCGGCCAGGTTCCAGATGGGCAGCGAGGACAGGTATGCAAACCCCAGGTCCAGGATGCGCGGGCTCAGGCGAAACAGCTTGCCGTCCGTTTCCACATAGCCCAGCGTCTGCAGCGTGAGCAGGATGCGGCGCGCGCCCGCGCGGGTCAGGCCGGTTTGTGCGGCGACTTCACTCAAAGTTTGCTGCGGCGTGGCCGCGCTGAACGAGCGGATCACCTCCAGCCCGCGCGCGAACGACTGCACATAGCTGTCGCTCGGTTTGGGGTCTTTGGCTTCAGGGGTTTGGGAATTCATACGTATGCCAACTATAATTCTTTAAGCGAACATTTGTTCTATATACGAACAAATTTCAGAGAGACAACAGAGAAACCAAGAAAGCGTTGCAATGATCAACAAACTGGCGGACTCGGTGGCCCAGGCCCTTGCGGGGGTGAAGGATGGTGCCACGGTGTTGATAGGGGGGTTCGGCACGGCCGGCATTCCGGGTGAGCTGATCGACGGCCTCATCGCCCAGGGCGCGCGGGACCTCACCGTGGTCAACAACAACGCCGGCAATGCCGACCAGGGCCTGGCCGCGCTGCTCAAGGCCGGGCAGGTGCGCAAGATCATCTGCAGCTTTCCGCGCCAGGTCGACAGCTATGTGTTCGATGAGCTGTACCGCAGCGGCAAGCTCGAACTCGAACTCGTGCCCCAGGGCAATCTGGCCGAGCGCCTGCGCGCGGCGGGCGCGGGTATCGGGGCTTTCTTCTGCCCCACGGCCTATGGCACTGAATTGGCGGCGGGCAAGGAGACGCGTGAGATCAATGGCAAACACTACGTGCTGGAGCACCCCATCCACGGCGACGTGGCCCTGATCAAGGCCGAGAAGGGTGACCGCTGGGGCAATCTCACCTACCGCATGTCGGCGCGCAACTTCGGCCCCGTGATGGCCACGGCTGCCAAGACCACGATTGCCACCGTGCATGAGGTGGTGGAGCTGGGCGCGCTGGACCCGGAGGCCATCGTCACCCCCGGCATCTACGTGACGCACGTCGTCAAGATCGACCGCACGGCCACGCAGGCGGGCGGATTCAAGAAATCCGCTTGATATTAGCCGCAAGCGCAGGAAAAATAAGCATGAGAAGCTATCAAAAGCGTAGCAAGGAAGAGTTGGCGAAACGCGTGGCGCAAGACATCCACGACGGCGCCTACGTAAACCTGGGCATCGGCCAACCCACCCTGGTGGCCAACCACATTCCTCCCGGCCGCGAGGTCATCCTGCAAAGCGAAAACGGCATCCTGGGCATGGGCCCGGCGCCCGCTGCGGGACTGGAGGATTACGACCTCATCAACGCGGGCAAGCAGCCCGTGACCCTGCTGCCCGGCGGCGCGTACTTCCACCACGCCGACAGCTTCGCGATGATGCGCGGCGGCCACCTCGACATCTGCGTGCTGGGCGCGTTCCAGGTGTCGGCCACGGGCGACCTGGCCAACTGGAGCACGGGCGAGCCCGCCGCCATCCCCGCCGTGGGCGGCGCGATGGACCTGGCCATCGGGGCCAAGCAGACCTGGGTGATGATGGACCTGCTGACCAAGCAGGGCGCGAGCAAGATCGTCACGCAATGCACCTACCCGCTCACCGGTGTCGCGTGCGTGAAGCGCATCTACACCGATCTGTGCACACTGGCCTGCACGCCCACCGGGCTGCAGCTCATCGACACCGTGCCCGGCCTGTCGCACGCTGAGCTGGAGCAACTGGTGGGCTTACCCATCCGTGCAGCCGCCTGAATTCAACCCCCAGAAACGAGGAGACAAAACCATGAGCCAACAACACCAAGCCTTCATCTGCGACGCCATCCGTACGCCCTTCGGTCGCTACGGCGGCGCGCTCAGCAGTGTGCGCACCGACGACCTGGGCGCCATCCCCATCAAGGCGCTGATGGACCGCAACCCCGGCGTGGACTGGGCGGCCGTGACCGACGTGCTCTACGGCTGCGCCAACCAGGCCGGTGAAGACAACCGCAACGTGGCTCACATGAGCAGCCTGCTGGCGGGCCTGCCCATCGACGTGGCAGGCGCCACCATCAACCGCCTGTGCGGCTCGGGGCTCGACGCCGTGGGCACCGCAGCCCGCGCCATCAAGGCGGGCGAAGCGGGCGTGATGATCGCGGGCGGCGTGGAAAGCATGAGCCGCGCGCCCTTCGTCATGCCCAAGGCCGAGTCGGCATTCAGCCGAAACAACGCGGTGTATGACACCACCATCGGCTGGCGCTTCATCAACAAGCTGATGAAGGAAAAGTACGGCGTGGACTCCATGCCCGAAACCGCCGAGAACGTGGCGACCGACTTCAAGATTGAGCGCGAAGCCCAGGACCAGATGGCCCTGCGCAGCCAGCTCAACGCCGTGGCGGCCATCAAGGCCGGCCACCTGGCGCGCGAGATCGTGCCTGTGAACATCCCGCAAAAGAAGGGCGATGCCATCATCGTCAGCCAGGACGAACACCCGCGCGAGACCAGCCTGGAAGCGCTGGCCAAACTCAAGGGCGTGGTGCGGCCCGATGGCACGGTGACGGCGGGCAACGCCAGTGGTGTGAATGACGGCGCCTGCGCGCTGCTGCTGGCCGATGAAGCCAACGCCGCCAAGTACGGCCTCAAGCCCCGCGCCCGCGTGGTGGGCATGGCCGTGGCCGGTGTGGCGCCGCGCATCATGGGCTTTGGCCCCACACCCGCGACGCTGAAGGTGCTGGCGCAGACGGGCCTGACCATCGACCACATGGACGTGATCGAACTCAACGAAGCCTTTGCCGCGCAAGGCCTGGCCGTGCTGCGCGCGCTGGGCATCAAGGACGACGACGCGCGCGTGAACGCCTGGGGCGGCGCCATTGCGCTGGGCCACCCGCTGGGTGCCAGCGGCGCGCGCCTGGTGACTACCGCCGTCAACCGCCTGCACGAACACGCCGGGAAGTACGCGCTGTGCACCATGTGCATCGGCGTGGGCCAAGGCATTGCCGTGATCCTGGAGCGCGTGTGACCGAGATCAAGCGCAACCCCACGCCGGTCACCGTCATCACCGGTGCCAGCAACGGCATCGGCCGCGCGATTGCCGAAGCCGTGCTGGCCCAGGGCCACGCCGTGGTCAACCTGGACTACGTGCTGCCCACCTGGAGCCACCCGCAACTCACCTCGTACCAGGGCGACCTGACCGACGAGGCATCGACCCGCGAACGTGCGGCCGAGATTGCGGCCAAGCACAACGTGACGGCGCTGGTGAACAACGCGGGCGCCACGCGCCCTGGCACCATCGACACTGCCACCACCGCGCAGCTCGACGACGTGGTGGGTCTGCACCTGCGCGCCCCCATGCTGCTGGTGCAAGCCTTTTTACCCACGCTGCGCGCCTGCGGCCAGGGCCGCATCGTCAACATGTCGTCGCGCGCCGCGCTGGGCAAAGGCGAGCGCATCGTGTACTCCGCCACCAAGGCTGGAATGATCGGCATGACACGCACGCTGGCCATGGAGCTGGGGCGTGACGGCATCACGGTCAACGCGATTGGCCCTGGTCCGATTGCCACTGAACTCTTCCGCCAGAGCAACCCCGACGGCGCGCCGCAGACGCAGCGCATCCTGAACAGCATTGCCGTGGGCCGCATGGGCACGCCCGACGACGTGGCGCGCGCGGCGCTGTTTTTCCTCTCGCCCGACAACGGATTCGTGACCGGGCAGGTGTTGTACGTGTGCGGCGGCACCACGCTGGGAGTGGCGCCTGTTTAGAGCGGCTAACAAAGCTCTTCTGGCGTCGTTGCTGTGTCTTGTCGTACTGCTCGTACTGCCTGCGACACAGCGCCTAGCTAGAACCGCTTCGCTGAGTTTTGTTAGCCGCTCTTAGCAACTTGAACTGATCTTCCCTGCCGCCCCGCAAGGGGCACACCCCTGTTCTCGCCCGGAGGCCTCGGCGCCCGGTTGAGGCCACGGCGCGGCCGGATGTCGCGTCCGTGAGACCCCTTTCATCCACCTTCTTGAAGGAGACAAACCATGACCCGTTCCATCCAAACCACCCGCCGTTTCGCGCTGTCGGCCGCTGCCTGCGCGGGTATAGCCGCTATCGCAGGTGCGGGCCTGCTGGGCAGCAGCGCTGCACTGGCCCAGGCCTATCCCAGCAAGCCCGTCACCATCGTCGTGCCTTTCGCCGCAGGCGGCACCACCGACATCCTGGCCCGCATCATCGGCCAGGCGCTGACCACCGAGCTGGGCCAGTCGGTCATCGTGGACAATCGCGCGGGCGCGGGCGGCAACATCGGCGGCGCCATGGCGGCCAAGGCGCCGGCAGATGGCTACACCCTCTTCATGGGCACGGTGGGCACCCACGCCATCAACGCCAGCCTGTACAAGAAGATGCCGTTTGACCCTATCAAGGACTTCGCGCCGCTGACGCGCGTGGCCAATGTGCCCAACCTGCTGGTGGCCAACCCCGCCCAGCCCTACAAGACGGTGAAGGAACTGATCGCCTACGCCAAGGCCAACCCCGGCAAGGTCAACTTTGGCTCGTCGGGCAACGGCAGCTCCATCCACCTCTCGGGCGAGCTGTTCAAGAGCCTCGCCAAGGTGGACATGGTGCACGTGCCCTACAAGGGCAGCGCCCCGGCCGTGACCGACCTGCTGGGCAACCAGATTGGCATCATGTTCGACAACATGCCCTCGGCCATCCAGCATGTGCGCAGCGGCAAGCTGGTGCCCATTGCAGTGACCACGGCCAAGCGCTCGCCCGAGCTGCCCAACGTGCCCACCATCGCCGAAGCGGGCGTGCCGGGCTATGAAGCCACCTCGTGGTTCGGCATGTTTGCACCCGCAGGCACACCCGGGCCGGTGCTGGCTAAGCTCAACTCCGCACTGGTCAAGGTGCTGAACCAGGCCGATGTGAAGAAGAAGATCAACGAGCAGGGCGCAGAGACCTACAGCGAAACGCCCGAGCAGTTCGCTGCTTTCATCCAGGCCGAGTCGGTCAAGTGGGGCAAGGTCGTGAAGGAATCTGGGGCGAGCCTGGACTAAGCGCTACTGAGATTTTTCAGCTACCAAATTGATAGCTGCTACCGCGTGTACAACAGGCGGTAGCAGCTATTTTTGTTTTATATCAGGCAGCCGGGCTCACTGCACCCGGTACACACGCCCCGTCTGCGCACCTTCCACGCTGCGCTGGTAGGCCAGCGCCACGCGCGCGGCGGGAACGGGCTCGAACCCCGGGAAGAACGGCCCGTAGCTGCCCATGGATTCGGCCAGCACTGTGGGGCTGATGGCGTTGATGCGCAGGCCGCGC
>ERZ778028.2899-NODE-2899-length-11144-cov-5.473081_pt1 | contig 11144 bp, 13 predicted proteins | sample MGYA00375758_ERZ778028 | MGnify/ENA primary metagenome ERZ778028 (study PRJEB29350, sample SAMN05389828) | bioreactor metagenome | isolation source: Thiocyanate bioreactor | place: South Africa: University of Cape Town | collected 2014-03-17 ... | reverse complement strand
CCGCCCCCGCCACCGTCAGCAGGGCGAAGCTGGCCCAGAAATGCGTGCTGCCCAGGGCATAGGAGCCATAAAAGGCCACCGCCGCCACGGCCAGCGCGGGCCAGACCGTCGCCTTGCGCCGCCCCAGCCGGTCCGACAGGGTGGAGGCCAGCAGCATCGCCGCGATGGCGGCGACATAGGGCACGGCGGACAGCCAGCCCACTTCCACCATGCTGGCGCTGCCGGCCTTGAGGATCGAGGGCAGCCAGATGACGAAGCCATACACCCCCACGCTCCACAGGAAATATTGCGCCGACAGGGCGATGACGCGCGGGCTCTTGAAGGCCGCGAAATAGTTGCGCACCGGCGCGATGCCGCGCTGCTCCTCGGCCAGCTTGGCTTCCAGCGCCGCGCGCTCGCGCGCGTCGAGCCAGGCGGCCTCGCTGGGGCGGTCGCGCACCAGCCGCCACCAGACGAAGGCCCAGAGGATCGGCGGCAGGCCCTCGATCACGAACATGGCGCGCCAGCCGTGATTGGCGGCCAGATAACCCGACAGCACGCTCATCCACAGCATGGTGGCGGGATTGCCCAGGATCAGCACCGCGTTGGCGCGGGCGCGCTCGGCGCGGGTGAACCAGCGCGACAACAGAATCAGCAGCGCGGGCAGCACCGCGCTTTCCACCACGCCCAGCAGGAAGCGCGCGGCATAGAGCATGTCGATGTCCGAGATCAGCCCCATCGAGGCCGCCAGCGCCCCCCAGGCGATCAGGCCGGCGAAGATCAGCTTCTTGACGCTGTATTTCTGGGCATAGGCGGCGCCCGGAATCTGGAAGGCGAAGTAGCCCAGGAAGAACAGCGCTCCCAGCAGCGAGGACTGCGCCGCGGTGATTCCCAGATCGGCCGCCATGCCCGCCGCCGCGCCGAAACTGAAATTGGCGCGGTCGAGATAGGCAAGACTGTAGGTGACGAAGATCACCGGCAGCAGGACGATCCAGCGGCGACTCATGCAGCTCCCCCTCGTGGTTAAGGCACAGGCAACCATGTTCCGCCCGGTGTTTCAAACCGGGCGGCGCAAACATCCTGAAAACCGTTCGGCGAGTTGATTCAAATTTTATGCGATGGGTGTGCGTAACTCGGCATTTTGAAGGTTTACGATTGCTTGCGGGGATCGCACACCTATCGTTCGCGGGCGATTTGTTAACGACAGGTGCCCCGATGGACATGGATCCCGTGGTCGTGCTGGCCGAGGAACTGCGCACGACCGAACGCGCCCTGCACGGCGCGATGAAGAAGTACGAGGCCGATCACTGCCGGGAAAATGGCGACGCCATGAACGGCATCCTGACCGCGCTCAAAAGCCTGCACCGCGAATTCTTCCAGACCGTGCCCACCAGCGTCCTGGGCGCGGCCGAGCTGTTGCGCATGGTGGCCCGCCGCCTGCCCTTTGCCTATGCCGCCTCCGCCCGCCATTTCCATGAGATCGCCGACCGGCTGGCGGCGGGGCGGCGCGACCATGCCGACCTGGTCTGGCTTCGGGCGATGCGCGCCGCGGTGGGCGACGGATTGTGGGGCGCGGCCAAGCCGGTGATCGTCTTCCGCGCCGCCCGGCCACCCCGGCGCAGCCCGGAAGAAGAACGCTGGAGCCTGCGCCGCCACTGATTGTCAGCCGGCGCGGCCTGCACTAGCCTTGCGGCCCAATTCAGATGGGGAACGCGATGTCGAGGATTCTGCAGGCGGCCTGCGTGTCGGGGCTGATGCTGCTGCCGCTTCCGGCGCTGGCGCAGGCCAGCAAGGTGCTGGATCATCATGTGACCCACATGAAGACCGGCAATCTGCAGGAGGTGCTGGCCGACTATGCCCCCGATGCCGTGGTGGTGACGCCCGCGGGCCTGTTCTCGCCCAATGGCGTCTTCATCGGCAAGGACACGCGCAAACTGTTCACGGCGCTGACCAGCAAGGAGAACCTGCCCGGCAACAAGACCATGCAGGTCACTTACGAGACGCTGGCCCCCGACACCACGCTGATGCGCTGGGTGCAGTTCAAGGGCACCGCCAAGGAAGTGTCGGGATATGACGTCTTCGTGATCCGTGGCGGCAAGATCGCGTTCCAGACCGTGACCGTGAACCCGCAAAAGAGGTAACCGCGATGCTGCTGGCCATCACCCTGACTCTGCTGTTCGTCGCCCTGATCCTGACCTTGGGCGTGCCGATTTCGCTGCGCGAATATGCGGCGCGGCGCGACCGCTGGGACTTGCTGCAAGCCCTGCTGGCGGGCGTGCTGGCGGCCTGGTTCGGCTATGCCGCCTGGTGGCTGTGGGTGGTGGGCGCCGCCGCCTGAAAACGGCCGGTGGTGGCGCGCAGTTTTTCTAAACGCGCTGCGCTCGGAATATCGGCTGGCGGCCCACTCGGACCGCTGTGCGGTCCTCGGTGGCGCTCCCACGGGGAATCGAACCCCGGTTTCAGCCTTGAGAGGGCCGCGTCCTAACCGCTAGACGATGGGAGCATCGCGCGGGAGCCGCGCTTATAGCCAAAGGGGCCGGGAACCCGCAAGGTTCCCGGCTTTCTTTGTTTCCGGCACAAAACGGGACCGGAACGGGGGCAGGTCTGGCGTGTTACGGAGAGTGAATAGTCCAGCAACGCCAAAGCCATGCCCCGTTATTTCTTCCATGTCCGCGAAGGCGGCGACCTCAGCCGCGATATCGAGGGGCAGACCCTGCCGGACGCCGAGGCGGCGCGGCGGGGGGCCGCCAACGCCAACCGCGCAATCCTGGGGGAAAGGCTGCTGCATGGCGGCGCCCTGAACAACCGCCAGATCGAGATCGCCGACGAGACCGGCCATGTGGTGGATGTGGTGACCGCCCATGAGGTGCTGTTCCAGCATGGGCGGCTGCGGAGCTATTCCGACGACGTCACCCAGTCCGCGCCGGTGATGACCTCCCGGAAACCGCCGTCGCGATAGACAAAGGCGTTCAGCGCATCCCCCGCCGCGATCAGCCAGAGGAAATCCGCCTCGCCCGCCCCCGCCAGGTCGTGGGCGGAGGGACGGGCCTCGCCGTCCGGGTGGGAGTGATAGCAACCGATGATGGCGCGGCCATTGGCGCGCGCCGCCTTCTGGGCGGCGAACTGGTCGCGCGGGTCCATGTCAAAACGGTCCGGCTGGCCCGCCCGGTTGCGCACCGGATGCAGCGCCGCGACACCGATCACATCGCCCGCGCGGACACCTTCCAGAAGGCCGCAGCATTCGGCGGGATGGGCCGCCCGGGCCAGCGCCGATATCTGTTCGGCCAGGACGGGCGGCAGCGCCACGCGCCAGGTCGGATGCGACGTCACGGGGCCGTCCGTATCCGGCGCACCAGGCGGCCGGTGCCGCTGTCCAGGATCACGATCTCGGCACCCTCCGGCGTCTCCAGATGCAGAATCACGCGCTGGGGCTGGCTCTGCATCGCCACGATCTCGGCATTGCGCGGCAGGCTGTAGTCGGCCTGTGTGGCCGGGGCGGCCGCATCGGGGGCCGTGCGGGACCGATAGATCAGTCCCACCACCAGCGCGGCCAGCGCCACCACGATCAGGACCGACAGCACGATCACCGCCATGCGCGCGGCGTAATAGCCGGGGCTTTGCGCGGCGGCCTGTCCCATGTCAGATGGCGGCATGTCGGACATGGATTCCTCCCCCGAAGATCAGAAACGCACGGCGCGCAGCGGCGATGGCCATGCGGGCTGGCGGCTGGACCGTTTCCTGGCCGCCGCCCTGCCCGATTTTTCCCGCTCGCGGCTCCAGCAACTGCTGGAAGGCGGCGCGGTTTCGACAGGCGGGCGGACGATAAAAGACGCCAATCACCGGGTCAAACCGGGCGAGGATTATGACCTGGTGGTGCCCAAGGCGGCGCCCGCGCGCCCGCAAGGCCAGGATATTCCGCTGACCGTCGTTTACGAGGATAAAGACCTGATCGTGATCGACAAGCCCGCCGGGCTGGTGGTGCATCCGGCGGCGGGCAATCCCGACGGCACGCTGGTCAACGCCCTGATCGCCCATTGCGGCGAGGCGGCGCTGGCGATCGGCGGCGAGGCGCGGCCCGGCATCGTGCACCGGCTGGACAAGGACACGTCGGGCCTGCTGGTGGCGGCCAAGACCGAGCGGGCGATGGCCTCGCTGGCCAAGCAGTTCGCCAACCACACCATCGAACGCGCCTATAACGCGGTGGTCTGGGGGGCGCCGCGCGACGCTTCCGGCCTGATCGAAAGCCAGATCGGGCGCAGTCCATTCGACCGCAAGCGCATGGCGGTGCTGCGCGCGGGCGGCAAGACGGCGCGCACCCGCTATCGCGTGCTGGAAAGTTTCGGCCCGGTCTCCCGGCCCGTCGCCTCGCTGATCGAATGCCGCCTGGAGACGGGCCGCACCCACCAGATCCGCGTCCACCTCACCCATCTGGGCCATCCCTTGATCGGCGACCCCCAATATGGCCGCGCCCGCACCGCCCCCCGCCCCCGCAGCGAGGCGGAAGCCGCCGCGTTTACAGCGGCAGCGGACTTTCCCCGCCAGGCCCTGCACGCTTTTGTGCTGGGGTTTCAGCACCCTAGCCTGCACAAGAGCCTGCGTTTCGAAAGCCCCTGGCCAGCGGACTTCACCCGCCTGGTTTCCGCCTTGAAGGGATTGAATAGTCCCTGATGGAACTTATCTGTCTTCAACTGTCGGGGCTTTGAGGCGTTATTGTCCTTCAAGCCCACTCACAGGGGGATGTCATGAACCGAATTCTGATGGGAGGCCGCCCATGAGCGGCCGCGGACTGCCCGCCTTGTCGGGCGAAGCCGGCCTGTCGCGCTATCTGGCCGAAATCCGCAAGTTCCCCCTGCTGTCGGCGGAGGATGAATACATGTTCGCCAAACGCTGGCGCGAGCATGAAGACCCCGAGGCGGCGCGCCGCCTGGTCACCAGCCATCTGCGCCTGGTCGCCAAGATCGCCATGGGCTATCGCGGCTATGGCCTGCCGGTGTCCGAAATCGTCTCCGAGGGCAATGTCGGCCTGATGCAGGCGGTCAAGCGTTTCGAGCCCGACAAAGGCTTCCGGCTGGCCACCTATGCCATGTGGTGGATCCGGGCCTCGATCCAGGAATATGTGCTGCGCTCTTGGAGCATGGTGAAGATGGGCACCACCGCGGCCCAGAAGAAGCTGTTCTTCAACCTGCGAAAGGCCAAGAACAATATCGGCGCGATCGAGGAAGGCGACCTGACGCCCGCGCACACCGCCACCCTGGCCGACCAGCTGGGCGTCACCGAGACCGAGGTGACCGAGATGAACCGCCGCCTGTCGGGCGGCGACGCCTCGCTCAATGCGCCGCTGCGCTCGGACGGCGAAAGCGAATGGCAGGACTGGCTGGCCGACGACACCGCCGACCAGGAAACCCGCCTGGCCGACCGCGAGGAAATGAGCGCGCGGCATCAGCTTCTGGTCGGCGCGATGAAGGACCTGACCGAACGCGAGCGCGACATCATCCAGGCCCGCCGCCTGCAGGACGAGCCCGCCACGCTGGAGGAACTGTCGCAGAAATACGGCGTCAGCCGCGAGCGCGTGCGGCAGATCGAGGTCCGCGCCTTTGAAAAGCTGCAGCACGGCATGAAGGCGGCGATGCAGCAGGCCGCCCTTCCCGCCCCGGCCTAGTCGTCATAATCCTCAGCGCGGTTTACTGGCGCGCGGGTTTGTCGGTCATGTTGCCCAACGGCTCGTCTTCGTTGTCCAGGCCTTCGCGGGTGTCGGAATCGTCCACGATGCCCTCGTTGAACATCGCCAGTCCGTCTTCCAGATAGTCGCCCAGCAGCGGCAGGCTCAGAAGATATTCCGCCGCGCGGCGGGCATGTTCGCCGCGCGCGGTGGCGACGGCCTCCTGCCATTCGTCCAGCGCATAGGTGCCGCGTCCCAGCCAGGCCAGCGCCACCAGCCGCATCCGCGCGTCTTCGTTCAGGCCGCGAATGGCGCCCAGCAATTCCTCGCGCACCGGATCGTCCTCCTTGTCGAGCAGAATGTCGGCCTGGCCGTCATCGGTCGGATTGGACGCCGCGTCCGGGTCCGCATCGCATTCCTTCACGTCATATTCGCGCGCCTTGAGGATGATGAAACTCACCGTGTCGAGCGGCAGATCGAGTGACGGCTCCTGATTTTCGCGGGGCGTGGAATCGGCGGCGGGCGTGACGGAAACCATGGAAGTTCCTGACTTTTTCGGGTCGCTATGAAAAACGCGCCAATGCGCCGCAATGTTCCGCCGGGATTTCGCGCGGATTGTGCGTTGACGCCGGATGCGCCCGCCCCTATATCGGCTGCGGGCCACACCTCCCCAACGAGGTGCTATCATTCTGGAAGGAATGAACCGCGATGACTGACTTCGTTCGTCCGGCTGTGCGTCCCGCACGGCCTTTTTTTTCCTCCGGTCCCTGCGCCAAGCGCCCCGGATGGACCCCTGAAGCCCTGAAAAACGCACTGGTGGGCCGCTCCCACCGCTCCAAGCCCGGCAAGGCCCGGCTGAAGGATGCGATCGAACGCACCCGCGCGCTGCTGGGCATTCCCGCCGGTTACCGCATCGGCATCGTGCCCGCCTCCGACACCGGCGCGGTGGAAATGGCGATGTGGTCCCTGCTGGGCCCGCGCGCCATCGACATCTATGCCTGGGAAAGCTTCGGCGAGGACTGGGTGACCGACACGGTCAAGCAGCTCAAGCTCAACGCCACGGTGCACAAGGCCGCTTATGGCGCGCTGCCCGACCTGAAACCCGGCAAGGCCAACGACGTCGTCTTTCTGTGGAACGGCACCACATCGGGCGTGAAGGTGCCGGATGGCGACTGGATCGCGGCCGACCGCGAGGGCCTGACGATCTGCGACGCCACCAGCGCCGCCTTCGCCATGGACCTGCCCTGGGACAGACTGGATGTGACCACCTTCTCCTGGCAGAAGGTGCTGGGCGGCGAAGCCGCGCATGGCGTTCTGGTGCTGAGTCCGCGCGCCGTGGAACGGCTGGAAAGCCATGTGCCTGCCTGGCCCATGCCCAAGATTTTCCGCCTGACCAAAGGCGGCAAGCTGGTCGAGGGCATCTTCCAGGGCGAGACCATCAACACCCCGTCCATGGTGGCGGTGGAGGATTATCTCGATGCCCTTACCTGGGCCGAAGGACTGGGCGGCCTGCCCGCGCTGATCGCCCGCTCCAACGCCAATCTCGCCGTGCTGGAAAAATGGGCGGCGCAGAGCGGCTGGGCCGGCTTCCTGGCGGCGGACAAGGCGATCCGCTCCAACACCAGCGTCTGCCTGTCGGTCACCGACCCGGCCTTTGCCGCGCTGTCCGACGACGACAAGCAGGCCAAGCTGAAGGCGCTCACCGCGTTGCTGGAAAAGGAAGGCGTGGCGCTGGATATCGCCGGATACCGCTCGGCGCCGCCGGGTCTGCGTATCTGGTGCGGCGCCACGGTGGACAGCCAAGACCTTGAAGCCCTGACGCCTTGGCTGGACTGGGCCTGGGCGCAGGTCAAAAGCCGATAATCAAGCCCATAACAGAGGGGAAAATCCCAATGGCGTTCAAACCCGAAAACGAACTGGAAGCGGCGCTGGTGCGCGCGGTTCAGGATCCGGCGGCGGCGGCGGAATTCTACCGCCTGCTGCTGGAAACCGAATTGCTGGTGCTGGGCACGGCCGAGGGCCGCGAGGAAGCCACCGAAAAATTCAACCTGGAGTCCGGCAACCGCCTGAACCTGGTGACCGGCGAGCAGGACGGCCACAAATACCTGCCGGTCTTTTCCTCCATCGCCCGGATGCAGGAATACATCAAGGAAGACAGCAAGTATCTCAGCATGGTGGGGCGCGACCTGTTCGATACCACCCGCGGCGCGCCGCTGATCCTCAATCCGGCTTCCGAATATGGCAAGCAGCTTGCGCCGCATGAGATCGCCCAGCTTCTGGAACCCGGCAGCGCCCCGCGCAGCGAGCCGATGGTGAAGATGGGCGAGGCCGACTATCCGCAGGACATGGTGGACACCCTGACCGGCGTGTTCCGTGCCCATGCCGGTGTCAAGGCGGCCTATATGATCCGCGTCACCTTTGCCGACCGCGCCCATGAGCCGCATCCCCTGGTGGGCATCGAGATGGAGGACGGCAAGGAGAGCGAGATGCGCCCGCTGATGGAAGCGCTCAACGACGCCGCCCACCGCCAGATTCCCGGCCAGGTGTTCGACGTTCAGCAGATCGACCGCAAGGGCCGCGCCGCCATGACCGACGCCCTGCTGCAGGTCGAACCCTTTTATGTCCGCGGCGCATCCGCCCGCACCCTCAACTAGTCCCAACCGAGGATACCCCCCATGCCCAAGGTTCTTATCGCCGACAAGCTGTCGCCCGCCGCCGTCGCCATCTTCACCGAACGCGGCGTCGAGGTGGACGTGAAGACCGGCCTGTCCAAGGACGAGCTGATTAAGATCGTCGGCCAATATGACGGCATCGCCATCCGCAGCGCCACCAAGCTGACCGCCGACGTCATCAAGGCGGCGACCAATCTGAAGGTGATCGGCCGCGCCGGCATCGGCGTGGATAATGTGGACATTCCCGCCGCCACCGGCGCGGGCGTGATCGTGATGAACACCCCGTTCGGCAACTCCATCACCACCGCCGAACATGCGATCTCGCTGATGCTGGCGCTGGCGCGCGAGCTGCCCGCCGCCAATGCCAGCACCCAGGCGGGCAAGTGGGAAAAGAACCGCTTCATGGGCGTGGAGATCACCGGCAAGGTGCTGGGCCTGATCGGCGCGGGCAATATCGGCTCCATCGTCGCCGACCGCGCCAGGGGCCTGAAGATGCGGGTGATCGCCTATGATCCTTTCCTGTCGCAGGACCGCGCCAACGATCTGGGCATCGAGAAGGTGGAGTTGAACGACCTGCTGGCGCGGGCCGATTTCATCACCCTGCATGTGCCGATGACCGCGGAGACCAAGAATATCCTCTCGGCCGACGCCATCGCCCGGACCAAGAAGGGCGTGCGCATCATCAACTGCGCGCGCGGCGGGCTGATCGACGAGCACGCCCTGAAGGCGGCGATCGACAACGGCCATGTCGCGGGCGCGGCGCTGGATGTGTTCGAGACCGAGCCGGCGACCCAGAACATCCTGTTCGGCAACGAAAAGGTGGTGGCGACGCCGCATCTGGGCGCCTCCACCAGCGAGGCGCAGGAAAATGTCGCGCTGCAGGTGGCCGAGCAGATCAGCGATTATCTTCTGACCGGCGCCATCAGCAACGCGCTGAACATGCCCTCCATCTCGGCCAGCGAGGCGCAGAAGGTGCGGCCCTGGATCACGCTGGCGGAAAAGCTGGGTTCCTTCGCGGGCCAGCTCACCGGCGACAGCCTGACCGGAATCGAGATCGTCTATGAGGGCTCGCCCTCCATGCTCAACACCCGTGCCCTGACCCAGGCGGCCATCGCGGGTCTTTTGAAGCCCATCCTGTCGGGCGTGAACATGGTCAACGCCCCGGTGATCGCCAAGGATCGCGGCATCAAGGTCAGCGAGACGCGGCGCGACGCGCAGGGCGTCTATGAAGGCTATATCAAGATCGTGGTCAGCATGACCGACGCGGCCGGCGTCGCCAGCACCCGCCGCGTCGCCGGCACCGTCTTCTCCGACGGCCGCCCGCGCCTGATCCAGATCAAGGACATCACCCTGGATTCGGAATTCGCGCCGCACATGCTCTACATCGTCAACGAGGACAAGCCGGGCTTCATCGGCAAGTTGGGCACCATCCTGGGCGACGCCAAGGTGAATATCGCCAACTTCACCCTGGGCCGCAGCGCGCCCGGCCAGGACGCCATCGCCCTGATCGAGGTCGATGGCCCGGTGCCGGAAGCGGTGGCGGCGTCGGTCGCCAAGCTGCCCCAGGTCAAGCATGCGAAACCTTTGGTCTTTTAACCCCTTCTGGTTTTCAAACCCCCTCCGGTTTCAGCTTCCGCTCGGCTCCCAAAAAGGTCGCCTTCGCACGCTGAAACCACCTCCCCCTTGAATGCGCTTCGCGCAAAAGGGGGAGGCAGGCCTGTGCTCGTTCTGTGCCCTTCAGCTTTCTCAAACACCCTCCCCCTTCGCGTGCGGAGCACGCTTAAAGGGGGAGATGGCTTCAACGTGCGAAGGGAGCGAAGCGACCGAGCGTAAGTTGAAGCCGGAGGGGGCCAAACTTTAAAGGCCGGCCCGGATCGCCTCGTGGTGGCGGATCACTTCGGTGACGATGAAGTTCAGGAATTTCTCGGCGAAGTCCGGGTCCAGCTTGGCCCGGGCCGCCAGCTCCCGCAGCCGGGCGATCTGGGCCGCCTCCCGCCCCGGGTCGGCGGGCGGCAGGTCGTGGGCGGCCTTGTACTCCCCCACCGCCTGGGTGCATTTGAACCGCTCCGCCAGCAGATGGATCAGGGCGGCGTCTATATTGTCGATGCTGTCCCGCAGGCGCAGCAATTCGGGGTGGGTCATGGATCTGCCTCTGTTCGGCCATGTTTAAGCGAAAGATCGCACGCCGCCAAGCAAGGCGTCCGGGGCCGGCAACCGGCCCTCCGGCCGCTTTCAACGGCAGGCGGAAAATGCTCTAAAACCGGCCCATGACCCTGATCGAACGTATCGTCGCCGTCTGCTGCCGCTTTGCCTGGGCCGTGATCGCCGCGGCGCTGGTGCTGACGGCGGTCTGCGCCGTCTATACCCAGCAGAATTTCTCCATCAACACCAACAGCGAGGCGCTGATCAACGCCAAGATCGGCTGGCGCCAGCGCGAGGCGCGGTTCGACGCCGCCTTCCCCCAGCGCACCAACCTGACGGTGGCGGTGATCGACGGCGCGACCCCGGAGCTGGCGGAAAGCGCCGCCGCGCGCCTGACCGAAAAGCTGTCGGCCAACAAGGCGCTGTTCAACAATGTGCGCCGCCCCGACGGCGGCGCCTTCTTCAACCAGAACGGCCTGCTGTTCCTCTCCACCCGGGAAGTGCAGGACACCACCGCGCAACTCATCAAGGCCCAGCCCTTTCTGGGCGGGCTGGCGGCCGATCCCAGCCTGCGCGGCCTCATGACCAACCTGTCCACCGTGCTGCTGGGGGTTTCCAGCGGCGAGGCCCGGCTGGCCGACATCGATACCGCGATGGTGAAGTTCGCCGACACCTTCAGCGCCGCCGCCGCC
>ERZ778028.2890-NODE-2890-length-11181-cov-4.494068_pt1 | contig 11181 bp, 10 predicted proteins | sample MGYA00375758_ERZ778028 | MGnify/ENA primary metagenome ERZ778028 (study PRJEB29350, sample SAMN05389828) | bioreactor metagenome | isolation source: Thiocyanate bioreactor | place: South Africa: University of Cape Town | collected 2014-03-17 ... | reverse complement strand
GGGCGAGGTGCGCGACCTCCTGGCGAAAGCCGTCGAGGCGATCTGAGATGAGCCTGCGCGCCGCCATCCTCACGGGCCTTGCGATCCTCGGGATCGGACTGCTCGCTGTGTGGCAGTTCGCGCCTTCGGTATTCGCCGAGGCGCGCAGCCTTCTGGACGTCGAGCGTCTGGAAATGCTGGTGGCGCGCGCCGGTCTCTGGGGGCCGGTCCTGATCGTCACGCTTATGACCCTTGCGGTCGTGGCCAGCCCCATCCCGAGCGCGCCGATCGCACTGGCGGCCGGAGCGGCCTACGGACATCTCTGGGGGACCGTGCAGGTCGTCATCGGCGCCGAGCTCGGGGCGCTGATCGCCTTCGGTCTCGCACGGGTTCTGGGGCATGACGTCCTGCGGCGGGTGTTCGGGGACCGCGTCGATGCCGGGCTGCTCGGCTCGCAGAACGCGTTGACGGCGACGGTTCTTGCCAGCCGCCTGATGCCCTTCGTGTCCTTCGACATGATCAGCTACGCGGCCGGACTGAGCCGATTGCACGCCTGGCGTTTCGCCTTCGCAACATTGGCGGGGATCATCCCGGCAAGCTTCCTGCTGGCACATTTCGGCGGTGAGGCGGTTAGCGGAGACCTCGGGCGCGCGACATGGGCGGTGCTCGGACTCGGGCTTGTGACGGGGCTGCCGCTGCTCTGGGTGGCGCTGCGGCAAAAGCCTGAAAAGGAAAATCCATGACGAAAAGCGATTACGAGAAGAACAGCATTACCCTGCCGGGCGCAGTGGCCATGGGAACCGGCGTGATGATCGGCGCGGGCATCTTCGCGCTGACCGGACAGATCGCCGAACTTGCCGGACCGCTCTTCCCGCTCTCGTTCGTCGTCGGCGCCATCGTGACCGCGTTCAGCGCCTACACCTACATCAAGATGTCGAACGCGTATCCGTCAGCGGGCGGCATCGGGATGATCCTGAAGAAGGCGTACGGCCCGACGACGGTCGCGGCGGGTGCTGCACTCCTGATGGCTCTGTCGATGGTGATCAACGAAAGCCTCGTCGCGCGCACATTCGGCACCTACACGCTGCGGGCGTTCGGCGGCGATCCGGATAGCGTGCTAGTGCCAATCCTCGGCGTCGGGCTGATCGTCTTCGCCTGGCTCGTGAACGTATCGGGCAACCGGTCGGTCGGGCTTTTGTCCATCGTCATGGCCGTTCTCAAGGTGGGCGGCATCGCGCTGTTCGGGGCAGCCGGCCTCTGGGCGAGCGGCATCTCGTTCGAGGCGACAGGTGGAGACATGGGCGCCACCGGGTTTGTGGCCTCGGTTGCGCTGTCGATCCTGGCCTTCAAGGGCTTCACGACCATCACCAACAGCGGCGCAGAGGTCACCGACCCGCACCGCAATGTGGGCCGGGCCATCATCTGGTCGATTGCCATCTGCGTCGTCGTCTATCTGCTGGTGGCCTTCGCGGTCGGCTCCAGCCTGCCGCTCGACCGTATCGTGGCGGCGAAGGACTACGCGTTGGCCGAAGCGGCCCAGCCCTCCCTCGGTCAGACCGGCTTCTACCTGACGGTGGCGCTGGCGCTGGTGGCCACGGCGTCAGGTCTGATCGCCAGCGTGTTCGCAGTCTCGCGGATGCTGGCGATGCTGACCGACATGAAAATGATCCCGCACAGCCATTTCGGGATGCCGGGCACGATCAAGGACCACACACTCGTCTACACGGTCGTGATCGCGGGCTTTCTAACGGTCTTCTTCGACCTCAGCCGGATCGCGTCTCTCGGGGCCTTCTTCTATCTGGTGATGGACATCATCATCCACTGGGGCGTGTTCCGGCATCTGCGCGAGGAGATCGGCGCGCAGGGCTGGGTGCTGCTGACGGCCATCGCGCTAGACGCGGCGGTGCTGGCCGCCTTCGCCGCGATGAAGTGGCAGTCCGACCCCCTCATTGTCGTTCTGGGCGCGACCGGCATGGCGCTGGTGTTCCTGTTTGTCGGGATCTTCCTCGCACGCAATCCCGCCCCGGAAGACGCTCACGACCATCCCTAAAAAGAGCTTGAGCTTCCAACGGCTGGAGGCCGCAAGCTGAAACAAGAGATCGAGAGGCTGGCAGACCATGGAGCATGATCATCATCACGCGGCACCCGACATTCCGGCGGGGACAGAGACGGCGAAGGACCCGGTGTGCGGGATGACGGTCACGGTAAAGCCCGACGGGCGGCACGCCGAGTTCCAGAACGAAACCTTCCATTTCTGCTCGGAGAAGTGCCGGACCAAGTTCAAGGCGGATCCGTGGTTCTATGCCTCGGGTCGCGCCGCCGGGCAGAAGAAGGCCGCACCGGCCAACGTCCGGTACACCTGCCCGATGCATCCCGAGATCGTCCGCGACGCGCCCGGGGCCTGCCCCATCTGCGGCATGGCGCTGGAGCCGATGGTGCCTTCGGATGAGCCCAGCGAGGAGCTGACCGACTTCACGCGCCGGATGTGGATCTCGGCGGCGGCTGCGGTGCCGCTCATCATCCTGACGATGGGCGAGCTGGTTGCGCTGCCGGTGCGCGACTGGATCGGGCATCAGGTCGCAAGCTATCTGGAATTCGTGCTGGCGACGCCGATCGTGCTTTGGGCGGCCTTGCCGTTCTTTCGGCGCGGTTGGGACTCGATCGCAAACCGCAGCCCCAACATGTGGACGCTGATCAGTCTCGGCGTGGGAGCAGCCTACCTCTATTCGATCGTCGCCACTTTTCTGCCGGGCGTTTTCCCCGAACAATACCGGATGGGCCACGGCGTTGGCACCTATTTCGAGGCGGCCGTGGTGATCGTCGCGCTGGTCTTCGTCGGCCAAGTCCTGGAGCTGCGGGCGCGCGAACGCACCGGAGATGCGATCCGCGCGCTGTTGGACCTCGCACCCAAGACCGCCCGTCGCATCCTGCCGGACGGGTCGGAATATGACGCCCCGCTGGAAAACATCATGGAGGGCGACCGGCTCCGGGTACGACCGGGCGACGCGGTCCCGGTCGACGGCACGGTGATCGAGGGCCGCTCGTCGCTGGATGAAAGCATGTTGACCGGCGAGTCGATGCCGGTGGAGAAAGGTCCGGGCGATGGGGTGACCGGGGCCACGATCAACAAGAACGGCAGCCTCGTGATCGAGGCGGGCAAGGTCGGCTCGGACACGGTGCTGGCGCAGATCGTCGCCATGGTGTCGAACGCGCGGCGGTCTCGCGCGCCGATCCAGGGGCTGGCGGACCGGGTCTCTGCGGTGTTCGTGCCGACGGTTGTTGCCATCGCCATCTTCGCCTTCATCGTCTGGATGATCTTCGGGCCCGAACCCGCGCTGGTCTTCGCCATCGCCTCGGCCGTGTCGGTGCTGATCATCGCCTGCCCCTGCGCGCTCGGGCTGGCGACACCGATCTCGATCACCACGGCGGCGGGACGCGGCGCGCAGGCGGGTGTGCTGATCAAGGACGCGGAGGCGCTGGAGCGCATGGCGGCGGTCGATACGCTGATCGTGGACAAGACCGGCACGCTGACCATGGGCAAGCCGAAGCTGACGGATACGGTGGCGCTGGGGGATTTGGCCGAGGCGGATCTGCTGTCGTTGGCCGCTGCGCTGGAACGCGGTTCGGAGCATCCTCTGGCCGAAGCGATCGTGGAAGGGGCCGAAGCGGCAGGCGCCGCGCGGCAGGAGGCCACCGAGTTCGAGGCCGTCACCGGCAAGGGTGTGCGGGGACAGATCGGCGGACGCGCCGTCGCGCTCGGCAATGCAGCGATGATGCAGGAAATGGGCTTGAACACGGGCGCGGCCGAGGCACAGGCCGACGCCCTGCGCGCTGAGGGCAAGACGGCGATGTTCATCGCGGTCGACGGGGCGCTGGCGGGCATCGTGGCCGTGGCTGACCCGATCAAGGACTCGACTGCACGGGCCATCAAGGAACTGCATACCCAAGGGCTGCGCGTCATCATGGCGACGGGCGACAACGAACGCACGGCGCAGGCTGTGGCGGGCAAGCTCGGCATCGACGAGGTGCGCGCGGGAGTGCTGCCCGAGGCCAAGAAGGACCTGATCGACCAGTTGCGCCGTGACGGTCACAAGATCGCCATGGCGGGCGATGGCGTGAACGACGCACCCGCACTGGCCGCGGCAGACGTCGGCATCGCCATGGGCACCGGTGCCGACGTGGCGATGGAAAGCGCAGGGATCACCCTGCTAGGCGGTGATCTCATGGGCATCGTGCGGGCGCGCAAACTGGCCCGCGCTACCTTGCGCAACATTAAGCAGAACCTGTTCTTCGCCTTCGCCTACAACACGCTTGGCGTGCCGATCGCCGCGGGGTTGCTCTACCCTGTCACCGGACTTCTGCTCTCGCCGATGATCGCCGCAGCGGCCATGAGCCTGTCATCAGTGTCGGTCATCACGAACGCGCTGCGGCTGCGTCGGGTCGATCTGTGAGGGAACGACCATGGCTGAAGAACCGAACCGCTGGGAAGACGTCTATCAGAGCAAGGACGAGGCCGAGACGAGCTGGTACGAGGATCGTCCGCAGGTCTCGCTCGACCTGATCGCGGCGACTGGGGCAACCATCGATGCCGCCATCGTCGATGTTGGCGCGGGGGCGTCGCGGCTGGTGGATTGCCTGCTGGAACAGGGCTTCCGCAGGATCACCGTGCTCGACCTGTCGGACACCGCGCTGGCAAAGGCCCGCGCCCGACTGTCTGACGATGTGCCCGTCGATTGGGTCATGGCCAACGTCCTCGACTGGCAACCGTCAGTGCACTTCGATGTCTGGCATGACCGGGCTGCGTTCCATTTCCTGACCGACGCGCCCGACCAGGACGCCTATCTGAGGGTCATGGACCAGAGTCTTGTCCCGGGTGGCCATGCCATCATCGGCACGTTTGCGCCGGATGGCCCGGAAAAATGCAGCGGCCTACCGGTCGCCCGCTACGACGCGACCCTTCTCGCGGAGCGGCTGGGCCCAGGCTACCGGCTGATCCAGTCCTTGATGCACGATCACGTGACGCCTTGGGGCAGCGTGCAGCGGTTCCATTTCGGCCTGTTCAGAAAGATCTTATCCATCTGACCAGCTCTTTGCCCGACCTGCCAGAGCCGGATCTTCAGGCCAGCTTCGACCATTGCGGATGCAGATCGTCGACAATGGCGGGATGGGCGTGCCCCCGAGCGTGCTTCCCCTCGCGCAAATGCGGATGATCGGGCGGCAGATTTTCATGGCGATGCGGGACCGGTTCTTCTTCCGCCGCAGGCCAGACGGCCAAGGCCAGCGCGACCGAAGCGGCAGCGATCAGTGCCAACACGGCGAATGTCGGCCCCATGCCCATGCGCGCGCCGAGCCAGCCCGCCAATGGGTAGGTGATCAGCCAGCATCCATGCGACAATGCGAACTGCGCGGCAAACACCGCCGGGCGATCTTCGGACAAGGCTGAGCGCCGCAAGAGGCGCCCTGAGGGTGTCTGCACGACCGAATAGCCGAGGCCCAGAAGGACCCACAGCGCCATCAACGCTGAAAGCCCGGCCGGTATGAGAAATGGCCCGGCGATCAGCCCCGCCGCCAGCACCGCAGCCCCCGCCAGCATCACTGGACGGTCGGGCACGCGGTCGAGCAGGCGCGGCAGGGTCAGCGCCGCCAGCATCGACCCGCCCCCGAAGGCCGCCAGCGCCAGGGCGACCTGCGACTGCCCAAGGCCCAGACCGGCCTGCACGATCACCACCGTATTCACGATCACCATGGCACCGGCCGCAGCAACGGCAAGATTCAGCGCCAGCAGCCCCCGCAGCCGCGGCGTCGCCAGGTAGAGACGGATACCTCGCGTGGTGCGGTCCCAGATCCCGCGCGGGACTCCCGGCCTCGGGCTGGGAAGCATTACCGAGGCGACCAGCGCCGCCGAGGCAACGAAGCCAACGACCGTGCCCCCGAACAGCGCGGGGAAACTCACCAACGTAAGCAAGGCCGCCGCCAGCATTGGCGAGATCAGGTTCTCCAGGTCATAGGCCAGCCGCGACAGCGACAACGCCCGGGTATAGTCTTTCTCGTCGGGCAGAATGTCGGGGATGGTGGCCTGGAACGTCGGCGTGAACCCGGCCGACGCCGCCTGCAACAGAAAGATCAGCACATAGACCTGCCAGACCTCGGTCACGAAGGGCAAGGCGAGCGCGACCCCTGCGCGGATCAGATCCAGAGAGACCAGCATTCTGCGGCGCGGCAGCCGATCGGCAAAGGCTGCTGCGATCGGAGCCAGCCCGACATAGGCTACCATCTTGATCGCCAGAGCGGTGCCCAGAACCACCCCCGCGTCCGCCCCAGCCAGATCATACGCCAGCAGGCCGAGGGCCACCGTCGCAAGTCCGGTGCCGAGGAGCGCGATGACCTGCGCCGCGAACAGGTGGCGATAGGCGCGGTTGGCGAGCAATCGCAGCATGAGGTGAACCTTTCAGGCGGCACGCGGCGCAAGCAGGATGATCCCGGCGCCGAGTAGACAAAGGACCGTACCGGTCAGGTCCCAGGTATCGGGCCGCTGGCCCTCGACCGCCCAGAGCCAGACCAGAGAGGCCGCGATATAGACCCCGCCATAAGCCGCAAAGGCGCGACCAGCGAAGTCAGACGGGGCGAGCGTCAACGCCCATGCAAAGGCCGCAAGAGAGACGAGGCCAGGCAGTAGCCACAGCGCCGAGGCCCCGAGCCGCATCCATGCCCAGACGGCGAAGCAACCGGCGATCTCGGCAAGCGCCGCTGCGGCGTAGACCGCCAATGTCGGGATCGCGGTCATGTGGCCGCCCCCGAACCGGTCTGGGCACGATGGTCGTCGGCGCAAAGCGCATGGTCGCTCAGCACCTCGATCACCCTGCAATTCGCGATCGTGCCTTGGGCGCATTGCGTGATCATTCGTTCCAGTTCGGCCTTCAGAGCTGTCAGCCGAGCAATCCGGGCCTTCACTGCTGCGAGCTGCTCGGTCGCGATGATGTCCGCAGCGGCGCAGGACTGGTCGGGCCTGTCGGAGAGGCTGAGCAGGTCGCGGATCGCCTCGAGCGGAAATCCGAGATCGCGCGCGTGGCGGATGAAAGCCAGTCGGTCGAGCGCCTTTGCTCCGTAGAGCCGCTGGTTCCCGGCGCTGCGCTCGGGTTCCGGCAGAAGCCCGATCTGCTCGTGATAGCGAATGGTCGGAACCTTGACGCCCGCCGCTTCGCCCAGTTTTCCGATGGTCAGCATCGAATACCTCTTGAAGCTATAGTTGCTAGAGACATTAGGTTATCGACTCGATGGAGACAATCGCCACGTTTGGCGGGACGGGAAAGCACGATGACGACACGCAACGCGACAAGCTGTGAATGGACGGTCACCGGCATGGACTGCGGATCCTGCGCCGGCAAGATCAGGGGCGCGCTCGAGCGCCTGCCGGGGGTCGCCGATGTCGACGTGGCGCTGATGACCGAGCGGCTTCGCCTTACGCTGGACGAGGATCAGACATCCCGCGATCACGTCGAGACCGCGGTGAAGAAGCTGGGGTTCGGCATCGCGCCGAAAGGTGGTGCCGCCCCGCGGAAGGGCTTCGTTCTGCCCGATGGCGCCTTTTCTGCAGGCGCCACCGGCGACGCCGCGCCTGCACCCCACACTGCGCAAGACACCCCGGCTCCTGCAGAAGGGCGGGCTGCACGCGACCTGTCTTGGTATCAGACCGGCAAGGGCCGTCTGGTGATCGGCACCGGCGCCCTGCTGGTCGCCGCCTGGGCTGTCAAGCTTCTGGCCTCGGGCGGGATCGCGAACTGGGCCTTCATCCTGGCGACGCTGATCGGTGTCGCACCGATTGCCCTTCGCGCCATCAACGCGGCACGCGCGGGCATGCCCTTCACCATCGAGATGCTGATGACCATCGCGGCCACCGGCGCGCTGGTCATCGGCGCCGCCGAGGAAGCGGCGCTGGTGGTCTTCCTGTTCGCGGTGGGCGAAGTGCTGGAAGGGGTCGCGGCGGACAAGGCCCGCGACGGGATCAGAGGTCTGGCCCGGCTGGTTCCCAAGACGGCCCTTCTGGAGGTCTCTGGCAAGACGCGCGAGGTGCCCGCTGAAAACCTGAAGATCGGTCAGACGGTTCTGGTGCGGCCGGGCGACCGGGTGCCTGCCGATGGCGAGGTCATCGAGGGCGTCTCGGGCGTCGACGAAAGCCCGGTCACGGGCGAAAGCGTGCCTAACCTGAAGGAACCCGGCCAGCCGGTGTTTGCAGGCTCCATCAACACCGAAGCTGCCTTGCGCGTGCGCGTGACGAAGGCGGCAGAGGACAATACGATTGCCCGCATCATCCGTCTGGTCGAGGAAGCGGAATCCGCCCGCGCCCCGACAGAGCGGTTCATCGACCGGTTCAGTCGCATCTACATGCCCGCAGTGGTGGGCCTCGCCCTCCTGGTGGCAATCGTGCCGCCGCTGACATTCGCCCAAGCCTGGGACACGTGGGTGTACCGCGCGCTGGCGCTTTTACTGATCGGCTGTCCCTGCGCACTGGTCATCTCGGTTCCGGCCTCCATCGCCTCGGCATTGTCCGCGGGAGCACGGCGCGGGCTTTTGATGAAGGGCGGCGCGGTGATCGAAGCCGCGGCCCGAACCACGCAGGTAGCCTTCGACAAGACCGGCACGCTGACCCTTGGGCGCCCCCGGATCACCGACATCGTGCCGATCAGCGGATCGCAGGCCGAGGTTTTGTCACTCGCCGCAGGGATCGAGGCGGGCTCCAGCCATCCCCTAGCCGAGGCGATCCTCTCCCGCGCCGAGGCCGACGGTGTCGCGACCCTACCCGCATCCGGCGCCCGCGCACTACCCGGCAAGGGCGCCGAAGCGATGGTCGGCGACGGCCTTGCATGGGTCGGCTCACCGCGCTTTGCCGAGGCAGCGGGTGTGTTCGACGATGCCGCGCGCCAGACCGCAGCGACGCTTGAGGACGAGGGCAAGACCGTCGTGGCGGTCTTCCGGCCGGATCGACTGGTCGGGCTTCTTGCGCTGCGGGACGAGCCGCGCCCGGACGCAGGCGACGCGGTCCGCCAGCTGAAGGCGCTCGGCATTGGCGCGGTGATGCTGACCGGCGACAACGCGCGCACCGCCGCTGCGATTTCGCAGGCCCTCGGCATGGATCACCGCGCCGAGTTGATGCCGGAAGACAAGGTCGCCGCCATCCGCGAGATGACGGCGGGCGCCCGCGTGATGATGGTGGGCGACGGGATCAACGACGCCCCCGCGCTGGCCACGGCCCATGTCGGCGTCGCCATGGGCTCGGGCACCGATGTGGCGCTCGAGACCGCCGACGCGGCGCTGCTGCGCAACCGGGTGACAGATGTGGCAGGCACGATCCGGCTCTCCCGCGCGGCCATGGCGAACATCCGCCAGAACGTGGCGATCGCGCTCGGCCTCAAGGGGGTGTTCCTTGTCACGACCGTGTTGGGCGTGACCGGGCTCTGGCTCGCGATCCTCGCCGATACCGGAGCCACGGTTCTCGTCACGCTGAATGCCCTGCGTCTGCTGGCCTACAATCCCGAGAAGGAGGCCTGAGATGATCTCGCCGCTCGGGTGGAGCGCGCTCGCGGTCCTCTGCCTGTTCCGGGCCTCGGAAAAGGCATGGATGCGCCCGAAGGAGCATGTGCTGGCCGCCACCATCGGCCCGCTTTGCCTGATCTATCGGGCGCAAGTGCCGCGTGGGATCGGATGGATGAAAGTGATAGACGAACAGGGATTGTTGCAACCGATGTCCCGCGGTCCGACGACTTACTTCGCGGGCCACGCTGGAAGAATGGAGGAAACTCGATGCATTTTATAGTCTCCCGACGCCGCTTGATGCTTGGCGCTTGTGCGGCTTCGGTCGCAACCGCGCTGCCCGTGGCGGCGCAAAGCAGACCGGCGATTCACGTCCTCAAGGACCCAAATTGCGGATGTTGCGAGGCTTGGGTCGAGGTACTGCAGTCCGAAGGGTTCGATGTGACGGTCGAGGCGAGCATGGGAACGCTGCTTGCCCGATACAAGCTCGAAAACGGGATCCCGCAAGAGATGATCTCCTGCCATACTGGCAGGATCGAGGGCTACATGATCGAGGGTCATGTGCCTGTTGCCGACATTCGTCGTCTTCTCGAAGAACGCCCTGACGCCGTCGGACTTGCCGTGCCTGGGATGCCTTACGGCTCTCCGGGCATGGGGCTGGAAAGCGAGCGCGAAGCCTATGAAGTGTTCCTGATCCGACGCGACGGTTCGACCGAAGTCTATGCCAGGTATTCGGCTGCCTGACGCCTGAGCCGGAACGTCACATCTGGTGAGGGACGAATAAGCGCATGGCTCCTCCCGCCGCTCAGCCGATTTTGCAGCCCCAGAAGGACGTGTGGTCGGCGGCGAAGTAGCCGTCCGCGACCCGGAAATACCCCTGCAGCTCGACGGTATCGCCCACAGTGAGCGGCACCATGGTCTGCAGCCAGATCGCGGTGGCGAGCGAGACATGAGTGGCGGAGATTTCGCCGAGGGAGCCGCGGATTTCCGTCGTGCCGTTCAGCACCAGCCGCCCGCGCATGCGGGCCGTGGCGCTGGCGTTGATCTTGTAGAGCAGCGTCGCGCCGAAGAGGTAGGTGCCGTCCACCGGGGCCACAAAATGGTTGTTCGCGGCGTCGAACGCGCCCTGATCGTTGTAGTCGGTGTTGTTGAGGCCGATCTTCGTCCAGGCCCCGACGCCCACGTAGTTGTCGTAGTTGGTCCAGGCCTTGAACCTCGGCAGGCGGGGCTGGTCGACGACGCCGGTGGCGTTGTCCACGCTGAGGCCATCGAAGAAGGTGCTGCCGTCGGCGGAGACCGAGAGGCGGAAGCGGTCCGACCCGAAGAGCCCGACCAGCGCCTTGGTAACGAAGCCGGTCTGCAGCGTGAGGCCAAGATCGTCGCCCGCGGCCTCCTTGTTCATGGTGTAGAACAGATCGCCGGTGCCGCCCTCAGCCATGGTCTTCGCGGTCCAGAGCGCAGCGTTCAGCTTGGCCGAGAACGGGTTCGACGCATCCGCCGTGGTGCCGAGCCCGAGTAGCGCAAGGTTTTGGAGCGCCGCGGGCGTAGTCCCGATCCAGCCCGCGCCGTCATAGACCAGCAGCAGACCCTCATCCTCGACCCATGCACGCCACCCGGTGCGTGGCGGCAGACGGAGCCAGGCGCCATCGGCCCAGAGAGCAACGTTCAGGTTCC
>ERZ778028.2888-NODE-2888-length-11184-cov-6.430587_pt1 | contig 11184 bp, 9 predicted proteins | sample MGYA00375758_ERZ778028 | MGnify/ENA primary metagenome ERZ778028 (study PRJEB29350, sample SAMN05389828) | bioreactor metagenome | isolation source: Thiocyanate bioreactor | place: South Africa: University of Cape Town | collected 2014-03-17 ... | reverse complement strand
GGCGCTGCGCGTGCCGATCGCCGCGCTCTACGCCTTTGCCCGCACCGCCGACGACCTGGCCGACGAGGGCCACGCCCCCGCGGCTGAGCGCCTGGAGGCACTGACCGCCTACGCCGCCGATCTGCGCGCCGCCGCCGCCGGCACGGCCCCGAGCGCGCGCTGGCCCGGGGTGTTCGGCCCGCTCGCGGCCGCCATCGCGCGCCACGCCCTGCCGCTGCCGCTGCTGGCCGACCTGCTCAGCGCCTTCGAGCAGGACGTGCGCCAGAGCGCCGCCGCCGCCGGCTACGCCAACCGGGCCGAACTGCTCGACTACTGCCGCCGCTCGGCCAACCCGGTGGGCCGGCTGCTGCTGCACCTGTACGGCGTCAACGACGACGAAGCGCTGGCGCAGAGCGACGCCATCTGCACCGCCCTGCAGCTGATCAACTTCTGGCAGGACCTGAGCGTGGACCTGCCGCGCGGTCGCTACTACGTGCCCGAGGCGGACGCCAGGGCGCGCGGCCTGGATGCGCGGAACCTGCGGGCCGGTCCTCCGGGCGCCGCGCACGACGCCCTGGTGGCCAGCCTCGCGCAGTGGGCGCGCGCACGCATGCTGGCCGGTGCGCCCCTGGTGCACCGCCTGCCCGGCCGCGCCGGCTGGGAGCTGCGCCTGGTGGTGCAAGGGGGGCTGCGCGTGCTCGACAAGGTCGAGGCGCTGCAAGGCGGGTGCCTGCGCACCCGCCCGCGCATCCGCGCCTGGGACGGGCCGCTGCTACTGGCGCGCGCGCTGGCAATGTAAGAAACATTCATGCCCGGCAACGGCGCATGAAATTTCAAGCCAAATAGGCTTCCAGCGCTTGCTACATAAGCGTTAGCAGCTATATTTAATGTAGTAGCCCGGCCTGCTCTCCTGGCACCGCGCCCAGGCGCCGAGGGTTTGCGCCCATGCCGGCGCGCGCGCCGCCGCGTACCGTGCACGCTCCCTCCACTCCGGCGCCACGCCGCCCGCCCATGCCTGTTGCCGCTTCCCCTTCCGACGCCTTCGTCAGCGTGTTCGACCTGTTCAAGATCGGCATCGGGCCGTCGAGCTCGCACACCGTCGGCCCGATGATCGCCGCACGCCAGTTCGCCCGCCGCCTGCAGGCCGCGCCGGGCCGGGCCGCGCCGGGCTGGAGCGCGGTGCATGGCGTGCGCGCGGAGCTGTTCGGTTCGCTCTCGGCCACCGGCCTGGGCCACGGCACCGACCGCGCCGTGCTGCTGGGCCTGGCCGGGTACGAGCCCGACACCGTGGACCCGGAAGCCATTGCGCCGGCGATCGCCGCCATCCGCGCCACGCAGCAGCTGGCGCTGCTCGGCCAGCACCCGATCCGCTTCGTGGAAAAAGACCACCTGCTGATGCGCCGCAAGAGCCTGCCGCTGCACCCCAACGGCATGCGCTTCGCCGCGCTCGGCGCCGATGGCGAAGAGCTGCTGGCGGCCGAGTTCTATTCCGTCGGCGGCGGTTTCGTCATCGACGCCGCCGGCACGCGCGTGCTCAACGAAACGGCGGAAGGCACGGCGCCGGCCGGCGATGCCCCGGTGTCCACCGCGGCGCCGCCCTACCCCTTCGGCAGCGGCGCCGAGCTGCTGGCGCAGTGCGCGGCCAGCGGCCTCTCCATCGCCGGGCTGATGGCGGCGAACGAAGCCGCGCGCCGCAGCCCGGAGGCGGTCCGGCGCCAGCTGCTCGCCATCTGGCAGACCATGGCGGGCTGCGTGGCGCGCGGCTGCAGCGCCACCGGCCACCTGCCCGGCCGCATGCAGCTGCGCCGGCGCGCGGCGGAACTCAAGAGCAGCCTGAGCAGCCACCCCGAAGCCGCGCTGCGCGACCCGCTGTCCATGCTCGACTGGGTCAACCTCTACGCCATGGCAGTGAACGAGGAAAACGCCGCCGGCGGCCGGGTGGTGACGGCGCCCACCAACGGCGCGGCCGGCGTCATCCCCGCCGTGCTGCACTACTACCGCAACTTCATACCCGGGGCGAACGAGCAAGGCATCGTCGATTTCCTGCTCACGGCCGGCGCGATCGGCATCCTCTACAAGAAGAACGCCTCGCTCTCGGGCGCCGAGGTCGGCTGCCAGGGCGAGGTCGGCGTGGCCTGCAGCATGGCCGCCGGGGCGCTGGCGGCCGTGCTGGGCGGCACGCCCGCCCAGGTGGAAAACGCCGCCGAGATCGGCATGGAGCACAACCTGGGCATGACCTGCGACCCGGTGGGCGGCCTGGTGCAGATCCCCTGCATCGAGCGCAACGCCATGGGCGCCATCAAGGCCATCAACGCCGCCCGCCTGGCGCTGCGCGGTGACGGGCGGCACGAAGTCTCGCTCGACCAGGTGATTCGCACCATGGTGCAGACCGGCGCCGACATGAAGAGCCGCTACAAGGAAACCTCGCGCGGCGGGCTGGCCGTCAACGTGATCGAGTGCTAGATAAGGTACTCCCCCCTGAGGCGCTGCGCGCCTTCCCCCCTCTCTGGCAGCGCTGCGCGCTGCGGAGGGGGGACACCACCAGCGCGGCGGGGCGGCCCTTGCGCGGTGGTTGCCGATTTGGGCGCGCGCTTCACAAGACGGGGGTGACGACCTGTGATTCGTCTCCTGAAAGCAAACAGCGCCTCGGAGGCGCTGTAATGGGCTGGGCGGGTGCTCTATTACCAGCGGTCGGAGCGCATGCGCAGCTCCCAGTTGCCGCGGCGCAGTTCGTACACGCCGACGGCGGCGTAGCGCTGCTCGCCCTTGTCGTCCCACTTCATGGTGCCGGTGACGGGGGCGTAGCCGTTGATCTTGTGCAGCGCGGCGGTGATGTCCTCGGGCTTGGCCGATTTCGCCAGCTGCAGCGCCTGCGAAAGCACGTACATGCTGTCGTAGGTGTAATGGCCGCCGTAGGCCGGGGGCTTGCCGAAGGCCGCGCCGTACTTCTCCAGGAACTGCGGTCCGGCCGTAAATTCCTTGGCTTCAAGCACCGGCGAGGTGGCGTAGATGCCGTCGATGATGCCGGCGCCCTTTTGCATGTCGGTCGTCTTGACCGTATCGCCGCCCAGCAGGCGCAGCGACGTGTAGTTGATCTTCTTCAGCGCTTCGAGCAGCGCCAGCGCCTGGAAGTCGTTCAGGGTGGAAACGGCGATGTCGATGTTCTCGGCCTTGAGCTTGGCGGCCAATTCATCGAAGGCCACCGTCTTGTCGTCGAAGGACTGGCGCAGCACGACGCTCTTTTCCGCCGCTTCGAGCCGCTGCGCCGCCCCTTCCGACAAGTCCTTGCCATAGGGGGTGCCGTCGTCGAGCGTGGCGAAGCGCTTGCCGCCAAGCTGCTCGGAAGCAAACGCCGCCAGCGCCGCCGCCTGCAGGGTGTCGTTGGCGACCATGCGCAGCGTGGTGGGGACGCCCAGCTCGGTGTATTTGGGGTTGGTGGAAATGGCGATCTGCGCTATGCCGTGTGCGGCGTAGATCGGCGCGGTGGGAATGCTGACGCCGGAATTGAGGTGGCCGATGACGGCCACGACCCCGGCATCGACCAACTCCTGCGCCACCTGCTTGCCCGTCTCGACGTCGGATTTGTCGTCGACCGAGACGATTTCCAGCGCGATGCGCTTGCCGTCCACGCTGAAACCGGATTCATTGAGCTCACGCACCGCGAGGGTGACACCGTTGAGCAAATCCTGCCCGAGCGCGCCGAGGGGGCCGCTGAGCGGCTGGGCCACGCCGATGCGCACCGTGTCGGGCATGCGGTTGCAACCCACCAGCAGGCCGCTTGCCGCCATGGGGGCAAGCGCCAGGCCGGCGGCAAATTGGCGGCGGTTCAAAGATTTCGCCATGCTGGAAGCTCCGTCATGTAAATAATGTGACAACAGGTATATGTGACGCCCGACCAAAACCCTACCGGGTAAGCCCTGTGCATTAGCAATTTTCAGACATCGAAAAACAGGGCGATAAAGGCTTATGCCCGGAGGGCGCTTTGGCCCAAAATGGTACGTTTGTTGCTTGGCCAATGCCATGACCGACGCATTGCGCATTGTGGTGGTGGCCCCCGACCTGGCCGTGGCCGACCCTGGCGACGAATACGCCGTGCAGCAGGCGGCGCGCTCGCGCATGCTGCGCATCGGCCTGCTGGAAAACAACTACAACCTCGTCGCCTCGATACCTGCCGACACCTTCCTGGCCGAGCGGCTGGCGCAGCTGCAGCCCGACCTCATCATCGTGGACACCCAGAGCGCGGCGCGCGACGCGCTGGAACACGTGGTGCTGGCCACGCGCAACGCGCGCCGGCCCATCGTCATGTTCACCGACGACGCCGACACCACGGGCGTGCGCGACGCGGTGGCGGCCGGTGTGTCGGCCTACGTGGTGGCGGGGCTCGCGCCGCAGCGCATCCGCCCCATCCTCGACGTGGCCATGGCCCGCTTCGCGCACGAGCAGGCCCTGCGTGCCGAGCTGGCCGACGCCAAAACCGAGCTGCAGGACCGCAAGACCATCGACCGCGCCAAGGGCCTGCTCATGCAGCGCCAGGGCCTGAGCGAACAGGCCGCCTACGAGAAGCTGCGCAAAACCGCCATGGACAAGGGCCTGAGGCTGGGCGAGGTGGCGCGGCGCATGCTGGACATGGCGGAGCTGCTGGGGTAGCGCAGCTCAGACCCGCTGCGGCCCCGGCGTGCGCGCCACGTTCATCACCCAGCACACCATGGCGAAGTACCCCGCCAGCGTGAGCAGTTCGACCAGCGCGGCCTCGCCCCATTGCACCAGCGCCTGGGCGTAGGTGGCCTCGCCGATCCGGTGCGTGGCCAGCAGCTCGCGCGCCACCCGCGCGGCGAGCGCCAGCGCCGGGTCCAGATCCGCTGGCAGCGCGGAGCGCGTGGCCAGGGCCCCCAGCGCGGCCACGGGCACCCCGGCGCGCACGGCCAGGGGGTGGTGCATCTCCCACTCGAAGACGTTCTCCGTCTCCCGCGCCACGACGCAAATCGTCCACTCGCGCAGCGCGGCGTCCAGCGTGCCCGCGTAGCGCAGCGTCTCGCCCAGCTTCGCCGCCGCGCGCAGCAGCGGCGGGCGGTGCAGCAAGGGCCGGAAAGGCCCGTACACCCCGCCACGCGGGCCGTTGATCAATTCATCGGCGGCGGCCTGCTGGTCCGCGTCCAGCACGGGCGGCGGCGCCAGGCGTTCGGTCTGCCCCGCCTCGGGGAAGGCCAGGGCGCTGGCCGATGCCAGGTCCGAAGGCGCGGAAGGGAGTACGGCGCGCTCCCCCGCGGCTGGTCCGCCGACGGCAGCCGCCTGCCGCGCCAGGCATTGCGCGGCCTCGTCCGCCATGCGCTCGACAATCACGGCGGCCGGCTCGATGGCGTGGATGACGCCCGCCGCCTCGCCAAACCAGACCCCCGTGTGCTCCGCGTCGCCGGCGGCGAAGGCCTGGCGGTAGCGCGGCCCCTCCACTGCCACGGCGCGCTCCAGGTCGGCCTCGTGGCCATGCCAGCGGTCGGTGAAGGCGTTGCGCCGGATGCGCGCCGTGAAGCCCCGGGGCCAGGCGATCTGGCGCGCGATGTCGGCCACGGTGGTGCGCAGCGTGCCGTCGCCATCGGTCTCCAGGATGGCCTGGTGGTGGCCCGGCTGCACCAGCGCCTCGGTGGAGGCCCACAGCCGCGTGCCCAGCAGCACGCCATCGGCGCCCAGCGCCAGCGAAGCCGCCAGCCCCCGCCCATCGCCAATGCCGCCGGCGGCCAGCAGCAGCGTGCCCGGCGCGTGCGCGGCCAGGTAATCGGCCGCCTCGGGCACGAAGCTCAGCGTGCCGCGCGCGGCGCCGTGCCCGCCGGCCTCGGCCCCCTGCGCCACCACGATGTCGGCCTGCACCTCCACCGCGTCCATCACATGGCCCAGGTCCTGGCACTGGCAGATCACGCGGGCCCCGGCGGCGCGGATCTCGTCCACGAACGGCCGAGGGTCGCCGAACGACAGCATCACCGCCGCCGGGCGGTGCCGGAGCACATCGGTCAGCAGCGACGGCGACTTGCGCAGCGACCAGGTGATGAAGCCCACGCCCACGTGCGCCCCGGCGGCGGCCTCGAACTGCGCCTCCAGCCAGGCCGGGTCGCCATAGCCGCCACCGATCAGCCCCAGGCCGCCCGCGCGGCTCACGGCTGCCGCGAGGGCACCGCCCCCCGCGAAGGCCATGGGGGCGGACACCACCGGGTGTCGCAAATCCAGCATCCGGGTCAGCCGGGTCGTGAGCGTTGCCATGGGTTTTCTCCTGTCGTTCCGTGCATTGGACCGGCATTCATTGTTCTTTTCAAATGAATTTTTCTGAACTACATTTCTTCAAATGAGAAGTATCGACCTCGATTCGCTGGAAATCTTCCGCGCCGTGGTGCGCGAGGGCGGCATCGTGCGCGCCGCCGCGCGCCTGCACCGCGTGCAGAGCAACATCACCACGCGCATCAAGCAACTGGAGCAGCGGCTGGGCGTGCCGCTTTTCCAGCGGCAAGGGCGCGCGCTGGCGCTCACCGCGCCGGGCCAGGCCCTGCTGGTGCATGCCGAACAACTGCTGCGCATGGCCGACGAGGCCGAGGCCGCCGTGCGCGCCATGCCGGTGCGCGGCCCGTTGCGCCTGGGGTCGATGGAGAGCACGGCGGGCAGCCGCCTGCCCAAGCTGCTGGCCCGCTTCCACCAGCGCCAGCCCGACATCGGCATCGAACTGCAGACCGGCACCACCGCCCTGCTGCTGCGCAAGCTGGCCGACCACGCACTGGACGCCGCCTTCGTGGGCGAGCCCTTCCCTGTGGGCGAGTTGCCATCGCGCCCCGTATTCGACGAAGAACTGGTGCTTGTCACCGCCAAGGCACATGCGCCGGTGGGGCGCGCTACCGACCTGGAAGCCAGCACCGTCCTGGCCTTTGCGCAGGGCTGCTCGTACCGCAAGCGCCTGGAGGAATGGTTCGCGCTGGACGGCACCCGGCCGGAACGCGTGATGGAGCTCGCCAGCTACCAGGCCATCATTGCCTGCGCGGCCGCCGGCACCGGCTGCGGCATCGTGCCCGCCTCGCTGCTAGGGGCCCTGCACGCCGCGAAAGACATCCGCCAGCACCCGCTGCCCGAGCCGCTCCGCCACAACCGCACGCACCTCGTGTGGAACGGCGAACCGGGCCCGGCGCTGCGGGAGTTCCTCGACGCGATCTGACGGCGGCGGCCTGGCCGTTGGCGGGCGCCCTTCACGCGCCGCCGGGCCCAGTGCCCTCCATGGCCCGCTGCACCCAATCGGCCATCGCGGCGGAGGCCTCGCGCTGCTCCGCACGCAGGCCCGCCACCGTGCCCCGCCGGTCCTCCAGGTCCTCGTCCTGGCTGGCCTTGCACTTGGCTTCCAGCCGGTCGATGGGGATCTCGATGCCCACGATGGCACGCAACTGCTTGTCGATGTAGTCCGCCGGGGCATCGCCCACCTGCCAGGGCTGCGGGCGCCCGGCCTCGTGCGTCTGGGTCAGGCGATTGAGCAGGCCCAGCAGCCAGGCCGGGTCGTCCACCACCCGCGCCATGCCATGCGCGTTCACGGCCAGGTAGTTCCAGGTGGGCACCACCTTGCCGTGCTCCGCCTTGCCCGGGTACCAGCCTGGCGTGATGTAGGCCTGCGGCCCCCGAAACATCACCACCGACGGCACGCCCGCACCGAGCGCGCGCCACACCGGGTTGGCGCGCGACACATGGCACATCAACGTGCCGTGCTCACCCCGGCCACGGTCCAGCACGAAGGGCACATGGTTGGCGATGAGCCCGCCCTCCGCCTGGCACACCCAGGCGCCCAGCGCATGCGCCTCGATCAGCGCAAAGACCTCTTCGCGGTCCGTCCACTGGTGTTGTTTTCTGACGTACATGAACCCTCCTCACATTCCTGAAAACGCGTGGCGCGCCAGCAGCGCGGCCAGCACGAACATCGTGGCGCCGATCAGCGCATCGAGCACCTGCCACGCCCGGGGCCGCGCGAACCAGGGCGCCAGCCAGCGCGCCCCAAAGCCCAGCAGGCCAAACCACAGCAGGCTGGCACAACTGGCCCCCGCCACGAACCAGCCGCGCAGCGCCTGCGGCTGCTGGGCGCCGATGCTGCCCATGAGCAGCACGGTATCCAGATAAACATGCGGGTTGAGTAGCGTGAACGCCGCCGCCTGCGCCAGGGCCGCGCCCCGGCCCAGCCCCACGCCACTGGCCACTGCCTGCAAGCCCCCCGCATGCCGTGCCCGGCGCAGCGCGCGCCATCCGTACACGGCCAGGAACGCGGCCCCGGCCAGCGCCAGCGCGCGCGCCATGGCGGGCCGCTCGCCCAGCGCCTGCGCCATGCCCAGCACGCCCGCCGTGATGAACACCGCATCCGCCAGCGCGCAGAACAGCACCACGCTGCCCACATGCTCGCGGCGCAAGCCCTGGCGCAGCACGAAGGCGTTCTGCGCCCCGATGGCCACGATGAGGCCCAGGCACAGGACCAGGCCCTGGATGAACACAGGGGGAGCGAGGGCAGCGGTATCAAGCCAATTCATGCCGCGCAGCTTGCCAGCCGGCATCAATAAAGACAAACTGTCTTTACTTCACCTGCATTAACAAAACTGAATACATGCTGGACTATTCCGCGCTCTCCGCCTTGGCTGCAGTCATCCGCGAGGGGAGCTTTGAGCGCGCGGCGCGCACGCTCAATGTGACGCCCTCGGCCATCTCGCAGCGCATCCGCCTGCTGGAAGAGCGCGTGGGCTGCGCCCTGGTGGTGCGCGGCCAGCCCTGCCGCGCCACCGACACGGGCCGGCGCCTGTGCCAGCACACCGACCGCGTGCGCCTGCTGGAGCAGGAACTGCAAGGCGCCCTGCCCGCGCTGGCCCCGGAAGGCATCGCCCGCGTGCCGCTGCCCGTGGCCGTGAACGCCGACAGCCTGGCTACCTGGTTCGCCCCCGCCGTCGCCGCCTTCGCGGCCCAGGCGCCCGTGCTGATGGAGGTGGCCGTGGACGACGAAACCCACACCGCCGAGTGGCTGCGCAGCGGCGCCGTGCTCGCCGCCGTCACCGCCACTGCCCGCCCCGCCACCGGCTGCAACAGCCAGCCCCTGGGCGCCATGCGCTACCGCGCCGCCGCCAGCCCGGCCTTCATGGCCCGCCACTTCGCCGAGGGCGTGACCGCCGGCACCCTGGCCCGCGCGCCCAGCCTGGTGTTCAGCCCCAAGGACGAACTGCAAGCCCGCTGGGCCCGCCGCCTGTGCCACCGGCATGTAGAGCTGCCCCGCCACACCCTGCCCTCGCCCCAGGCCTTCGCCACGGCCGCACTGGCGGGCATGGGCTGGGGCATGCAACTGGAGGTGCTGGTGGCGCACCATTTGAAGGACGGCACCCTTGTCGAACTGGTGCCGGATACGCCGCTGGATGTGCCGCTGTACTGGCAGCAGGCGCGGGCGGCTTCGGGGGTGTTGGAGGGGTTGAGCCGGGTGGTGGCGGAGGCAGCGCGGGTCGTGCTGCGGCCGGTTTGAAAACCACCAATAGAGGCATGACAGCATCAGTCCGATTGTTGCTGCTCGAAACGCGCGAGATGAAGGTCTGCGGAAATCGGAACCCGCTGCGCTATTTGGTCTCCGTAGTGCATGCGCGCCCGTCGAGGATATGCATCACAAAGCTAGAAGCGCCACGCTTCAGCGCGAATGAAGTCGACCAAATTCACACATCGGATGCTCTCTGTCAAGCAGACATCCGGAATCTTGGGGCTGTTCTTCTTACCTGGCCCTTCCTGCGAAATTACGCAGAGGGGCGAATCGAATGACCGCGCAAGTGCGATGACAAAGGGGTCTCCTTCTGAGCGACCCTTTACTGTATCGACTAGCCGTGGATAGGTGCCGAGGATGTGCGCAAGGTGATCCTGCTGATTCTCGTCGATTTCGACGCAGAAGTTAGGCGATCGCTTCTTGCACCACTCGTGAATATCATCGTCCTTCTTTTTGAGTTCATTGTGAACTTCAACAGAGGCGACGATGATTCCGGCGTCAGCCATTTCATCTAGACGGACCCAAAACGATGCGAAGTTCTCGGGCGGATACGCGCGCCACCACGCGTGAATCAGCGAGCTTGAATCGATGCTGTAGCGGGCAATTTGTTGCGACGGCATTACATCCCGAAAGCCAAGCGTTGCAGTTTTTCGACGTGCTTAGTACGGAGGCCTAAATAGCCAGATACCTCGCTCAAGGTAAGTCGATCCTGAAAGTAGTTCCCTATTACGAGCCCAATGAAAGGACGTCCGAAATTCGAAAGTGCCTCTTGAGGCATGTTGCGGGGAATTGGCTTCGGAGGTGCAGCGGCCTGCCGCTGCCTTTGTTCTTCGTACTCGATGCGGTACTGCACCCTCTTTCGCTGGAAAAAAGCCCAGTCGGTTCGCCGAAGGGAGATTAGGCGAATGATCAATGACTCGCGGCTAACCCCAAATCGCTTTGCGATGGAGGCGATCTCTTCATCGGTCCATTCGTGCGAGCGTCCGTGGCTCGAAACCACAGGGTCATGGAGAAGAACGTCGCGGGGCATGAGCGACGCAGCCGCAACTGCATTGCAGAACAATTCGATGGCAGGCTGCGCAGCGGGCTTCGAGATATCAATGTCCAAATCTGAGACACCGCTTTGCTGCAGAAGGACGTGCGCGAACTCATGGAGCAAGGAAAAGAGTCTTCGCGTAGGAGGGTCCTTACGATTGATCACTACTACGGGTAGGTCTGGATAGGCCAGGGCGAAACCCGATGCTTCAGTTGCACTGACTCGCGTGACCTGAAAGACGAGCACTCCGACCCGTTCAATGGCGATCCGCCAGAAGTTGAATGCGGTTCGTCCTTCAGCATCGCCTCCAAATTTATTCAAGGCAGCGTCCGATATTTGAAGAAAGTCCCTCACCACCTTGCCTGCCGCCTCCGGATCCATATTCAAGTCTAGGAGCGCCCGAACCGCAAGAGCGTCCTCGCCTATGTCGGCAAGTAGTTCCTTTGCTAACTCTCGTCGCTGATGTGCAATCCGAATTTCCTGCGTAAGTTCTGGTGAGTAGCGTGCGGGGCCGTGACCTGGGCGTCGGAAGTCACTCAGAACTTGAAAACCGGTAGGCGTTTCTTGCAGAAATAGCACGCTGAGCGGCCGCTTGTAAAGGGTGGCCACGGTGCGGAGTTGAGGAATTGTTGGGGCGCTCAACCCGATCTCCCACTCA
>ERZ778028.2883-NODE-2883-length-11200-cov-4.593809_pt1 | contig 11200 bp, 6 predicted proteins | sample MGYA00375758_ERZ778028 | MGnify/ENA primary metagenome ERZ778028 (study PRJEB29350, sample SAMN05389828) | bioreactor metagenome | isolation source: Thiocyanate bioreactor | place: South Africa: University of Cape Town | collected 2014-03-17 ... | reverse complement strand
ATCCCCGGGTTCCAGCAGATGGAGCCCGGGGATTCCTTGTTTTACAACCAGGGCATCACTCTTACAACGGAACCACACATAGGAATGGGGAAGGTCAACATTGGATTTTTACTCAGGATATCAAATGAATGCTTATATTTGTTCCAAAAATAGATTTGTCATGAAAACCTCCAACTGGAAAGACCGTCTCAATGTCGTATATTCGACTAATCCCGATTTTCACTATGAACAGGAAGAAGAATCGGCACAAAGCACCATAGACAAAGGCAAGCAACCTTTGCGTATCCAGCTCGACAAGCGCAACCGCAAAGGGAAGGCTGTGACTTTGATTACAGGATTCACTGGTACGGACGACGATCTGCAAGCTTTGGGCAAATTGCTTAAGGTGAAATGCGGTGTAGGCGGTTCGGCCAAAGACGGGGAAATTATCGTGCAGGGCGATTTGCGAAATAAAGTGCTGGAAATCTTACTGAAAGAAGGTTATGCTAAATCGCGGATCATCTGACGAACCTTCGCTGAAGGTGGTGAAAGCATCCGCTGGATCGGGCAAGACGCACCGTCTGACGGGGGAGTATCTGCGCTTGCTTTTCTCTTCACCAACTGCCTATAGGCATATCCTTGCAGTGACTTTCACCAACAAGGCTACGGACGAGATGAAGTCGCGTATCGTGACCGAACTGGCTCATCTGGCCCTTGGAAGACCGTCCGATTACCTCGGTTCCTTGGTCAGCGAGCGGAAAGTGGATGAGGATCGAGTTCGGGTGGAAGCCAAAAGTATTCTGGTGAATGTTTTACACGATTATTCGTCGTTTTCTATCAGCACCATCGATAAGTTTTTTCAACAGACCATGCGGGCGTTTACCCGTGAAATTGGGTTGGGCGGCGGCTACAACGTGGAGCTGGATCAAGATAAAGTGCTGGATGAGGCTATCGATACCATGTTTTCCGATTTGGAAAAACCGGAAAATAAAGAACTGTTGGGATGGTTGATCCGCTTTTCGGAAGAAAATATCGAGAACGGAAAGGGGTGGGAAGTGCGCAAGAACATCCATTCGCTTGCACGAGAAATTTTTAAAGAGAACTACAAAACTTTAGTCAGCAAATCTGACCGGGAGGGGATGGACCGCAACCTCCTGTCGGAATATAAAAAAGAGCTTTCTGCGATTATTGCTGCGTTTGAAAATCGTTCCAAGCAGTTAGGAGAGAAGGGCGCTAATATCCTGCACCGCTATGGCTTAACTCCCGAAGATTTCAGCTATGGAAAAAATTCTGGACTTGGCTCGTTTCTCAAGTGGGCGAACGGCAATACGGATGCGCCATCAAACCGATTTCTTGGTTTGTGCGATAATTTGGAGGCTTGGACGACTAAAAAAGCCTCGCCGGACATCAAGGCAAAGATGGAAGAGGTGTATCTCGAACTCAATGCCTGCATCTGGGAAGTGGTACAGCATTATGCCGACACACGGATTTATCAGTCGGCCGTTGAAATCAACCGTTATTACTTTACTCTCGGCATACTTGCGGATATTGATACCAAGGTGAGAGAATATTGTACCGAAAACAACATGATGCTGATTTCGGATACCACCGAATTGTTGAGTAAAATCATCGAGGGTACCGATACTCCCTTTGTGTATGAGAAGATTGGCAGCCGGGTGGACCACTACATGATCGACGAATTTCAGGATACTTCTTCCTTGCAATGGGCCAATTTCCTTCCTTTGGTGAAGAACAGCTTGGCTTCGGGGAATATGAACCTGATTGTTGGCGACGTGAAGCAAAGCATCTATCGTTGGCGCAACTCCGACTGGAAGCTGCTGAACGAGCAGTTGGATATTGACTTTCGCCGTGAAGGAGTGTTTCATGACTCGTTGGATGTGAACTGGCGTAGTTCGCGCAACGTGATTGAATTCAACAACACGGTGTTCAAATGCGGTGCGGTTTTGTTGCAAGATTCGTATAACAGTGGCCTTCCTGATTTGCAGCATGAAAATTTAGAAGCCTTTTCGCATAAAATTTTGGATGCCTACAACGGCGTGGAGCAGTCTGTGCCGCAAAAGAATGTCGGCGACGAAGGACATGTCAAGGTGGAATTCATTGACACGGACGGAGAAAAGTCTTGGAAGCAGCTTGTTTTGGAGCAACTCCCGCCACTTATCGAGGAGCTTCAGGACAAGGGGTATTCGTTGAAAGACATTGCGATACTGGTGCGCACCAAAGCAGAAGGCTACGAGGTGGCAAGTCGTTTGCTCCAATACGGGAGCGAACATGCCGGATCGTCCTATAAATACGATATTATTTCGAACGAAGCGCTTTACATCGCTAATTCCGACAATGTGAAAGCTGCGGTTGCCCTGTTGCGTCACATCAAAAGTCCATTGGACGACAATCTGAGGGCGATGGCCGTTTACGAATACCACAGGCAAAGCCATCCCCAAGACATTGCTTCTTCGGTGCGGTTGCACCTCCATTCTTCTGCCGATTTCAATGAGGAGGAAAAAGAACGGATCGATCGTATTTCGTCCTTGCCTCTTTACGAAATGGTAGAGGAAATATTCGGGCTTTTTTCCCAAACAGGTCCTTTCAAGGAAGATATTTATATCCAGGCATTTCTTGACAAAGTGTTGGACTTTTCCATCAACCATTCCTCCGACACCGATGCCTTCCTCCGCTGGTGGGACGAAAAAGGGGGAAAGGAAACCGTATTTACGCCAGACAATCAGGATGCAATTCGGATCATGACCGTGCATAAGTCGAAAGGCTTAGGCTTTGGCGTGGTGGTGCTGCCTTTTTGCAGTTGGCAGATCGATGACAGCAAGGAAAAAATCCTTTGGTGTCAGCCCCTTGAAGAGCCGTTTAGCAAGGTCAGTCCTGTTCCGGTACGCTATTCGAGGAATTTGGCAGGCACTATTTTTGATTATGATTATTTTGATGAAAAAATACATACTTACATCGACAACCTCAATGTCCTTTATGTGGCATTTACCCGTGCAAAAAAAGAATTGTACGCTTTTGCCCCCAAGCCCAAGAAAGAGAACGAATTGAAAGACGTTGCCGCTTTGCTTTGGAACTGCGTGCAGGCAACTCCGGAGCAGAAGGGTTTGCTGAATGCCGGGGACTATTTTCATGCCGAGAATGCCGTATTCGAGGTGGGGGAAGGCTATCAGCCTGTGCATAAGCCAGAAATTCAAACTGTGGAAGAAACGCATACCGAAAGGTTGGTGAGCGTTCCTTTCGACAACCGACTGAGGCTTCGCCTGAACAACCGGTTTTTCTTTGCGGAGGACGGCCAAAGGGAGTTGGGAAACTTGATGCACGAGATTGTTAGCCATATCGAAACGGCTACCGACCTGCCTCTTGTCTTGAAAACCTATGTTGAGAACGGGGAGCTGACGGCGGCTGAAAGCGATCGGATTGAGCAGGAAATCGAGGCGTTTTTCCAGATGGAGGAGGTCGAAAGCTGGTACTCAGGCAGCCACCGGGTTTTGAACGAGGTGGAGATTCTTTTGCCCGACGGCAATTTTGTACGCCCCGACCGTGTGATGCTGCACGGCGGCGAAGCCATTGTGATCGATTACAAGTTTGGAGAAAAGGAGGAACGGAAGTACGAAACGCAAGTCAAAAACTACATCCAGCACATCCGGGAAATGGGATATGCACGTGTGGCGGGCTATGTTTGCTACGTAAAGTTGGGAAAAGTGGTGAAAATTGCCTCTTGAAGATAGAAATAGGATTGCCTATTTCAGAAAAAAGACTAATTTTGTAACCGCTTTTCAACGAAAAAGTGATGGCGCGGTAGTTCAATGGATAGAATAGAAGTTTCCTAAACTTTAGATTTGGGTTCGATTCCCAGCCGTGCTACAAATTTTACAACCTCAAAACCATACACTGCATTTTTGACTAGCCAAAAGAATTTGTGAGAATAATTATTAAATAGACAATAAATGTTTATTTAATAGTTTCGATTCTCCTGAAAACCAATTAGCTTTGTGTATTAGAAAATCAAAGATAAAGTGTCATGAAAAGATCTTTTTTTATTGTCGTTTTGGCTCTGTTTGCCGCGATTCCTTCGTTTGGACAAAAAACATTGCGTTTGGGAGTAAGGGGTGGTTATGATTTTTTGGATCAAACTCTCGACAAGAAGTTATTCAATGCCAGCAATAGAACCGGCTACCACATCGGGCTGTCTTTGGATGCTGGTCTTCCCGTCCTGCCTTTGGGACTCAACGTTTCTGTGCTATATACCCAGCAAAATATTAAAAACACGGATGATTACACCTTCGAAAAAGCTTATTTCCTGGATGTGCCCGTCGATTTGAAATACACCATCGGGGTTGGAGGCATTGGCATCGTTTTGTCTGCCGGACCCTACATCCGATTCAATCTGGATGGTGGTAACATCAATTTCAAAAAAGATATTGCAAATACGTACAAGGCGCAAACTTTTCAGGCGGGAGCCAATTTTGGAGCGGGAGTTGACTTGGGCGACCATTTTTATCTTGGAGTCACCTATTTCACCAGCCTGGCCGACAATTACAAGGAAACGAGTCCTGAATTTGAGGAAGTGTTTAAAAAGAAACCAGACCGAATGGCCCTAACTGCTGTTTATTATTTCTAATGTTTTATATTGACGTTATACTGCCGCTTCCCTTAGCCGGACTGTTCACCTATTCGGCGCCAACGGCGGTTGAAAGAGGTTGCCGTGTAATTGTTCAATTTGGAGCAAAGAAATTCTACTCCGCCATCGTAGCCGAATGCTACGAGCCTAAAGAACCCAAGCCGGGGATAAAAGAGATCACATCCGTCCTCGACGAACAGCCCGTCATTCTCCCTTCGCAACTGCAATTCTGGGATTGGATCAGCATATATTATATGTGCCACCTCGGCGAAGTTTGCAAGGCTGCACTTCCTGCTGCGTTGAAACTGGAAAGTGCAACCCGAGTGAGCGTTATTGAGGAGGCATATTGCGAGGAAAGGCTATCTCCTTCGGAAACCAAAATTTTCGATTTGCTTTCAGACGGAAAGATTTACGATATAGCCGAGATTGCCCGGAAGGCAGGCGTTTCGAACCCCATTCCGGGGATACGATCGCTTCTCGAAAAAGGGCTGATTGCCGCCGATGAACAGCTTGGAAGCAACTTCTCGCCCAAAAGCGAGACGGTTGTCAGGCTTCGGACGGCAAACGAGGAAGATCTTCATGCGGCGATGGATCAACTGCGCCGCGCTCCCAAACAACTCTCTGCTTTGACTACTTTTTTGAGCCAGATGCCGACGGGGGCGGAGGCATTTTCGATGCCGGCAAAAAAACTCATGGAGCTTTCGGGAGCAAATGCTGCTGCATTGAAAGGCTTGGTGGAGAAAAATATCTTTCTCCTTGAAAAAAAGGAAATGTATCCTCTCGAAGGAAAAGGCTCGGAAGTGTCTGCTGACGTTCAATTGAATGGCCACCAGCAGCGGGCACTCGCCCAAATCGAAGAATCATTCCAGGAAAAAAACATTACTTTGCTGCACGGAGTCACTTCCAGCGGGAAAACAGAAATCTATATCAAATTGATTGCCGAGCAATTGGCAGCGGGCAAGCAAGTGCTTTACTTACTTCCCGAAATTGCCCTGACCATGCAGATCACTACCCGCTTGAGGGCTGTTTTCGGAGAGCGTTTGGCCGTCTATCATTCTCGCTTTACAGACAACGAACGGGCCGAAGTTTGGAACAGCATGGTCAAGGATAAAGGCTGTCAAGTCGTTCTCGGTGTCCGCTCTTCAATTTTTCTCCCTTTTCGAAATTTGGGTTTGGTGATTGTGGACGAAGAACATGAGGCCTCTTACAAGCAGCAGGATCCTGCCCCCCGCTACCACGGGCGAAATGCGGCCATTGTCCTGGCCTCTATCCATCAAGCCAAGGTGCTGTTGGGTACGGCCACGCCTGCCATCGAGACTTACTTCAACGCCATGAATGGCAAATACGGGCTGGTGGAACTTCACCAAAGGCACGAAAGCTTGGATATGCCGCTGATACAAGTGGTGAATACCAAAGAGCTGCGCCGCAAAAAAATCATGAAATCGGCTATATTCTCGCCCCAGCTTTTGGCTGAAATGGAAAGGGCGTTTGAAAAAGGGGAACAGGTAATGCTTTTCCGCAACCGCCGGGGCTTTGCGCCTTACATGGAGTGCAAGGCTTGTGCGTGGAGTCCCAAATGCCACAATTGCGACGTGAGCCTCACTTATCATAAATATGCCAACCTGCTCTCCTGCCATTATTGTGGGGCCACCTACCCAGTCCTGCACGACTGCCCTTCTTGCCAAAGCAAAGATTCGATGGTGGTGGTCGGATTTGGAACGGAACGGGTAGAGGAAGAGATCATGGAATTATTTCCGGGCAAACGGATTGCTCGAATGGATTTGGACACCACGCGCAGCAAGAAATCCTACGAGCAGATCATCGATGGTTTTGCGAAGGGTAAGACGGATATTCTTATAGGTACTCAGATGATTTCCAAAGGATTGGATTTTGATAAGGTGAGCCTGGTCGGAATCATTCAGGCCGATAGCCTCTTCAATCAGCCCGATTTCCGTGCGCATGAGCGCGGATTTCAGATGCTGGAGCAAGTGAGCGGACGAGCCGGACGAAAACACAAGCGAGGACTCGTCGTGCTTCAGACAACTAATCCCGACAGCCAGATCATACAAGCCGTGTGTGAACACGACTATCTCCGGTTCTACAAGAAAGAAATTGCCGAGAGGGAAACTTTCAAGTATCCCCCTTTTTATAGAATACTTCACGTCATATTGAGGGGGAAAGACAGGCTCAAGCTGGGTGAATCCTCCGAATATCTGTCCGTGTTGCTACGCAGGAGCTTTGGAAACAGGGTTTTAGGCCCCATCGAGCCACCCGTGGCCAAGGTGCAGACGCTTTTTATCCGCCGGATCATCATTAAGACGGAATGCAATGCTTCCCCGTCAGTTGTTCGGGAGCAATTGCGCAATACTTTGGATTACTTCAATTTGCAAGATATTTCCAAGTCAATTTTAGTCCACGTAGATGTTGATCCGATGTAGGACGACGATCATAACACTTTTTTTGTATGTGTTAAAATGAATAAAAAAGCCTCTATCCGCTTTCAAAGCCTTGAAAGAGAGGGTGGGGATTTGAAAAATTCACATCTTCCGGGAAAAGTAATCTCTATTTTGATGTTTTTTTGCATTTGACGTTCATGTTAGTTGGTGGTGTTCGTCAATAGAAAAGGTATATGTGTTTTAAGTGTCAAATAATCAATGATATAGTTAGTTGGTTAAAACTATAAAATTGTTAATAAAACGGAATAAATAGGATGAGGGGTTGCGGCTTTAGAAAAAAAATTCCTATCTTTGAGATATACCGAAATAGAAACATCATTTTTTATTTCTATAACCCGACTAAATCAACATGGAACAAACCCTTGTCATAATTAAACCTTCAGCCATTCAACGCGGGCTTATTGGTGACGTAATAACGAGATTTGAGAGAAAAGGGTTGCAAATTGTCGGGACGAAAATGATCCAATTGGATAATGCTATTTTGGATGAACACTACGCTCATTTGGTTGATCGTCCCTTTTTTCAAAGGATCAAGGATTCAATGATGTCCATACCGGTCATAGTCCTCTGCCTCCAAGGCATTGATGCCGTAGATGTAGTCCGTTGTTTAGTGGGTTGTACCAATGGAAGAGAAGCAGCGGCAGGAACAATCCGGGGAGATTTTTCCATTGCTGTACAAGAAAACATTGTACACGCTTCCGACTCAAGGGAAGCTGCTTCCACCGAAATAGCTCGGTTTTTTAACGAAAATGAAATTTTTAATTATAAACTGTGGGTACACCCCAATTTATACGCTAATGATGAAATATAATCTTTCTGTAACTGTCAAAAACGTATCATTACAGGCAAAGAAAATCGTATCGATTTCTTTTATTGTTACGATGTTGTTTCCCGCCTTTGCGTTTGGGAAAGTTAAACAAGACAAATATAATTACGCTAAAGCCAGAGTCAAATACAAACAACGGCATTCGGGAAATGTGGACGCCTTGTATGCTGATGGAATCAAGATCAAGCGTGACTTGTTCATGATCGATCAAGCGCAAATGGATCGTACTTACAAAGCCGATGCGATCCCTTCCGACAAGCTATATGGCGGCATTTGGAATGAAGAGTTTGTACATTGCTATAAATCACTCGAAAATTTTCCTGACTCGTTCCGCGTGAATTTGAATGGGTTTAGGATACCGACCATGGGATATGTCACCTCCAATTTTGGACCAAGATGGGGGCGGATGCACTCGGGAGTTGACTTGAAGCTAAATGTGGGAGACACCGTGTATGCTGCATTTGATGGAAAAGTTAGGGTCAGAAGTTATGAGCGGGGCGGATACGGTAATTTCCTCGTGATTCGACATCCCAACGGACTGGAGACAGTTTATGGACACCTCTCCGGATTTATTGTTGATGTCGATCAGAACGTTAAATCAGGCCAGCCAATCGCTTTAGGAGGTAGTACCGGACGCTCAACCGGACCTCACCTACATTTTGAAACACGCTTTCTCGGAAGAGCAATAGATCCGACCCGCATCGTCGATTTTGAAAATAAAGTTTGCCACCGCGATTACTACATTGTAGATACCAGAAGCTTCTCTCCCAATCGTTCTGGAGGTTCCTCCGAAATTCTTTATGCAAAATACAGTTCCCGTTCTCACAATAAATATACAAGCGGAAGGGTGCGTACCCACAGGGTGTCCAACGGAGATACTTTGGCTGAAATCGCTCAACGAAATGGAACTACTGTCAAAAAACTGTGTGCTTTGAACAAAATATCAAAACGGGCAACCTTGCGTCCGGGTAAAAATTTGAGGGTGAGGTAAGCTTTTGCTTGATCATAATATAGGAAAGCACAGTCAAGTATCGTATTTGGCTGTGTTTTTAGCATATAGGGGAGATCCTCGAAAATCGGGTTTTCCTGATTTTGGGAGAACTTGATGGCTTCGCAAATTGTTCTTTGTATTTCGGTTCTTGCGTTTCGGTTAGAAACGAGGCGTTTGATGCGGGGTGGGATATTGTCTTTTGATAGTTTAGATTCAGATCGTCAAAGTATCAAATGATTGGAAATAGGAATCAAAGGTTTTGTAAACATAGATGCGTATTTGAGAGGAATGATTATGAAAAAGAAAACACTACTAATTTTGTTTCTGATAATATCGGTTGTTTTATTCGGACAGGGATATTTATCCAAGAAATTTGCACCCAATACAAGGGTGTTTTCTGCATCGAGGGACGTAGTTTCGTCCTCAGGCGGAAAGTCATTGTCGAAATTGAGAACGATGGCCCAGAAACCGTATGTGGAGGTATTCCTTAAACTTGAGGATGGGGAAAAACTGGATTCCTTGGCTGCTGTGGGTGTCCTCGTGAATTCGAAAATTGGTAACATCGTTACAGCGATGGTGCCAGCGGATAGCATGGGTCGGCTCGATGCGATTGCCAATGTTAAACGCGTAGAGATGGGTGTGCCAGTTATGATGCGGATGGACAAGGCGAGGGCTGCGGTGAATGCCGATTCTGTTGCTCTTGGAAAGGGGCTTGGCCGAGCTTACAAAGGCAAGGGGGTTGTGATTGGAATTGTGGACAACGGATTTCAATATGGACATGTGAATTTTTATAATTCCACGCTTGACACCTTGAGGGTGAAGAGGGTTTGGAACCAGAACTCCTCGACTGGCGCAAAGCCGGCAAACTATGCTTATGGAACAGAATATAAAACTTCGGCTGCAATTCTTAGCGCAGCGTATGATAATAAAACTGAATTGCATGGCACGCACGTTGCAGGGATTGCTGGCGGAGCAGATCAGCAAAATAATTACAGGGGTATTGCACCCGAAGCGGACTTGGTCTTTGTCAGCTATAATCCTTCTTCAGACGTAGGAATTTTGGATGGCATAAAATATGTTTACGATTATGCAACAAGCGTAGCGAAGCCAGCTGTCGTCAACTTAAGCCTGGGTTTGCATATTGGACCTCACGACGGCTCTTCGACTTTCGATCAAGCTTGCGATGCGCTTCAAGGCCCTGGGCGGTTGCTTGTGGGGGCTGCGGGCAACGAGGGGGATATTCCTATTCACATAAAGAAGACTTTCGCTTCGTCTGGGGATACTTTGAAGACTTTGTTTGCCTATGTGGACACTACAAGCCAGGTTGTAGTCTCGGACATTTGGTCGGGAGTGAATCAGAGTTTTCGGATAGCTGTTGGCATTTACGATGCAGTTTCTCAAAGCTATATTTACAAATCTAAATTTATAGAGGCGAATGCAATAGACTCCATAGATTATGAAATTCCAAGCAGCACGACAAACCCCAAGGCAATCTCGGGCTATATAAGCGTGGCCACGGAAAAGAATCAAGCAAACAATAAGGCAAATGCTTATATTCAATCGGAACTCGAAAATCTGTCATCTAACCAGTATGTGTGCGTCTTCATCACCAGTAGTAGCGGTTACGTCGATGCTTGGAGCCACGACGGCTATTGCTCGTTCAATCCGTCTGGGATTGAAGGATGGGCTGTCGGCGATTTTGCTTCGACCGTAGGGGAAATAGGTGGCACAGGGAACAAGATTATCAGTGTAGGGGCGTATTCGACTAAAAACAGGTTTAAAAATATTTCGAATCAGACTTATTCCGTATCTGCGCTTAGCATTGGGGATATAGCCTATTTTTCGAGCATAGGGCCCACTGCCGATGGCCGGATGAAGCCAGATGTTGTGGCGCCTGGGGCTTTGATTACCTCTTCGTATTCGAGTGCCGTGGCTAATTCCAAGAGTTACTCTAATTTGAGAGTTGCGCAGACAACGTTCAACGCGGCTACCTACTATTATGGTATAGAGCAAGGTACATCTATGGCCTCGCCTTTGGTGGCGGGAGTGTTGGCTACTTGGTTACAGGCTAACCCTCTTCTGACGCCTGCGGATGTACGTTCCATCTTTCAGCAAACGGCTATCAACGATTCCTACACAGGTAGTGCGGGTTCGGCGGGAAGCAATACCTGGGGGTATGGAAAAATAGACGCATGGGCTGGCATAAAGGCCATTCTGGGAACGACAGGTGTAGAGGCTTCAACGTTGGGAAATACGAACGGCTTGTTTTACCTTGCGAAATCGGGAAAAACGGTTGCCCTAAGCTTTCT
>ERZ778028.2882-NODE-2882-length-11204-cov-4.519867_pt1 | contig 11204 bp, 12 predicted proteins | sample MGYA00375758_ERZ778028 | MGnify/ENA primary metagenome ERZ778028 (study PRJEB29350, sample SAMN05389828) | bioreactor metagenome | isolation source: Thiocyanate bioreactor | place: South Africa: University of Cape Town | collected 2014-03-17 ... | reverse complement strand
GCCAAGGCGATCGCCGGCAAGAAGAAAGTGACGAAGTAATTCCATGGCTGTTTCCGACAAGAAGGCCGCTGGCCGCACCCGCAAGAAAGAAAAGAAGAACGTTGCCGTCGGCGTGGCGCATGTCGCCGCCACCTTCAACAACACCATCGTCACCATCACCGACACGCAGGGCAACGCGATCTCCTGGTCGTCGGCGGGCATGATGGGCTTCAAGGGCTCGCGCAAGTCCACCCCCTATGCGGCGCAGATGGCCGCCGAGGATGCGGGCCGCAAGGCCGTGGATCACGGTATGCGCACCCTGGAAGTGGAAGTCTCGGGCCCCGGCTCGGGCCGCGAATCCGCGCTGCGCGCGCTGCAGGCCGTGGGCCTGGTCGTCACCTCGATCCGCGACGTGACGCCGATCCCGCACAATGGCTGCCGCCCGCCCAAGCGCCGCCGCGTTTAAGAGGAGCGTCGGCGTGAGCCGGAGCGACCAGAGATAATTTTTCGGACGAAGACTAACCCGTCGAACGTATGGGCATGGTCCGACATGCCCGGGACACGATGAGGAAACCATGTTTCAGAAGAACTGGCAGGAACTGATCAAGCCCGGCAAGCTCAAGACCGAATCCGGTCATGACGCCGGCCATATCGCCACCATTACCGCCGAGCCGCTGGAGCGGGGCTTCGGCCTGACGCTGGGCAACTCCCTGCGCCGGGTGCTGCTGTCCAGCCTGCAGGGCGCCGCCGTCACCGCGATCCAGATCGAGGGCGTGCTGCACGAATTCTCGTCCATCCAGGGCGTGCGCGAAGACGTCACCGATATCGTGCTGAACGTGAAGATGATCGCACTGCGTATGCACGCCGAAGGCCCCAAGCGCGTCTCCTTGCGCAAGCAGGGCCCGGGCGAGGTTACGGCCGGCGACATCCAGGTCAGCGGCGACATCGAAGTCCTCAATCCCGACCTGGTGATCTGCACCCTGGACGAGAAGGTGGACTTCCGCATGGAACTCACCATCGCCACCGGCAAGGGTTATGTCCCCGCCGACCGCAACCGTCCCGAGGACGCGCCGATCGGCCTGATCCCGGTGGACTCGCTGTTCAGCCCGGTCAAGAAGGTCTCCTACAAGGTCGAGAACACCCGCGAAGGCCAGATTCTCGACTATGACAAGCTGACCCTGACGGTCGAGACCAACGGCGCCGTCACGCCGGACAATGCCGTGGCCTATGCCGCGCGCATCCTGCAGGACCAGCTCCAGGTCTTCATCAACTTCGAGGAGCCGCAGCTGCGCACCACCGAGGAGGCCAAGCCCGACCTGGCCTTCAATCCGGTGCTGCTCAAGAAGGTGGACGAGTTGGAACTGTCGGTCCGTTCGGCCAACTGCCTGAAGAACGACAACATCGTCTATATCGGCGACCTGATCCAGAAGACCGAGGCGGAAATGCTCCGTACCCCGAACTTCGGCCGCAAGTCGCTGAACGAGATCAAGGCCGTTCTCGCCGAGATGGGCCTGCATCTGGGCATGGAAGTGCCGGGCTGGCCGCCGGAGAATATCGAAGATCTCGCCAAGCGTTACGAAGACCAATACTGAGTTTTCCCGCCCTCATGCTTCGACAGGCTCGGCATGAGGGGATTTGAAATATGACCTCACCCTGAGCCCGTCGAAGGGTGAGGCCGCAACCGAGTAGATGACATGCGCCACGGAAACCAAGGCCGCAAATTCAACCGCACCGCTTCGCACCGCAAGGCGATGTGGGGAAACATGACCGCCGCGCTGATCAAGCATGAGCAGATCAAGACCACCCTGCCCAAGGCGAAGGATCTTCGCCCGGTGATCGAAAAGCTGGTGACCCTGTCGCGCCGCGGCAAGGACGATCTGGCCGCCCGCCGCCTGCTGCTGGCCCAGGTCAAGGACGTCGCCCAGGTGACCAAGCTGATCGACGTGATCGGCCCGCGCTATGCCGGCCGTCCCGGCGGCTATACCCGCGTGCTGAAGGCCGGCTTCCGCCACGGCGACAATGCCCCGATGGCGATCATCGAGTTCGTCGACCGCGACGAAAGCGCCAAGGGCCTGGATTCCGGCCCGGTGGAAGTGGCGGACGACGCCGAGGCTTGACCTCCGGTTTACCTCCCCTTCGTGCGCGGCACGCGCACAGGAAGGAGGGCCCTGTAGTCCGCTCTCGCGCGGGCGGAGGGGTTTAGGAAAAAAAAAGAGGGCGGTCCTGTACGGGGCCGCCCTTTTCGTTTTTCCCGCCACCACCGGGCGGTTCGCGCGTTGTGACCTGAGATTTGGAACGATCCGAAAGGTTTCACCATGCGAAAATTTCCGGCAATTCCGCTTTTCCTGACATCGGCTGTGGTCCTGGCCGCCTGCGGCGGCAGCGACCGCTGCGAAGCCCCCAAACAGCCCGCGCGGCTGGCGGCCAAGGATTTGACCCTGGTGCAGAAGGCCGACGCCCTGGGCGTGCCGCCGTCGCGCGTGCCCGCCCAAGGGGCGCTGCCGGAATATGAAGACTATGTCACGCGCATCAACGACAGCGCCGAGGCAGAATACTGCGTTGAAAACGAAGCCTATAAGGCACGCGCCATGAAGGACGAGATGGCCACGGTGGCCCGCGCCGTCGCCGCCACCTGCAAGGTCACGCGGCAGGAGCCGGTTCTGGCCAGTATCCTCAAGTACCGCAATTGCGCTTCGGGCCATGAATAATTAGGTAGATGCGCTGGCTTGAGACTGTCGGAAGGTTGGGCCTTATGAAGACCATGTCGTTGGGCGTGGGCGCCGCCGCGCTGCTTGCCGCCCTGGCGTTCGCCGTTCCCGCTCTCACGCAAGACAAGCCCCAACCGGCCCTGCGGCTGGCGCCCGCCGCGCCCCCGCCGCCCCGCGCCCAGCCTGCCGCGCCCGCATCGATGGGGCATGTGCAACTGACCTTTGCCCCGGTGGTGCGCCGGGTCGCGCCCGCGGTGGTGAACGTCTATGCCGCCAGCGTCACCCAGGTCGCCACCAATCCCTTCTTCAGCGATCCGTTGTTTGCGCAGCTTTTCGGCAATCCCCAGCTGCGCCAGCGCGTCCAGCGCAGCCTGGGCAGCGGCGTGATCGTGCGCGCCGACGGTCTGATCCTCACCAACAACCATGTGGTGGAAGGCGGCACCGAGATCACCGTGGCGCTCAACGACCGGCGCGAGTTCAAGGCCAAGGTGCTGCTGGCCGACGCCCGTACCGACCTGGCGGTGTTGAAGATCGACACCAAGGGCGAGCGGTTGCCGGTGGTGCCCTTCGCCGACAGCGACCAGGTGCAGGTGGGCGACCTGGTGCTGGCGGTGGGCGATCCTTTCGGCGTCGGCCAGACCGTGACCATGGGCATCGTTTCGGCCCTGGCGCGCTCCCAGCTGTCTTCCAGCGACTATCAGCTTTTCATCCAGACCGACGCGGCCATCAACCCCGGCAACAGCGGCGGCGCGCTGGTGACCTCCGACGGGCGTCTGGCGGGCATCAACACCGCCATCTATTCGCGCAGCGGCGGCAGCATCGGCATCGGCTTCGCGATCCCGTCCAATCTCGCCCGCCGCATCGTCGAGGGTGTGGAGGGCGGCCTGAAAAGCGGCGCGCCCGCGCGCGTGGTGTTCCCCTGGGTGGGCGCCAGCGGCCAGGGCGTGACCAGCGACATCGCCAAGAGCCTGGGGATGGCCAGGCCGGGCGGCGTTCTGATCAAGGACGTCTATCCCGGCGGACCGCTGGCGAAGGCGGGGGTGAAATCCGGCGATGTGGTGCAGAGCGTGGACGGCGTGGCGGTGGACGACATGCAGGGCCTGAATTATCGCACCGCCACCCACCGGCCGGGCGACAATGTGAAGATGCGCGTCCTGTCGGGCAAGGATGCGCGCGAGGTGACGGTGGCGCTGGCGCTGCCGCCGGAAACGCCGCCGCGCGAAGCCACCACCATCGCGGGCCGCAACCCCCTGACCGGCGCGCGGGTGCAGAACCTGTCGCCGGCGGTGAATACCGAGTTGCAGCTCGACGTGATGCAAAAGGGCGTGGCGATCGTCTCGGTCAGCGCCGGGGGCATCGCGGGCCGCTATGGCTTCCAGCCCGGCGACATCGTGCGGAACGTGAACGGCGCCGCCATCACCCGCGTCGGCCAGCTGGTCGGAATCCTCAACGGCGCGACCCGCTGGGACATGGTGATAGAGCGTAGTGGGCGCAATCTTACGCTTTCTGTTGACGGCTGATCGTCTTCTCGCCCCCTCGCGGCGGGCGGAACCGGACTCTGTCCGTAGACGGATGATCCCGTAACACTTGTGATCATCGCGCCTTGGCGGCGGAATTGTGGCTGGCGCAATGTTGCATTTTGTTGCCCGCGATCAATTCTGCGCGCTTTAACCGCTTGTAACGACACGGAACCGGGTGGCCTGCGTTAGGACCGTACATGGGGGGCCATGCAAAGGGACTGACATGAAAACCTTATTGATTGCCTCCGCCGCCCTGCTGCTCGGCGCCACCGCCGCCAATGCCGAATCCTACGTCTCGATCCTGGGCGGGCCGACCTTCGCGCCCGGGATCAATGTGAGCGGCACCAAGAACGACATGGACACCGGCTTCAATGTCGGCGCGCGCTACGGCTATTACCTGGACAATTGGAACCTGCCCAATGTCTCGGTCGAGGCGGACGGATTCTTCAACCGTTCCACCTTCAAGGCCGCCAATGCGGGACGCATCGAATCCAGTTCCTATATGGCGAACCTGATCTACCACCTGCCCACCGGCTCGCCGTTCGAGATCTATGGCGGCGCGGGTATCGGCGCGGTCCAGACCAATTTCGACAACAGTGCCGGCAATCACGGCGGTTCCACCGTGCTGGGCTGGCAGGCCCTGGGCGGGGTGGACTACCGGGTGTCGGAACAGGCCAGCCTGTTCGCCGAATACCGCTACCAGAACGCCCACAACGTGAATGCGGGCGGCCTGGCCCAGATCGGCAACACCAGCAACAACCTGTCGGTCGGGGTGAAGTGGAGGCTTTAATCTGACCCCCATCCGTCACAGCTCGGGTCTGCTCCGCAGACACCTCGCTGTGACACCTTCCCCCGCTGTCACTCCGTTCGCGGGGGAAGGAAGCCTCTGGAATTCGGAAACCTTAATTTCCCCCTCCGGTTTCAGCTTACGCTCGCCTCCCAAGAGGTCGGCTTCGCACGCTGAAACCACCTCCCCCTCCAGCGTGCTGACGCACGTGAGGGGGAGGGAGGCCTCTGGAATTCCCTCTACTTGTCATTCCCGCGAAAGCGGGAATCCAACTTTGCCTGTCCACGTCCTCTTCATGGGGGCGCACGCGAGGGGGGAGGAAGGCCTCTGGAATCCTCTGGACCGCGAAACCCCGCTGGCCCTTGCCGGCGGGTGTCGGGCGGGCGAAGGTCCACTGGACCTTCGCCTCTTTCCGCCCTCACTGCTATAAAGGGGCATGTCTGATCTTTTCGAATCCGGCGGCCTGGAGGCGGACGCGCCGCGACCCCTGGCCGACCGGCTGCGGCCGCGCACCCTGGCCGAGGTGGTGGGCCAGGACCATCTGCTGGCCGCCCCCTCTTCGACGGAGGAGGGTGGTCCGCTGGGCCGCATGGTCGCCAATGCGCGGCCCCATTCCATCATCCTGTGGGGCCCGCCCGGCACCGGCAAGACCACCATCGCGCGGCTGCTCTCCACCGCCTTCAACCTGCATTTCGACCAGCTGTCGGCGGTCTTCTCCGGCGTCGCCGACCTGAAAAAGACCTTCGAGGCCGCGCGCCAGCGCCGCCGCATGGGGCAGGGCACCTTGCTCTTCATCGACGAGATCCACCGCTTCAACCGCGGCCAGCAGGACAGCTTCCTGCCGGTGGTGGAGGACGGCACCGTGGTGCTGGTGGGCGCCACCACCGAGAATCCCTCCTTCGAGCTGAACGGCGCGTTGCTGTCGCGGACGCAGGTGCTGGTGCTGCGGCGGCTGGACGACGCGGCGCTGGAGGAACTGCTCCGGCGCGCCGAGGCCCATTATGGCGCGCCGCTGAATCTGACGGACGACGCCCGCGCCGCCTTGCGGGCGATGGCCGATGGCGATGGCCGCTATCTGCTGAACCTGGTCCAGGAACTGGCGACGGTGAAAACCGCCCAGCCGCTGGACACGGCGGGCCTGACCAAGGCGGTGCAGCGGCGGATGCCACTCTACGACAAGGGGCGCGAGGAGCATTACAATATCATCTCGGCCCTGCATAAGTCGGTGCGCGGCAGCGATCCCGACGCGGCCCTCTACTGGCTGGCCCGGATGCTGGCGGGCGGCGAGCAGCCGCTCTACATCGCCCGCCGCCTGGTGCGCATGGCGGTGGAGGATATCGGCCTGGCCGATCCCGAGGCCGTGCATCAGGCGCTGGCCGCCAAGGAGGTATTCGACTTTCTGGGCAGCCCGGAGGGCGACCTGGCGCTGGCGCAATGCGTGGTCTATCTGGCCACCGCGCCCAAGTCGGTGGGCGTGTACAAGGCGTTCGGCGCCGCCCGCCGCGCGGCGCAGGAGCATGGCTCGCTGATGCCCCCCGCCCATATCCTCAACGCCCCCACCAGGATGATGAAAAATCTGGGCTATGGCGCGGGCTACCAGTACGATCCCGACGCCGAGGACGGCTTTTCCGGCCAGAATTATTTTCCCGACGGCATGGCCCGCCAGCAATTTTATGCGCCCGCCGAGATCGGCTTCGAGCGCGAGATTGCCAAGCGGCTGGAATATTGGTCAAAGCTGCGGGCGAAGAAGGGGGGCGGGACATGAAGGCGGGCATGATCGCGGCGGTTGCGGCGGGCGGTGGACTGGGCTCGGTGGCGCGCTATTGCGTGTCCCAGGTGCAGAACCCCACCTGGACCGGATTTCCCTATGGCATCTTTCTGGTCAACGTCTCCGGCGGCTTCGTCATGGGGGTGATCGCCGAGTTGCTGGCCTTGCGCTTCAACGTCTCGACCGAGATGCGCGCCTTCCTCACCACCGGCATCATGGGTGGCTATACCACCTTCTCGACCTTCAGCCTGGAAAGCGCCCTTCTGATCCAGCGCGGCGCCATCGGCACGGCGGCCAGCTATGTCGCCGGTTCCGCCATCCTGTCCATCGCCGCCCTGTTCGCCGGGCTGTGGGTCGTGCGCGCCTTTTATGGTTGAGAGCGTCGCCATCGCCGCCGATGACGACGGCATCCGTCTCGACCGCTGGTTCCGGCGGCATTATCCGGCGGTGAACCACACCCTGCTGGAAAAGCTGCTGCGCAAGGGCGAAATCCGCCTGGACGGCAAGCGCGCCGACGCCAAGACGCGGGTGGCGGCGGGTCAGGCGATGCGCCTGCCGCCGCAGGTGATCCACGCCAAGACCGAGGCGCGGGAGAAAGACAAACCGACCTGCGCCGCCCATCCGCTGGCGACCAAGGATATGGGCAGCCTGGCTGACCGCATCCTTTATATGGACAAGCAGGTGATCGTACTGGACAAGCCGCCCGGCCTGGCGACGCAGGGCGGCTCCGGCCTGACCCGCCATGTGGATGGGATGCTGGACAGCCTGCAATATGAAAAGCCTACCCGGCCCAAGCTGGTGCACCGGCTGGACCGCGACACCTCCGGCGTGTTGCTGGTGGCGCGCACGGCGCAGGCCGCCTCGGGCCTGTCGGCCAGCCTGGCGCTGCGCGATACCTCCAAGGTCTATTGGGCGCTGACCCGCGGTGTGCCCAGGCAGAAGCACGGCGTCATCAAGGCGGCGCTGGCCAAGGAAGGCGGCCATGGCCCGCGCGGCCGCGACGAGCGCATGGCCGTCAGCGAGGATGACGAGGCCAAGGCGGCGCTGACCGAATATGCCGTGATGGGCACGGCGGGCACCGAATTCGCCTGGGTGGCGGCGCGGCCGATCACCGGGCGCACCCATCAGATCCGCGTCCATCTCGCCAGCATCGGCACGCCCATCGTGGGCGATTTCAAGTATGGCGGCACCGATGCGCGGGCGCGCGGCGACATCGCCGACAAGCTGCACCTGCATGCCCGCAGCATCGATATCGGCCGCCCCGACGGCGGGCGCCTGCAGGCCACCGCGCCGTTGCCGCCGCACATGCTGAAAAGCTGGCGGACGCTGGGCTTTAACCCCGACGACCGCCGCAATCCCTTTCCGCCGAAAAAGCACGAACTGAAAAAGGCCGCGCGGCTTGAAGAAGCGCGCCGGGATCCGCCCGCCCGCAAGAAGCCCGCGGTCCAGCAGCACAAGAAGAAATCCACCAGCGTCGGCCACAAGCGAAAATCCAAAAAATGAATCGCTTCTACAAGGACGTGACGCTGGCCGAGGCCGAAGGCGGCTTTCATGTGTTGCTGGACGGCAAGCCGGTCAAGACGCCGGGCCGCAATGCCTTGCGGCTGCCCACGCGCCGCCTGGCCGAGGCGGTGGCGGCGGAATGGCATGTCCAGGGCGAGGAGGTCGTCGCCACATCCATGCCGCTGCTGCGCCTGTCCAACACGGTGATCGACGGCGTGGCGGTGAACCGCGCCGATGTCGTCACCGCCATCCTGCGTTTCGGCGAGAATGATCTGTTGTGCTATCGCGCCCACCAGCCGCTGGAACTGGCCAATCGCCAGGCCGAGGGCTGGGATCCCATGCTGGCCTGGGCGCGGCAGCGGTTGGGCGCGCGCCTGCATGTGGCCCAGGGACTGACCCATCGGGACCAGCCGCCCGAGGCGCTGGCCGCCTTGCGCGAGGTGATGGAAGGCTATGACGCCTGGACCCTGGCGGGGCTGCATGTGATCGCTTCCATCACCGGCTCGCTGGTTCTGGGTCTGGCGGTGGTGGAAGGCCATGCCACCGGCCCACATGCCTTCGCGCTGTCGCGGATTGACGAGGCTTACCAGATCGAGAAATGGGGCCAGGACGCCGAGGCCGAACAACGCGCCGCCAATCTGGCGCGGGATATGGACCGCGCGGTGGAACTGATCGCGGCCGTGCGCTGACCATGCGGCGCGCCCGCCCGCTGGCCGTCCGCAACACGCTGGAAACCCGGCTCTGGGCGCGGCTGCGGGCGCTGGAGGGGTACCGTTTCCGCAAGGCTTCGCCCTTCCGCACCTTCACCCTCGATTTCGTGGAGCATCAGGCGCGCCTGGTGATCAGCCTGGAGGCGGGTGATCCCGGAAAGACACGCTCTGTCCACATCGTCCGCGACCGGCTCCTGAGCGAGCAAGGCTATGTGATCCTGCGGCTTTGGCGGCAGGAGGCCGACCGCGACCTGCATTCGGCTGTCCACCGTATCCGTCAGGTGCTGGCCGATCTTTCAGCGGACGACTCGTTGTAGCCTGCCGCCCGGGCTTCACAGGGGCAGGACATGGCCGAATTTTCCGGCGCGCAATGGTGCGCGCGTTTTCCCACCAGCGCCAAACTGGACGATCTGCTGCCGGACTTCGCCGATTCCTGCCGGGCCTTTCTCTCGGCCCTGAAAAAGGCGGACGCCACCGTGACCATCGCCGCCACCTACCGCCCGGTGGAGCGGGCCTATCTGATGCACTGGTGCTGCATGATCGGCGGCAGCGGTCAGGATCCCGCCAAGGCCCCGGCCATGAAGGGTGTGAATATCGACTGGAAGCATGGCGGTTCGATCCAGAAGGCGCGCGAAGCGGCGCGGGCCATGATGGCGGGCTATCAGATCAAGTTTCCGGCCGCGCTGGTCAGCCGCCACACCCAGCGCCGGGCCATCGACATGACCATCGGCTGGACCGGCACGCTGAAAATCCGCGATTTTCATGGCGAGATGCAGTCCATCGCCACCGGCCCGCGCAACGGCTCCAACCCCAAACTGATCGCGGTGGGCGCGGGATTCGGGGTCATCAAACTGCCGTCCGATCCCCCGCACTGGTCCGACGACGGACATTAAGAAAGCCTCATGCCGAGCTTGTCGAAGCATGAGCCCATAACAACCGTCACCCTTCGACAGGCTCAGGGTGAGGATGGGGCCGGGTGTGGCTGCCGCTAGATATCTTCTATCACCGGGCGCGCCGCCAGCCGCGCCACCTTGCGGGCGGCGTGCTCGATATGCTCCAGCCGCCGCGCCAGAACCTCCATCGCCTCGCTGCCATGCAGGTCGGCAAAGGCGTCGCGCGGCGGCGCGGCGGCGGGGGCTTCGCCGCCGGTGTCAGGGTCGAGCAGTTTCACCACCCGGTCCCGCATCCGGGCGATGGCGGCATTGGCGGTCAGGGTGTCCAGTTCATGCATCCGTAGTTTCATCAGCACCGGCATGGAGGACAGGTCCGACGCCAGGAGATAATTGGCCCCCAGCAATTCGTTCAGCGAGGCCAGCGCCCGCCGGTTGGCGTTGGGCTCGTCGGCCAGGCGGCGGATCGCGCCGGAGAGCTGGGCCACCGCGTCCAGCGTCTTCTTGCGCGCCAGGCGATAGCGCTGGGTCACCGGCTCCAGCCGCAGCGCCGCCTCGGCGAAGACCGTATCGGCGGCCAGCAGGCCGCGCACCGTGCGGGGCAGGTCGTCGCGCTCCCAGTTGGGCAGCAGGAAGCTGAAGCCCCAGCTTAGGCCCGCGCCGATCAGGGTGTCCAGAATGCGCTCGAAGAATTGCGGCCGCAGCTGCGGGTCCACCAGATGCAGCAGCAGCAGCGAGGAGATCGAGGCGCCGATGGCGGTGATCCGGTACTGCACCAGGCCATAGGCATGGCTGGTGCCCACCGCCAGCACGACCAGCAGCAGCAGCACCGGCGGGGGCAGGGTGGCCAGGAAGATCACCGCCAGGGCGCAGCCGATCAGCGTACCGGTGACGCGGTCCCAGCGGCGCTGGCTGGTGACGCTGTAATTGGCGCGCATGATCAGCGCGATGGTAAGCAGGATCCAGTTGGCATGGGCGAAGCGCGGAAACAGCAGCGTGAGGACATAGCCGGTGGTCATCGCCAGCGACAGGCGGATGGCATAGCGCAGGGCGGGCGCGCGCCAGCGGAGCTGGCGCAGCAGCACGCCGATGCCGCGCGGGCTGTCCTGGCGGAATAGGTCCAGGTCCAGGCTGGCGGCCAGGGTGCTGGGCGGCGTGTGGGTGTCCAGCGCCCGCGCCAGCGCCGCGATATGGCTGTCGGCCAGCACCAGCTTGTTGGCGGTGGCGAAGAAGGCATACAGCGCCGGATCGCCTGGCGCCGCGGCGCGGGCGGCGGCCACCGCCTCGGTCAATGCCCGGGCCTCGGCGCCGTGGCGGCGCGCGGGCGGGGTGGCGTGGC
>ERZ778028.2878-NODE-2878-length-11219-cov-4.265586_pt1 | contig 11219 bp, 8 predicted proteins | sample MGYA00375758_ERZ778028 | MGnify/ENA primary metagenome ERZ778028 (study PRJEB29350, sample SAMN05389828) | bioreactor metagenome | isolation source: Thiocyanate bioreactor | place: South Africa: University of Cape Town | collected 2014-03-17 ... | reverse complement strand
TGGGATGCGTGGAATTATCCAGTGGAATTTCTGGAAATGGCAAAGTCGCTCGGCGCACCCACCGATGTGATCCCCGAAACGACCGACTTTTCAAAATATAAAGTACTTATCGTGCCGGCTTATGAGTTGGCCGATTCGGCTCTGGTCAAAAAATGGACGGAATACGCAAACAACGGCGGCAACTTGATATTGACCTGCCGCACAGCTACCAAGGATCGCGACGGACATTTTTGGGAAGGAGAATGCGCCGCACCCATTTCAGGCCTCATCGGGGCACACATGAAGGCTACCGATATGCTTTCGGCCTACGCCAAAGGAAATATCCTGATGCAGGGGGCAACCTACAACTGGAACAACTGGGGCGACTTGCTCGATGCCGATAAGGGAACAGAAGTGCTTGCCACTTACGACAATCAGTTCTACAAAGGCAAAGCAGCCGTTGTCCGCCGTAAAATAGGGAAAGGCTCAGTGACATATATCGGTGTGGATACCGACGACTCACGCCTTGAAAAAGATATTTTGCGGAATGTTTACCAAAGCGTAGGCGCCACCACCGAAAACTATCCAGAAGGCGTGCTTGTCTATTGGCGAGATGGTTTTTACGTGGCCGTCAACTATTCGTCGGCAGATTACAAGATGGAATTGCCTCAGTCGGCGAAAATCCTGATCGGCGAAAATACGCTCAAACCGGCAGGCGTTTTGGTCTGGAGCGAATAATCTATCTTACATGTAAACAAGTTCTAAATGTATCTGAAATAACTTTATATGAAACGATTTTCTTTTATTATTGCATGTCTTATCCTTGCAGGTCAACTGTTTGCAAAAGGACAGGTTCAAAAATTAGACAACGGGATGAAAGTAAATCCCGATGGTGGAACTGCTAAAACCATTTTGATTTCGGTGGTGAGCCACAAGGTCATACATGTCGAGGCTTCGCCCGAAAACGAGATGCCCAAAACAACGAGTCTTTGTGTTGTGCCCAATGCAGCCTCTAAAACCGATTTTCAAGTAACCAATAACAGCAAGTTTGCTCAACTTTCCACGGATGAAATTACGGTGAAGGTGACATTATCCTCCGGGGAAATTGTATTCTTAGACAAAAAAGGCAAAGTGCTATTGCAAGAGATGCCCCACGGAAGGAACTTCAAATCCTTCACGGTCGGAAACGACAAGGGATACTCCATGCAGCAAGTATTCGCAGGAACGCCCGGCGAAGCCATTTATGGGCTTGGCCAGCACCAATCCGACGATTTCAACTACAAAAACAAAAGCGAGGAACTCTTCCAGTACAATACGAAGGTGTCGGTGCCTTTTGTGGTGTCAACTGCCAATTACGGTATTCTTTGGGACAACTATTCTCAAAGCCGATACGGCGATCCCCGCCCGTATGAAGACCTGGACAATAAGTTTACCCTCTACGATAAAGCCGGAAACAAAGGCTACCTGACCGCCACTTATACCCAAAAGAACGGCACGGCTTTTACTCGGAACGAAAACCAGATCGACTACGAATACATTGAAACGGTGAAGAAATTTCCGGAAAGTTTCAACTTCAACGGAGCTTCAATCGTGTGGGAAGGATCGATAGTACCCAATCAAACCGACATGTACAAGTTTAATTTGTATTATGCCGGTTACACCAAAGTGTATGTGAATGATTCGTTAGTCGTTCCTGAAAGATGGCGCACTTCATGGAACCCGAACACATACCGCTTTCAGTTTCCACTTGTCAAAGGCAAAGCTGCAAAAATAAAATTGGAGTGGAAGCCGGACGGAGGCGTGTCGTATATTGGTCTCAAGGCGCGCACTATTTCTTCTATTGAAAAGAATGGCAATATCTCGTTCTGGTCCGAAATGGGCGACAAGATGGATTATTACTTTGTGAGCGGAAACAGCATGGACGACGTGATCGGCGGCTACCGCACGCTCACCGGGAAGGCAACCATCATGCCGGATTGGGCGATGGGCTTCTGGCAAAGCCGCGAGCGATACAAAACGCAAGACGAACTTTTGGGAGCCGTTGCTGAGTACCGCAAGAGGAATATTCCGATCGACAACATTGTGCTTGACTGGAGCTACTGGCCTGAAAAAGAATGGGGGAGCCACAAGTTCGACCTCGCCCGTTTTCCCGATGCGAAGGCGATGATCGACTCTGTTCACAAACAGAATTCGCATATCATGATTTCTGTTTGGCCCAAATTTTATGAGACAACGGACAATTTCAAGCAGTTCCAAAGCAAGGGCTGGATGTATATGCAAGCAATCAAAGATTCTGTTATCGACTGGATCGGCAGCGGCTATGTCGGCTCGTTTTACGATGCTTACAGCGCAGATGCCCGTAAATTATTCTGGAAGCAGATGTACGACAATCTCTATACTAAAGGAATAGATGCCTGGTGGATGGATGCTTCAGAGCCCGATATTTATTCCAACTCAAGTATCGAATACCGAAAAAAACTGATGAACCCGACAGCACTCGGAAGTGCCAACAAATATTTCAATGCGTACGCTTTGATGAATGCCAATGCCATTTACAACGGACAACGTTCGGTGGACAACAACAAACGGGTATTCCTGCTTACCCGCTCGGGCTTCGCCGGCTTGCAAAAATATTCCACCGCCACCTGGAGCGGCGACATTGGCACGCGGTGGGAAGACCTCAAGTCGCAAATATCGGCAGGTCTGAATTTTGCCATGTCGGGCGTGCCTTTCTGGACAATGGATATTGGCGGTTTTTGTGTAGAAAAAAGATACGAAGAGGGACAACGGACGTTCGACAAAACAGGTGTGGAAAATGCCGACTTGAAAGAATGGCGCGAACTGAACCTGCGTTGGTTTCAGTTTGGAGCTTTCTGCCCATTGTTCCGTAGCCACGGCCAATTCCCTTACCGTGAAATATATAACTTAGCTCCTGAAAACCATCCGGTATATAAAAGTTTGGTGTATTACGACGAATTGCGTTACAAGCTGATGCCCTATATCTACACCATAAACGGCATGGCACATTTCAACGACTACACCCTGATGCGTTCACTGGCAATGAGCTATACTGGCGACAAAAACACATATTCCATTGGCGACCAATTCTTGCTGGGGCCTTCGTTGATGGTGTGTCCGGTTTACAAATACGAAGCCCGCAAACGCGATGTGTATTTCCCCGCCGGGATCAAATGGTACGATTTCTACACCGGAAAAACGATTGACGGAGGGCAAAAAATGAGCGTGGAAGCTCCTCTGGAACGTATTCCGCTTTTTGTTCCTGCCGGAAGCATACTCCCTGTCGGCCCAGTAAAACAATACGCTGCGGAGAAAAAAGCGGACGACATTGAAATCTGGGTATATGCCGGAAAAGATGGCAAATTTAGCCTCTACGAAGATGAAGGAGTAAATTATAACTACGAAAAAGGAAATTACTCGAACATCGTTTTCGAGTATAACAATGCCGAAAACAAACTGACGATCGGTAAGCGTGAAGGCGAATTCTCGGGCATGTTGAACAATCGCACTTTCCGGGTGAAATTGATCGGAAAAGCGGGTGCGGAAGTAAAGGTAATTCAATACAAAGGTTCAAAAGTCGAAGTGAAATTGTAGAGTTATGTGGTTCAAAAACAAATATGTTATCTTCTCGCTGTTGCTTTCTTTCTCGCTTGTTTCCATAGCGCAGAAGCAGAGCACACTTAATCCGGGATATTATTCGAACCCCATTTTTTCGGGCGATTATCCTGATCCCAGCATTATGCGCGAAGGCAATACCTACTACATGGTTCATTCCTCGTTCGAGTATTACCCGGCTTGCTGATTTGGAAATCGACCGACCTAATCAATTGGACTCCCATAGCCAATGCGTTGTTCAAAAATGTAGGATCGGTGTGGGCACCCGATATTAGCAAATGTAACGGAAAATACTATATCTATTTCCCTGCCAGCGACAAGAATTATGTAATCTGGTCCGATTCAATTGCCGGGCCGTGGAGCGACCCGGTGGAGCTGAAAGCCGAAGGTATTGACCCGGGACATTTTATGGATCAAAACGGGAAACGCTACCTCTATCTCAACAGTGGAAGCTATGTTCCTCTTACGGACAACGGCCTTTCCGTGGCCGGAGCAGCGAAGCATGTGTATGAGGGTTGGCCGATTCCTAAAGACTGGTCGATTGAATTGTTTGCCTTGGAAGGTCCTAAAGTGACCAAACGTGGCGATTATTATTACCTCACGGTGGCCGAAGGCGGCACTGCCGGCCCTCCGACCGGACACATGATTATCTCTGCGCGGTCGAAATCACCTTTCGGACCGTGGGAAAACTCACCTTACAACCCGATCATCCGCACTCAACGAAAGTCGGAGCAGTGGTGGTCGAAAGGTCACGGAACATTGATCGACGACGCAAATGGAAAATGGTGGATCGTATTCCATGCTTATGAAAAAGACTACCTGAACATGGGGCGGCAAACCCTGCTCGAACCGGTGGAATGGACAAAAGACGGATGGTTCAGAATTCCCGAAGGAGTGAAAACTGAAAATCCGATCAAACTCCCCATGCGCAAAGGGAAGCGTTCTCAATTTTCTTTAAATGATAGTTTTGCAGGCAAATCGCTCGGCCTTCAATGGAAATTCTACCAGGAATATGACACCACCCGGTTTCATTTCACAGGCGAATCACTCGCCATAAAAGGGAAGGGTAGCACAACCGCCAACTGCTCGCCACTACTATGCGTGCCAGCCGACCATTCCTACACAGCCGAGGTTGAATTGACTATCGAGGGCGATGCTACCGGCGGTTTGGTCATGTTTTACAACAGCGGAGCCAATTCCGGTATTTTAGCAAATAGCAAGGACATCATCACAAATTTGCGGGGATGGCATTTTGCTTCAAATCCGAATATAATCAATAAGCATGTTTTCCTCAGATTGAAAAATATCGAAAACACAGTAGATATGTATTACAGCCTCGATGGAAAAGAGTGGATTAAAGGCGGAAGCTCCATTGAAGTTTCTTCCATGAATCACAACGCTTTCAGTGGATTTATTAGCCTGCGTATAGGGTTGTGTTCAATTGGAAAAGGAACCGTGAAATTTAAAAACTTCAAATACGCAGCTATCCCGTAAGCCCTTTTGGAATTCTTTGTAACAAAGTACATTTTACATTATTATGAGAAAATTATTTTCCGTAATTGGATTGTTCATCGCCATTTCGGCTGCCGCTGAATCGAACCTGCCCACAGCCGGGCAAATTGCCAACGAAATGACAGTCGGCTGGAATCTCGGCAATACCTTGGAGGCTATCGGCGGAGAAAGCGCCTGGGGAGCTGGCCGTACTTCTCAGCAGTTGATCGACTCGGTGAAGGCTGCCGGATTCAATACGGTCAGACTTCCCGTATCGTGGTTTACCCATTCCGATACGCTTACCAGCATTATCAACAAGGCTTGGATGAACCGTGTGAAGGAGGTGGTGGATTATTGCATTAAAAACGACATGTATGTGATACTCAACATACACTGGGATAAGGGTTGGTTGGAAAACCGGGTCAACAAAACCAATCAGGCCATGGTCAATCAACGCCAACAGGCATATTGGGCACAGATTGCCCGGCATTTCAAAGAGTACGACGAGCATTTGCTTTTTGCCGGGGCCAACGAACCCAATGCGCACGATTCCATACAGATGTCAGTTCTTTTGTCTTATTACCAGACTTTTATCGATGCTGTGAGGGCAACAGGCGGCAACAATAGCTCTCGTACTCTTATTGTTCAAGGGCCTGCCACCGATATTGACGATACCTACAAATTGATGAATACATTACCCAAAGACCTGATAGCCAACCGCATGATGGTGGAAGTCCATTATTACAGCCCGTTTCAATTCTGCCTTATGGAAAAGGATGAAGACTGGGGAGGAATGGCATACTATTGGGGAAAAGGCAATCATTCGAAATCGGATACAAGCCGCAATGCAACAAAAGACGAAGAAAACGACCTCGAGAGGAGGTTCGAAAGCATGAAGAAGAAGTTTGTTGACAAAGGAATACCTGTAATTATTGGAGAATTTGGCGCCTTCAGAAGGAAACTTACCGCTCCTTCCGAGCAAGCATTGCACAATGCCTCCATTGATTATTATTACAAATATATCACCAAGACCGCTCTAAACAAGGGATTGATCCCGATTTGCTGGGACGTGCCCGGCATGTTGTTCAACAGACGAACAAACGAGCAGGTTGATAAAGCAATGATAAACGCCATCATGCAAGGCGAAGAAGATGCCGTTCGCTATAAGTATTAACTTTATTATCCATTGAAATAAAATAATGAAACCAACGTTTTTAATCCTTTTACTTGGAACTGCTTTGGCGGTTTCCGCCCAGCAGAAAACGCCTATCTATCTCGATGTGTCAAAACCCATTGAAGAACGGGTGGAAAACGCCCTCTCACTGATGACCACCGAAGAAAAAGTGGCTCTCTGCCATGCTCAATCCAAATTTAGCTCCAAAGGCGTCGCCCGTCTCGGAATTCCAGATGTGTGGTCGTCGGACGGTTCGCACGGAGTGAGCGATGAAAAATTGTGGGACGACTGGAGCGGTGCGCAATGGACAAACGACTCCTGCACTGCTTTTCCAGCCCTCACTGCATTGGCTGCAACTTTCAATCCGGAACTGGCTCTCCTTTTCGGAAAATCGATCGGGGAGGAAGCACGCCACCGCGAGAAAGCGATCTTGCTGGCTCCGGGAGTAAACATTTACCGAAGCCCCCTCAATGGACGCAATTTTGAATACATGGGTGAAGATCCATATTTAGCTTCTCGCATGGTGGTTCCGTACATTCAGGGCGTACAATCCTGTGGCGTGGCTGCTTGCGTGAAACATTTTGCACTCAACAATCAGGAAATTTGCCGTGGAGAAATCAACGTAAACGTGAGCGACAGGGCCTTGCACGAAATCTATCTTCCTGCATTCAAGGCCGCTGTGCAAGAAGGCAAAGCCTGGTCTATTATGGGAGCGTACAACAAATTCCGGGGCGAACACTGCTGTCACAGTGATTTGCTACTGAACAAAATACTGAAACAGGATTGGAAATTCGACGGCGTAGTAGTTAGCGACTGGGGCGGCGTGCACAACACCGATGAAGCTGTGAATAACGGACTCGACATTGAGATGGGAACTTACACCAACGGCTTGACCACCCAGGGGCATTTCCCATTTTCGAGCTATTATTTAGCCGACCCATTCCTCAAAGGAATCAAAGACGGAAAATACGAGATGGCCAAACTCGATGACAAGGCCCGTCGCATTCTGCGGCTTATTTTCCGCACCACCATGAGCGCCAATCGTCCTTTCGGAAAATTTGTTTCCCTTGAACACAGCCAGACTGCCCGGGAAATTGCCCGGGAAGCAATCGTGCTGCTCAAAAATGAAAAGAACATGCTTCCAATCCCTGTCGGGAAATATCAAACAATTGCCGTGATTGGCGAAAATGCCACCCGCAGCATGATTGTGGGCGGTGGATCCACCTCGTTGAAAGCCGCTTATGAAATTTCGCCCTTGCAGGGTTTGAAAAATAAATACGGATCGCAACACGTGGTTTACAGTATGGGCTATGCTTCCGGCCCTTCGCTTTATGGAAGGGAAGAACCCTCGAAACTGAATACCGATTCGTTGCTGAACGCAGCAGTGGAGTTGGCCAAAACAGCCGACGTAGTGTTCTTTGTGGGTGGTCTCAACAAAAACTACTATCAGGATTGCGAAAGCGGCGACCGCAAATCGCTCGGTCTGCCATTTGGCGAAGACAAATTGATAGAAGCTATTGAAATGGTAAATAAAAATGTGGTGGTGGTCTTGATGAGCGGAAATGCGGTCACTATGCCCTGGTTGCCCAAAACCCCGGCCGTTGTTCAGGCCTGGTATTTAGGCTCTGAGGCTGGCAACGCATTGGCAGACATTGTTTCGGGCGATGCGAATCCGTCCGGAAAGCTTCCTTTTTCTTTTCCTAAAAAACTCGAAGACATTGGTGCCCATGCCTTCGACAAACTTTGCTATCCGGGCGACAGCGTGAACGTGTATTACAAGGAAGACATTCTAGTGGGATACCGTTGGTTGGACACGAAGAAAATAGAACCCCTGTTTCCTTTCGGCTACGGGTTGAGCTACACCACTTTCTCGTATTCAAAACCCTCAGTGGATGTGGCTGAAGTGAAGCCCGGAGGCACAGTGAAAGTATCCTTCACGTTATCCAATACCGGAAAAATGGATGGTGCCGAAACAGCGCAACTGTACGTGAGCAAACTGAATTCTTCGGTGCTTCGCGCTGAAAAAGAGCTGAAGGCTTTCAAAAAAGTATTCTTGAAAGCGGGGCAAAGCAAGACGATCACAATGGAAATACCTGTAAACGATTTGGCTTATTACAACGAAAAAGCTGGTAATTGGGAAGTTGAGAAAGGAGATTATCACCTGATTCTGGGAAGTTCATCCCGCAGTAATGCAAGCCCTGTTTTGAAGGTGAAGGTTCTATAATTGCAAGATTAGCAGCAAGCGCCAATATAATTTATTACAAGATAGGCGGCATATTCGGAGATCCTCATCCGGAGATGCCGCCTCGTCGTTTTTTTCTTGATATTTTTAGAATTAATTAATGTGAAACATCCGAAGAGGAATAGTTGGTCAATCCAAATAATCCCTATTTTTGCGTAGAATAATTTTAAAATAAGAGTTCTATGAGTCAGATAAAGAAAATATTGTTGTACCTGATCGGAATTGGTTTGCTTATTTTCGGCAATCGGGATGTTTTGGCTAAGATTTCGAATAAAAAAGCAGAAACTCCCGAAAAAGAATTGAAGTCCGATCCCAAAATTTTCTCCAAGCGAAAAGATTCAGTCAGGCGAGAAGCCATCAAAGTGGTGGAAAAGAAAAACAATGCGCTTCTCGATTCGACTCAAGAGATAACAGCCGCAAAGATTTCCTCAAAAAGGGAGGAAAGAGCCGCGAAAAAGATAGAAGAGAAAAAAAAGAAAGCGGAAGTAGTTGCCGCCACAACTCCTGAAGAAACTCAAAAAGTGGAGGATACTCCCAAGACGAATATTGAAAAGGAAGAGCCCGAAAAAGCACACGGAACAGAATAAGGCATGGCTTCTTCACTCCTCTATAAGGCGCAAACCCGATGGCTTTTTCACTCGCACATCAAGCTTAAATTGTCTGTATTCTATGATGATGCGATTTTTGATGAATTGTTCGGTGCCTTGGAGGAGGTGAATCTCAACTACAACTCCTACACAAAAGGTTCGCATTTTGACCGAATCAATCAAAATGCAGGCCAATTCACACCAACCGATTCTCATACCGTTGAATTACTCAAGCAATTAGATAGCTTATCGGATGATCTCGATGGCGAATTCGACATCACAGTGATGCCTTTAATGCGTTTATGGGGATTTTATAAAGAAAATAACTGGCTCTTGCCCAACGGAAAAGATATAGAACTAAACAAACAATATGTTGATTATAAAAATATTACAACGAAAGGACAAGAGGTAAGGGTAGGGGAGAGACAGGAAATAATCACCGGAGCATTTGTTAAATCCTATGCCGTGGACAGATTAGTGGAAAAAATGAAAAGTATGGGTATCTCGGATGCAATCGTCAATGCTGGAGGAAGCACAATTTATGCGATCAACAACGAATCGCATGATTCGTGGCCTGTCCAAGTGGACGAAGCGCAAAAAGGAGGCAGACCTCTTTTTCAACTCAGGATATCGAACGAATGCTTCTCCACATCGAGCAGCGAGAACACCTACATAGAGATTGCAGGTAAAAGATACAGCCACATCATTAGCCCCAAAACAGGTTATCCGTCAGAAAATAGTCAAGTGGGAATAGTGAGTCCCGAAGCTATGGTCGGTGATGTCCTTTCAACCGGATTATTCAATTTCGACAAAGATTCCTTTTCCAAAAAGATGAAATTCCTGTCAACCAAATATGGAGTCGAAGGTTTTCTGGTGGACAAAAACGGGGAAATCACTTTTTCCGACAATTTTGAAAGATACATACTATAAAAAACAGAGATTATGAGTAAAATAAGCACAAAAGCACATGACAACATGCGCAAGATCATGCAAGATGTGTTGATTGCCCTATTGCCGGTAGCCCTCATCTCATATTTCGCCTATGGAGCAATTCCATGGCTGCTGATTGTTGTCGCCATCTGCAGTGCGGTCGCATCCGAGTTTATTTTTTCCTTGATATACAAGGGGGAAGCTGGTTCCATCCGGGATGGTTCATCTGTCATCACCGCGGTGCTACTGACTTTCACCTTGGCCCCTTTCACACCCTGGCATGTTGTCGCTTTCGGAGCATCTATGGCTGTGATCTTTGGCAAGTTTTTGTGGGGCGGAATGGGCAAAAACCGATTGAATCCGGCCCTGTTGGGGCGCGAATTCATGACCGTTTTTTTTCCAGCCGTTATGAGCAGCCGCACCATTTGGTATGACAAGGATTTGCTACAGTTCAAAGACCTTCATTTGTTTGATTTTCTGGGGCAGCATTCCATCTCCAATATTCTTAATTATCTGTTTTTCAACCCTTCGGGAGCGATAGGGGAGTATTCCATCCTTTTTCTTGTATTGGGAGGCTTGTTTCTCCTTGTCAGAAAGCGAATCACCTGGCATATTCCTTTTGGAATCACTGTAACATTTTTCGTGCTACTCTTTATCTTTCAAGACCATAACATCCGGTTTTCGCTTGGAGGGATACTTCTGGGAGCCATTTTCATGGCTACGGACATGCCTACTTGTGCCAAAACCAAGCCGGGTAAATTGTTCTACGGGGCGATGATCGCATCCTCTGCCATTTTGTTTTTGCTGAATGATGTTCGCTATGAATACATGTCGTATTCGATTCTGTTGCTTAATCTTTTTGCCAAAACGATAGACAATGTGCTGAAACCTCAGGAATGGAACTCTTCCTCGTGGATGAAGCAAACGGGAAAAACGCTGCTGCTCACACTCGCGATACTTGGATCAGCCTACATTGTGGCTTTGATACATCAATACATAGGAATCCGCTATCTCTTGTTTGCGTTTGTTCTATACATTATTTATGATTTTATCCGTCGTATGACTTCTAAGAAAGTGGCCACAAGGTAGAAAAAGCAACGTTATAAACAAAAAAAACGGGCTTCCCAGAATGATCTGCCCCCAAAAAGTTGGACGGATTAATACTTAAAAATTTAATTGGACT
>ERZ778028.2865-NODE-2865-length-11298-cov-16.101485_pt1 | contig 11298 bp, 6 predicted proteins | sample MGYA00375758_ERZ778028 | MGnify/ENA primary metagenome ERZ778028 (study PRJEB29350, sample SAMN05389828) | bioreactor metagenome | isolation source: Thiocyanate bioreactor | place: South Africa: University of Cape Town | collected 2014-03-17 ... | reverse complement strand
TAATAGGTTCAAAACTATATTGACCTCGCGCGCCCACACGACAGGATGCCACCCAATCACGTCGAAAATCACAGTCCATAGATTGAGCTACAACCCTACAGAGCCCTCTTCTGGTGCTGATAGCTTTTACAACCGGGGCACAGGCCTGTGCCCCGGTTGTAAAAGCTATCAGCATGTATGAACTGTCTTTGGTTGTGAAAGCGTCGGTGTGGGCGCCCAATCGTCTGTCGGTTAGCGCTGTGTGTGGAGTTGTCATTGTGTGCATGATTCTGGACTCGGTCGGAGTTGATTTTTCGCGCCGATGCCGGGCGCATCGCCATCGCCGAACTGTCTCTGAAAGTTTTTGCGGCCTAAGCTGGTCGCCAGTGTCTATGCCCCAGTCGTGCGCGATGATCGGCCCGAGTTATTCCCACGTTTTTATGCTGAGCTGGAGTGCGCTCTGTCTTCGCGTCCGCACCTGCGCCGTTGGGTGGTTTATTGGCGGCGATTTTAATGTCTGCTTGACCTCTGACGACAGGTAGGGGGGTAGCATGGACCGCGTTGGCTCTCCCGAGCTCGCTTCTCTCATTAACGATTTTCTTTCTTGGACGTGTGGCGCGCGGCGCACCCGGATGTTAAATCTGGATCCATGTCGCGCCGCAGACCGCCACGCGCATCGACCTCATTCTTGCGTTGTGTGCCGCCGTCGTGGCGGACATGACAGGGGCGCCGGTCAAGACGGACCACAGACTAGTGTCCGCCACCTTTGGCGTTGCCCCCCCGTTCACTAAGCGCGCGCTGCTGTGGCGTATGCACCCTTCCGTCCTCGGCAACGACGCGGCCTGCTCCCTCGTTCACACTCTGCTCGAGGTGAACGGCCTCCTTCACAACTACGCTCTCCGGTCGCAGTGGCGCGCTCTCAAGCGCCACATTGCCAGAATCTTCAGGGCACATTCTATTGCAGCGGCGCGCGAACGTGCAACCACACTCACAACGGCACGCGACGACCTCGAGCGCCATGTTCGCCAGGACGCCTCGCGCGAGAACTTGCAAGCGGCTGCGCGGACCGAGTCTGGGCTCCAAGCTGCGCAAGTGTTTCGCCAGCAGGAAGCTGCGCGCGCGCTCAAGGCCAAGGAATTGATGAGCGTGTCGCGCCTGCCTACCAAGCACGAAGCGACGTACCCGCGCGCCCTCTTTGGAGACGGGCGCCGGCTCACAACAACCGCTCCCGAGGTTGAGCAGCTCTGCGCGGACCATTTCGCGGGGTTGTTTGCCAAGGAAGCCATTGACGAGCAGTGCGGCGAAGAGCTGCTGAACGCCTGGACATCTCCAGAAATCCCAGCGGAGCTTCGCCAATCCCTCGCTGCCGAATTTACAATCACGGACCTGCGCGCCGCTCTTCCTCGCAGTGACCTTGACACAATGCCTGGCCCCGACGGACTCCCGTGGCAGTTCTATCGCAAGTTCTGGCCGCTGGTGTCTGTGATCCTTCACAAGGTGCTCAGACACTCTCTTCGCTGCGGCAAGCTGCCCCCCGGTATGTCAGAGTCGGTCGTCCGGCGCATCCCCAAGGCAGACCGTGACCCTAAGCTCATCACATCGTGGCGCCCCATCACTCTGCTCAACTGTGACCATAAGCTCTTCTCTCATCTGGTGAACCGACGGCTTCAGGGCTACCTCAAGGTCGTCATCCATCCAGATCAGGTCGGCTTCATGCCCGGGCGCCAGATCAATGAGCACCTTATCGTAATGCGCGCGCTCGCCTCGCAAAACAAGGGCGCCGTACTCCTAACCGATGACGACGCCGCGTATGACCGCATCAGCCGCCAGTGGCTCCTCGCGGTGGCCCAACGCGTCGTTGACCCGCAGCTGCTCAAGCTGTTAACGATGATGACGGCGCCTGGCACCACGCGCCTTCTGCTGGAGACCCTCTCGCGCCCGATCGAGGTCCAGCGCGGCGTGCCGCAAGGCCTGCCTCTCTCGCCGTCATTATATAACCTTGCGTCCGAGCCGCTCCTCGCCGCGCTCCGCAACACCAACGCCGCCGGGCTCCGATCCCCGCTCGGCGACCGCGTCCTCACCCTTGCATATGCCGATGACAAGGCCATGTGTATGGCGTCACCAGATGACCTCGCGTTGGTGAAACCGATCATTGCCAAATACGAGCGCGCGTCTGGGGCCCTCATCAACCCCTCCAAGTCGTCCCTGGTCATTCTGGACGGCTCGCCGGCGCGCCTCTGGCAAGCATCGTGGGCGGCCCTCAAGTGTGTCTCGATCAAGAACACCTCGCCCCTCTACCTTGGCCTCCCCCTCCGCGGTGACCCATACGAACGACCTCGGCAACGCCTGAGCGCCGCTATCAAGAGCTGGAACGGAGTGCACCTTCCCCTGTTCGCTCGTGCGCACGTCGCCAACAAGTTCCTCTTGCCGCTCTTCACGTATGTTGCCTCGGTCTCTGCGCCGCCCCATGACCTCGTGCACACCACCAAGCGTGTCTCTGCGTATGTATGGAGCAGTGCGATTGGGTCCAAGCGACATCCAACCATTCATATACCGCAAGGCGCCGGCGGCCTCGGCGTGCGCCACCTGGAGACCGCTATGGAAGCAATGCGACTCCAGCTGCTGCGCCGCCTTCAGTCAACGGTTGCGGCACCTGCTGACGCGCTCGAGGCCCCTCACCCGCCGATCTGGGCACAGTTCTGCCTTGCCGCGCTCGCTCGCAGTGGCTCGGCGCATGTGCTACCCCCCTCATTACGAACGCAGTATGCGTCTTTCCCTCCGCTCGCTGAACTGCCTACTATTATGGACGCTGCCTTTACGGCGCGCCTTGGCGGCTACGGTACCTTCTTTACGCAAGTAAATGCCGTCGATGCCCCAACAGTCAATATCTGCGACGCCGAGGTGAACATTGTCAAGATGGAGAACAAGGAGTTTTACTATCAGCTCGTTCCCAAGCGTCTCCCGCAGTTCCCATGGACGCCATGGCCTGCCGCGCCTCAACTGAGGCCCTCTGCAAGGACGTGGAGCCAAATTCACGCCGCTACGTCCTCTTTCTATCATCGTGAAGCGCGCTGGCGCATGATCAACCGCTGCCACCCGCTGAACTATCGCCTTTATGAGGCGGACGACCCGCGCACGAATTGCGCACGCGGCTGCCCTGTGCGCGAGACTTACGAGCATGCCTTTTTGGAGTGCCCGGTGGTCCGCTCGCTATGGGACACTATGTTGACTCGAATCCGTTCGCTGTGGACGCTGCCGCCGATGCCGAGCTTGCTGCAGCTGCTCGTCTCGCCGGACACGATGATATGTTCGCTTCCGCAGGAGACTCAAAAACGTCTGACGTTTGTTTTGAACTGTGTGGTGAGGCATATCTGGCGTATGCGTCCCTCTGCGTACACCGCTGCGCCCGTTACGACCTCTCCGCAACACCTGCTGGCTTCATTCGAGGCCTCCCTCGTGCATGATCTGACCATCATCAAGGCACTCGACCCCTCGCTGGAGACCTGGATCTCCGCCCTTCGTCCGCTATATAGCGGGTGACCTCTCTTGTTCGTTTTCACTCTCTTGTCTATGTATTATCGTGTGGTCTGCTGTGCTATGCTGTGATGCTGTGCTATGCGGACAACTGATATGGTGTGTCATCGTTTGTCACGATTTGGTCAGATTTGAGATCTGACTGGATCGTGCAGCAGCCTACCGTTGAGGTCGCTGCTGGGTGTTGCTCTTTGTAATGCTACAATACATTCTTTAAACCCTAAACTACTAACCCCTCCAGCGAAGATGAACTATAAATGCAGTTGTAAAAGCTTTAATATATTGTCTTTCCCCCGTACTACAAACTCACTGCGAGTGACCGGCGAACGCACCCAACAAGTTGAAGATCCTTCATCGGTTCTTCATTTCGTTCTGTTCGGCCAGATCAGCTTGAGAAGCATTTCTTGGCGAGTCACGAATTCCTCTTCCTTCCCTCTCAGGACGTTAGCTTCCGCTAGGAGCTTGACACTGCCTTCCACAACTTCCTCAGCGGCAGAGACACGGAAGGAGCAAGCGGTCGCCAGCACGGCGCCATTGACAATCTCGGCCATGCAGAAACACCAGTAGGAGGGCGCCGACGGGTGCGTGGCGACAGCGTGGCATACCTCAATGAGGCGGGATTCATCTCGACGTAAGAGCACGATATGAGCAGCAAGTTTCATGCCGTACACAAGTTCCCGAATCCGGGGTACACATGTTGGTACGAAATGAAATCCGGCAGCCGGCTGAGACACTGGCCCTTCACAGGCACCATGGACATCTGGGCCGAACCAGATGAAGCGGCAGCGGCGGTGAAATCCGGAGCCACAGCGGCATTTTGATTAATGGATTCCAGCTGTCCGGACATTGCTACGCCCAGCAACTGCAATAACTTTTCCACTGTGGGGTGCAGCTCGCAGCTCGCCGACGCGGGAATGACAAGCTGGGAGACATCCGCCGAAGCGGCGGGCCACTGGAGCGGGATCCACGTGGTGGTTGCACTTGCTGTAGAATCCAACTCAGAGACGACGTCCACGGTGACCACGAAGTGGAGGTCGAACATGCTGAAGCAGGCCAGATATGGGCAAGGCTGAAATTCGCTCAGCGGCGATACAAACGAGCGCACGTTGCTGTAGCGCACGAAATCGGCCATACTTGCCGGTTTCCACCCTTCGGCCGTTGGAGTCGGTGCCGCCGTGACGAATAGCTTGAAGGTCGGAGCTGCCACGTTCTCCGGATTTGCGACGTTAGCTCGAAGTGCGTTCTGATGAACAATGTGGCTACACAGGAAACGTCGCAGCGCTTTCTCGAGATCCATGAGCCCGCTCAGAACCAAACTTCTACGTTCGATTGTGTCCGCCACTGCGAAGTACTTCTCGCAGTCGTGCACAATTCGGCGCCAGAGAATTGCGGCCACGGCCACCCAGAGCCAGTGGCCGTAGTCGTAGGTGCCTGTCACGCCCGGATTCGCCTTGCGAGCCTGCAATATAGGCTTTAGTTTCCCTTCGCATTCCCCAGTGACTCCCTCGCAGGATACCAACTTCGTGCAGTCTGCCATCTTGTCTGTGCGGCAGCACAGGTAATCCTTCACTTTATCCGGCGCCACAATTCTCCCGTCCTTGAGATGCTTCCCCCCTCCACCCAGCTCCATGAGCAGGCAGTTGGACTCGATGTGGCTGCCTGCGATGAAGACGGCGAGGTCGCCTTTTCCGTCGGCCGACGGCATCGTGGTGCGCCAGCAGAGGCCACAGTACGAAGGAAGAATGTCGCGAGTGTTGAGCCGAGCACTGGTCAGCAGGAGCTCCGAGTACAATGCAGGATCGGCGTCCATCATCTGCAGCGGACTGGTGGTCTTCACTACCGTCAGCGCTGCATCGTTGAGCTCCTTCATAATTTTGCCGGCACCGGCAGATGATTTCAAGACCTTCGCTGCTGCGCCGACCGCCGACTGCAGACGAACGCGGGGAGAGGTTGAGGAGGAGGTGAAACTCATGGCAGTAGAACTTGGGGGAGGGCAGCAAAGGAGACAGCGACGCAGGCTCTCGTCTTGCACTGGGGGTGCAGAGCCCCAAACCGGTTCTACCCCCCATCTTTCAGATTGTCCAATCACATCGCCGCTCTCTTAGGGCCAAATTATCTGTGCTACACCCAATCGCGTGTGAGGGTCGTGCTACGTCAAATCCGAAATGAATTAAGGGTACTGTATCGTGTGTTCGTCGCGCATCGGGAATATCATGTCCAGAAGCGATGAAATATCAGACACCATCAGGCGCCTGCTACAATACGAGGAGGTTACGGTGAATGACGAAGGTTGGGCGTCGTTAGCCTCGCTGGGGTCGGCCATTCGCAATGAGGGATACGTTTTCCCGGGAAAGTTAAAATCCTATTTGAGGACGTTTGACTGGCTTGAGTTGGGTATAGTTGGCGGTAGCAAATGGTATGTGCGCCTATGTGACGGCAGTGATACCGAACAATCGTCTTCGCCGGCCGTCTCGCCGGCCATCTCTCCCCTTGTGATGATGTCTACCAACCCATTTGCAGGTAGACTTGCGCCTGCTGAAACATCACCCGGCACCACTCTTGGTGCGCCCATTTGTTCTGCTCCATTCATTGTGGCACCTGTGGAATATCCTGCCTTTTCCAACGGCACGTTTGCTTCTCGATCCCCTATCAAGTTTGTCGAACTCCTTAGACAAATGTCAGTCCCCTCCTCTGAATCTGCTGCCACGTTGCCCGGGTCCTTTGCTTCGTCACCTCTTCGACCGACCAAAGCGCGCCATCTCATTGTGGGTCGAGCGCCGGCAACTCGCGGCCATTTTGGCACCCTGCCTAAGAGTCCCGGCTATGCGTCGCCTGTAGATGGCGACTATGTGTCGCTCAACACGTCGCTTCCTTTTTGCCTGCTGACGGTTGGCCTTCAGGGCGCGGGCAAGTCGCACAGCCTTGCTGTGACCATGGAAAACTGTCTTGCTCACACTCCGCCCGTGCCGACTATTATTTTTCACTTTGACAAGGACGAAACAAACGTTTGCGAGGCTGCAACCGTTGCGTTCTCCAAAAACGCTAATCGCAGTCTCGTTGTCTTTGTGTCGCCATCATATTTCAAGCAACGCAAGGCGTACTATAGTGGCACTCCTAGCTGCACAGTTTTGCCGCTGGTATTTCGATGGCGGACTCTCACGGCCTCGTTCTTGCGCAGTTTGATGCGCATTAGCGTGGACGACAAGATGCCTCTGTATATGACGGGCCTGCTCGAGGAGCTCCGCTCGTTCCAAAAGGCGGACCGCAAGATGAGCTACGCCGAATTCCGTGCGAAACTGGAAGAAGACAGCGGCAAGCTATTGTCTAGCCAGTCGTCACCCCTTGCGCAGCGCCTCGCATTGCTAGACGCATTCGTTGCCGAGTCGGAGCAGAACTCGGAGTTGCTCGCCATTGTTGACCAGTGCAACGGTGATGTGGAAACAATACTGGCGAACCAGGCCGAGCCGTGTCTGGTCGTTTTTGATCTAACGGACCCGTTGCGCACTGGTGAAGAGGCAAATGGTATCTTCCAGGTCGTCCTCGGCATGTTTCAACGGATTCCGGCCGAGCGCCTCAAGCTGGTTGTTTTTGACGAAGCGCACAAGTACCTTAATCAGAACGGCGATGACGAGCTTAGTAAAACCATAACAGAGATTGCGCGCGAAATGCGCCACAATGGAACTGCCTTGGCTGTTTCCACACAGTCCCCTCGCACGCTCCCTTCCGAGCTCCTCGAGCTTGCATCCATTGTTCTCATGCACCGATTCTCATCTCCCGATTGGTTCAACGTTCTCAAGCAGCGACTCCCCATCCAGGACACAGATTTTCCGCGCATCCAAAACCTTGACACAGGCCAAGCCTTGGCATTCAGTCTGTACTGGGCGTTGGAGCAAGGGACGATTACCCACAACGTGCACCTCATCCAAGTTCGCCCGCGATACACAATTGATGCAGGCAAGACACGCACTTTTACCTAGCACTGTAACGTATCATGGCCATGACGATATTAATCAGACATGGGCTAGTTTTGTTTCAGGGTCCATTTGGTTTCAAAATCCGGATTTTATTGTAAGCGGTTGAAATCCAGCAGGATTCCAAAAGGGTAGGTCTAAGCATCATCGACTTTATTTTGATCGATGATGCGGGGCCGTCAGTATCATCCAAATTTTGAACGGCTCATTCCTAGAGTATTAGAAGATCTGCGATTCAACCAAATTTCAACCAAATTCGATCAGAAATGGGTTACCAGTGGCCACGTATGACGAAAATCAATCAAATTCGGCCACTTAGTCGGTTAAAGCTAACGGAATTTCAAAGCAAATTTGGTTGAAACTTGAAATTCGGATGCGGATGGACGAGCCGCAAGATGACGACGTCGCTGATCGTCGACGTGCTGCCAGCGAGGATGCAGTCGGCGCTACTGCTACGTCGCCGGTACCAGCAAGTCAAGCCGAACGTGCTAGTAGTGCCACTGGCAGTGGACGCAACGTGTTAGGGTTAGGGTTAGGGTTAGGGTTAGGGGGTTAGGGTTTAAAATAGTGTATTAAAGTGCTATGCACCGGACGGGGACCGCAGTAGCCCGCCCTTACAAAAGAAACGATTTAAATCATGCAAGATCTGAAGCAATCACACTCAAATCTGTGAAATGCTGACACACCAAACATGAAACGATGACCAGATTGAAAGCTAATGCTGACACAATACGGTAATGCTGACACACCAATCATGAACAACAGCGGCGCACACAAGATGCCGCCATCGATCTCAAGATGCGCAAAAAACGAAACACAACATCCCGAAAAACAGGTCACCCACTATACAGAGGGCGTAGAGCAGCTTGCCAGCGCTCGAATGAAACGTCGAAAGTCTTGGCAATGACAAGATCTTGTAGCAGCGCCGCCTCGAAAGTGGCGAGCAATGCCTGCGGCGAGCTCACAGGCCGAGCTGACGAGAGAGAAGAGCGCGTTCGCCATATATGCCTCACAACACAATTCAACACAAAGACGGCTTGCTGTTGTGCCTCGAGAGAGAGCCGGGAGAGCACGTCGTCAGGCTTGACGAGCAGCAGCACAATGTCGGTAATTGGCGGCAGCCGCCAGAGGGCCGAAATGCGCGGGAGAAGAGAGTCCCATAACGATTGCACAGCCGGGCACTCCAGGAAGGCGTGCTCAGGCGTCTCGCGCTCCAAACAGCCCCGCGGGCAGTTGGTCAAAGGGTCATGAGCGCGATGAAGGCGGAAATTAAGCGGCAGGCAGCGGTTGATCAGGCGCCAGCGCGCTTCGCGATGATAAAAGGACGACGGCGCGCGGTGCAGCATAGACCAGGTCTTGAGAGACGGCTGCAGGTGCGGCGCCGCGGGCCAAGGGGCCCACGGGAGCGGTCCAAGGCGAGTCTTGACAAGAAGTTGATATATCTCCTTGTTCTCGAGCCGCGAGATGTTGACCGTCGCATCGCCAATCGGCACAGTCGGGGCGTCGTCCCCATCTGCGCTTGTGAAGAAAGAGCCAGAGCCACCCAAACGAGTCCAGGCGGCAAAGGCAACGTCCATGAATTGCTCCAATTCGACCATTCGAGGGAAAGAAGCATAACGGTAGCGCATAAGCGCGGGCAATTGGTGCTGGCTGCCGCCGCGGGCCATGGCTGCTATGCAAAGCTGCGCCCACACGGGTGGGCGGGGAGGCGCTTGAGCATCAGTTGGAAGAGCTACTGACGCTTGGAGCCTGCGAAGCAGTTGCAGCTTGAGCGCGTCGTCGGCGCACGGCAGGTGGCGGACGCCAAGGCCGCCGGCGTTGAGGGGAACATATGCCGTCGGGAAGGCCTTGGAGGCGATCTCGCTGTGCCAGACAAACGATTCGATACGATTGGTCGTGTCATGTAAATCAGATGCCGTGGCGGACACGGAAGCGACATAGGTGAAGAGCGGCACCAGAAAGCGGTTGGCGACAAACGAGCGCGCAAAGAGCGGAAGATTTGACCATTTCCACGTCTTGATCGCGGCGGAAAGTCGCTGGCGCGGGCGCACGAACGGGTCGCCTCGAAGCGGCAGGCCGAGATAAATCGGCGCCTTGCTTGAGACGGGTCGGCACTGCAGCTCGGGCCACTTGGCCCTCCACTGGTGAGGGGGCGAGCCATCCAGGATGATCAGAGATGACTTGCTCGGGTTGATCCTTGCGCCTGACGCGCGCTCGTACTGAGCAATGAGCGGCGGCACCAGAGCGAGGTCGTCCGGTGAGGCGAGGAACATGGCTTTGTCGTCGGCGTAGGCTTGAACGAGAACGCGGTCACCTAGCGGCGACTTGAGCCCGGCAAAGTTGGCCTTGCGGAGCGCGGCGAGAAGCGGCTCACACGCAAGGTTGTACAGCGACGGCGAGAGCGGCAAGCCTTGCGGCACACCGCGCGCCACGGTGATAGGACGCGATAGCGCCTCGAGCATCAAGCGCGTGGAGCCCGACGCCGTCAACATCGAAATGGTCTGATGGAGGCGCGGGTCGACGACTCGCTTGGCGACGCGAAGTAGCCAATCGCGGCTTGTTCGGTCATACGCGGCGTCATCGTCGGTGAGCAGGACGGCGCCGGTATCTTGCGAGGCGAGAGCACGCATAACGATGAGATGCTCGCTGATCTGACGGCCCGGCATAAAGCCGACTTGATCCGGATGAACGACGACCTTGAGGTAGCCCTGCAGGCGCCGGTTGACCAGGTGCGAGTACAGCTTCATGTCGCAGTTGAGCAGCGTGATAGGGCGCCATGACGAGATTTGCCTCGGGTCGCGATCGGCCTTGGGGATACGGCGGATCACAGATTCCGTCATACCGCGAGGAAGCTTGCCACAGCGCAGCGAGTGGCGGAGTGCCTTGAACAGCAGCAGCCCCACTTGCGGCCAGAACTTGCGATAGAACTGCCATGGAAGCCCGTCGGGGCCGGGAGCCGTGTCGAGGTCGGCGCGCGGCAGTGCGTTATGTAGCTCGAGGAGAGTGAAGCGTTTGGCGAGCGCCTCCCTTGCTGCCTCGTCTAGTTCGGGCGGTTCCCAACTATCAAGAAGCTCGTCGCCGGATAGATCATCGACGGCGACCTCGGCAAATAGCTCCTCGAAATGCCGCGTGCAGCGCTGCGCGACGGCGGCTGGGTTCTTGACGACCGCCTTGCTTTGCGGGGATTCATACAACTCCCGCGGGTACGTAGCCTCGCTCTTCGTGAGCGGGCGCGCGACGGACGCAAGCGCAGACGCCTTGAGTGTACGAGCATCTTCTTGCAGTCGCGCAACGTTACAAGCTTGGACGCGAGCTTCGGCCTCCGTCGCCGCCCGAAGGTTCATGGGCGACGCCGACGTGGAGACCGCTGCCGTCGCGCGCGCCAGCTCCTGCTTCGCCGAGGCGAGCGCTTCGTTGCGAGCGCGCGCTGCCTTGATGGTGAACTTCTTGAGTATCTTGGCGACCTCGCGCTTGAGCTTTGTCCAATTGAGCCAGGCGGCGTAGTCACCAAGAAGGCAGTTGCACTCGAGCAAACTGCGCACGGCTGCGCACGCCTCGTCGTCGGCCAAGACAGACGGGTGCATACGCCATAACAGAGCGCGTTTGTGCGGCGCTGATACTTCCCCAAACGTGGCAGAGACCAAGCGGTGGTCTGTGGCGAGCGGCGCCACCGACATGTCGGCGGCGGCGGCAGCGCAAGATGCCAGAATGAGGTCGATACGGGTGGCGGTAATCCCAGAGACATGGCTCCAGGCCTGAACGCCAGGGTGCGCAACGCGCCAGGTGTCGACAAGAAGCAGGTCGCTCATAAGGG
>ERZ778028.2862-NODE-2862-length-11311-cov-46.793355_pt1 | contig 11311 bp, 10 predicted proteins | sample MGYA00375758_ERZ778028 | MGnify/ENA primary metagenome ERZ778028 (study PRJEB29350, sample SAMN05389828) | bioreactor metagenome | isolation source: Thiocyanate bioreactor | place: South Africa: University of Cape Town | collected 2014-03-17 ... | reverse complement strand
ACGTGATTTCCAACAACCTCGCCAACGTCAGCACCAGCGGCTTCAAGCGCGCGCGGGCCGTGTTCGAGGACCTGCTCTACCAGACCATCCGCCAGCCCGGCGCGCAGTCGTCCGAACAGACCCAGCTGCCCTCCGGTCTGCAGATCGGTACCGGCGTGAAACCCGTCGCCACCGAACGCATCTTCACCCAGGGCAACCTGCAGCAGACGGGCAACGCCAAGGACGTGGCGATCCAGGGGCAGGGATTTTTCCAGGTGCTGATGCCGGACGGCACCACCTCCTACACGCGCGACGGCTCCTTCCAGACCGACGCCAACGGCCAGCTCGTGACCTCGAGCGGCTACCCGGTGCAGCCCGCGATCACCATTCCGGCCGATGCGCAGACACTGACCATCGGGCGTGACGGCACGGTGTCCGTGACCCAGCCCGGTTCGTCCGCGCCGACCACGATCGGCACCCTGCAGCTGGCCATGTTCATCAATCCGGCCGGCCTGCAGAGCCTGGGCGAAAACCTCTACGCCGAAACCGCCTCGTCGGGCACGCCGAGCGGCACCTCGCCGGGCAGCAACGGCGCCGGGCTGCTCAGTCAGGGCTATGTCGAAACCTCGAACGTCAATGTGGTGGAGGAACTGGTCAACATGATCCAGACCCAGCGCGCCTACGAGATCAACAGCAAGGCGATCTCGACGTCCGACCAGATGCTGCAGCGCCTGACCCAATTGTGAGCCGCTGCATGAACGCCTTTCGCCTGATTCTGCTGACGGGATCGATCGCGCTGGCCGGTTGCGGCACGACGCCGTCGAGCATCGTCGATCACCCGACCAGCACCCGCCCGCAGGCCCAGACCGCGCAGGGGCCGACGAATGGCGCCATCTACCAGAACGCCAGCTACCGCCCGCTGTTCGAGGATCGGCGCGCCCGCCAGGTGGGCGACATCCTCACCATCGTGATCAACGAGCGGACCCAGGCCGGCAAGGCGGCTTCGTCGTCCGGTTCCAAGACCGGCGCGGTCGATTCGTCGATCGGCACGGTTGCCGGGCTGCCGCTCAAGACCCTGCAGGGCGTCGGCGTGACCGCCGATTCCTCGGCCGAATACGCCGACAAGTCCGCGCTGGATTCGAGCAACACCTTCAGCGGCACGATCACGGTCACCGTGGTCGAGGTGCTGCCCAACGGCAACCTGGTCGTGTCCGGCGAAAAACAGGTCGCACTCGACAAGGGCGTGGAGTACGTCCGCCTGTCCGGCGTGGTCCAGCCCGACTCGATCCAGGCCGGCAACAGCGTCTCGTCGACCAAGGTGGCCGATGCGCGCATCGAATACCGCACCAGCGCCAAGCTCGATTCCGCCGAGGTGATGGGCTGGCTGGCGCGTTTCTTCCTGAGTTTCGCGCCCCTTTGAGAGCCCGTACCATGAAACCGATTTCGTTCCTGCTCGCTGCCGCCCTGGCCTTCACCGCGCCGGTGCAGGCCGAGCGCATCAAGGACATTGCCGCCATCCAGGGCGTGCGCGTCAACCAGCTCGCCGGCTACGGCCTGGTGGTGGGCCTCGACGGCACCGGCGACCAGACCACGCAGACCCCGTTCACCACCCAGAGCATTGCCAGCATGCTGACCCAGATGGGCGTCAATCTGCCCACCGGCGTGAACATGCAGCTGAAGAACGTCGCCGCCGTGATGGTGACCGCCGAGCTGCCGCCGTTCTCGCAATCCGGCCAGATGCTCGACGTGACCGTGTCGTCGATCGGCAATGCCAAGAGCCTGCGCGGCGGTACGCTGGTGATGACGCCGCTCAAGGGGGCCGACGGCCAGATCTACGCGATGGCCCAGGGCAGCCTGGTGGTCAGCGGCGCCGGCGCATCGGCCAACGGCAGCAAGGCGCAGATCAATCATCTCTCGGTCGGGCGCATCCCCGCGGGCGCCACGGTCGAACGCGGCGTGGCGACTGCGCTGGGCGAATCCGGCAGCATCAACGTGGAGTTGCGGCAGAGCGATTTTTCCACCGCTGCGCGGGTGGTCGATGCGATCAATGCGCGTTTCGGCAAGGAAACGGCGCGCGCGCTGAACGGCCGGGTGGTGCAGGTGAAGACCCCGGTCGGCGAAAGCGAGCGGGTGGCCTTTCTCGGCGCCGTCGAAAGCCTGGAAGTCGATCCCGCCGTCGCCATGGCCAAGGTCATCGTCAATGCGCGTACCGGTTCGGTGGTGATGAACCAGAAAGTGATGCTCGATCCGAGCGCGGTGTCGCACGGCAATCTCTCCGTCATCATCAACACGCAGCCGGTGATCAGCCAGCCGGCCCCATTCTCGCGCGGCGAGACGGTGGTGACCGCGCAGTCCGAAATCGAAATCCGCCAGCAGCCGGGCGAAGTCATGCTGCTGAAAGGCGGCGCCTCGCTGGCCGACGTGGTCAAGGCGCTCAATTCCATCGGCGTCACGCCGCAGGATCTGCTCGCCATCCTGCAGGCCCTCAAGGCATCCGGCGCGCTGCGTGCCGAGCTGGAAGTGATCTGATGAGCGTGTCCGGCGCCGATCTCGCCGCGCGCTTCGCGCTCGACGTCCAGGGCGTCAATGCGCTCAAGCTCGACGCGAAGCAGGCTTCGCCGGAGGCGCTCAAGGCCGCGGCCCGGCAGTTCGAGGCCGTGTTCATGAACATGCTGCTGAAAAGCATGCGCGAAACCACGAGCCAGGACGGCCTGTTCGACAGCGAGCAGACCCGCATGTACACCTCGATGCTGGACCAGCAGCTGTCGCAGAGCATGGCCAGCCGGGGCGTGGGGCTGGCCGACGTGATGGTGCGCCAGCTGAGCCGGGCGGTCACGGCGGCGGTCGATCCGGCCGCCGAACCGCAGGCCTTCCCCCTGGATGCCGGCCGCGCCCTGCCGCTCGATGCGCCGCAGGCGTTCGCGCTGCCGGCTGCCCAGGCCGCTGCGCCCGCCATGACGCCCGCGGGCACGCCGTCGCCGGGCGGCGACGTGCCGGCGCATGTCGGCGACTTCGTCCAGCGCATGCTGCCGCACGCCCAGTCCGCCAGCGCCGCCACTGGCATTCCCGCCCACTTCATGGTCGGCCAGGCCGCGCTCGAAACCGGCTGGGGCCGGCAGGCGATCCGCGGCGCCGACGGCGCGGACAGCCACAATCTCTTCGGCATCAAGGCCGGTGCCGGCTGGAAAGGCCGTACCGTCGATATCGTGACCACCGAATACGTGAACGGCCAGCCGGTCAAGCAGGTGGATACCTTCCGGGCCTACGATTCCTATGCCGATGCCTTCCGGGATTACGCCAACCTGCTGCGCGGCAATGCCCGCTACCAGGGCGTGATCGCCCAGGGCGGCGACGCGGCCGGGTTTGCCCAGGGCCTGCAGCAGGCGGGCTATGCGACCGATCCGGCCTACGCGCGCAAGCTCACCGGGGCCATCCGGCTGGTGGAAAAAGCCTAGCCATGCGAAGCATTCAAGAAATGACGCGGCCAGCCGATTCACACTATGAGAGGGCGGATTGTCCGCCCTGCGCCCCCTGATACCCGATGGCTTCCAACATCCTCAGCATCGCCCAAAGTGCCCTGACTGCCGCTCAGGTGGGGATCGGTACGACCGGCCACAACATCGCCAATGCAGCGACTCCCGGCTACAACCGCCAGGTGGTCGTGCAGAATGCCGCGCTGGCCCAGAATTTCGGTTTCGGATTCATCGGGCAGGGGACCGAAGTCTCCACCGTCAAGCGGATATACAACGAGTACCTGGGCAGCCAGGTACAGAACGCGCAGACCGCCAAGAGCGGGCTCGACAGCTACTACGCCCAGATCCGGCAGATCAACAACCTGCTGGCCGATCCCGATGCCGGGCTGTCGCCGGCCTTGCAGGATTTTTTCAGCGCCGTGCAGGGCGTGGCCACCGATCCGAGCTCAGTGCCGTCCCGCCAGGCGGCCCTGTCGTCGGCGGAATCCCTCGCCGCACGCTTCCAGAGCCTGTCGGGCCAACTCACCGAACTGGAACGGGGCGTCAACACCCAGATCGCCTCCAGCGTCACGCTCATCAATGCCTACGCCGACCAGATCGCCAGCCTGAACGATGCCATCGGCAAGGCGCAGCGCAGCACCGGCCAGCCGCCCAACGATCTGCTCGACCAGCGCGACCAGCTCGTGCTCGAGCTGAACAAGGAAATCAAGACGACCGTCGTCAAACAGGGCGATGGCGCCTATAACGTCTTCGTCGGCAACGGCCAGCCGCTGGTGGTGGGGACTTCGACCTCCAAACTGGTGACCCTGGCCTCCCCGACCGACCCGCAGAAGGTGGTGGTCGGCTACAAGGCGAGCAACGGCAGCACGATGGCCATCGGCGATTCGAGCCTGGTCGGCGGCACGCTGGGTGGCCTGATGCAGTTCCGCAGCGAATCGCTGGAGCCGGCAAAGAACGCGCTGGGCCGCGTCGCCATCGGTCTGGCCGCAACCTTCAATGCGCAGCACCAGGCGGGGTTCGACCTGTCGGGTACGGCGGGCGGAGCCTTCTTCAATGTGGGGGCGCCGGTGGTGACGGCCCACAGCGGCAACAACGGCACGGCCACGATCACGGCCACCGTCGCCAATGCGGGCGCACTGACCACCAGCGATTACAGCCTGAGCTTCGACGGTGCCAACTACACCCTGACCCGGCTGGCCGACGGCAACACGACGACATTCGCCACGTTCCCGCAAACCATCGACGGCGTGCAGATCGATCTCACCGGGGCGCCGCCCGTGGGGGGCGACAGTTTCCTGATCCGGCCGACAGTGCAGGGCGCGAGCGCCTTCTCCGTGGCCATCACCAATCCTTCGGACATCGCCGCGGCGGATGCGCCCGGCGCGGTCGGTAACAATGTCAACGCGCTTGCGCTTGCGGCGCTGCAAACCGCCAACACCCTGGGCAACGGGACCGCGACCTATCTGGGCGCTTACGGCCAGATGGTCAACGAAATCGGCAACAAGACGCGCGAACTCGAAGTGACCAGCGCGGCGGCCGGCACCCTGCTCGAACAGACGACCGCGACGCTGCAGTCCGAATCCGGCGTGAACCTGGACGAGGAAGCGACCAATCTGCTGCGTTACCAGCAGGCCTATCAGGCCGCCGCCAAGGTGATGCAGATCGCCAAGGAAATGTTCGACATGCTGGTGTCGATCGGAGGCTAAGAGGACACGAATCATGCGCATCAGTACGCAGCAAATCTTCGACGGCGGCGCCGCCCGGATGGGCGATGTGCAGACCGCGCTCGCCAAGCTCCAGCAGCAGATCGCCAGCGGCCGGCGCATGCTCAGCCCGTCGGACGATCCCGTCGCGGCGGCGCGCGCGCTCGAAATCGCCCAGTCGCAGTCGATCAATGCGCAGTACGCGGACAACCGCACCCAGGTCAAAAACGCGCTGGGGCTGGTGGACGGCTCGCTGTCGGGCGTGACCGATCTGTTGCAGGAAATCCGCAGCGCGGTCGTGTCGGCCGACAACCCCACCTTTACCGACAGCACGCGCGCCGCGCTGGCCACCGAGCTGACCGCACGCTTCCAGAGCATGCTCAACCTCGCCAACGCCACCGATGGCTCGGGCAATTATCTGTTTGCCGGCTTCCAGAGCGATACCCGGCCTTTCGTCGAAACCGCGACCGGCGCGAACTACCAGGGCGATGCCGGCCAGCAGCTCGTACAGGTCGACACCAGCCGCCAGATGGCCATGAGCAATTCCGGCCAGAGCGTATTCCAGGGCGGCGGCCAGGACATCTTCCAGACGCTGAAGGATCTGATCGGGCTTCTGCAAACCCCCGTCGCCACGCCGGCCGCCCAGACCGCGCTGACCAGCGGCCTTGCCACCGGCCTGACCAGCATCGATCTGGCACTGACCAACATTTCGACCGTGCGCGCCTCGGTGGGTACGCGCATGCAGGAAATCCAGTCGCTCGACAATGCCGGCAGCAGCCGTGACATCCAGTACAGCGCCGCCCTGTCCGATATCCAGGATCTGGACTACACCAAGGCGCTGACCCAGCTTTCGCTGCAGCAGACCGCGCTGGAAGCGGCCCAGCAGTCTTTTGTGAAGACGGCGAATCTCTCGCTCTTCAACTACATCTGATCCCATGCGCGCACCCGCCCACGATCCCGCGCAACCGCAGACGGGAGGCGGTGCGCACCTCCAGGAAATCGAGCGCGATCTCGCGCAGATGGACGCGCTGCTCGACGCCGCGATCCGGAAGCTGCTGGAGAGCTTCATGGCGATCCATCGCGACGTCGCCAGCCAGCAGCAGACGCTCCAGGCCTTCGCCGCGGAACACGCGGGACTCGAGGCCTGTGCCGCGCGCCTCGATGCGCTGCGCGGCGATATCGAGCGCAACGTCGGCGAGGCGATCGCCGGCCTGCAATTCCAGGACATGACCAGCCAGCTGATTCGCCGCATGCGCGAGCACCTGGCCAGCGTGCGCGGCATGCTGGACGGCGCCACGGATGCGCAGGCCGTTCACGCGCGGCAGCCGCGTGCGGTGAAGCAGCATCATCTGGACTGCGGCGACATCGAACTGTTTTGAAACACAACCTTGCGGAAGTACGAACATGACGACGGCGAAAACGATACTCACGGTGGACGATTCCGGCTCCCTGCGGCAGATGCTGTCCTTCATCCTGAAGGACGCGGGCTATGGCGTGATCGAGGCGGTGGACGGCAACGACGGGCTGGAAAAGGCCCGCAAACAGACGGTCGACCTGGTGCTCACCGACCAGAACATGCCGGGAATGGACGGGTTGAGCTTCATTCGCGCCCTGCGCGGTATGAAGAATTACAAAAGCGTGCCGATATTGATGCTGACAACCGAATCAGGCGACGAAATGAAGGCGCAGGGGAAAGCGGCAGGTGCGAACGGCTGGCTGGTCAAGCCCTTCGATCCGGCCCGGCTGACCGAAGTGGTCAGAAAACTGATCGGTTGAACGCGCCAGACAACGATACGGAGCACGCAGATGACAATCGACATGAGCCAGTTTTACCAGGTCTTCTTCGACGAGGCGGATGAGCTCCTTGCCGAGATGGAGAAACTGCTGCTCGCATTGGACGTGAATGCGCCGGACAGCGAGGATCTCAACGCCATTTTCCGGTCGGCCCATTCGATCAAGGGTGGGGCGGCCACATTCGGATTTACCGACATCACCGAAGTCACCCACGTCCTGGAGTCGCTGCTCGACCGCATCCGCAAGGGCGAAATGGCGCTGACCACCGAACACGTCGATGCCTTCCTGGCCTCCAAGGACGTACTGGCGATGCTGATGAACGGCCATCGCCACGGTGAGGCGATCGATCATGATGCCGTGCAGAACGTCAGCAAGCGTCTGAACGCCCTGTCCGAAGGCGGGCCTGTCGCGGCCGTGTCTGCTCCGGCTGCACAGCAGTCCGCGCCGGCCGAAAAAACCGTACCCACGGCCGATGCGGACGGCAATTTCCATTTCCGCATCGAACTGCCCGCCGTGCCGCAGAAGGATGTCGATGCCCTTGCCGCCGAACTGGGGCTGATGGGCACGCTGACGCGCGACAGCCTGCCCGACCAGCGCGCGGTATTCAATCTGGTGACCAGCGAATCGCAGGACACCATCGTCGCGATCTGCGCCTTCGTGCTCGATCCCGACGCGCTGGTGATCACCGCGGCCGGCCCGTCCGCGCCGGTATCCGCACCGGCCTATGAGCTTTACGAACAGGTACCGCCGCCGGCATCGGCCGCGGCGCCTGCACCCGCCGCGAAGCCCGAGCCCGTCGCCGCAGCGCCGGCCGGCGAAACCAAGAACTGGGGCCGCCGCGCAACCGACAAGGAAGGCGGCAACGCCGAATCCTCCTCGATCCGTGTCAGCGTGGAAAAGGTCGATCAGCTCATCAACCTGGTCGGCGAACTGGTCATCACCCAGGCCATGATCGACCAGCGCATCAGTGCGCTCGATCCGCTGCTGCACGAGCGGCTGATGAACAGCGCGAACCAGCTTGCGCGCAATACGCGCGACCTGCAGGAAGCCGTGATGTCGATCCGCATGATGCCGATGGACTACGTGTTTTCGCGCTTCCCCCGCATGGTGCGCGACCTGGCCGGCAAGCTCGGCAAGAAAGTGGAATTCGTCACGCGCGGTGCGGCGACCGAACTGGACAAGGGCCTGATCGAACGCATCGTCGATCCGCTCACCCATCTGGTCCGCAACAGCGTCGACCACGGTATCGAAATGCCCGACAGGCGCCGTGCCGCGGGCAAGAACGAAAGCGGCCGCCTGACCCTGTCCGCGGCCCATCAGGGCGGCAATATCGTGATCGAGGTCACCGACGACGGCGGCGGCCTCAATCGCGAACGGATTCTGGCCAAAGCCAAGCAGAACGGTCTTGCCGTATCCGACACCATGCCCGACAGCGAAGTGTGGCAACTGATCTTCGCGCCCGGTTTCTCGACCGCCGAGGTCGTCACCGACGTGTCGGGCCGCGGTGTGGGGATGGACGTGGTCAAGCGCAATATCGCCGCCATGGGCGGTGTGGTCGACATCCGCTCGGTGCCCGGCTCCGGGACCACGATCTCGATTTCGCTGCCGCTTACGCTTGCCATTCTCGACGGCATGCTCATCAAGGTGGGCGAGGAAATCTACATCCTGCCGCTCGGCTACGTGGTCGAGTCGCTGCAGCCTGCGCCGGTCGACGTGAAGGAAATCGCCGGCCAGGGCAAGGTCGTCAAGGTGCGCGAGGAGTACCTGCAGTTGATTCCGCTCTATCAGATCTTCGCCATCGAACCGAAGAGTGCGGACCCTTCGCAGGGCATCCTCGTCATCCTGGAATCCGAAGGCAAGAAAGCCGCCCTGCTGGTGGACAGCCTGGTCGGCCAGCAGCAGGTGGTGGTCAAGAACCTGGAATCCAATTTCCGCAAGGTGGCGGGCATTTCGGGCGCCACCATCCTGGGCGACGGCGGCGTGTCGCTGATTCTCGACGTGGCGGCCCTGCTGCGCTCCAGCCGCCAGCTCAACGTCGACACCCTGTGTTTCTGAAAACCCGACCGATCAAGCAAGGAATCCGGACATGCTGACTTTGACCGATACGGCCCGCGACCAGGAGGCCGAAAAGCCCTCCGAGGACGCCAAGGAATATCTCGCTTTCACACTGGGGCGCGAGGAATACGGCATCGACATCCTGCGGGTGCAGGAAATACGCGGCTACGAGCCCGTGACGCGCATCGCGAACGCCCCCGAGTTCATCAAGGGCGTGGTGAACCTGCGCGGCACCATCATTCCGATCGTGGACATGCGCATCAAGCTGAATCTGGGCGAAGCCACCTACGACCAGTTCACCGTCGTGATCATTCTCAGCATCGCCGGCCGCGTGGTCGGCATGGTGGTCGACAGCGTCTCCGACGTGACCACGCTGAAACCCGAGCAGATGCGGGGTGCGCCGGAAGTGGGGACCGCATTCGATTCCGATTATCTGATCGGGCTGGGCGATCTGGGACAGCGCATGCTGATCCTGGTGGACATCGAAAAACTGATGAGCAGTTCAGAAATGGGCCTGATCGAAAAGATCGCAGCCTGAAACCGCAGTAAAGCCGTAAGAATTAAATAACTACATAAGTTGCAAAGGAGAATGGGACATGTTGAAGGACTTGTCGATCAAGACGAAGCTCGTCTTCGTCATTGGTCTGTTATCGATGCTGCTGGTGGCCATCGGCGGCCTCGGCATATACGGTCTGGCTTCCAATAAACAGGCGATTGGGGACCTGCAGAACCGTATCGAACGTATCGTACAGCTTGATCACATCATCGATCTCGTGACCGGCAATCAGGTCAAGGTGGCCGCGTCGGTCGCGGGCCAGCTGATTGCCTTCCCCGAGGATATCCAGGCGACCGAGCAGCGCGTCGCCGAAGTGAAGCGCAACCTCGAAACCATACATCAGAAGCTCGAGGCCTTTGTCGCCGCCACGACCGATCCCGAAGAGGCAAAACTGGCGAAGGCACTCAACGAAAGACGCCTTACCTATCGCAAGGACGGCGTGATGATGGCGCTCTCGGCCATCGATTCGCAGGATTACCAGCGTGCCGCCGAGGTTTTCCAGGGGCCGATGAGCAAGGCCTATCAGCCCATGCGTAACGCTTTGCAGGAACTCATGACCCATCAGCAAAAGCAGGCGCAGGCGGCGCAGGCGATGGTGAACGCATCCTACGCGACGATCCGGAACATCACCATCGCGGCGGTGGTGATCGGCATGGCATTGGCGATATCGATCGGCCTGCTCATGATCCGGTCCATTACCGGTCGTCTGAACGAGGCCGTTCGTATTGCGGACAGTGTCGCATCCGGCGATCTGACGCAGCAGATCGACTCCGGATCGAATGACGAGGCTGGCCAGTTGATGCGCGCCATGAAGGATATGAACAGCAATCTCTCCCAGATCGTCGACCGGGTGAGAAACGGAACGGAAGCGATCACGGTTGCCTCGCGTCAGATAGCGACGGGCAATGCGGACCTTTCGTCGCGTACCGAATCGCAGGCCTCTTCGCTGGAGGAAACAGCGAGCTCGATGGAAGAGCTGACGAGCACGGTGAAGCAGAACGCCGAGAACGCGCGCCAGGCGAACCAGCTGGTCGCCTCGACGGCCGAGATCGCGGCCAAGGGCGGCACCGTGGTGAACGAAGTGGTCGAGACCATGGCCTCGATCAAGGACAGCTCGCGGAAGATCGCCGACATCATCGGCGTGATCGACGGGATTGCGTTCCAGACCAACATTCTCGCGCTGAACGCGGCGGTCGAAGCGGCACGCGCCGGAGAACAGGGGCGTGGCTTTGCGGTCGTGGCGTCCGAGGTCCGGAGCCTTGCGCAGCGTTCGGCGGGTGCGGCGAAAGAGATCAAGACCCTGATCGAGGACTCGGTGGGCAAAGTCGACGCGGGCGGCCGCCTGGTGGACGAAGCGGGCCACACGATGGACGAGATCGTGACCTCGGTGAAGCGCGTGACGGACATCATGAGCGAGATAGCGGCGGCGAGCCACGAGCAGTCTGCGGGGATCGAGCAGGTGAACCAGGCGGTGGGTCAGATGGACGAGATGACGCAGCAGAACGCGGCGCTGGTGGAAGAGGCGGCGGCAGCGGCGGAGAGCCTGCGGGAGCAGGCGGTGAAGCTTGCCGAGGCGGTCAGCGTGTTCCGGGTGGAGGGTGTGCAGCGCATGCCGGCTGCCGAGTCCTTGCCGGTAGTGCGCGACGTGATCGAAGCGCCGGTGAGGAGTGTGCCTCCCGTGGCACGGCCGGTCCAGCCGAAGAAGGTTGCGGCGGCCGGTGGCGGCGAGGAGTGGGAAGAGTTCTGATCCT
>ERZ778028.2861-NODE-2861-length-11314-cov-4.314859_pt1 | contig 11314 bp, 7 predicted proteins | sample MGYA00375758_ERZ778028 | MGnify/ENA primary metagenome ERZ778028 (study PRJEB29350, sample SAMN05389828) | bioreactor metagenome | isolation source: Thiocyanate bioreactor | place: South Africa: University of Cape Town | collected 2014-03-17 ... | reverse complement strand
CTGGGTGTCCAGCACCGGCGTTAAAAATATTGACGGCACTCCCGGGGTATGGACAGGAGACGGATCGTTCCGCAACATCCCATACATGTACCAAACACCGGAAGGACAACCGCTTGATTCGTATTACCTGATCAAGGCCGATGGCATTTTCCAAAGCGATGCGGAAGCAGCAGCTTATGTGAACAAGGACGGAAAACGCATCCAACCCAATGCTGTGGCTGGCGACTTGAAATTTGTGGACTCTAACGGAGATGGGGTCATCAGCGACAAAGACCGCCAATATATGGGCAACGCAACACCCAAGACCACGTTTGCCTTCACTCTCGGGTTCACCTACAAGAAGCTTTCGGCCAGCGCCATGTTTCAAGGCGTGGGAGGTGCTCAAGCCTTGTACGTGGGAAAATACATGCTCCTAAGCGATGTGGAAGGAAACTTCAACCGTTCGAATGAAATACTCAACGCCTGGAGCCCGACAAATACTTCCTCGAATATTCCACGCTTGTCTAAATCGGATCCCAACGGAAACTTTGTGACACCCTCAAGCTGGTACCTCGAAAATGCTTCGTACCTCCGCCTCAAGAACCTGACAATTTCTTACGACTTGACAGACTTGCTGCGCAAATCGTCGCATCTCTCAGCCCGCAACAGCAGCATGTCGATGTATTTGAGCGGTGAAAACCTGCACACATTCACCAAATATTCCGGTATGGATCCCGAGACAGGCGGCTGGGACGGCCTGACTTATCCGGTATCACGTGTGTTTTCTGTTGGAGTCAAACTGACCTATTAATTTATAAATGATTCAAAACCAAGATTGTGAAACAAAGCATGATTTTAGCAAATCACCAAAGACGATGATTCAAACATCATGCAGCGTTGCATACCACTTAATAGAAAAAATTAATCGTATGAAAATCAATAAATACATATTCGCAATAGCTTTGTCCGGGCTGATGTTGAATTCCTGTACCGATTTCCTGGATGTGCAATCGGAAGGCTCCCCAACCACCACGTCCTACTTCACAAATGACAAGCAATCCATCGATGCCATTGCGGCATTGTACGATCCGCTTCATTCCGAAACGTCTTTCGGACGGAATCTATTCTGGGAACAAGGGGCTGCCTGCGACGTGGTGTGGGGGCGCACACGTGGGTTCAACACCTTGGCCACCTTTGCCTATACAGGCGATGAAAGTCCGCTGACTGGAAATTTTGATCTCTTCTACCAAGTGATGGCACGTTCCAACTGGGTGATCGAGAAGCTGTTGGGAAAACAAAGCTCCACCACATTGACCAGCATTGAGAAACGCAGCTTGGGTGAAGCCTTTTTCCTTCGGGGCATGGCCCATTTCTACATCGCCTATCGCTACGGCACCGACAAGCAGGGTGTCCCCTTCGTCCGCTACGAAGATTACCCGAACGGGTACGAAAATGACAATTCCATTCCAACGCAACAGGCATCGGTGGTGGACAACTACAAATACATCATCCAGGACATGGACAATGCCATCAAATACCTTCCCAAGTTTGAGGAATACGGCGCTGCAGACCGGGGACGCGCCCACCAAGCGGCTGCCGTGGCCTACAAAGCCAAGGTGTACGCCTATTGGTCCACCTGGGATGCTTCGCAATGGAGCAACGTGATTTCGATGGTGAATTCCCTCGAAAGCGATTACGGACGCGGCCTTGCCTCTTCTTTGAACGAATTCTTTTCTTCCGATTTTGCCAATTTCTGGAACAAGGAATACATCTGGTCGATTCCTTCCACCGGCGGATCCACTGGCGGAGGTAGCGAGTTTCCCGGTGTTGTGCTCGAAAACAAGGGATGGGGAAAATTCAATGGATGGGGACAAAACAAGCCCACCTACGACATCTACGAAGAGATGGCAAAAGATGGAGCCGGAAACGACCGCATCAAACGTTCGATCCTCGAATACAACCAGGAGTTCCAGTTCTGGGGAGAGACCCGCAAGTTCTACTCGGCATCCGATATTGAAGCTGGTTTCATGGTCAACAAATACATGGATCCCTTCAAATATGCCAATGCCGACCAAGCAGGCTACGTGAACACCAGCGGCGACTGGCCCACAGCACGGGTGAATTTTCCGATCATCCGTTTTGCCGAGATGTTGTTGTTCCGCGCCGAAGCCTACCTGATGACAGGGCAGGCCGGTAAAGCCAGAACCGATCTCAACCGGATACGCACCCGCTCGAACCTTGCCCCTTTGGGAGACAACTACACGCCCACGATGGCCGACTTGTACCACGAGCGCCGTTGCGAATTGGCATTCGAATTCACCGACCACCTTTTCGACTTGAAACGTTGGCATCGCTCTTCCGACGCCATCATCAAGGCTTTGGCCGAGAAAGAGCTGAATGCGCATCCTCGTATCCGCAAATACAGCGACCGGACAAATCCTCTATCGACATTCGAAATCGCCGATTATGGAGATTATAAGAACAAGACGAAATATGACGATTACATGATGGTGTTTCCTTATCCATCCAATCAGATTACAAAGTCGAATGGAAAGCTGAAACAAAACGACGGTTATAAGTAAGGCCGAGGTAGCCATTTAAATAATTAGAAACCAAATAGCTGGAACAGAAGCGATACAACAAAGCTTTTGCCCAGCTATTTTGTCCTTTCAATGAATTAAGTAAAAACGTATAAGCAGATAGCCAATAGCTTTTAGCCATTGGCCTTTTCTAACAGCTATCAGCTAAAGGCTAAGTCTTGCGTTAAAAAATAAGATAATCTATTTTAATCAGTACTTACATACACAAAAAAGATGAATATAAAAAACTTGCTATCGATTGCAGCTTTCGCTTGCATGGCTCCTTTCGGAAATACGCTCATGGCGCAATATCCGGTGAAAATCCACTCGCACAATGATTACACGCGCACCGTGCCTTTTTACGAAGCCTATGCACAGAAAATATATTCCATAGAAGTCGACATGTTCTATCGCGACGGGGAATTTTACGTGAGCCACGACGAGGTGGACATTCAGCCGCTAAAGACTTTCGAAGCCATGTACCTGCGCCCATTGTTGTCACTTTACGAGCTTAATAAAGGAAAAGCTTGGGCGGATTCCGATCGCCCACTACAACTCGTTGTTGAAATCAAATCAGACAACACCGATGCCTTTATGGACGCTTTAGTGAAACTTTGCGGGAAATATCCTGAAGTTTTCAACCCGAATGTCAATCCCAATGCGGTGCATATCGCCATCACGGGTCATGTGCCTTCTCCCGAGAAATTTTCTCAATACCCTTCTTACATCCTTTTCGATGGCAACTTGGACGACAAATACACCGAAGAGCAGTTGAAGCAAGTCGCCATGTTCAGCCAAGACTTCAAGAGCCTCTCCCATTGGAACGGCAAAGGGTCGCTCGTGCGTGACGAAAAAGCCAAGGTGATGGCAGCCATCGACAAGGCACATGCTCAAAACAAGCCTATCCGCTTTTGGGGAGCACCCGACGGCATCACGGCTTGGAACACGTTCTATTGGTTGGGTGCGGATTACATCAACACCGACAAAGTGGAGCAGTGTGCCGAATTTTTCCGCGACTGGGAGAAAAAGAATTACGAGATTTCGGGCAAAAAGAAAACAGCACCGGAAGAGATTGTGAAAACAGACCGCCTCGACAAAACCACATACAACTTCGGCGGCTTCGACAACGAGAAAATGCAACTGACCGACACCATCGCCCCCTACATTCCCGCTTACCGGAACGATGGGGCCAACCTGCCCGTAAAAAACGTCATCCTTCTTATTGGAGACGGGATGGGACTGGCACAAGTCGCCGCTGCCGACCGTGTCAACCGGGGACTAACGATGCTCAAGATGAAATACATGGGGATGATGTGTACCTCCTCCAAAGACGCTTTCACCACCGATTCGGCTGGTTCCGGAAGTGCCTTGTCCACGGGCAAGAAAAACTCCAACCGCCACATCTGCATGAGCGATGAAGGAGAGCCTTATCCCTTGCTGACAGATTTTTTCTTGGACAAAAAAAGAGCCTGCGGGGTGGTCACCCTCGGCAATGTGGCGGACGCCACGCCAGCCGTCTTCTATGCACACAATCTGGAACGCGACGATGCCGACGGCATCACCCGTGAGCTGCTTAACGGCAAGCTGACAGTGCTCGCAGGCAGTGGCATGAACGTGTTCACCCAACGGCACGACAGCTTAAACCTGATCGGGGAATTGAAAAAGAAGAATTACAACTTCATCACCAGCATCAACGATATGAACTTGAAGGCGGGAAAAGACATTTGCGTGGACGAAAGGATGGGCGAAGCAGCAAACACCGAAAACATCGGATTACTGGCTCAAGCCACCCACAATACGATCCAAAAGCTGAACCAATCAAATCCCAATGGATTTTTCCTGATGGTGGAAGGGGCTAAAATAGATTATGCCGGCCATGCCCGTTACCTTCCGGGATCCATCCTGGAAACGCTTAGCTTCGACCAAGCTGTGGCTGAGGCCTTGAAATTTGCCGACAAAAACGGACAAACCTTGGTCATCGTCACTGCCGACCACGAGACAGGCGGTCTAACCTTGATTGACGGCGACAACCAGACGGGACGCCTCACCGCCTATTATGTCACCGACGACCACACACCGATACTGATACCCGTCTTTGCCTATGGACCACAGGCTGACAAGTTCATCGGAAAATACTTCAATTACGATATTCCACTAAAAATAAAATCAGCCATCAAATAGAACACCGAAGGATGAAAAAAACAGGATTATTAATGCTTCTTATGGCTTGCATAGCAACTACTTATGCGCAGCATACATTGCTTTTCGGCAAAAACGGAAAGTTCAAGATCGTGCAGTTTACCGACATACACTACAAATGCAGTTCTACGGAATCGGCCAAATCGATTGCCATGATGCAGCAGGTGCTTGATGCCGAAAAACCCGATTTGGTTGCCTTCACGGGAGATATTGTTACCAACACGCCCGCCCAACCCGGGTGGGACGAGGTGCTGAAACCGGCCATAGATCGCAAAATACCTTATGCCGTGGTGTTGGGCAACCACGACGACGAACAAGATTGGACCCGCCAACAAATAATGGATTATGTGATTCAGAAGCCATATTCCTTGTCAGAGAAAGGTCCAGCCTACTTGAAAGGGGTTGGAAATTATACTTTGGAGGTGAAAGATGAGACTGGAAAAACCGGTGCCGTGCTATATTTTATGGACTCCAACGCCTACAACAACATCGGAGGACAAAAGGGATACGACTGGCTGGGAACCGACCAAGTGGATTGGTATGCGAAAAACAGCGCTTCGTTTACGAAACAAAACAGCGGCAAACCTTATCCTGCATTGGCTTTCTTCCACATTCCGTTGCAGGAATATGCCTTGCTTTCGGACACAACGAAGAATTTTGTGAAGAAGAACACCGTTTTCGGTACAAGGAAAGAGCAAGAGTGCCCAGGCTTTCTCAACACGGGCATGTTCGCTTCCATGGTCGAACATGGGGACGTGATGGGTGTGTTTACTGGTCACGATCACAACAACGACTACATTGGCTACCTGAATGGGATATGCTTGGCCTACGGTCGTTTTTCGGGAAGCAAAACCACTTATACCAACATTGGATACGGAGCAAGGATTATTGAACTAACGAAATCGGAAAGGATCTTTGGCACGTGGATTCATGCCAGCGACGGGAGCATCCTCTATCGGGTAAAGTATCCTGATGCTTTTGTCTCCAAATAAGACCAAGAAGCGGAGAACACCCAAAAATGGATATTCCCCGCGATATTTTTAAACGAAGGTTTTTACAGTTTTTTTTTAAAGGACGTAGAGTGAGCTGATCGATTCGTTGTTGCAAACACGGCGGATCGAATCGGCAAACACTTCGGAGATGGACAAGATTTTCACCTTTTCGCTCTTCTTGGTGTAGGGGATGCTGTCGGTAAACAGGATTTCCTTCAATGTGGACTGATCGATGCGTGTGGATGCCGGATCCGACATCACTGCATGGCTGGCAATCGCCCTCACGGAGCGCGCTCCGTTTTGTGTCATCAGGTCGGCCGCTTTCGTGATGGTGCCTGCAGTATCGACAATGTCGTCCACCAGAAGCACATCCATGCCTGTGACGTCACCGATGATTTGCATTTCGGAAATCACATTGGCTTTCTTGCGCAACTTGTAACAGATCACCATGGGAATCCCCAAGTATTTGGCATACGAGCTGGCACGTTTTGTACCTCCCACGTCAGGGGTGGCGATCACCAAGTTTTGCAAATCCAAATTATGCTTGATGAAATCGGTGAAAATCGCCGAGGCATACAAGTGGTCAACCGGAAGGTTGAAAAAGCCCTGAATCTGATCGGCATGCAAATCCATGGTTATAAGACGATGAATGCCGGCAGCACTAAGCATGTCGGCAATCATTTTTGCTCCTATCGAAACACGAGGTTTGTCTTTTCTATCCTGGCGCGCCCAGCCAAAATAAGGAATAACAGCAACGATAGACTTGGCGGAAGCTCTTTTTGCGGCATCAATCATCAGCAACAATTCCATCAAGTTGTCGGAACTTGGCTGCGTGGATTGCACCAGAAACACCACCGAACCCCGGATCGACTCATCGTAGGAAACGGAAAATTCTCCGTCTGCAAAATGCTCGATGTTCATTTTCCCGAGGGGGCAATTGAGGTGCATACAGATTTTTTCGGCCAGATAGCGGGAATTTGCCCCGGAAAAGACTTTAAAAGGAATAGTAGGAGTTTCCATCATTGAATTTCTATCGATGTTTTCTTTGCTCTTTTTTTACTGAACGCCAAGAAATAAGTGATTTGTGCCGCAAAAGTATAAAAACAATCTGTGACTATGAACTTAATTCAACAAAAATTTGAATATTTTGCCGGAATATCCTCCGACGCTTTCTTCAAACTGTCCACCGGGAAGGCCTTTCGTTTTTTTCGTCCCTCCAAACAATAACTCCTTGTAACCGGAAATTCGTTTCGGGTCAATCTGTAAATATTCGAAGGCCTCCTTCGGTATATCGACAAGTAAATTTACTTCATTTTCGCTGAAATTGCTTACAACCAATATCAATTCGTTGGCCTTCGCCCTTAAGAACGCATATTGCTTCGTGGAATCGAATCGCTGATTCTCATAATTGGCATACATTAAGTCGTAGAAAAGTCCGTCCTTGATAGCTTCTTCCTTGTTGCATATCCCGATCAGTTTGATGTAGAATTCCCTTAGCTCGATTTGTTCGGGGGTAAGCCTTGCGTTGCCGAATTTCCCCCCGTTCCTCCAATTCTCCACCGACTCGATCTGCCAGTAGTCGAAAATAGTCGTGCGTCCGTCCAGGCCGCTGAATCCTTCTTTGTCCATACCTCTTTCCCCGAGTTCCTGTCCGAAATAGACCATCACGGGATTCGTATTGAGGGAAGCCGAGACAAGCATTCCCGGAATGCCTTTGCGGGCATCGCCACCGAAGAAGTCCGAAGCAATGCGTTGTTCGTCGTGATTTTCGAGAAAATTAAGCATGTTGGGCTGAAGTTCCTGCAATCTTTGCCAACAGAATGTGATCTCGGAAGTGGGCAGTTGCCCCGTGATAACGTGTCGGAAAGTGTCGTACAGCCCCACCTTGTCGTAGAGGTAGTCGAACCTTCCTGTGTAGATGTAATTGCCGTATTCCTGCGGGTTGTATATTTCGGCGATGAAAATAATCTGCTCGTTTTTCTCCTTCACCCGTTGGATCACCCAGCTCCAAAACTCCACCGGAACCATTTCAGCCATGTCGCAGCGAAATCCATCCACACCCTTAGCCGTCCAAAAAAGCAAGATGTCGCGCATCTTGATCCAAGTGTCGGGGATGGGCGTAAAATATTTCTGATGTCCGTTCCGGTAATCCACACCATAGTTCAACTTGGCTGTTTCATACCAGTCGTTGACTCCTGGATGACTGTGGAAGCAGTCGTTCCCTGTGACACGCGCGGGAGACTCGTTGTAGGGCTTCTCGGTGGTACGGGGAATGTGCAGGTGCAGGCTCTCCCCAGGAAGGTAGTAGAAATTGTTATCAGGCGAAAAAGCCTCCGACCAGTCGTCCTTCCCCCCCAGGTCGGCCACCTTTCTGGGTTTCGTATCCGAGCGGTATTGCCTGGCAACATGATTGGGTACAAAGTCGATAATCACTTTCAATCCAGCCTTGTGCGATCGGGCAATCAAATCCTCGAACTCCGCCATGCGCATGGCCACATTGTCCGCCAAGTCGGGGTCAACATCGTAGTAATCCTTTATGGCATAAGGCGAACCCGCATTTCCCTTCACGATGTCGGGGTGGTCTTTGGGGATGCCCAAGGAAGAATAGTCGGTTTTGGTGGCATGTTCCAAAGCACCGGTGAACCAAATGTGGGAGAAGCCCATTTTCTTGATCTCGGACAAAGCCTTTGCAGTGAATTTCGAGAATTTCCCGCAACCGTTTTCCTCGATTGTCCCGTTTTCCTTCCGTGTGGGGTTGTCATTTCCGAACAAGCGGGGGAAAATTTGGTAGATAAAGAATTTTTCTTTCATGTGGTAGTATTTGTTTATGTGATGGGTAGTGGTTTGTCGTTGAAAAACTAATACTAATCGAATTTCTCAAACTAATCGCCGCCAGCCTCTTGCTTCTTCTTATAATATGTTTGCCAAGCCACGATGTTCTCGATGTCATTCAACTTGCGGTCGATGATCGCTTTTGCCGTTTCGTATCCGAGTTCATAGATCTCGCGGGTGTGGTTCAGGTCAAACATGGAGTATCCTTTCTCGTCGGGAGGAACAATTTCGATCAGCAAGTCACACGCTTTCTTGTCGGCAAGGGTGTTGGAGACAAACATGTAGTGAAACGATTGCTCGGCGATGCTCCAGAGGTTTTCCTTGTAGGGGCGGTGTACCAAGGGTGTGACGTTGATGCCGACAATGAAGCGGCAATGTTTTCGGATGGGCGACACCGGGAAATTCTTGAAAAGACCGCCGTCCACGTAATGCTCGCCGTCGATCTTCACCGGCTTGAAAATGATGGGGACAGAACAGGAAGCCACCACTGGTGGCACAATGAGCCCTTCTGAAAAAGTGACTGGTTTTCCTTTCTCTAAGTTGGTAGCAGTGACACTTAACTGAATTTTCAGGTCTGCAAACGTTTTGGAACGGAGATGCTTGTGCAGGAAACGATAGAAGGGAACACTCGAAAACAAGCCCGAACGAGGGATCATCAGCTTGCCAAACTCGTTGAAAGCGCGGTTGTCGAAAAAGGAGATGATCTCCTCGGGCGAATAGCCGTCGGCCAAAAGGCAGCCCGAAAACGCACCGGCACTCGTTCCGGAAATGTAGTCGGGGAATAAGCCTCTCTCGTGGAGTGCCTTGATGGCTCCCAAATGGGCAAATCCTCTGGATCCGCCGCCACTTAGCACAAATCCCACTTGGTGCGCGATTTGCTCTTGCTTTGAAGAGGATATTTGTTCAAGTTTGCTCATTCATTGAATATTACAAATGAATAATAGTTTGCCAAACTGATAGTTATAAAGGTGTTGCGGTTTTTTCCGTTAACCATTCAATTTCCAACTGTTTCGTCTTTGACGTTTCTTTTTGCCCATGGTTATGTTGCTCAATGCCTACTACATCAAAATTACAAACCAATGCCTCAACAACAGTCCTTCTATTTTCAATGCTTCCTCCATTGTGATAGAAATGGTCTTTGGTGATAATATTGAATTTATTCCAATACTTGTTAACCATTTCGTTTTCTCGCCAATCGTTGTGATGCCAAGTTGATAGAACAAATTTGGCTTTTGTTTCGGAAAGCAAACTGAATAGCAATTCTTCATCATTTTCAGTCCAACCGTTGTAATAATCTACGTGTCTTCCATAATATGGAGGATCGCAATAGATAATGTCATCTTCGGTTGCTAAAGGAATAATTTCAGCAAACGATTTGTTGTGGAATATCCAATTGGGTTCAACCTGAATGATTTGGGAAACGGCGGAAACCTGATTCGTTATTTTTGTGATATATGCTTGAGAAAATCTGTCAGGTTTTTTACAAAAAGGAATATTCCAATTTCCCTTACTCCCAAAACGCATCATCCCGTTAAATCCTGCTCTTGAGAGAAAAATGAAATCATAAGGGGAAAATTCTCCGCTGTTAAAACGTGAACGAACCTTCAGGTAATGTTCATATCCGTTATTCTCTGCCTCACTTAAATATTTGCCTTCAATTTCAAGATATTGTTTCATCAATGGTGCTGTAATCTTTCTTGATTGCACGCCTTTGTAAAAGTTTATAATATGCGGATTTGTATCATTCAAAATAGCTTCTTTGTAGCCCGAATTGAATGCAACGACACCTGTTCCCAAAAATGGTTCAATCCAACGACCTTTAACTTTGGGTGCAACATCCATTATCCAAGGGACAAGCTTGGTTTTGATACCTTGACTTTTTATGGGTGGGACAATTACTCTCATTTCTTTTCAGATTTTGAGGCTTTTGATGTAAGTTTTTCCCACAAGTCTATACGACTTTTAAACTCTAAAAAGTCCTTCAAACTCGTTATTTTATTAACCTTGCCATCTTTGATCATTGTAGCTGAACCATAATTCATCCAATATTCATCAAACCATTCTTCTCCTAATTGGCTGAAAATTCCGTTTTCATTTCGTAAATCTTCAATGCTTAAAGTTGAAACAATATTTGCAGTGTTTCCAGAACCTTGTTTGTCGCTCGCTATTTTCCATTTTTCGGCAGCGAAAAAGTCAAAATCCCTAATTACGGATGTGATTGATTTTAAATTCTCTACTGTTGTCACTTCCCTCTCCCCAACCTTTCTACGTGGAGTCAGGTATTCTTCTTCAAGTTCCTGGACTTGGTAAATTTCGGTTTCAGAAATATTATCAGACATGTCTGTTCTTGTGTAAATTACGCCTAAACAATAATGCCCTAAATATTGGTTGTAAGGGAATTGGATGTTTTTCTTTTTATCTCTTTCTTTGAAATAACTTCCGTGACTCCCCAGTGTAAAACTTGCAATTCCGTTTTTCTTTCGATATGTTGTTTTTAAATCAACAGCAAATTTTATGCTTTCATCCTTTTTGTGAATGAAGGTCAAATCGGGATAATAGTTTTGATGCTCGGTAAGAATAATATTGTAATCGTTCTCTTCCGCAAACTGTAAAATCTGAGGAAATATATGGACTTCAAGAATTTTAGAAACTATTTTTGTATCAGAAGAAATGGTATAAATATTTTTATAAACATCAATAAATCCTTTTACAGACCAATCTCCGTTTTCAGTA
>ERZ778028.2858-NODE-2858-length-11325-cov-4.450843_pt1 | contig 11325 bp, 10 predicted proteins | sample MGYA00375758_ERZ778028 | MGnify/ENA primary metagenome ERZ778028 (study PRJEB29350, sample SAMN05389828) | bioreactor metagenome | isolation source: Thiocyanate bioreactor | place: South Africa: University of Cape Town | collected 2014-03-17 ... | reverse complement strand
CCGCCGCGCCGATGAATCCCGCCGCGCCGGTGACCAGGACCGTCATGCGCCCATGCCCCGCGCCTCGGCATGGTGTTCCAGGAACCAGCGATAAGTGGCGGCGATACCGTCCTTCAGCGCGATGCGCGGGCGCCAGCCCATAGCGTTGAGGCGGCTCGAATCCATCAGCTTGCGCGGCGTGCCGTCGGGTTTGGAGGGGTCGGTGCGGATCTCGCCCGCAAAGCCCGTCACTTCGGCCATCATCCGCGTCAGTTCCAGGATGGTGGTGTCCTTGCCCGCGCCGACATTGATATGGCCGTCGCCGGAATAGGTCTTCATCAGAAAGACCAGCGCGTCGGCGCAATCGTCCACATGCAGGAATTCGCGGCGCGGCGTGCCGGTGCCCCAGATGGTGAGCACGGCGTCGCCCCGCAGCCTGGCCTCATGGGTCTTGCGCATCAGCGCGGGCAGCACATGGCTGGTGACGGGATCGAAATTGTCGCCGGGGCCGTACAGGTTGGTGGGCATGGCGGAGATGAAGTCGCAGCCATGCTGGCGGCGATAGGCCTGTGCCATCTTGAGGCCTGCGATCTTGGCGATGGCATAGGCTTCGTGGGTGGGCTCCAGCGCGCCGCTCAGCAGGGCATCCTCCGGGATCGGCTGGGGCGCGAATTTGGGATAGATGCAGCTTGAGCCCAGATAGAGCAGCTTGGCCACCCCGCCGTGCCGCGCCGCCTCGATCACATTCAGCGCGATGGCCAGATTGTCGAACAGGAAATCGGCGGGAGCCGAGGAATTGGCCAGGATGCCGCCCACCCGCGCCGCCGCCAGGAAGACCGCCTCGGGCTTGTGTGCCGCGACCCAGGCGTTCACCGCCGCCTGGTCGCGCAGGTCGAGCGCGGCGCGGTCGGCGGTGAGGATTTCGCACTGTTCCGCCGCCAGCCGCCGCACCAGCGCGCTGCCCACCATGCCCTTGTGGCCCGCGATCCAGACGCGCCTGCCGGCCAGCGGAAAGAGGGGGGCGGTCATGGGGTGGCGACGCGCGCCAGTTCGAGGTCGGCGGTCACCATCTCGCGCACCAGTTCCTCGAAGCTGGTTTCGTGGGTCCAGCCCAGCCTGGCGCGCGCCTTGCTGGCGTCGCCCTGCAGCCGGTGCACCTCGGCGGGGCGGAAATAGCGCGGATCGATCCGCACCAGCACCTGGCCCGACCGGGAGTCGCGGCCGGTTTCGGCGGCGTCCTTGCCCGACCAGTCCAGGCCGCGGCCCACTTGCGCGAAGGCGCGTTCCACGAATTCGCGCACGGTGTGGCATTCGCCGGTGGCGAGCACATAATCGTCGGGCTTGTCCTGTTGCAGCATGGCCCACATGCCGCGCACATAGTCGCGGGCGTGGCCCCAGTCGCGCGCCGCCTCCAGGTTTCCCAGATAGAGGCAGTCCTGCGCGCCGGTCTCGATCGCCGCGACGCCGCGTGTGATCTTGCGGGTGACGAAGGTCTCGCCGCGCAACGGGCTTTCATGGTTGAACAGGATGCCGTTGGAGGCATGCATGCCATAGGCTTCGCGGTAATTCACCGTGATCCAGTGCGCGAAGACCTTGGCCGCGCCATAGGGCGAGCGTGGATGGAAGGGGGTGGCCTCGGACTGCGGACATTCCCGGGCCGCGCCGAACATTTCCGACGTGGACGCCTGGTAGAAGCGGGTGCGCGGCGCCAGCCCCAGCAGGCGCACGGCCTCCAGCAGGCGCAGTGCCCCCAACCCGTCGGCATTGGCGGTGTATTCCGCCGTCTCGAAGCTCACCTGCACATGGCTCTGGGCGGCAAGATTGTAGATTTCCTGCGGCTGCACCTGTTCCACCACGCTGATCAGGTTGGTGGCGTCGGTCATGTCGCCATGGTGCAGGATCAGGTGCGGATTGCCCGAATGCGGGTCCTGGTAGAGATGGTCTATACGGCCGGTGTTGAAGCTGGAGGAGCGGCGCTTGAGGCCATGGACCTGATAACCCTTCGCCAGCAGGAGTTCGGCCAGATAGGCGCCGTCCTGACCGGTGATGCCGGTGATCAGCGCGATTCTTTCTCTCGGTTCGCTCATGGCCGTCCCACACTGGTATAACGGAAACCGGCCTCGGCCATCTGGGCGGGGCGGTAGATGTTGCGCAGGTCCACCATGATGGGCGCTTTCAGCGCCTGTTTCACCCGGTCCAGGTCCAGAGCGCGGAATTCGTTCCATTCGGTCAGGATCACTACGCCATCAGCGCCCGCCAGCGCGTCATAGGTATCGGCGGCGAAGTCCAGCGCCAGGTGCTTGGCCGCTTCCTTGTGGCCTTCGGGATCGAAGGCGCGGACGGTGGCGCCGGCCTGCTGGAGATAGGGCACGATCACCAGCGCGGGTGCGTCGCGCATGTCGTCGGTGTTGGGCTTGAAGGTCAGGCCCAGAACCGCGATGGTCTTGCCCTTCACGCCGCCGAATGCCGCCTCGATCTTCCGGGCCATGGCCAGCTTGCGTTCGTCATTGACCTTGACCACCGCTTCCACGATGCGGGTGGGCGCGCCCAGTTCCTGCGCCGTCTGCACCAGGGCCAGGGTGTCCTTGGGAAAACAGCTGCCGCCATAGCCGGGACCGGCATGGAGGAACTTCTTGCCGATACGGCCGTCCAGGCCGATGCCGCGCGCCACGTCCTGCACGTCGCCGCCCACCTTCTCGCAGATGTCGGCCATCTCGTTGATGAAGGTGATCTTGGTCGCCAGGAAGGCGTTGGCGGCATATTTGATCAGCTCGCTGGTCTCGCGGCTGGTGAACAGGATGGGTGTTTCGTTGAGGAAGAGGGGGCGATAGACCGCGCGCATCACCTCGCGGGCGCGTTCGGTGTCGCAGCCCACCACCACCCGGTCGGGACGGCGGAAATCCTCCAGCGCCGACCCTTCGCGCAGGAATTCGGGATTGGACGCCATGTCGAACCGCGCCGCCGGATTGGTCTTGCGGATGATCTCCTCCACCTTGCGGCTGGTGCCGACCGGCACGGTGGATTTGGTCACGATCACGGCATAGCCGGTCAGGGCCCTGGCCACTTCCTCGGCGGCGGCGAAGACATAGGTGAGGTCGGCATGGCCGTCGCCCCGGCGGCTGGGCGTGCCCACCGCGATGAACACCGCATCGGCCCCCGCCACGGCGGAGGACAGATCGGTGGTGAAGGACAGGCGGCCCGCCTTGGCGTTGGCGGCCACCACATCGTCCAGGCCCGGCTCGTAGATGGGAATGCTGCCCTGCTTCAGGGTTGCGACCTTGGCGGCATCCTTGTCGATGCACACCACGTCATGGCCGAATTCCGACAGGCAGGCCCCGGAGACCAGGCCGACATAGCCCGTTCCGATCATGGCGATACGCATCAGGACTCCCGGAAAAACTGCTCCCTTCTGGCGCGAAAGAGGCCGCAATTCAAGGGACTTGCAGGGCGGCGGGATAAATTGTCCCTGTGATGACAACAGGTTATAAGAAATCCGATGATCGTCCTGCGCGACCTGGTCTTCGACTATCCCGGCCATCGGGCGCTGCATGGCGTCAGCCTGCGCGTGGAGCCCCGCACCATCACCGCCCTGGTCGGTCCCAATGGCGCGGGCAAGACCACGCTGCTGCGCTGCATGGCGGCGCTGGAAACGCCCTATGCCGGATCGGTGACGATCGACGGGCTGGACACGCGCGAGGCGCCGCGCGCCATCCATGCCCGGCTGGGTTATCTGCCCGATTTCTTCGGCCTGTATGACGTCCTGTCGGTGCGGCGCTGCCTGCACTATGCGGCGCGCGCCCATGGCATCGGCTCTGCCCAGGCGGCGGGCGCGGCCGAGGCCGCGGCGGCGCGGGTCGGGCTGGCGGACCGGATGGAGCAGGCGGCGGGGGCGCTGTCGCGGGGCCTGCGCCAGCGGCTGGCCATCGCCCAGGCCATCGTCCATCAGCCCGCCGTGCTGCTGCTGGACGAACCCGCGGCGGGACTGGACCCGCGCGCCCGGCGCGACCTGTCGCGCCTGCTGCTGGAGCTGCGCGCCGACGGCATGACGCTGGTGGTGTCGTCGCACATCTTGGCCGAGCTGGAGGATTATTCCAGCCGCATGATCATCGTGGATCAGGGCCGCATCGCCGGCGGGCAGGCCATCACGGTGCGCGATGCCGCCGCCGCGCGCCTGCGCCTGTCGCTGGCGGCTCCCCATGACGGCCTTGCGGATTTCCTGGCGCGCCAGCCCGGCGTAACGGTGATCGCGGCCGATGCGGCGGGCGCGCTGTTGACCTTGCGGGGCGATGCGCCGGAACGCGCCGCGCTGCTGGCGGCGCTGGTGGGCGCGGGGTTTGCCGTCAGCGCCTTCGCCGAGGACGCCCGCGCGCTGGAAGACGTCTATTTCGCGCAGGTGACATCCGGGGAGCGCAAACCGTGAACCCGGAACTCCTCCGCAACCTCTGGCTGGAGGCCAGCCCCATCCGGCTGGCGCTGATCGCCGGGCTGGTGCTGCTGGTGTTCGCCGCCGCCTCGGCCGTGCCGCCGCAATGGGGCAGCGCCGAAAGCGCGGCGCAGGTGCTCTACTGGTTCTTCGTGGTGCTGTGGGGCACCCGCAACGCCGCTTTGTCGGTGGTGGCCGAAATCCGCGAGCGCACCTGGGACGGGCAGAAACTGTCGTCCATCGGCCCGGTCCAGATGATGTGGGGCAAGCTGCTGGGCTCCACCGCCGCCAACTGGTTCGGCGGGCTGCTCTGCCTGCCGCCGATGGTGGCGCCGGTGCTGGCGGGACAGGGGCCGCGCGCGGCGCTGCTTTATGCCGGGATGATGCTGGCGCTGGGCCTTTTCGCCCAGGCGGCGGCGCTGCTGTCCAGCCTGATGCTGGTCCGGCGCAACACCGGCAACTGGCGGCTGGATACGTTCCTGTGCCAGGTGGCGGGCATCGCCGCCGCCTTTTCCTATTTCACGCTGTGGCGCTCGCTGGACGCCTTCCAGACCAGCGGCGCGGAAACGCTGGTCTGGTGGGGACAGGTGTTCAACCTGCGTGCCTTCCATCTGGTGTCGCTGATGGTTTTCCTGACCTGGGCGCTGATCGGCTGCTGGCGCATGATGCGAGCCGAACTGCGCTTCGCCAACGGCCCCTTTGTCTGGCTGGCCTATCTGGCGTTTCTTTGTGTCTATGAGGCGGGCTTCGCGCCCTGGCTGGTCCACCGGCTGCACCTGGACGCAGCCCCGCTGTTCGACACCATCCTGCGGCTGGTGATGGCGGTGTTCACCCTGACGGCCACGACCTACAGCATGGTGTTCCTGGAGCCCAAGGGTCCGGTACGGATGCGCTGGCTGGGCGAGCAACTGCGGGCCGAGCATCTTCGCCGGGCTTTCCTGGCGCTGGATGCCTGGATGCTGAGTTACGGCGCGGCGCTGGCGGCCAGCCTGGTGTTGGTGGCGCTGCTGATGGCGCGAGGATCGCCCCTGGTTCTTCCCGCCGCCGCATTGCCGGGATTCCTCACGCGCGATGTCGCCATCTTCGTGCTGGTGCGCGGGGTGGCGCAGGGCAAGGGCGATCTCGCGGCGCTGGCGATCCTGGGCGCGCTCTATGTGCTGGTGCCGCTGATTCTGCGCGGCGCGGGGCTGGAGGCGCTGCTGGCGCTGTTTCTGCCCCGGCTGGGCGCGCCCCCGCTCACCGTCATCGCGGCCTGGGCACAAGGTCTTGTCATGGCCTGGTTGGCCCTACGCAGCATACGCCCCGGCATACGGGAAAAGCTTAAGGCCGCTTAACGGTTAAGCTTCAGCCTTTTTTTACCGTAACGCCCCACACTCGGCCTGCTCAACAGGATTAACAGGCCATGAGTCCATCTCCCGCGCTTGCCCTCGCCAACACCGAACTGCCCGTTCCCGGCGCGCCCGCTGTTGGCGCACCCGTCACCGGCGCGGTTGAAGCGGCCGCGCCCTTGCGCGACTTCTCACAGCCCTGGATGGATCTGAACGACAAGTCCGTGCTGGTCACCGGCGGCACCGGCAGCTTCGGCAAGCATTTCATCCGCACGGTTATCGCCCAGTACAAGCCCAAGCGCCTGATCGTCTTTTCCCGCGACGAACTCAAGCAGTTCGAGATGCAGCTGGAGTTTCCGCAGGCCCAATATCCCTTCATCCGTTATTTCATCGGCGATGTGCGCGACCGCGACCGGTTGGAACTGGCGCTGAACGGGGTGGATTTCGTGGTCCATGCCGCTGCCATGAAGCAGGTCACCACCGCCGAATACAATCCCTTTGAATGCATCCGCACCAATGTCTTTGGGGCGGAGAACGTGGTCAGCGCTGCTTTGCGCGCCGGGGTCAAGCGCGTGGTCGCGCTGTCCACCGACAAGGCCGCCAACCCCATCAACCTCTATGGCGCCTCCAAGCTGGCCTCGGACAAGATCTTCGTCGCCGCCAACAACCTGGCGGGCGCGGAAGGCACCCGCTTCTCGGTGGTGCGCTACGGCAATGTCTTCGGCAGCCGGGGCAGCGTCATTCCCTTCTTCCGAAAGCTGATCGAGGACGGTGCCGACAGCCTGCCGATCACCGACGCGCGCATGACCCGTTTCTGGATCACGCTGACCCAGGGCGTGAATTTCGTGCTGTCCAGCATGGAGCTGATGCGCGGCGGCGAAATCTATGTGCCAAAAATTCCGTCCAGCACCATTCCCCAGCTGGCCACGCTGGTCAGTCCCGACAGCCGCCAGCATATCGTCGGCATTCGCCCCGGCGAGAAGCTGCACGAAACCATGATCCCGGCCGACGACGCCCATTGCACCGTCGAACTGGAAGACCGCTATGTGATCCTGCAAAGCTTCGCCACCGCCGCCCGCGACGCCTATCTGCATCGCGGCGGAAAGCCGGTGGACGACGGCTTCAGCTATTCCAGCGACACCAACCCGGAAAAGCTGGATGGGCGCGGACTGCAAAACCTGCTGGCCATGTCCTATGCCTGACAAGGTGCCTGCCGAGGCCGCAGCTACGTCTTTCCTGCCTTATGGACGGCAGGAGATCGGTGATGCCGACATCAAGGCGGTGGTCGAAGCCCTGGTCAGCGGCTGGCTGACCACCGGCCCGCGCGTTGCCGAATTCGAGCAGGCCTTTGCCGCCCATTGCGGCGCGGCCGAGGGCGTGGCGGTCAATTCCGGCACCGCCGCTCTGCATTGCGCCATGCGGGCGCTGGGCATCGGACCGGGCGACGAGGTCATAGCCCCGGCCATCACCTTCGCCGCCAGCGCCAATGCCGCGTTGTATGAAGGCGCGACGCCGGTCTTCGCGGATGTGGAGCCGGATACCCTGCTGATCGATCCCGCCTCGGTGGCGGACAAGATCACCGCCCGCACACGCGCCATCGTGGCGGTGGATTATGGCGGCCAGCCCGCCGACTATGATGCCCTGCGCGAAATGGCGCGGGAACGCGGCATAGCGCTGATCGCCGATGCCTGCCATTCGCCGGGCGCGACCTATAAGGGTCGCCCGGTGGGTACGCTGGGCGACATCTCCTGTTTCTCCTTCCACCCGGTGAAGCACATGACCACCTGCGAAGGCGGCATGGCGGTGACGGATGATGCGGAAATGGCCGCGCATATGCGCCGTTTCCGCAACCACGGCATCGACAGCGACCATCGCAGCCGCGAGGCCAGCGGCGCCCATGCCTATGACATGGGCGAACTGGGCTATAATTACCGCCTGCCGGATGTGCAGTGCGCCCTGGGCCTAGCCCAGCTTGGCCGTCTGTCCGGCTGGGTGGCGGCGCGCCAGAAGATCGCCGCGCTGTATGCCGCGGCGCTGGCGAGCCTGGCCGAGATCCTGCCGCTGAAAACGCATGGCGACCGCACCAATGCCCATCATCTTTATGTCGTGAAGCTGGCGGGGCATGTGGACCGCGACCGGGTTTTTGCCCGGCTGCGGGCCGAAGGGATCGGCGCAAACGTCCATTACGCGCCGGTCTATCTGCATTCCTATTACCGCGCGCGCGGCTATGCGCCGGGCCTGGCGCCGGTGGCCGAAGAGGCCAGCCGCCGCATCCTGACCTTGCCGATGTTCCCGGCCATGACGGCGGCCGATGTGGAGCGGGTGACCGAAGCCCTCACCAGAGCGACGGCGTAAGCACTGTCTCATCGTCCAGCGCCAGCGCATCCCAGTCCAGCGCGGGCAGGGGCGCGCTCGCGGCCGCCAGGATTTCCTCCAACTCGCCCGGCGCGGTCACGCCCACCAGCGCGATGGCGATTTCGGGCCGTGACAGCACAAAGCCCAGCGCCGCCGCCAGCGGGGTGGAACCGGCGTGTATGATCCATGTCCTGATAGCGGCCAGGCGCGGCGCGGCCGATTGCAGCTTGGGCGGCAGAGTTTCCAGGAACAGCAGCCCCTGCAGGAAGACCGAGCGGGCATGGACCTCCACACCCATTGCGGCGAGCCGGGCGAGGGTTCCGTCCTTCAGCAGCCGCTGATCCAGAAGGCTGACGGGAAGCTGCATCACATCGGGGCGGAAACGCGCCGCCAGCGCCGCTGGATCGTCGGCGGCATAGGTGGAAATGCCGATGCGGCGGAATACCCCTTCGGCTTTCAACGCCTGCAAGGCAGGCCACAGCGCGGCATCGGCCAGATCGGCGGCGGCGTGGACCAATAGCGTGTCGGCCTTCAGCGCCCGGGCCGACTGCCGGGCACGCGCCACCACGGCGTCCACGCCGTGCCGGGCATGGATGGTCTTGGTGACGATGCGGAAGGGCGCGGTGTCCAGCGCCGCCAGCACCTGTTCGGATTCGCCATAATTGGCGGCGGTGTCCAGCAGCGTCACCCCGCCTTGCGCCGCGCGCGCCAGAATGGCGCGGGCATCGTCCAACGTCACCTGGCCGCGTTTGTTGGACACGCCATAGGCCTGGCCGAACTGTACGGTTCCGAGGCCGAGCTTATTCATGCAGCATCTCCTCGACATACTCGGCTATGGCCAGCGAAGCGGTGAGCCCCGGCGACTCAATGCCGAACAGGTTGACCCGTCCCGGCAAGCCGTGCGCGGCGGGCCCGTCGATGCGGAAATCGGCATTGGCCGCGCCGGGACCGGACAGCTTGGGGCGCACGCCGGAATAATCGGGCGTCAGCCGCTCGGCGCGCAACCCGGGCCACCAGCGCGCGATGCGCGGCGCGAAATCGGCGGCGATGCCGTCCGGCACGCCATAATCGATCGCGGCGGGATCGTTGCCGTCCAGCCATTCCACATCGGGGCCGAACCGGGCCTGCCCCGTCATATCCAGGGTCACATGCACCCCCAGCCCACCCGGTTCGGGCACCGGATAGACCAGATGCCGGAAGGGTGCGGGACCGGACAGGGACGCATAACGGCCCTTGGCCAGATACAGCGGCGGGATATCCGTCAGCCCCTCGATGTGCCGGGCCACGGCTTGCGCCCACAGGCCCGCCGCGTTCACCACCAATCGGGATTCCAGCATCAGGTCTTCGTCACCGTCGCGCACCGACACATGCCAGCCATCGCCGCCGCGCCGCAACCCAGTCATCTTTGCCTCGCGCACCAGGGTGACGTCGCCCAGCAGCGCCAGCATGTACTGGTGACTGTCCAGGATGCCGGTGGAGGGTGACAGCAAGCCGATTTCGGCGCTGACCTCCGGCTCCAGCGCCGCGATGGCGGCGCGGTCCAGCGGCTGCAGGTCGGTCACGCCATTGGCCTGGGCGGCGTGGACAAGGGCTTCGATCTGGCTTTCCTGCCCGGCCTGGCCCACCACCAGCTTGCCGATGCGCCGGTGCGGCACGCCATGGGCGGCGCAGAACTCATACAGCAGCGCCTTGCCCCGCACACAGAGCCGCGCCTTCAGCGAGCCTTGCGGATAGTAGAGCCCGGCATGGATCACCTCGCTGTTGCGGGCGCTGGTCTCCATGCCGATATGGGCGTTCTTTTCCAGGATCACGGTGTCGTGCCCGGCCCGCGCCAGTTGCCGCGCCACCGCCAGGCCGACAGCGCCCGCGCCGATCACCACAGAATCACAGGACAGGTCCATGTCCGCCTTTTGCCCGATTTGCCGATACGACACGAGAGGCGCGGGCTGCCGTGTAGTCTTTTGTAACATGGCGTTCTTGGACCGGTCCGGCGAAATGCCTTACAGACGCCTGTCCTTCAAAGTATTGGATAAATGATGCAATTCATTGACCTGCAGGCGCAGCGCGCCCGTCTTGGCGCGCCGCTGAACAAGGCCATCGAACAGGCGGTCGCCTCCGGTCAATGGGTACTGGGACCGCAGGTCCGCGAGCTGGAAGCGGCGCTGGCCGCCTTTGCCGGGGTCAGGCATGTGGTGGCCTGCGCCAACGGCACCGATGCGCTGCAACTGGTGCTGATGGCCTGGGGCATCGGGCCGGGTGATGCGGTGTTCGTGCCCGCCTTTACCTTCTGCGCCACCGCCGAGGCCGTGGCGCTGGTCGGCGCCACGCCGGTTTTTGTCGATGTGCGAGACGACAGTTTCAACATGGACCCGCAGAGCCTGAAAACCGCCATCGCGCTGGTGAGGGCCGAGGGCCGGCTGACACCGCGGGTGGTGATGCCGGTGGACCTGTTCGGCCAGCCCGCCGATTATCGCGCCCTGGCTCCCATCGCCCAGGCCGAGGGCCTGAAACTATTCTGCGACACCGCGCAAGGCTTCGGCGCACGGCTGGACAACCGCGTGGCGGGCGCCATCGGCGATGCCGCGGGCACCAGTTTCTTTCCGGCCAAGCCGCTGGGCTGCTATGGCGATGGCGGCGCGATCTTCACCAACGATGACGGGTTGGCGGCGATCCTGCGCTCGCTGCATGTGCATGGCGCGGGCAGCGACCGCTACGACAATGTCCGCATCGGGTTGAATTCGCGGCTGGATACCATCCAGGCGGCGGTGCTGCTGGAAAAGCTGAAAATCTTCGCCGACGAGATCGAACGGCGCAACGCCGCCGCCGCCCGCTACAATGCCGGGCTGCGGGCGGGCAGGGGCGTGGCGGGGCCGGAGATGATCGCGGGCGCGGTGTCCACCTGGGCGCAATATGTGACCCGGGTGCCGGATCGTGATGGATTGCAGGCGGCGCTGAAGGCGGCGAACATTCCCACCGCCATTTATTATCCCATCCCGCTGTCGCGCCAGACCGCTTACAAGCACTATCCCAGCGCGCCCACGCCGGTCAGCGAAAAGCTGGCGGGCGAGGTGATCGCGCTGCCGATGCATCCCTATCTGGAAGCCGCCGACCAGGATCGCGTCATCCAGGCGGTGCTGGACTTTACCGGCTAGCCCGCGCGCAGATAGCGCACCGCTTCGTCGCGCCCGAATAGATACAGAAGCACCCTCAGCGCCGCGCCGCGTTCGGATTTCAAGTCGG
>ERZ778028.2856-NODE-2856-length-11336-cov-7.745501_pt1 | contig 11336 bp, 9 predicted proteins | sample MGYA00375758_ERZ778028 | MGnify/ENA primary metagenome ERZ778028 (study PRJEB29350, sample SAMN05389828) | bioreactor metagenome | isolation source: Thiocyanate bioreactor | place: South Africa: University of Cape Town | collected 2014-03-17 ... | reverse complement strand
GGCCGAGGGCTTCACGGGCTACTCGCTCCCCGACGACCTGCTCTCGGGCAACGGTCTCCGCATCATCGACGGCATGATCAAGGGCATCCCGCTGATCGGCACCTGGACCTCGTTCCTGATCTTCGGCGGCGAGTTCCCGGGCAGCGACATCGTCGGCCGCCTGTACACGCTGCACATCCTGCTGCTGCCGCTGCTGGTCATCGCCTTCGTGGCGCTGCACCTGATGCTCATGGTCATCAACAAGCACACCCAGTTCGCCGGTCCCGGCCGCTCGAACGACAACGTCGTGGGCTACCCGATGATGCCGGTGTACATGTCGAAGATGGGCGGCTTCCTGTTCATCGTGTTCGGCACGATCGTGCTGATCGCGACGTTCTTCCAGATCAACCCGATCTGGAACTACGGCCCGTACGACCCGTCGCCGGTCTCCGCCGGCACCCAGCCCGACTGGTACATCGGCTTCGCCGACGGTGCGCTGCGTCTGGCTCCCCCGCACCTGGACGTGCCGCTGGGCGACTTCACGCTGTCGCTGGGCATCCTGATCCCGGTCGCGGTCCTGGGCCTGTTCATCGTCGTCGTCGCGATCTACCCCTTCATCGAGGCGTGGGTCACCGGCGACAAGCGCGAGCACCACATCGCGGACCGTCCGCGGAACGCGCCCACCCGCACCGCGATCGGCGCGGCCGGCGTGACGTTCTACACGGTGATGTGGGCGGCGGCGAGCTCGGACCTCATCGCGACCCACTTCAAGCTGGCGGTCGAGCACGTCACCTACGGGCTCCAGGCGCTGCTCATCCTCGGCCCGATCATCGCCTACTTCGTCGCGAAGCGCGTCTGCATCGCGCTGCAGAAGAAGGACCGCGAGATCGTGCTGCACGGCTACGAGTCGGGCCGCATCGTCCGGATGCCCAGCGGCGAGTACATCGAGGTGCACCAGCCGCTCGACGTGTACGAGCGGTGGCGCCTGGTCAGCTACGAGACGTACCAGCCGCTCATGGTGCGCCCGAACTCGCGCGGCCGGATCGGCTTCTGGCAGAACGTGCGGGCCGGGTTCTCCCGGTGGTTCTACGAGGACCGCATCTCACCGGTCTCCCAGCGGGAGCTCGACGAGGGCTCGCACCACTGAGCCGGCGCTGAGATCGGCCGAGGCCGCCGCGGACCCGAGGGTCCCGGCGGCCTCGCCGTCTCCCCGATCCGGCGCCGACTAGCCGGGCAGGACGTCGTAGAGCAGCCGGGCGAAGGGTCCGGCAGGCCGGGCCTCGACGAGCCGCAGCCGCGCGGAGCCGACCCGCCGCGGCAGCACCGGCGCCCCGCCGGTGAGCGCGACGGGGGCGACGGAGAGCGCGATCGCGTCCAGCGCGCCGGCGTCGAGGAACTGGCCGGCGAGGTCGCCCCCGCCCATCACCCAGATGTCGCCCTCCCCCGCCGCGGCGCGGATCGCCGGCAGCGCCTCGCCCACCGGGCCGCGGACGAAGCGCACGTCCGCGCCCACCGGGACCGGCAGGCTCCGGGTGGTGAACACGAAGGTCGGCTTCGCCGCGAAGAGCTCGGTCCAGCGCTCCGGGCGCTCGAGCAGCCGCTCGTGCGCGAGCACCCACTCGTAGGTCGTCGAGCCCTCGACGAGCACCGCCGTGTCGGCCGGCAGCAGGTCCGCCGGCGGGTCCTCCCCGCCGGCGGCCTCGAACAACCAGTCGAGCGAGCGCTCCTCGTCCGCGATCCAGCCGTTGAGCGACACCGCGGTGTCGTAGACGATGCGTCCCATGCCGGAAGCCTAGGCACCGCCTCCGACGTCGGGCCCGCGTCCCGGGCCGAGCGCTCGCAGGCGCTTCCCATCAGATGGGAAGCCACCGGGTCGCGTCGGCCGCTCCCCCTAGCGTTGACCGGGGCGCCGCGGAGCGCCGGGGAAGGCGACGGCGATGGAACTGGTCGACAGCACGCGGTACCGGCTCGGCGACGTGGATCGCGCGATCGCCGCGTTCCAGGCGGAGCTCGGCGGCGACGCGGTCGTCACCGACCCCGAGCACCTGAAGGCCGCTCGCGATCCCTACACCTACGTCGAGTCCGACCAGTTCGACCCCTCCGCGATGGTCATGCCCTCCTCGACCGAGGAGGTCCAGGCGGTGGTGCGCATCGCGAACGAGCACGGCACGCCGCTGTGGATGTGGAGCCAGGGCAAGAACGTCACGTACGGCGGCCCGGCGCCGCGCGTCAAGGGCTCCGTCGTCGTCAACCTCAGCCGGATGAACCGGGTGCTCGAGGTGAACGAGGACCTCGCCTACGCGGTCGTCGAGCCGGGCGTGCGCTGGTTCGACCTGTACGACGCGCTCGAGGCCGCCGGCGGGCGCTGCTGGACGTCGATCCCCGACCTCGGCTGGGGCTCGGTCATCGCGAACTCGACCGAGTACGGCCGCGGCTACACGCCGATGGGCGACCACCCGGAGAACCTCATCGGCCAGGAGGTCGTGCTGCCGACCGGCGAGCTCATGCGCACCGGCTTCGGCGCGCTGCCGGACTCGGTCGGCCGCTACGTCTACAAGCACGGCTTCGGCCCCCGCCTGGACGGCCTGTTCTTCCAGTCCGGCAACGGCATCATCGTGAACTCCGGGTTCTGGCTGCAGCGCCGGCCGGAGAAGTACGCGGTGATCTGGCTCTCCTTCCGCGGCGACGAGGCGCTCGTCCGGGTCGTCGACACGATGCGCGAGGCGCTGCTCGAGAAGAGCATCCACAACCACCCGGTCATCATGCGCGGCACGACGCTCGACTCGGACGGGAACACGACGTTCTCCACCGACCAGGACGCCTGGCTCACCCGCTTCGCCGTCTACGGGCGCGAGGGCGTCGTCGACGCGACGCTGAAGGCGCTGCACGACCAGTTCGACGTGATCCCGACGCTCGAGTGGGCGCGCGAGGTCGTCTACGACGGGACGAAGCGCGAGGGCTTCCCGAGCCACGACGACCGGGTCATGGCCGGCATCCCGGACCTCGACATCCTCGACCTGTTCCAGCAGGTCTACGGGCCGCCCGGGGCGCACCTCGACTTCTCCCCCACCGGCCGGATGGTCGGCACCGAGGTGCTCGAGACCGCGAAGCTCATCCAGGAGGGCTACGAGGAGGTCGGCGCGCCGTTCTTCAGCGGGCTCATGATCTCGCCGCGGAACGTGCTGCACGTCTCCAGCGCCTTCTACGACGTCAAGGACGAAGCGCAGACGCGGAAGGTCTACGAGAACTACACCCGGATGGTCGACGTCATGGCCGCCCGCGGCCAGCAGGTGTACCGGACGCACCTGCAGCACCAGGACCACGTGCAGTCGAAGCTGAGCTTCAACGACCACATCCAGCGGCGCGTCGCGGAGGCGATCAAGGACACCCTCGACCCGAACGGCGTCCTGCAGCCCGGCAAGGCCGGGATCTGGGCGAAGCGCTACCGCGAGGACCGGGGCGAGTAGCCCGGTCTCCCGACGGCGATCGGTCCGCGGCCGCGGTCCGGCAGCGCGGCGAGCCAGGGTCGCCTAGTCCGGCCGCACGTGGCGCAGGTGCTCGTAGCGGCTCGGCCAGATGCCGTGCCGGCCGGGCATGATGATGCCGTTCGGGTCGATCGCGTCCTTGATCCGCTCCAGGAAGCGGCGGTACGCGTGGTCGCCGAAGGAGTGCACCGCCCGCGCGTCGTCCATGTAGTCGAGGTGCGCGCGGAACTCGCCGTAGCCGAGCCGGCCCATCTCCTTGACGAGCTTGCGGGCGACCCGGTAGCCGGCCTCGACCTGCTCGGGGTCCGTCATCATGAACGGGATGACCGCGACGACGCAGGCGGTGCGGTCGTTGAAGGCGTAGGTGCTCGCGAGGAAGTTGAGGCCCTCCTGCACCATCAGCCGCTGCATCTCGCCGGCGGCCTTGCGCACCTCGCTGCCGACGAGCGGGACGAGCGGCGCGAAGCCGAGGTGCCCGAGCTCGGCCGGCCACTGGCCCGACTCCATGAGCTTCATGGTCGGGATGCCGGCCTGCACCTTGTCGGTCTCGCGCTCGATCTCGCCGTACTCGTGCGGCGCGAAGATCCGGTTGCTGACGACCGTCGCGCCCGGGATCGCCTCCCAGACCTCCCGGAGGCGCGCGAGCTTCGCGTCGACGACCGCGCGCCGCCCCCAGAGCGCGGTGCGCACCGCCCAGCGGCCGACCCCCTTCTCCGCGGCGAGCGCGTCGATCTCCGCCTCGGTGACGAAGCCCTGCGGGACGTCCTCCTCGAGGAACTGCGAGACCGCGGTCAGCGTCGACATGATCGCCGGGACGGCGTTGATCGTGCCCTCCAGGCGCAGGTCCCGCAGGGTGTCGACGAGGATCTCGAGGTCCCGGTCCTCCGGCACGGTGAGCATGAGCGGCGCATAGGCCTCGGGCTTGCGCTGCAGCCAGACGCCGGCGCGCACGACGACGCCGAAGTTGGACTGCGCGAAGAAGCGGTCGAGCGACGGCCCGTAGCTGTTCTTGTAGGTGTGGAAGGTCTTGTTGCCCGGGATGCTGCCCAGGTTCGTGCGCAGCAGCGAGCCGTCGGCGAGGACCACCTCGAGGCCGGTGAGCGTCCGGTTGTCCTCGCCGAGCGGGAGGTAGCCCGAGCCGTTGTCCATCTGGTTGCCGATGACGCTGCCCCAGCCGAGGTCGGGGACCATGACCTGGAGGTCGCCGCCGTCGGCCTCGAGCGCGTCGTACAGGTCGAACCAGCGCACCCCCGGCTCGACGACGGCGTAGGCGAGCTCGTGGTTGATCTCCAGCACGCGGTTCATCTTGCGCAGGCTGATGAGCAGCGAGCCGCGCACGCGGGCCGCCGGGCCCCCGTAGCCGTTGTTGCGGCCCTGCGAGTGCGGCCAGACCGGGACGCCGTTCGCGTTGCAGATCCGCATGACCGCCTGCACCTGCTCGGTCGTGGTCGGCTCGACGACCCCGGCGGCGATGAAGCGGTCGTCGCCCGGCAGTCCGTACGGGTCCCCGAAGGCGTCGACGCCCGCCTCGTCGACGATGACCGCCGCGTCGCCGAGCGCCGCGCGCAGCTCCTCGACGACCTCGGGCGGCAGCACGGGCCGCTCGCTCATGACTGCTTCCTCTCCTGGTACTCCGGCAGCGTCCAGCCGTCGAGGTCGTACTCGCTCATGGCCTGCTCCGCGAGCTCGACGAGCTGCGAGCCCGTGCCGGCGCCCATCGTCGAGCCGTAGACGAAGAGCCGGATGAGCTCGTGGTTGCCCATGTAGTTGCGCTCGTAGAGGTCGTGGCGGCCGGCGAACTCGGTCCCGACCGCGTCCCAGAGCAGCTTGAGCGTCTTGACCCGGTCCTCGGCGTCGTGTCCGCCCGAGCCCCGGACGTACTTGTCGAGGTAGGGCCGGACGACCGGGCTCGCGAAGTCCTTGCTGCTCGACGGCAGGTAGATGAGCGCGCTGCCGAGGTCCTTCATGACGATGTCGCGGATCGCGCTGTAGGCCTTGTCGCCGAACCAGCGGTAGGCGTTGACCGCGTCGAGGTTCGGGTTGACCGCGCCGCCCTTGCCGACGCGACCGCCGGAGACCATCGCCTCGACGAGCGACCAGATCATCGAGCGCCACGCGACCGCCTCGCCGAGCCGCGCCTGGACCCCGCGGAACTCCTTGGTGCCGGTGAGGTCGAGCGACTTCATGAGGAGGCCGACGATGAAGTCGAGCTTCGTCGCGAGCCGGATGGCGCCGTGGAACGCGGCGCGCTCGCCGAAGCCGTCCATGGTCGCGAAGGTCTTGTCGAGGTCCCCGTACATGAAGACGTTCTCCCAGGGCACGAAGACCCGGTCGAGCACGAGGATCGGGTCGTTCTCGTCGAAGCGGCTCGAGAGCGGGTGGTCGAAGGGCGAGGAGGTCTGCCGCGCCGTCGCCGCGTAGGAGACCCGGCTGATGAGCTTGAGCCCCGGCGCGTTCATCGGCACCGCGGCGACGATCGCGAAGCGCTTGTCCTTGAGCGGGGCGCCCGAGTGGGCGAGGAACGTCATGTGCGTCATCGCCGAGCCCGTCGCGACGACCTTCGCCCCGGAGAGCACGAGGCCGGAGTCGGTCTCCTGCTCGACGTGCACGACGACGTCGCCGCCCTCCTCGATCGACAGGTGCCGGTCGATCGGCGGGTTGACGAGGGCGTGGTTCCAGTACAGGACCTTCTCCTGCGACTCGCGGTACCAGCGCGCGGCGTTCTCCTGATACGGCGAGTAGAAGTCGGGCTCGGCCTTGAGGACGCCGAGGAAGGACGCCTTGTAGTCGGGCGTGCGACCCATCCAGCCGTAGCTCATCCTGGCCCAGTGGGCGATCGCGTCGCGCGACTGGCGCAGCTCCTCGACGCTCGTCGGCATCTTGAAGAACGGGTGGGTGTATCCGCCGTTGCCGGTGTCGGTCGGCACCGTGACCATGCCGCTCGCGGGGTCGTGCAGGCTGTCGTACATGCGGGCGATCGTGCGGGTCGGCAGCTCGAACGCGGGATGCGTCGTGACGTCCTCGACGAGCTCGCCGTAGGCGTACACCTCGCGGCCGTCCCGGAGGCTCTCCAGGTACTCCGCGCCGTTCATCGGTCGTGCGACGTCGTCCGCCATGCCTGTCTCCCTCGACTCGGGTGGATCGGCGCCACGGTACGGAGCCCTTCCGACGGCGACAAGCGCCTTCCCATCAGATGGGAAGCTCAACTGCTCCAGCCGAGCTCGGCGGACACCGCGGCGCCGGCGGCGATGACCGCCTCGTCGTACCGCGCGTCGTCGCACACGGTGCTCGGGATGATCATGGACAGCGCCGCGATCGTGCGCCCGAGCCTGTCCCGGATCGGCACCGCGACCGAGTTCACCCCGGCCATGTACTCCTCGCGGGTGCGCACGAAGCCGGCGCGGCGGATCTGCGCGAGCCGCGCGCGGATCGCCGCCGGCGCCGTCACTGTGCTCGGCGTGAAGCGGCGCAGCGGCGCGGCCAGCGCCGCGTCGACGATCTCCGCCTCGGCGAAGGCGAGCAGCACCAGCCCGACGTCCGTGCAGTGCAGCGGCACGTTCCAGCCGAGCCAGGGCCGCTCCCCCACGACGTCGCGGTTCGGCAGGAAGCGCATGCAGAGCGCCGTCGCGGCGTCCCGCACCGCGAGCTGCACCTGGTGCCCCGAGGTCTCGTGCAGCTGGGTCAGCACCGGTGCCGCGACGCGGCGCAGCAGCGGGATCCGGGTCGAGCGCAGGCCGAGCAGCCAGAGCTTGACCCCCACCTGGTAGCCGCCGCCGGGCGCCCGCTCGAGCCCGCCCCAGGCGACGCACTGCTCGGCGAGCCGGTGCGCGGTCGAGACCGGCAGCCGCACCCGCTCGGCGAGCTCGGTCGCCGTCAGCACGAGCGTGCCGTCGATGTCGAAGGCGTCGAGGACCGCGAAGATCCGCTGCGCGGCGGTTCTCGGGTCATCGGCACTGCGCGGCATCGCGACCATCGTAGGCGCTGCCCGCCGCGGCGCGCCGCTCCCTGAGTGACTTCCACTCGGGTCCCCGCCCCGCGCATCTGGGAGGATTCCGCCATGACCACCACAGCGGTGCGCGGCACCTTCCTCGACTTCGTCGACGACCCCTGGAAGCACGTCGGGGACGAGGCCGCGGCGACGCGCTTCGTGCACGACGGACTGCTCGTGGTCGAGGACGGGATCATCGCCGACTTCGGCCCCTATCCGGAGGTCGCCGCGCGGCGGCCCGACGCGGCCGCGGCGGCGACCGTGATCGCCGACCGGCTCATCCTGCCCGGCTTCGTCGACGGGCACATCCACGTGCCGCAGACGCGGATCCTCGGCGCCTACGGCGAGCAGCTGCTGCCCTGGCTGCAGAAGTGGGTCTTCCCGGAGGAGCGGAAGTACTTCGACCCGGAGTACGCGATCCCCGGCATCGAGCGGTTCTTCGACAACCTGCTCGCCTCCGGCACGACGAGCTGCCAGGCGTTCACGACCGCCAAGCGGATCACCACCGAGCTCGTGTTCGAGGAGGCGGCCCGGCGGGACATGCGGATCATCGCCGGCGTCACCGCGATCGACCAGCACGCGCCGGACTGGTTCACCACGACCCCCGAGCAGTTCGTCGCGGACTCGCGGGAGCTGATCGCGAGATATCACGGCGTCGGCCGCAGCCTCTACGCGATCACGCCGCGCTTCGCCTACGGCGCCTCCGTGGAGCTGCTCGAGGCGTGCCGGCTGCTCAAGCAGGAGCACCCGGACATGCACGTGCACACGCACATCTCGGAGAACCCGTCGGAGGTCCGCGGCGCGACCCAGCTGCACCCCGACTGCACCGACTACCTCGGCATCTACGAGAAGTTCGACCTGGTCGGCCCGCGGTTCACCGGCGGGCACGGCGTCTGGATCACGAACCCGGAGTACCAGCGGCTGCACGACGCCGGGGCGGCGCTCACCTTCTGCCCCTGCTCGAACCTCTACCTCGGCTCCGGCCTGTTCCGCCTCGGCCGCGCCAAGGACCCGGTGAACGGCATCCGGCTGACCTTCGGCACGGACATGGGCGGCGGGAACCGCTTCAGCATGATCCACGTGCTCGACGACGCCTACAAGGTCGGCATGCTGAACAACACGCTCCTCGACGGCTCGGTGGACCCGGTCGACCAGGACCTCGCCGAGTCGCAGCGGAACAAGCTGAACTGGGCCCGCGCGTTCTACAGCATCACGCTCGGCGGAGCGCACGGCCTCTACCTGGACGACCGGATCGGGAACTTCGACCTCGGCAAGGAGGCGGACTTCGTCGCCCTGGACTGGACGGCGGGACCGCCCGGCGCCGACTGGCACGCCTCGCTGCTCTGGGACGGGACGGGCGCCCCGGACGACCTCGAGACCGTCGGCGAGCTGCTGTTCGCGATGATGGCCGTCGGCGACGAGCGCGTCGTGGCCGAGACCTGGGTCGCCGGGCGCCGGCGCTACCGACGGGACGGGGCGTGACCGCCTCGGTCATCCTGTTCTCCCGGGTCGCGCCGGAGCGCGTGGCCGACTTCCTCGCCTGGGAGGTCGAGATCGAGGCGGCCGAGCAGGCCTTCGCCGGCTTCGTCGGGCACCGGGTCGAGCGGCCGGCGGCGCCGGGGTCCGACGAGTGGACGATCATCATCGCCTTCGACACCGAGGAGCACCTCGAGGCCTGGCTCGGCTCGGGCGAGCGCCGTGCGCTGCTCGCCCGGGCCCAGGAGTTCAATCGCGACCTGCGCGTCGAGCGCACCAGCTACGGATTCGGCTTCTGGAGCCAGGACGCGACCCGGTCGGCACCCGGTCGGCACCGGGTCTTCAAGGAGAACCTCATCGTCCTGGCGGTGCTGTACCCCGTGGTGTTCCTGTGGGGCTACGCGGTCGGCACGCCGCTGTTCTCGAACGCGCTCGCCTGGCCCTGGTGGGCGGTGCTGTTCGTCGGGAACCTGGCGAGCACCCAGCTGCTCGGCTGGTGGCTCGTCCCCTGGGCGATGCGCGCCGCCGGGCGCTGGCTCGCGCCGCGACCGGGCTGGGCGGCCGAGCTGCTCGGCTACGGGATCCTGGCGGCGCTCTGCGCGGCGTTCATGGCCCTCTACGCCTGGCTGATCGCCGCGACCGGCATCGTCTAGGCCTCCGCGTCGTCGCGGCGGCGGCGCACGTAGACCTGCTTGCGCACCCGGGCGACGACCGCGCCGTCGGTCCCGACCACGTCGCAGCCGAACCAGCGCAGCACCTTCTCCCCGGTCGCCGCCGCGGCGCGGATCTCCTCGACGTCCGCTGCGGAGATCGACATCTCGGCGGTGACGGCGGTGCGGCCCGGCGACACGAACTCGATCTCCGCCCGGCGGTCCCAGACGCTGTGGTCGCGGCCGAGGTGCTCGATGAGCATGATCGCGAAGAACGGGTCGGTCATCGAGAACAGCGAGCCGCCGTACTGCGTGCCGAAGGCGTTCGACGTGAGCGCGTTCGGCCTGGCGAGCCGCACCCGGATCCGCCGGAAGTCGTCATCCCATTCCAGGATCCGGATCCCGGCAGCCCAGAACGTCGGCCACGCGTTCATGAGACGGCGCATGCGCGCCGCCGACCGCGGCTTGAAGCGATGGCGCTGCGGCACGGCTCCGTCCGGCGAGCGACGGCCTAGCGGGCGAAGTTGCCGCGGTAGTACTCGAAGACCCAGCCGACGAGCGCGATGACCACGAGCGGGACGCCGATGAAGACCAGCCAGACGCCGGTCGCGATCCCCAGGAAGGTCACCGCGAGCGAGGCGCCGAGCACCATCGGCCACCAGCTCCACGGGCTGTAGTGCCCGATCTCGGAGTCGCCGTCCTCGATGTTCGCGTCGAGGCGGTCCTCCGGGAGCTCCCCGCCCTGCGCCTTGTGCGCGCGGCCGAGGTAGAAGGCGATGAACGCGCCGAGCGCCGAGGCGAGCAGGATGCCGACCGCGCCGACCCACTCCGGGTAGCCGTACTCGAGCCAGGTCCACAGGGTGTAGGCCACCCAGCTCGCGAAGAAGAACGCGGAGACGATCCAGAACATCCCGGTGTTGGTCTTCATGGCTCAGTGCTCCTTGCCCGCGCCGACGGCCGCCGAAGCGGCGTACTCCGGGTGGTGGAGGTCGAACGCCGGCGACTCCGACCGGATCCGCGGGATCGAGGTGAAGTTGTGCCGCGGCGGCGGGCAGCTCGTCGCCCACTCCAGGGAGCGGCCGTAGCCCCACGGGTCGTCGACCGTCACCTTGGGCGCGCGGCGCCAGGTGATCCACACGTTGTAGAAGAACGGCAGCATCGACAGCGCGAGCACGAGCGCGCCGACCGAGGACAGCGTGTTCATCCAGGTCACGCCGTCGGACTCCAGGTAGGTCCGGTACCGGCGCGGCATGCCCATGACGCCCGCCCAGTGCTGGATCAGGAAGGTCATGTGGAAGCCGATGAACAGCATCCAGAAGTGCACCTTACCGAGGCGCTCGTTGAGCATCCGGCCGGTCAGCTTCGGCCACCAGAAGTAGAGTCCGGCGAACATCGCGAACACCACCGTGCCGAACACCACGTAGTGGAAGTGCGCGACTAGGAAGTAGCCGTCGGCCAGGTGGAAGTCCAGCGGCGGCGAGGCGAGGATGACGCCGGTGAGCCCGCCGAAGACGAACGTCACCAGGAAGCCGAGCGCCCAGACGATCGGCGTCTCGAAGGTCACCGAGCCGCGCCACATGGTGCCGACCCAGTTGAAGATCTTCACGCCGGTGGGCACGGCGATGAGCATCGTCATCAGCGAGAAGAACGGCAGCAGGACGGAGCCGGTGACGTACATGTGGTGCGCCCACACCGTCACCGACAGCGCGGCGATCGCGATCGTGGCGAAGACGAGCGACTTGTAGCCGAAGATCGGCT
>ERZ778028.2851-NODE-2851-length-11370-cov-4.482280_pt1 | contig 11370 bp, 10 predicted proteins | sample MGYA00375758_ERZ778028 | MGnify/ENA primary metagenome ERZ778028 (study PRJEB29350, sample SAMN05389828) | bioreactor metagenome | isolation source: Thiocyanate bioreactor | place: South Africa: University of Cape Town | collected 2014-03-17 ... | reverse complement strand
CTGCGGGCGAAACGGCCGTTGCTCTGGGTATATTCATGGCCGCACCAGATCAGCGTGTCGTCCGGCAGGGTCATCAGCTTGGACAGGCTGGCCCACATGGTGGCGGGATCGCCCTCGAACAGCCGCCCGCAGCCCAGGGTGAACAGCGTGTCGCCGGTAAAGGCGTTGCCGTCGATCACAAAGGTGATGGCGCCGCGCGTGTGGGCGGGCACTTCAAGCACCCGCACCGGCCGGCCGTCAAAGCTCCAGCCCGACGCCTCGTCCACCCCGATATCCAGGCCGGGAATGCGGGCCGCGTCCTTGGCGGGGCCCACCACCTGGACGCCGAATTCCGCCTTCAAGGCCAGATTGCCGCCGGTATGGTCGATATGATGGTGGGTGTTGAGGATATGGGTGGGGGTCCAGCCCAGCTTCGCCAGCGCCGCCTTGACCGGTTCCGGTTCCGACGGGTCCACCACGGCGCAGTCCGTGCCGGATTTCACCAGATAGGCGTAATTGTCGGACAGGCAGGGAACGATCTCGATCTCGACGGACATATGGCGGGCCTCCACGGAAGGTCCGTAACCTAACAGACGCGCATCTAGGAACAACCGCGCGGCTGGGCTTAAATCCGCGCCATGCCGCAGGATGTTCGCAGCCTTGCCGGATTTTACGACACACCGCTGGGCCTGGTGGCGCGGCGCGCCATCCTGCGCCGCGTCCGCACCCTGTGGCCTGATCTGCGGGGCCGACGCCTGTTGGGCTATGGTTATGCGGTTCCCTACTTGCGCGCCTTTTCCGGCGAGGCCGAGCGCGCCGTCGCCGCCATGCCCGCCGGGATGGGCTGTGTCACCTGGCCCGCGGGCCGCAACGCGGTGCTGCTCTGCGCCGAGGACGCGCTGCCGTTCCCCGATGTCTTTTTCGACCGCATTCTGGTGGTGCATGGCATCGAGCGTGCCGAGGGCTTGCGCCCGCTCTTGCGCCAGCTCTGGCGGGTGCTGGCGCCGGAAGGGCGCATCCTGGTGGTCGCGCCCAACCGCGCCAGCCTGTGGGCGCAGGTGGAATCCTCGCCCTTCGCGCGGGGGCGTCCCTTTTCCCGGACCGAACTCGATCTGCTGCTCAAGGACGCGCTGCTGACGCCCACCCGCTGGGACCGCGCCTTGTACGCGCCGCCGGTGCGGCGGCTGGGCGGTAATGGCGCGGGCTGGGAAAAGATGGGCGCGCGCTTCTTTCCCGCCATCGGCGGCGTGCATGTGGTGGAAGCCGCCAAGTCGCTCTATGCCGCCGCCACGCCGGGTCTGGGCCAGGAAAGCCGCCAGGAAAGCCGTCAGGAAAGCCGGGCGGCGCAGGCGTTGCTGACTCCGGCGCGCGATTTCTGAATGGAAGAATCGGTCAGGCCGATTTCTTGAGCAGGAAGACGCCGCCCTGGGCGAACAGGTTGGGGCCCAGATAGCGGTCCGTCAGCTTCTCCGGATCGACGCGCCGGGCGCCGCCCTGCTCGTCCAGGGTATGGGCCTGCACGATGGCGGCGCCGCATTCGCGCGTCAGGTCCACGAAATCGGCCAGGGTGCACAGATGGATGTTGGGGGTTTCCCACCAGGCATAACCGAGCTGCTGGGTGCGCGGCATCCGCCCGCCCGCCAGAAGACCCAGCCGCACTTTCCAATAGCCGAAATTGGGCAGCGACACCGCCGTGCGCCGCCCGATCCGCAGCAGATGCTCCAGCACCGCCTTGGGCTTTTCGGTGGCCTGGATGGTCTGGGACAGGATCACCGCGTCGAATACCTGGGCCGGATAATCCCCCAGGTCGCTGTCGGCGTCGCCCTGCACCACCGCCAGGCCGCGCGCCACGCAGGCATTGACGTTGGTCTGGGAAATCTCGATGCCGCGCCCGTCCACGCTCTTGGTGCGGACCAGGTGCTCCAGCAGTTCGCCGTCGCCGCAGCCCACATCCAGCACCCGCGATCCGGGGCGGATCATGTCGGCGATGGCGGCCAGGTCGGGGCGCAGGCTCATGGCGCGCCCGCCGCATGGTTCAGGAAGCCGCGGATCACCGCGTACATTTCCGGCTCGTCCAGCAGGAAGGCGTCATGGCCCTTGTCGCTCTTGATCTCGACAAAGCTCACCCGCGCCGCCACCGCGTTCAGGGCATGGGCGATGCGCTTGTTCTCCACCGGCGGATACAGCCAGTCGCTGGAGAAGGAGATGATGCAGAAACGCGGCGCATTGAGGCGGAAGACCTCGGACAGTTGCCCGCCATGCTCCTCGGCCAGGTCGAAATAATCCACCGCCCGGGTGATGTAGAGATAGGAATTGGCGTCGAAGCGGTCCACGAAGCTGGCGCCCTGATGGTGCAGATAGGATTCGATCTGGAAATCGGGCGCGAAACGGAACGACTTGGCCTCGCGGTTCTGCAGGTTGCGGCCGAACTTGCGCTGCAGCGCCGCCTCGGAAACATAAGTGATGTGCGCGGCCATGCGCGCCACCGCCAGTCCCTTGGTCGGGCGCACGCCATGCTGCTGGTATTCGCCGCCCCGCCAGTCGGGATCGGCCATGATCGCCTGGCGGCCGACCTCGTGGAAGGCGATGTTCTGGGCGCTGTGACGCGCGGCGCAGGCGATGGGCACCACGGCCTTGACGTGATCGGGATAGGTGGCCGCCCATTGCAGCGCCTGCATCCCGCCGACCGAGCCGCCCACCACCGCCAGCAGGCGCCGGATGCCCAGATGGTCGATCAGGCGCTTTTGCGCGCGCACCATGTCGCGGATGGTGACGACGGGAAAATCCAGGCCATAGGGCTTGCCGGTGTCCGGGTTGGTGTCGGACGGGCCGGTCGAGCCCATGCAGCCGCCCAGCACATTGGCGCAGATGACGAAGAAGCGGTCGGTGTCGATGGGCTTGCCGGGCCCCACCATGTCGATCCACCAGCCGGGCTTGCCGGTGACGGGATTATCGCTGGCGACGAACTGATCCATGGTCAGGGCATGGCAGATCAGGATGGCGTTGCCGGCGTCCGGAGCGAGCGTGCCATAGGTGGTATAGGCCACGGTGAAGGGCGACATCCGGCGCCCGCAATCCAGCGGCAGCGGCGCGTCAAAGGTGACCGCCAGCCCGGCATGGGCCGCCGGGGCCTTGATGGGATGCAGGAAGCGCGGCGCCTCGGTCATGGCCAATCCTTGGGGAGCCGTAGCTAGGCCGCCCCCCGCCCCCTGTCAATTAACAGTCGTGCATGACTGTGGCACGCTTTGCTTTTGGCCCGCCCGGTCCTATCAATACGGCCCTTTCCGAGCCTTTTTCACCATGAGCCCGACGTTCAAATGACCCTTGCGCCCAAGCCCGGCATCCTGGACATCGCCCCCTATGTGGGCGGGCGCGCCTCCGTGCCCGGCGTGGCCCGGGTGTTCAAGCTGTCCTCCAACGAAAGCCCCCTGGGCCCCAGCCCGGCAGCGCTGGCGGCGCTGGACGAGGCCAAGGCCAGCCTGTCGCTCTATCCCGAAGGCTCGGCCCGGCTGCTGCGCGAGGCCATCGCCGCGGTGTTCGGCCTGGACCCGGCGCGCATCGTGGCCTCGGGCGACGGCAGCGACGCGCTGCTCACCATGCTGGCCAACGCCTATCTGCAACCCGGCGACGAGGTGATCTTCAGCGCCCACGCCTTCCTGGTCTACAAGATCGCCACCCTGGCCAATTCGGCCCGGCCGGTGATCGTGCCGGAAAAGACCACCAACCAGGCAATCAAGGTGGATGTCGACGCGATGCTGGCGGCGGTGACGCCCCGGACGCGGATGCTCTATATCGCCAACCCCAACAATCCCACCGGCTCCTATCTCCCCCGGGACGAGATGGCGCGCCTCCATGCCGGGCTGCCCGCCGATGTGCTGCTGGTGATCGACGCGGCCTATTGCGAGTATGTGACGGCCGGCGACTATGACTGCGGGCTGGCGCTGGCGCGGGCCCATGACAATGTCGTGATGACGCGGACCTTCTCCAAGATTCACGGCCTGGCCGGGCTGCGCATCGGCTGGATGTATGCGCCCGTTCCGGTCTGCGACGTCATCAACCGCATCCGGGGTCCGTTCAACACCGCCTTGATGCAGCAGCTTGTGGGTGCGGCCGCCATCCGCGACACCGATCATGTGCGCCGCGCGGCGGAGCATAACGCCCACTGGCTGCGCTGGGTGACCGACGAAATCCGGGCGACTGGTCTTCGGGTCGATGACAGCGCCGCCAATTTCGTGCTGATCCATTTTCCGCAAGCCGGAAAGACCGCCGCTGCGGCGGACGCCTTTCTCGGCCAGGGCGGCATCATCCTGCGCGGCGTGGCCAGCTATGGCCTGCCCGACTGTCTGCGCATGACCATCGGCACCGAGGAGCAGAACCGCCTGGCGGTGGCGCTGCTCCGGAAATTCATGGCCGCCTGATGCCCGCTCCGCTGTCCGTACCGCTGCCCGTACCGCTGTTCGCCAAGATCGCGATTATCGGCCTGGGCCTGATCGGGTCGTCGATCGCCCATGCGGCGCGGCGCGGCGGCCTGGCGGGCGAGATCGCGGGCCATGATGCCAGCGCCGCGGTGATCGAAACGGCGCGGACGCTCGGCTTCTGCGACACGCTGCACGACGACCTGGCCTTGGCGGTGCGGGAGGCCGATCTGGTGATCCTCTGCGCGCCGGTGGGCGCGTACAAAGCCATCGCCCAGGCCGCCGCGCCGCATCTGAAGCCGGGTGCGATCCTGTCCGATGTCGGCTCGGTCAAGGGCGCGGTGATGCGCGATGTGGGGCCGCTGGTGCCGCCGGGTGTGCGGTTCATTCCCGCCCATCCCATCGCGGGCACCGAATTCTCCGGCCCCGAGGCGGGCTTCGCCACGCTGTTCGACGGGCGCTGGGCGATCCTGACGCCGCCGCCGGGCGCCGATGCGCAAGCCGTGGACCGCCTCAAGGCTTTCTGGCAGGGGCTGGGCAGCCAGGTGGATGTGATGGACGCCGCCCATCATGACCTGGTGCTGGCCATCACCTCGCACCTGCCGCATTTGATCGCCTACAATATCGTGGGCACCGCCCATGACCTGGAAGCGGTGACCGAAGGCGAGGTCATCAAATATTCCGCCTCGGGCTTCCGCGATTTCACCCGCATCGCGGCCTCCGATCCCACCATGTGGCGCGACGTGTTCCTCAACAACCGTGAGGCGGTGCTGGAAGTGCTGGGCCGTTTCAACGAGGACCTTTCCATCCTGCAACGGGCGGTGCGCGAGGGCGACGGCCAGACGCTGTTCGACACTTTCAGCCGCACCCGCGCCATCCGCCGCGCCATCATTGAGATGGGCCAGGAATCGCCCGCGCCGAATTTCGGGCGGGATTTAAAAGAATAACCCGTTTTTTTAATTAACCCCCTCCGGCCTTCGCAACTTTGCTTGACGTGTCGCATCACAGGATGCGCCACGCCTGCGCATTGCTACGGCCACCTCCCCCTTGATGCGTGCTTCGCACGCGAAGGGGGAGGCGGGTCTGCGCTTGCTGCTAGTAGAGCGGTGAGAGAAGAGAATCCACCGCCAAGTCCGGCGCGGTGATCTGGGTCAGCATCGCCGCGCCGCCCCGGTTGCGCCAGGCGGCCATGGTGGTGGGCCAGTTGGCCCGGCCCGCCAGCAGCGGCGCCAGAACGTCCAGTCGGTCCAGGCTGGCATAGACTTCGACCAGCGGCTTGCGCGCGCCCAGGCCCTTCACATCGTCGGCGCGCAGCATCAGGTCCAGCGTCTTGCTTTCGGAATTGCGGCGCAGATGGAACTGAAAGCGCGCCGCGCTGACGCCGCCCTCGATACTGGCCTGGGCGATGTCCAGATCCAGCCGCGCCAAGCCCTGGCCATCGCGGGTGGCGCTGCCCCGCAACGAGCCCGGCAGGAAACGGATTTCATGGATGCCGGCGGTGGCGTCGGTCCATTTCAGGTTCTGCACGCCCGCGGCCTCGAACACATCCTGCGCCTTGCCATAGGTCAGGGCATGGAGGACGACACGCGGACTGCGCCATTCAAACGGGCCGTGCGCCGCCTCGCCGCCCGCCGAGAAATCGGTGAAATCGGCGTCCAGCCGGAAGGGAAAGCCCGCCACCTTCACCGCCGACCAGTTCAGGGTGATGCCGGGCGCGGCCTCCCGGCCCTTGATCGCGGCCAGCCGCTTTTCAAAGGCGGCGGCGGCGAACCACCAGTGCACCATGATGCCCAGGATCAGCAGGGCGAAGGCGGCGAGTGGGGCATAGAGCCAGAAGCGGCTGGAATATCTCATGCGACAAATCTAGCTACACTTGGAATAGCCGCAAGAGAGACAGGAGTCGCAGCCCTCGATGCGGACAAAGCTGGCGTCGCCGCAACGCGGGCAGAAACGGGCCCGCGCACCATCCTGGGGCGCGGCGACAGGCGGCGCCACCGGCAGGCTGCGGCCATCCAGGAAGCCGATCTCGACCAGATGGCGTTCGATGATCTCGCCGATCGCCGCCAGCAGCGACGGCACATAGCGGCCGTTCATCCATTGTCCGCCGCGCGGATCGAAGATCGCCTTCAGTTCCTCCACCACGAAGCTGACATCGCCGCCGCGCCGGAACACCGCCGAGATCATGCGGGTCAGGGCCAGCGCCCAGGCATAGGCTTCCATGTTCTTGGAATTGATGAAGACCTCGAAGGGCCGCCGCCGCCCATCCTTCTCGATATCGTTGATGGTGATGTAGAAGGCATGGTCGCTGTCCAGCCATTTGATCTTGTAGGTGCGGCCCAGCAGCGTGTCCGGCCGGTCGAAGGGCCGGGTCATATAGACCACGCTGGCCCCCGTGCGGGGTTCCGGCAAGGGCAGCGGCAGTTCCGGCTCTACCGCGTCGCGGCGGATCACCGCTTCGGCGGGAATGGCGTCCTTCGGTTCTTCAAAGGTGGGGGGTTCTTCAAAGGTGGACAGCACCGATCCGGTCACCGCGTTGGGGCGGTAGGTGGTGCAGCCCTTGCAGCCGGAATCATAAGCCTCCCGGTAGACATCCGCGAAGTCGGTGAAGGTGATGCCCGCCGGGACATTGATGGTCTTGGAGATGGCGCTGTCGATGAAAGGCTGGCTGGCGGCCTGCACCGCCAGATGATCGGCGGGGAGGAGGGTCTGGGCGGTGACGAAATAATCCGGCAGCGGCGTACCTTCGCCGAATTTGGCGCGGAAGACCCGCACGGCATGATCGCTGACCTGTTCCTCGCGCCGGCTGCCGTCCGGTTGCAGCACCTTGCGGGTATAGTCGAAGGCGAAGACCGGCTCGATGCCGCTGGAGACATTGTCGGCCAGCAGCGAGATGGTGCCGGTGGGCGCGATGGAGGTCAGCAGCGCGTTGCGGATGCCATGGGCGGCGATGCCGTCGCGGATGTCCTGGGGCAGGGCGGCGATATGGGGACGGCGCAGATATTCGCCCGCGTCGAACAGCGGGAAGGTGCCCTTTTCGCGCGCCAGTTCGATGCTGGCGCGATAGGCGGCGCGGTTGATGGTTTCCAGCCAGGTGCGGATCAGGATCAGGCTGTCCAGCGAGCCGTAACGCTGGCGGCAGAAGATCAGCGCGTCGGCCAGGCCCGTCACGCCCAGGCCGATGCGGCGCTTGGCGCGGGCTTCCTGGGCCTGCGTCTCCAGCGGAAAGCGCGAGACGTCGATGGCATTGTCCAGCATCCGCACGGCGGTGGCGGTCAGGCTTTCCAGCGCCGCCAGGTCCATCGCCGCATCGGCCTCGAAGGGATTCCTCACCAGCCGCGCCAGGTTGATCGAGCCCAGCAGGCAGGCGCCATAGGGCGGCAAAGGCTGCTCGCCGCAGGGATTGGTGGCGGCGATGGTCTCCACATAGCCCAGATTGTTCTGCTGGTTGATGCGGTCGATGAAGATCACGCCCGGTTCGGCATGATCATAGGTGGAACGCATGATGGTGTCCCACAGCGCCTTGGCCTTGACCGTGCGATAGACCGTGCCGCCGAATTGCAGCGGCCAGTCGGCATCGGCCTTCACCGCCGCCATGAAGGCGTCGCTGGCCAGCACCGACAGGTTGAAATTGGTCAGCCGTCCGGGCGTGCGCTTGGCGGCGATGAAATCCTCGATGTCGGGATGGTCCACCCGCAGCGTCGCCATCATCGCGCCGCGCCGCGATCCGGCGCTCATGATGGTGCGGCACATCGCGTCCCACACCTCCATGAAGGAGACGGGGCCGGAGGCGTCCGCGCCGATGCTCGCCACGCGGGCGCCCCTGGGCCGCAGGGTGGAAAAGTCGTAACCGATGCCGCCGCCCTGCTGCAGGGTCAGCGCCGCCTCGCGCAGCGCCGAAAAGATGCCGTCCATCGAGTCGGTGATGGTGCCCATCACGAAACAGTTGAACAGCGTGACGCTGCGCCCCGTGCCCGCGCCCGCCAGGATGCGCCCGGCGGGCAGGAATTTGTGACCGGACAAGGCGCGGGCGAATTCGGCGGCGCGCGCCATGCGGTCCCGCGGCGCTTCGGCCCGGGCCAACGCCGCCGCCACCCGCGCCCAGGTGTCGCCCAGGTCGCGGTCCAGGGGCGTGCCGTCCGGCGCCTTCAACCGGTACTTCATGTCCCACACGGTCTGCGAAATGCCGCTCATCGCCTTTACCAACCATAGCGGCGCAGTCCGCGCCAGCACCTAAAGATAGGCGCGGCAGGCGGCGGTTCCAACCCGCCAAAAGCCTGGAAAATCAGGGTAAAAGCGCGGCCACGGCGGTTTCGATCCGCGTTTCCAGCGTCGCCATGAACTCCGCCCGCTTCAGGCCCGGCGGAATCGGCTCCAGGAACTGCAGCGTGATGGTGCCGGGCTTCTTGCGGAACCCGGTCCAGTAAACGCCGGAATCCAGCGCCACCGGCACGCAAGCAACCTCCAGTTGGCCATACAGTCCGGCCACGCCCGGCTTGTAGTCGGGCGCCGCGCCGGGTTTCTTCCGCGTGCCTTCGGGAAAGATCAGGATGGGCCGTCCTTTGGCCAGCATCGCCTGCGCCGCCTGGCGCATCTTGCGCAGCGCGCTGGCGCCCGCGCCCCGGTCGATGGGAATGGCGGCGGCGCGCGCCAGATACCAACCATAGAACGGCACCCGCAGCAGCTCGCGCTTCAGCACGATGCCCGGATCGTCCAGCATCAGCCACAGGGCCAGCGTGTCCCACATGCTCATATGCTTGGCGGCGACCAGCACCGGCGCGCGCGGCGGCGTGCCCCGGACGGTGAAATCGATTCCGGCCAGCACCCGCAGGCCCCAGAGCGTGACGCGCGCCCAGCTGCGCGACAGCCAGCGGGTGGCGCGGCGCGACACCAGCACCGGCAGGAACAGGATCGCCATCAGCGTGGAGGTGACGGCGAACCACAGGAAGAACAGGACCGAGCGGACCAGGATCATGCGCCGCCCGCCAGGCGGGTCGTCACCAGACTGGCCAGGTATTTCACATATTCGCGGTGCAGCAGCCCGACGGTGCGCGGATGGGTCCACCAGCCGCTGAGGTCGATGCCGCTCTGATCCACCGGATAGGCGTGCAGCGCGATGCCGGGCATGACGGCGGAGAATTCGCGCAGGGTGCGCGGCATGTGATAGCGGCTGGTGACGATCACCAGGCTGCTAAAGCCATGCTCGTGCGCCCAGTCATAGGCTTCCAGGGCGTTGCCATGGGTGTCGTCGGCGGCATAGCCGATATCGGCGCAGCAGTCATAGCGCGGGCCGCCCTCGGCCAGCTTGCCCACCGTCTCCTTGGTGGTGGCCACCGACACGCCGCTGACCAGCAGCCGCTTGCCGCCGCCCTGTTCCAGCAGCGCCACCGCCGCGTCCAGCCGCTCGCCGCCGCCGGTCAGCGCCACGATGCCGTCGGCGTGGGGCGGAGCCTGGAGCGGTGCGGGCAGGCTGCTGACGAACAGCACAAAGCCGGCGGCATAGCCCAGCAGCAGCAGCAGGACGACGGAGAGGAAAACGCGCAAGAGACTTAAGGCTCCGATCTCGCCTGTCAGAATAGCAAACCGCCTGTGCGGCGCTCAATAGATCGCCTTGACCACCGACAGGACCGAAAGCCGCGCCGTCGCCCAGGCGATCAGCGATGTCATCACCGGCACCGCCAGCAGCCAGGGGATTTCCGTCCAGCGCAGCGACAGCGGCGGCAGGAAGGGCACCGCCTCCAGCCCGAAAATCTCCAGCCCGCCCGCCGCCAGGAAGAACAGCGCCGCGCCCAGCGTGCCCAGCGCCGCCGCGAACAAAGCGGAGACGAAATAGTGCCATTCCACCGCGCGGGCGATGAAGCCGGGCAAGGCGCCCATCTGATGCAGCAGCGCCACCATCTCGTGATGGGCGTCCAGCCCGGCCCGGGTGGCAAAGGACACCGCCGCCGCCGTCGCGCCCGCGATCAGCAGCAGGATGCCGTAAGCCGAATAGCGCACCGCGTCGGCCAGCCCTTTCAGCCGCGCCATCCAGCGGCGGTGATCGTCCAGCAGGGCATGGGGCGCGCCGTCCTTCAGCGCGGTATCCAGTTTGGCCACATCGACCTGTGCGCCCGGCGTCACCGCCGCGTCGATCAGGCGCGGTAGGGGAATGCCCGCCACCACGCCGTCCTTGCCGATCCAGGGTTCGACCAGCGCGTTGATCTCCGCATCCGACAGCAGCCGGGCATGGGCGATGCCGGGCGTGGCCTGGAGCAGGCGCAAGGCCGCATCGGTTTCCGCCTTCAGCCCGGCCTGGATGTCGCCGCTTTCCGGCGGCACCACCTGCACCGTGATGCGGTCGGACAGGCCGCTCTGCCAGCCTTCGGCGGCGCGGCTGGCGACCAGCGAGGCGCCCAGCGCCAGCGCCGCCAGGAAGGCCATCACGGCGATGACGAAATCGAGCGGGGCGGCGCCCCCATCTTTTGGAAGAATAGGATCCCGCGGCAGGATGGCGTTGGCGCTCTCTCTCATGGCGCGGTCCCCAGCGTCGGACGCAGTTCCACCAGCCGCCCTTCCACCAGCCGGATCTCGCGCGCCCGCGTCGCCTCGATCAGGGCGCGGTCATGGGTGGCGATCAGCACCGTGGTGCCCAGCCGGTTCAGTTCGGCGATCAGCCGGATCAGCCGCGCGCCCATTTCGGGGTCCACGTTGCCGGTGGGTTCATCGGCGATCAGCAGGTCGGGCCGCGCCACCACGGCGCGGGCGATGGCGACGCGCTGCTGCTCGCCGCCCGACAGGGTGGGCGGCCGGGCGTGCATCCGGTCACCCAGCCCCACCCAGGACAGAAGTTCGCGCACGTCATGGGCGAAATCGGCCACCCGCTTGCCCGCCAGCCGCAGCGGCAGCGCCACATTGTCGAAGGCCGACAGATGGTTCAGCAGCCGGAAATCCTGGAACACCACGCCGATGCGGCGGCGCAAGGCGGGCAGGTCGCGGCGGG
>ERZ778028.2840-NODE-2840-length-11428-cov-6.458015_pt1 | contig 11428 bp, 10 predicted proteins | sample MGYA00375758_ERZ778028 | MGnify/ENA primary metagenome ERZ778028 (study PRJEB29350, sample SAMN05389828) | bioreactor metagenome | isolation source: Thiocyanate bioreactor | place: South Africa: University of Cape Town | collected 2014-03-17 ... | reverse complement strand
CAAAGCCATAAATGCCGTCATAATTACGTCATTCATACATCCAAAGCACGACTCAGGTATCTTCATGGACGGTTTTTCGGACCTGCGCTTTTTCGCCCTGCTGATGAAGGAGGGCAGCCTGGCCGCAGCCGCGCAGCAGATGGGCATCACCCCGCCCGCGGTCAGCCGGCGCCTGGCGCAGCTGGAGCAACGGCTGGGCGTGCGCCTGCTGCACCGCACGACCCGGCGCATCCGCCTCACGCCCGAGGGAGAGACCTATCTGCTGGACGGTGCCCGCATCCTCGGCGACCTGGAGGCGCTGGAACGCACCGTGGCCGGTGCACGCAGCTTGCCCCGAGGGCTGATCAAGCTGGCCTCCACGCTGGGCTTTGGCCGCGTGCACATCGCGCCCGCGCTGTCGGCCTTTGCCCGCGCCTACCCAGAGGTGGAAGTGCAGCTGCACCTGACGGACCGCCCCGTGAACCTGGTGGAGCAAGGCTTTGACGCCGCCGTGCGCTTTGGCGACCTGCCGGACTCGCGCCTCACGGCCCGGCGGCTGCTGGCCAACCGGCGCGTGCTGTGCGCATCGCCCGCCTACCTGGCCCAGGCCGGCGAGCCCGAGCAGCCGGCCGACCTGCTGGCCCACCAGTGCATCGTGATCCGCGAGAGCGACGAAACCTATGGCACCTGGCACCTGCACCAGGGCGAGCGGCAGGAGACCGTGAAGGTGCGCGGCATGCTCAGCACCAACGACGGCGCGGCCGCCACCACCTGGGCGCTGGAAGGCCACGGAGTGCTGATGCGCTCCGAATGGGACGTGGCGGCCCACCTGGTTGCGGGCCGCCTGGTGCGCGTGCTGCCGGCTTGGTCGCTGCCCGCCGCCGATGTGACGCTGGTCTACCCCACGCGCAGCGACCTGTCGGCCAAGACGCGGGCGCTGGCTGACTTTCTGCGGGACTGGTTCGCTGCACTGCCGCGCACATGACCGACGGCATGCCCGGCTGCCTTTGCCGATCATCGCGTGGACAAGTCACGGTGCCAGCCCGAGCTGCAAGGAGCCGACGATACCTTCGCTGTATGCCCTGGCACCGTGCAAGCCCATGCACAAGCGCCTCGCACATCAAGGGAATTTCAGAATGGCAACTACGGCGTCTCCACCAATGTCATGGTGGCGAACGGCAGGTGGTGCATCAGCTCGCGCAGCACCAGCAGCGTGCCGGCAAAGACGGGGGCTTCCGGCAGACCCTCGTGCGCCGCGGGGCGACCCTCGGCCACAGCGGCGAGCCGATTGAACAGGCGCTCCATGGCCTCCAGCGTCAGCACGCGTTGAGCCCCGCGCGGCACGCCCGCCAAGGTGGCCAGCTCATGCAGGGCTGCATCTGCAGACCATGGAGCCCACCCCTGCCCGCCGGGCAACAAGCCTTGTAGCTGCCGATGGGCCACGTAGACCTCATCCTCCACGACCGCAATGGCGTTTTCCAGCTCCAGGGGGGTGGGCACGGCATGGCGGAAGAACTGGCGTGCTGTGCGCGCGCCGCCCAAGGAAAGGCTCAGCTTCACGGAGGGTTCGGGCGCATCGGCACCCGCCGCCCAGAGCACCTGTTGCGCCCCCAGATGCAAGCCGCTGCTCCATGCGCCGGGCGCTGCATGGCGCCGTGCCTGCAGGTAGCTGCGGGTTGCCGGGTCATCGGCAAGCAGGTCTTGTCGCAGCGCCTGCACCGAGGCCGATGCAGAAGGGGATGAAGAGCTGGAATGGTTCACGAGATTCCTTGACGGCTGGACGGACAAATGCGCCAGGGAGCTGAGGCACCCCGCGATTGCCTTGCTGCACTCTAACCCCGCACGGTTAAGGCAGCACGCGTGACCGTTCAAAGGGTACAGAGGGACGTGCCTGCCGAGCAAGGTCCGCCGCGCCGCCGACACCACGCGCCTGCGCCTTCCTACACCGGGCATCAGGCGCCGTACCTACAGTCGGTTGCCAGGCAAGCGCTGCAGCCAGCGCCTCCCCCACAACAACTGCCCTCAGGAGAAACCGCCATGCACGCCATCCGCACCACGCCCCGCCGCTCCCCCTGGCCCTGGATCGTGGGTGCGGCCGCGTTGATGGGGGTGATGATGTTGTCAGCCTGCTCCACGCCGCGCACACCCGAAGGCGTGCAGCCCGTCTCGGGCTTTGACGTGGACCGCTACACAGGGCAATGGCACGAGGTGGCCCGCATCGAAAACTCGTTTGAACGTGGCCTGACGCAGGCCACCGCCACCTACAGCCGCAACGCAGACAACACTATCAAGGTGGTGAACCGGGGCTATGACCCGGTGCGCAAGCAGTGGAAGGAAGCGGAGGGCCGCGCCGAGTTTGTGGACAGCCCCGACCGCGCCGCCCTCAAGGTGTCTTTCTTCGGGCCGTTTTACGGCGGCTACAACGTGGTGGCGCTGGATGAGAACTACCAGTGGGCCCTGGTGGTGGGCTCCAGCACCGACTATGTTTGGGTGCTGTCCCGCACACCCACCCTACCCTGGCATGTGCGCGAGCACCTGATGGAGCGGGCGCAGGCCCTGGGCGTGGATGTGCGCAAGCTCGTTTGGGCCCAGCCCGGCGTGGAGCAACATGCGCGGCGCCCAGCGGTCAGAACCTGATCACCGTACGCAGGAAAAGGGACATGGCCCCATGCGGGGTGCGGACACTAAGAGCGGCCAACAAAACTCTTCTGGCGTCGTTGCTGTGTCTTGTCGTACTGCTCGTACTGCCTGCGACACAGCGCCTAGCCAGAACCGCTTCGCTGAGTTTTGTTAGCCGCTCTACGCTGCGCCACGCTACACGGACGCAAAACACTCAAATTTGATAGCAGCCAGCGTATATTCCACTGGCGCCTGTAGCCCATAGAGCCCAAAAACTATCCGCCAGGCACTGTGGCGGCTGCCACCAAGCGTTGGGTGTAGGGATGCTGCGGCGCATCCAGCACTTCCGTCACGCTGCCGCTTTCGAGCACCGCGCCGTCCTTCATCACCAGCACATCGTGCGCCATGGCGCGGATCACGTCCACGTCGTGGGTGATGAGCAGGTAGCTCAGGCCCTTTTCTTTTTGCAGGCGCTGCAGCAGGCCCAGCACTTGCTGCTGGATAGTCACATCGAGCGCGCTGGTGGGCTCGTCGAGCACCAGCACCTGCGGCTGCACGATGAGGGCGCGCGCCACGGCCAGGCGCTGGCGCTGGCCGCCCGAAAATTCATGCGGGTAGCGCTCCAGCAGGCGCGGGTATTGCGCTTCGGCCAGGCCCACCTCGGCCAACACCGCCTCCACGCGCGCACGGCGTTCGGCCACGCTGAGTGAGGGCTCGTGCACCTTTAGGCCCTCGCCCACAATTTCTTCGACCGTGAGGCGGGGGGACAGGGACGAGAACGGGTCCTGAAACACCACCTGCACCCGGCGGCGCAACTGCTGGTTGGTGGGCGTGTTGCGCATGGCGGGCTGCTGCCACGCCTGCCCACCCACCTGCAGTTGTCCCGTCGAGGGCAACAGCCCCAGGATGGCCTGGGCCAGCGTGGACTTGCCCGAGCCGGATTCGCCCACCACGCCCAGCGTCTGACCGGGCAGCAATTGCAAGGTGGCGCCCTGCACCGCCACAAACTCGCCTTTTTTGAACCAGCCCTTGATGCCCGGCAGCGGCGTGGGGTAGACCACGCGCAGGTCTTGCGTCCGCACCACGGGCGCGGTGCCTGCGGGCGGGTCGGCCTCGATCACATCGCGGCGTGGCTGGCTGGCGATCAGACGGCGGGTATAGGCATGCTGGGGTGCGCCGAAGACTTCGGCCACCGGCCCCTGCTCTACCAGCACGCCTTGCTCCATCACCGCCACGCGGTCGGCAAAGCGGCGCACCAGGTTCAGGTCGTGCGTGATCAGCAGCACCGCCATGCCGGTCTGGCGCTGCAGGTCGCTCAGCAGGTCCAGGATCTGGCCGCGCAAGGTCACGTCGAGCGCGGTGGTGGGCTCGTCGGCCAGTAGCAGCTTGGGCGAACTGGCGAGGGCCATGGCGATCATGGCGCGCTGGCGTTGGCCGCCGCTGAGCTGGTGCGGAAAGCTGTTGGCGCGACGCGCAGGCTCGGGGATGCCGGTTTGCGCCAGCAGATCGATGGCGGCCTGCGCGCACTGGGCACCGGTGAGGCCTTTCTTGAGCAGCAGGATCTCGGCGATCTGCTGGCCAATTGTCATCAGCGGGTTGAGCGCGGTCATGGGCTCCTGGAACACCATGGCGATCTCGCCCCCGCGCACGCCGCGCATCTCGCGCTCGGTCATCGCCAGCAGGTCGCCCCGCCCTTGCAGCAGGGCCTGGCCGGTGATGGCGGCATTGCCCGCCAGCCGCAGCAGGCTCAGGGCGGTGATGGTTTTGCCCGAGCCGGACTCCCCCACCAGTGCCAGCTTTTCGCCTGCGGCCAACGTGAAGTTGACGCCACGCACCACCTCTTTGGCGCCAAAACGCACATGCAGGTCGTGGACTTCGAGCAGCACGGGTTTCATGGCCGATGCAGTCATGGTCACAGGTCCGCCTTTCTGGGATCGAGCGCATCGCGCAGCGCATCGCCCATGAAGGTCAGCAGCAACAGGGTGACCACCAGCACGCCAAAGGTGGACAGCGAGATCCACCACGCATCAATGCTGTTCTTGCCCTGGCTCAGTAGTTCCCCCAGCGAGGGCGTGCCCGGTGGCACCCCCAAGCCGAGAAAATCGAGCGAGGTCAGCGCCAGAATCGCGCCGCTCATGCGAAACGGCAGGAACGTGACCACGGGCGTGAGGCTGTTGGGCAGGATGTGGCGCCAGATGATCTGGCTGTTGCTCACGCCCAGCGCACGGGCTGCCTTCACGTAATCGAGCTGGCGGTTGCGAAGGAACTCAGCACGCACATAGTCCGAGAGGCCCATCCAGCCAAACAGGCTCAGCAAGATGAGCAGCAGCGCAATGCTGGGCGCAAACACCGCGCTGAAGATGATGAGCAGGTACAGCTCGGGCATGGAGCCCCAGATCTCGATAAAGCGCTGGAACGCCAGGTCGGTCTTGCCGCCAAAAAAGCCCTGGATGGCCCCTGTGATAACGCCCAGCAGCACGCCCGTGGTGGTGAGCGCCAGGCCAAACAGCACGCTCACCCGAAAGCCGTACAGCAACTGCGCCAGCAAGTCGCGCCCCCGGTCGTCCGTGCCCAGCCAGTTGTCGCCCGTGGGGGCCGAGGGGTTGGGCGCCTTGGCAAAGTAGTTGAGCGTGTTGGGGCCATAGCGGTTGAGGGTGTAAAGCGCCCAGTTGCTGCCCGTGCTCAGCCGCTGCTGGATGAAGGGGTCCAGATAGTCAGTCGGGGTCTCGAAGTCACCGCCGAAAGTCTTCTCGGGGTAGTCCTTCAGCAGGGGGAAGTAGGTCTGCCCCTCATAGCGCACGATGAGTGGCTTGTCATTGCTGACCAGCTCGGCGCACAGGCTCACCAGCACCAGGGCGCTGAAGATCAGCAGGCTCCAGTACCCCAGGCGGTTGCGCTTGAAGCGCAGCCAGGCACGGCGGGACGGGGAGAGTGAAATCGGGGTAGCAGCAGGACTCATCGGGACCATCGGTGCGTTCGGGCTAGTCAAACTTCACGCGCGGGTCCACCCACACATAACAAAGGTCGCTGATGAGCTTGGTGACCAGCCCGATCAGCGTGAACAAATACAGCGTGCCCAGCACCACGGGGTAGTCGCGGCGGATCACGCTCTCGTAGCTGAGCAGGCCCAGGCCGTCGAGCGAGAACAGGGTCTCGATGAGCAGCGAGCCCGCAAAGAACGCGCCGATGAAGGCGGCGGGAAACCCCGTGATGATGGGGATCAGCGCATTGCGGAACACATGCTTCCACAGCACCTGCCGCTCGCTCAGTCCCTTGGCACGGGCCGTGAGCACGTACTGCTTGCGGATCTCTTCGAGGAACGCGTTCTTGGTCAGCATGGCGGTGACGGCAAAGCTGCCCAGCACCATGGCTGTGACGGGCAGCGTGATGTGCCACAGATAGTCCACGATGCGCGCGCCCCAGCTCAGTTCGTCCCAGTTGGCCGACGTGAGCCCCCGCAGCGGAAACCACTGCAGCTGCCCGCCAAAAATGACCAGGAGCGCCACGCCCAGCACAAAGCCCGGGATGGCGTAGCCCACCAGGATGAGCAGCGTGGTCACCAGGTCAAACCGCGACCCGGCACGCACCGCCTTGGCAACGCCCAGCGGCACGGCGACGAGGTAGCTGATGAAGAAGGTCCAGAGGCCCAGGCTGATGGAAACCGGCAGCTTCTCTGCCACCAGCTGCCACACGTCCTTGTTCTGAAAGAAGCTCTTGCCCAGATCAAAACGCGCGAACTGGCCCAGCATCTGGATGAAGCGTTCATGCGCAGGCTTGTCAAAGCCGTACAGGGCCTTGATCTGCTCCAGCCGCCTGGGGTCCACGCCCTGAGCGCCCCGGTAGCTCAGGCCACCGCCTTCGGCACCGCCACCGCCCACGCCGGCTTTGGCCTCGGCCATGTACTGCTCCACGGGGCCGCCCGGCACGAACTGGATCACCACAAAGGTCAGCAGCAGCACGCCCAGCAGGGTGGGCAGCATCAGCAACACGCGTTTGAGGATGTAGGCAAACATGGGTGGGCTGGCGGGTGGTTATTTCTTGTCGGGCGCGGTCTGTGGCGGAATGCGCGCCCACCAGGTGTCGATGACCCAGCTTTCACCGCTGGAGTACGGCGGCACCGTGGCAGGCTTGGCCAGGCGCCAGGCGTTGTAGGCCATGCGGTGGGTACCGGCCGTCCACTGCGGAATCAGGTAATGGCTGTGCGCAATGATGCGCTCCAGCGCATGGCAGGCAGGCAGCAGTTGCGCCTCGGTTTTGGCCGAGGTCATGGCCTTGATCATGGCGTCCACCGCCGGGTTCTTGACACCCGCGAAGTTGCCGGAGTCTTCCGTGTCGGCGGCCTGGCTGCCGAACATATCGGCAAACTCCTGGCCGGGGTTGTTAGTGCCCTGGAAGGCAATCGTGGTGATGTCAAAGTCGAACTTCTGGAGGCGCTGCTGGTACAGCGCAAAGTCCACCGAGCGGAAGCGCAGCGTGACGCCGATCTTTTCCAGGTTGCGGATCCAGGGGGTGATGGTGCGCACGCCGCCTTCGTTGCTGTCCATGTACTCCAGCACCATGGCCTCGCCCTTCGCGTTACGCAGGGCGCCATCGCGCACCTCCCAGCCCGCCTCCTTGAGCAGTGCCTGCGCGCGCCGCAGGTTGGCCCGCAGTGACGAATCGCCGTCGGTGCGCGGGGGCACGGTCATGGGACCGAAGGCGGCCGCAGGAATGTCTTTGCGATAGGGCTCCATCAGCGCAAGCTCTTCGGGAGACGGGCTGCCCTTGGTTTCGCAGGCGGTGTTACCAAACAGGCCGTTCACACGCTGGTAGGCGCCGTAGAACATCTGGCGGTTCATCCACTCGTAGTCCATCGCCAGGCCCAGGGCCTCCCGCACCCGCGCGTCCTGCAGCAGCGGGCGGCGGGTGTTGAGCACGTAGCTCTGAAAGCCCGACGGCAGCTTGTGCTTGAACTCGCCCTTGACCAGCTCGCCGGTGTCGAATTTTTTGCCCGTGACGCGGCGGGCCCAGTCGCCTGCGCTAAAGAACCGCATGAGGTCGAACTCGCCCGCCTTCAGGGCCTCCAGCCGCGCCGTGTTGTCCTTGTAGATCTTGACCAGGATGCGGTCGAAGTTGGCCGTGCCCTTGCGCACATTGAGGTCGCGCGCCCAGTACTGCGGATCGCGCACATAGGTGATGTCCTTGCCAAACCGCACTGGCCCGATCTTATAGGGGCCGCTGCCGATGGGGATGTCCATCACCACCTGGTCAAAGGGCTTGGCCTTGCCGTTTTCCACCCCCCAGTCGCGGCTGAACACCGGCAAGCCGCCCACGGTGATGGGAAGCTCGCGGTTGGGTTGCTTGAAGCGGTAGAGCACGGTGCGGTCGTTGATCACATCCACGCCCGCCACCTCGATCAGCAAAGTCTTGTACGCAGGCGAGGTGAAGGGACCCACCAGCGTTTCGTAGCTGTGCTTCACGTCCTGTGCCAGCACTGGCTTGCCGTTGTGAAACCGCGCCTCGGGCCGTAGGCGGAAGGTGGCAGACAGCCCATCGGGGGCGACTTCCACGTCCTCGGCCAGCAGACCATAGCCGGTTGCCGTCTCGTCCATGGAGCCCACCAGCAGCGAGTCGAACATCAGCGACGACAGGTAGGCGGGTGCGTTGCCCTTGATGGTGAACGGGTTGTACTTGTCAAAGGTGGACGTGCGCAGGTTGCTCACCAGCCGCAACTCACCGCCCTTGGGGGCGTCGGGATTCACGTAGTCGAAATGCGCAAAACCCGCCGGATAGCGCGGCGCGCCCCACAAGGCATACGCGTGCGCTGCCCACGCTGGAACAGTACTCCCCATTAGCAACAAAGCCAGCCAAAACCGCATGCGACAATTCTGCACTACGTTCGCAGGGGCTTGCAGCCAAAGCCGCATATCCACATGCACCGGGCGCCAAGCCTGCATTCCGCTATTCCACAAGGAGATTTCACATGGGTTTTCTGACCGGCAAGAAGCTACTCATCACGGGCGTGCTGTCCAACCGCTCCATCGCCTACGGCATTGCCAAGGCCTGCCACGAGCAAGGTGCCGAGCTGGCGTTCAGCTACGTGGGCGAGCGCTTCAAGGACCGCATCAACGACTTTGCGGCCGAGTTCAACTCCCAGCTGGTGTTCGACTGCGACGTGGCCAGCGATGAGCAGATCGCGCGCATGTTTGCGGACCTGTCGCAGACCTGGCCGAAGTTTGACGGCTTTGTGCACAGCATCGGCTTTGCACCGCGCGAGGCCATTGCGGGCAACTTTCTGGACGGCCTGAGCCGTGAAGGCTTCCGCATTGCGCACGACATCAGCGCCTACAGCTTCCCGGCCATGGCCAAGGCCGCCCTGCCCTACCTGAACGACAAGTCGTCGCTGCTGACACTGTCGTACCTGGGCGCGCTGCGCTCCATCCCCAACTACAACACCATGGGCCTGGCCAAGGCCAGCCTGGAGGCCAGCGTGCGCTACCTGGCCGAGGCCGTGGGCCGCACCGAAGACGGCCGCAGCATCCGGGCCAACGGCATCAGCGCGGGCCCCATCAAGACGCTGGCTGCCAGCGGCATCAAGGACTTTGGCAAGCTGCTGAGCCGTGTGGCCGACGCCTCGCCCCTGCGCCGCAATGTGACGATTGAAGACGTGGGCAATGTGGCAGCCTTTCTGCTGTCGGACCTGGCATCGGGCATGACGGCCGAGATCACCTATGTGGACGGCGGCTTCAGCCAGACCGCTGGCCTGAGCGCCGACCAGGTGTAATCCGCCAAGCGGGCTCACCGCATTTTTGAACCAAACAGGCTTCTAGCGCTGATAGAAAATGCGCTAGAAGCTATTTTTTTAATAGCAAATCGAATGCTCCGCAGACACTGCCTGGCCTGGCTGGGCCTCGCGCCCCTGGCCGCACTGACCACCCCCCAGGCCTGGGCCGCCGACGCACCCGCCCTGTTGCTGGCCAACGTGTACCGCCCCGGCATGCGCCTCGCGGACTACTGGGTGAGCGAAAAATACGACGGCGTGCGCGGCTACTGGGACGGCCACACGCTGCGCACGCGGGGTGGAGAGACCGTGGCGGCCCCGGCATGGTTCACCGCCGGCTGGCCCGACACGCCCATGGACGGCGAGCTGTGGGCAGGACGCGGCCGGTTCAGCCACGCCCAGTCCACCGTACGCCAGCAGCAGCCGGACGATGCCGCCTGGCGCGAGATGCGCTTCATGGTGTTTGACCTGCCCGCGCACGGCGGCACGTTTGACCAGCGCCTGCCCGCATTGAACAAGCTCGTAGAGTCGCTGGACCAGCCATGGGTGCAGGCGGTGCCCCAGCAGCGTGTGGCGAGTGACGCCGCACTGCAAAAGCTGCTGCTGCGCACCGTGCGCGCGGGTGGCGAGGGGCTGATGCTGCACCGGGGCGCATCGATGTACCGCGCAGGGCGCAGCGACGACCTCATCAAGGTCAAGACCCACGAAGACACCGAGGCCAAGGTGGTCGCCCATCTGCCTGGCCAGGGCCGCCACGCCGGGCGGCTGGGCGCCCTGGTGGTGGAGATGCCTTCGGGCCAGCGGTTTCGGCTGGGCGCAGGGTTGACCGACGCGGAGCGCGACCACCCGCCGCCCGTGGGCAGCTGGGTGACCTACCGCTTCAGAGGCACCCACGACAGCGGTGTGCCACGCTTCGCGAGTTTTGTGCGGGTGCGGGACGACATGCCGCCCACCCGCTGACGGGGCCACCGCCAACACCAGCGGATCTCGACGCGGTGGCGATAGGGGAGCTGAGAGCGGCACCGCATGCCGCCTCGCCCCCATCCGTTGCGCAATCAGTTAGGCAACAGGACCTTGTCCACCACGTGGATCACGCCGTTGGACTGGTACACGTCGGCAATCGTCACCGTCGCCGTACCGCCCTTTTCGTCCGTCACCATGACGGCATTGCCGCTGGCCTTGGCGGTGAGTGTTCCGCCCGCCACCGTCTTGAGGCTGGCCATGCCTTTGCCATCGGCAATCATCTTGGACAACGCAGCAGCGTCGTACTTGCCTGCGACCACGTGGTAGGTGAGCACCTTGGTCAGCGTGGGCTTGCTCTCGGGCTTGAGCAGCGTGTCCACCGTGCCGGCGGGCAATGCGGCAAATGCCGCATTGGTGGGCGCAAACACCGTGAACGGACCAGGGCCCTTGAGCGTCTCCACCAGGCCCGCCGCCTTGACTGCAGCCACCAGGGTGGTGTGGTCCTTGGAGTTCACGGCGTTGTCGATGATGTCCTTGCTGGCCAGCATGGGCGCGCCGCCCACCATGACCTGCGCCATGGCAGGCACAGCGGCAGCTGCCATGGCAGCCGTCAGAGCGATTGTGGCAAGGCGGGCGTTGAATCGAAGGGTCATGAAGATCTCCTGAGTGGTTTGTGAAGACAGTCACCGCATGAGAATCACGCGGCTGATAGTCAATACGACCCCAACACCACAACGGATTCAAGCGCATAAAAAAGTCGCTCCACCAGCCAAGCCGGGGGAGCGATTTTTGAGGGGCTGGTGCACCCAAGCACCAGCGCGAAGACGAGCGCTTACACGTTGCGTCCGTACGGGCCGTCGTCGCCCACCTGCACCAGGTTCTTGGCAGTAGCCAGCGGCTTGGGGTTCTTGCCGGCCTTGCCTTGCTCTGCCACGCAGTCGGCGTAATAGCGCACCTGGCCGTTCTCGTCTTCCACCTCGACCAGGCCGTGGATATCGGTCTCGAAACCGGGGCACAGCTTGGCGAATTCGCGGGCGAACTTGAGGTAGTCCACGATCTTCTTGTTGAACACTTCGCCCGGAATCAGCAGCGGAATGCCCGGCGGGT
>ERZ778028.2838-NODE-2838-length-11435-cov-4.067135_pt1 | contig 11435 bp, 9 predicted proteins | sample MGYA00375758_ERZ778028 | MGnify/ENA primary metagenome ERZ778028 (study PRJEB29350, sample SAMN05389828) | bioreactor metagenome | isolation source: Thiocyanate bioreactor | place: South Africa: University of Cape Town | collected 2014-03-17 ... | reverse complement strand
CTTTCCCTACACGACGCTCTTCCGATCTCATCAACAGCTATTGGATGAGCGAATACAAGATCGACGGTTTCCGCTTCGATTTCACGAAGGGATTCACCAATACCCCGGGCGACGGCAGCGCTTACGATGCTTCGCGAATCGCCATTTTGGAACGGATGTCAGGCGAGATATGGAAGCGTAAGTCGAATGCCTATGTCATTTTCGAACACTTGACAGGAAATCAGGAAGAGACCGAACTGGCCAACACCGGCATCATGCTTTGGGGCAACCTGAACTACGCCTATTGCCAAAGCATCATGGGCTACATGACCGATTCCGATCTTTCGTGGGGCGTCTATTCCAACCGGGGCTGGGCGCAACCCAACTTAGTGGCGTACATGGAAAGCCACGACGAGGAGCGGACGATGTACAAAGCGTTGACCTACGGAAGCAAATTAGGTAGTTATGACGTCAAGAACTTGTCCACCGCCTTGGATCGGGCCAAACTTTGCGCCTCGTTCTACCTGCTTCAGCCCGGGCCGAAAATGATCTGGCAATTCGGTGAATTGGGCTACGACTATTCCATCAATACGGCCAGCGACGGCGTCACTATCGGCGACACACACCGCACCGACCCGAAGCCCATCCGCTGGGATTATTACGACGTGCCTCAGCGAAAAGCCTTGTACGACGTATATGCACGGTTGAACTATTTGAAGGCAAATTACCCTGTGTTCTCATCTTCCGATGTCAGCTACTCTATAGGAGCCACGATGGGACGATCCATCGTATGGAGAAGTGCCGGTATGAATGCCTTTGTGGTGGGAAATTTCGGGACAATAGCCATCACCGTCAACGCCACTTTGCCCAAAGCCGGGACATGGTACAATGCCATCACGGGAGAATCGGAAACCATCCCGTCCACCACCTATTCTGTTGTTTTAGCACCGGGGGAATACCGGCTTTATATCGACCAAGCCGTTTCATCCATCGAAAACACAATAAGCCCGGATGAAAGCCCGATCGTGTTTTCCGAGAATAAGATTTGGTACAAAGGTGCGGGAAAAGCCGACATCCGGATTCTCGACTTGACTGGAAGATTAATTTCCGAGGACATTATTTCCAACAATTTAGACCTTACATATTTACAAAAAGGCATATATTTGGTTCTTGTAAGTGAAAACGGAAAGCAATATTCATCCAAACTAATGAAAAATTAAAATACCTGAGAATATGATAACCAAGAATTGGATTTTAACCCTTAGCCTATGCCTTGCAACCATGTTTGGTTCGGCGCAATCCCTTAAGTCTCCCAACGGGAATTTGGAGATGAAATTTTACCTCCAAGATGGAGGAATACCCACCTATACCCTTACATTTAAGGGGAAGGATGTGATTAAACCGAGTAAATTGGGACTCGACCTGCGGCCCGATGGGGTGACCCGCACTTTCTACGACTTTTCGGACAAGGAAGCCAAAGTAGAGAAGAACTCGCTTTACGACGGCTTCGCAATCAGCAATACGCAGACATCAACTTTCGATGAAACCTGGCATCCGGTGTGGGGCGAGGAAAAAAACATCCGCAACCACTACAACGAATTGGCAGTGACCCTGCACCAGGCATCCAAAGATCGCAGTATCGTGATCCGTTTTCGCTTGTTCGACGATGGTTTGGGATTCCGCTACGAATTTCCCCAGCAAAAAAACTTGGTTTACTTTGTGATTAAAGACGAGAAATCGCAGTTTGCCATGGCAGGCGACCACACGGCTCTTTGGATCCCAGGCGACTACGACACACAGGAATACGATTACCACACTTCCAAATTGTCGGAAATCCGTGGATTGATGGAGAAAGCCATCACCCCCAATGCTTCGCAAACGGCCATCGGCCCAAGCACCGTACAAACCTCCTTGCAGATGAAAACAGCAGATGGCCTCTACATCAACCTGCACGAGGCTGCTTTGGTCGATTATTCTTGTATGCACTTGAATCTGGACGACAAAACCTTGACCTTCGAGTCGGCCCTAACGCCCGATGCCCAAGGTTGGAAGGGATACATCCAAGCTCCCGCCAAATCGCCCTGGAGAACGATCATCGTGAGTGACGATGCGCGCGACATTCTGGCTTCGAGAATGACCTTGAACCTGAATGAACCTTCCAAAATCAAAGACACTTCGTGGATTCATCCCGTGAAATATGTCGGCGTATGGTGGGAGATGATTACCGGAAAAAGCACTTGGGCTTACACCGACGACCTGCCCAGCGTTCAATTGGGCATCACCGACTACGCCAAAGTGAAACCCAATGGCAAACACGGGGCAACCACCGAAAATGTAAAGAAATACATCGATTTTGCCGCCCTCCATGGCTTCGACGCCGTACTGGTGGAAGGATGGAACGTAGGATGGGAAGATTGGTTTGGCAACTCGAAGGACTATGTGTTCGATTTCGTGACTCCTTATCCTGATTTCCATGTAGCCGAATTGCGCGATTATGCCAAGAGCAAAGGGGTGAAATTGGTGATGCACCACGAAACTTCCAGCTCCGTCCGCAATTACGAACGCCATTTGGATGCCGCCTACAAATTTATGAAAGACAACAACTACGATGCCGTGAAGAGCGGTTACGTAGGAAACATCCTTCCCCGGGGTGAGCACCATTACGGACAATGGATGAACAACCACTACATGTATGCCATTCAAAAGGCGGCGGATTATCACATCATGGTGAATGCCCACGAAGCCGTTCGCCCCACCGGATTGTGCCGCACTTATCCCAACATGATCGGTAACGAATCAGCTCGCGGAACGGAATACCAGGCCTTTGGAGGAAGCAATGCCAACCACGTGACCATCCTCCCGTTCACTCGCTTGATCGGTGGGCCAATGGATTACACGCCCGGCATCTTTGAAATGAATATCAGCAAATTGAACCCGAGCAACACGTCGCACGTCAACAGCACCTTGGCCAACCAATTGGCTCTCTATGTGACGATGTACAGCCCGTTGCAGATGGCTGCCGATTTGCCCGAAAACTACAACCGCTTCTTGGATGCCTTCCAGTTCATCAAAGACGTGGCTGTGGACTGGGACGAAAGCAAATACCTGGAAGCCGAACCGGGGCAATACATCACCATTGCCCGCAAGGCAAAAGGCACGAACAACTGGTTTGTAGGCAACGTGGCCGGATATGACGGACACACGGCAAACATTTCCTTCGACTTCCTTACTCCCGGGAAAAGCTATGTGGCCACCATTTACGCAGATGCCCCCACGGCTAATTACAAAACCAATCCGCAGGCTTACACCATCCGCAAAGTAGTGGTGACAAGCAAGTCGAAGCTGGTTCAACGGTCGGCAGCAGGCGGTGGATTTGCTATCAGCGTGATCGAAGCCAACAAAGCAGCACTGAAAGGGTTGAAGAAGTTGTAATTGGACTAAGACATCTCTACGGAAAATCTCTGCGCCCTCTGCGAAAAGCTTGGCGATTTCTGCGTAAAAAAAATGTAACTAATTTACTGATGGGCAGGCTCTCGAATAGACTTAGCCTGCCCTTTTTATACCTGTTTCGTTATGAAAAAGCTCTCACTTTCACTCCTTCTAATATTGTTTTTTATCTCTGGATACGGATTCCAAGTGAAAAAAGTGGAACCTCAAAACTGGTGGGCGGGAATGCAGGATTCCATCTTGCAGGTGATGATTTACGGACAAGATGTGGCCTCCACAAAAGTTACCATCACCACAAAAGACGTGAGCATTTCAAAAGTAGTCCCGATGGAAAACCCTAATTACCTTTTCCTCTACCTGAATGTAGCCAATGCCGCTCCTGAAAAATTCGACATTGTCCTGAGTTCGGGAAAGCAGAAGAAAACAATTCCTTACGAACTCAAGGCTCGGCAAGAATCGTCCCGCCACCGGGCGAGCTTTACCTCCGCCGACGTGGTGTACTTGCTGATGCCGGATCGGTTTGCCAACGGCGACCCTTCGAACGACGTAGTGAAAGGGATGCTCGACACCAAATCGGATCGCAGCAATCCGCACATGCGCCACGGTGGAGATTTGAAAGGAATCACCAATCGCCTCGATTACATTGCCGACTTAGGCGCCACCGCTATCTGGCTCACCCCGTTCAACGAAAACAACATGCCGGAAGGCTCCTACCATGGATATGCCATCACCGATTACTACAAGGCAGACCCCCGTTTCGGCACCAACGAGGAGTATGCCGCAATGGTGAAAAAAGCACACGAGACGGGCCTGAAAGTGATAATGGACATGGTGTTCAACCACTGCGGAAGCGAACATTTCTTCTTCAAGGATCGACCTTCGCACGACTGGTTCAACCATCCCGACAGCTACGTGCAGACCACTTTCAACACCGCCACCCAATATGACGGCCATGCCTCCGATTTCGACAAGAAGGCGTCCGACGACGGCTGGTTTGTGCAAAGTATGCCCGACCTCAACCAACGCAATCCTCATCTGGCAAAGTATTTGATTCAGAACAGCATCTGGTGGATCGAATATGCCGGGATTGACGGCATCCGCCAGGACACTTATCCTTATGCCGACTACGACATGATGGCCAAATGGTGCAAGGCCGTGACCACGGAATACCCCAACTTCAACATCGTGGGCGAAGTGTGGTACGGAAGCAACATCGGGACATCCTTTTGGCAAAAAGACAGCAAATTGGCCTTTCCCCGCAACTCCAACCTACCTTCGGTGATGGATTTCCCGCTGTTCCTGGAATTTAGCAGATCGTTTGGCGACAGCATCGATTTCCAGAAAATATACGAACTCCTGGGGCAGGACATCGTGTATGCCAATCCGCTGAATGTGCTGACATTCCTCGACAACCACGACACCTCCCGCTTCCTGAAGAATGCCAAGGATGCGTCCGACTTCGACCGTTTCCGGCTCGCCCTCACGCTTTTGCTCACCACCCGCGGCATTCCCCAGCTCTATTACGGGGACGAAATCGGGATGTTTGGCGACAAGAAAGACGGTGATGGCGCCCTACGTTCCGATTTTCCGGGAGGATGGCCGACCGATTCGCAAAACGCCTTCACGCCGGGCGGACGTACAGCGGAGCAAAACAAGTTCTTCGATTTGGAGCGGAAGCTGCTCCATTTCCGCAAAGGGAACGAAGCCATCGCCAAAGGCTCGTTGAAGCATTTTGCCCCCAACCACGGGGTCTATGTTTACGAGCGCAAGTATGGAAACCGTTCGGTGGTGGTTTTTCTCAACGGATCGGGCAGCAAGCAAGTGTTGAATGCCGCAAACTACCGGGAAATATTGCCTGCCGAAGAAGCCGAAGATGTGCTGAGCGGCAAGAAAATCCTGTTGAAAGATACAATAGAAATAGGTGAAAAAGACGCATATCTGTTTGGTTTTTAAGATTTAGGTTATTGATTTGATAGGTTTTTGTAGCCAGGGGTTTCGTGAGAACGAAGTCCCTGATTTGTTTTTAGGATTATTCAACTTTGGACATTCAGTCTGGCTTCATTGACGATAGGAACAATTCATTATTTTATTCAACTGAAAAACAAGAGGAAAGAAATATAATTTGCAACAAACATTAGCCAATGAATAGATACAAAGAGACATTTGCAACATGGAACAAAATCGCGTCCTTGTAAATTCGGTGAAGTTTCGAAGAAAAACAAATTATCTATAAAGCAGTCCATCAAATTTATCCTACATTTGCACCATAAATGATAGAACTCTAATCTGATGGAACCAATAACAATCGACAACTATTTAGACAACCACTACATCCACCGCAGCAACTGGCTCAGGGCAGCTGTGCTTGGCGCAAACGACGGAATTATATCCGTGGCCAGCCTTGCCATCGGTATCGCATCGGCCAGCACCACGAGGGAACCCATCTTGTTGGCAACAATTGCCGGACTTGTGGCCGGCGCATTGGCGATGGCGGCGGGAGAGTATGTCTCCGTCAGTGCCCAAACCGATACGGAGAAAGCAGACATCGAACGCGAAGCCCAGGAGCTTGAAGAAATGCCCGAATTGGAATTGCAGATTCTGACGGAAATTTACGAACGCCGTGGCTTGAAAAAAGAAACCGCCATGCAAGTGGCCAAGGAACTAACCGAAGTGGATGCCCTGGCGGCCCATGTTCGCGACGAGCTCGGCATCAACGAGATAAGCCAGGCAAACCCCATACAGGCGGCAATGGCTTCGGGTGCATCTTTTCTTACCGGAGGAATTCTGCCCCTGCTCGTAGCCCTTTTTGCGCCAGTGGCCAGCATGGAATTTTTCCTATACATTTTCACCATCATATCGCTCATCTTGCTGGGTGGCATATCGGCCAAGACTGGAGGATCGAGTGTGAAGAAAGCCATCCTGAGAATCGCCATTTGGGGAACTATCGCCATGGGCGCGTCGGCATTGGCCGGCTGGTTTTTTGGCGTAAAGATCTAATCTGGTAGAATGTCAGACTCGTCGATAGTATCTTCAGAAATGACTTATCCCGAAACCATCAAATATCTATACAGCCAGTTGCCTGTGTTCCAACATATAGGCAAATCGGCCTACAAGGAAGGCTTGGACAACACACTTGCTTTGGACAAGTATTTTGGACATCCGCATACCAAATTTCGATCCATCCACGTGGGAGGGACCAACGGAAAAGGCTCCACCTCCCATTTGCTTTCCGCCATTTTGCAATCCGCCGGATACAAAGTCGGCCTCTACACCTCGCCCCACCTGCTGGATTTCAGGGAACGTATCCGGGTGAATGGGAAAATGATCGACGGGAAGTACGTGGTGGATTTTGTGGCAAATCACAAGGCACATTACGAGCCTTTGCGTCCTTCGTTTTTCGAACTCACCACGCTGATGGCATTCACGTATTTCGAGCAGCAGGAAGTGGATTTCGCCATCATCGAAGTGGGATTGGGCGGACGATTGGACAGCACCAACATCCTCTCCCCCATCCTATCGGTGATTACCAACATCAGCCTCGACCATACGCAGTTTTTGGGCGACACCTTAGAGAAAATCGCTTTCGAAAAGGCCGGAATCATCAAACCATGCACACCGGTCGTGATCGGGGAAGCGGAAGGGGAAGTAAGGAAAGTTTTTGAAAACAAGGCAAGCTTGGAAAATGCTCGAATTACGTTTGCGGAAGATATTTCTCCCATCAAGTCTTTTGAAAGGAAAAACGGGAAATATGTTTTTCAAACCGTGAATTACTCCAATCTAATAGGCGAATTGGGCGGATTTGCCCAAGTGAAAAACGCCAACACCGTCCTGGCAGCCATAGCCGAACTGAAAAAACAGGAAATCCGGATACCCGAACATGCCGTTCGCGAAGGATTCTTGACCGTGACCCGACTTACTGGCCTGATGGGTCGCTGGCAAGTGATCGGCCAACATCCGACTATCGTTTGCGACACGGGCCACAACGTGGGCGGTATTCAGTATCTGGTGGAGCAACTTGAATGTGAATCCTATCAGAAACTGCGGATTGTTTTCGGGATGGTCAGTGACAAAGACATCGCCTCCGTACTGGCCATGTTGCCCAAAAATGCGGTATATTATTTCACCAAGGCGAACATCGCACGGGCATTGGACGAAAAGGAGCTGGAAAAGCAGGCCGAAACATACGGATTGTTTGGAAAGCCATTCTCCAGCATCGAAGAAGCTGTCGGAAAAGTCTTGGAAGAGGCCGCAGATGAAGATTTCGTTTTTATCGGCGGAAGCAACTTCGTGGTTTCGGAAGCTTTAGCTGCCTTGCAATCAAAAGGGTTTCAAATCCATTGATGATCTTTATACCATTGGATCGATTCCTCCAACCCCCTGTTCAAGTCGTATTTAGCCGAAAAGCCTAACTCTTTTTGCAAGGGTTTCACTTCACAAATCCAATTGCGCTGCTTCATGATCTTGAATTTGTCGCGGTTCAGTGTGGACGGTTTTTTCGTGATTTTTGACACCTCTTCCGCCACAACAGAAACCAAGCGTATGACAGCAAGAGGCATTTTCAAGCGCAAGACAAATTTCTTTCCCAAAATAGTGCGGATCAAAGCCGTATATTCTTTGTCGGTATAAACATTTCCATCGGACACGAAATATGCTTTTCCCGAAACAGCGCTTTGCAAAGCCAGGAAAGCGGCATCCACCAAGTCACGCACATAGATGAAAGTGAGCCGTTGCTCCCGCATTCCAGCACTCACGTCCAATCCCGAAAGGATGGTTTTCACCATCATGAAATAATCTTTTTCCCGGGGACCATACACGCCCGTCGGGCGAAGAATCACGAACGGAAATGCAGTTTTCGATTACAGATATTCCTCCGCCAGCAACTTACTTTTGCCGTAAGTCGTGTTGGGCTTTGGATTGTTCTTCAGCAAAATAGGCGAATAATTCACTTCATCGCCGGGTCCCATCACGCTCAGGCTGCTCATCAGCACAAATTTCTCGGGAACGGTATTGCTGTCAATCAACGCATCGATAAAATTAGCTGTGAAACGAAAGTTCACCCTGTCGAAATCGTCCGGACGGATCGACTTGGTCACGCCCGCATTGTGGACGATGTAATCGAATTTGCCATTGGCGGAAGCGAATTCCTCCAATTGCGATTTCAACTTTTCCTTGTCGGAAAACGCCAAGTCGATAAAACGGATACGTTCGTCCTGAAGGTATTCCCGGCTGCTGCTTGCACGCACTCCGGCATACGTTTCAAAACCACATTCGAGCGCCTTTTCCACAAGGAAACTCCCTATAAAGCCGCTTGCCCCGGTGATAAGTATTTTTTTTGCCATAAGACAAAGGTAAGAATTTGAAGATAAGTGAGCAAGCGAAGAGGCAAACAAGCACTCAGATACCTAAAAAAATAGATGCGATGAATACCCTCAACGACTGCTTGGTTGAATAAATGGCCGACGGCTACTTCGCTCCGCTGCAACAAGTTTCCAACTGATTAATAGATTATTTAAAGGCCATTAGCCATGATTCCGCTTGCTTCCGCTTGCGAATATTCAAGAATAAGGCTACCTTTGTGGTTAGTCCTTTTCTGCCCCGACATAGGGCCGGGATGCGATCGATTAACAGGAGAAGAATCGGTAAGCTTTGGCTTGACGGACTTCATCCTTGATGTAAAAACCATAAAAAGTAAAATAATCTCAGAATGGCAAAACTAAAGTTCACCAAAATGCACGGTGCGGGCAACGACTACATCTACGTGAATGGCTTTACTCAAACGATAGAAAACCCATCGGAACTTGCATTGGCAATAAGCGACCGTCATTTCGGCATCGGCTCGGACGGATTGGTACTCATCCTCCCTTCCGACAATGCTGACATCCGGATGCAAATGTTCAATTCGGACGGTTCCGAAGCGGAAATGTGCGGCAACGCATCCCGCTGTGTAGGAAAATATGCTTTCGACAATGGCCTGACAGACAAAACAAAAATTTCATTGGAAACAAAGGCTGGAATCAAATACATTTCGCTGCTCGAAGGCGATGCTAAAGCGCGCAAAGTCACCGTTGACATGGGCGAACCCATCCTCGATGCGGAAACAATCCCAGTGGTGGCAGACAAATCGCCGGTATTGAACCTGCCGTTGACCATAGACGGGAAGGTATGGGAAATGACTTGCGTTTCGATGGGAAATCCACATGCAGTGACTTTCACCGAAGGAATCAAAGACTTGGATTTGCCCGTTATCGGCCCTAAATTCGAAAAGAATCCCGTTTTTCCACGAAAGACCAATACCGAATTCATCGAAGTGGTGGACAGAAACACCTTGAACATGCGGGTGTGGGAACGTGGCGCCGGAGAAACACTGGCTTGTGGAACAGGAGCCTGCGCATCTGCCGTGGCTGCCGTGCTGAACGGATTCACCGATCGCAAAGTCACCATCCATCTTTTGGGCGGCGACCTCGAAGTGGAATGGCGCGAAACCGACAACCGGGTTTATATGACCGGCGAGGCGGTGACCGTGTTTGAAGGAGAAATTTAAATAAGACAACAACCATAAAACATTTCAAACAATCTATGGCTTTTATCAACGAAAACTATTTGAAACTTCCGGGAAGCTACCTTTTTTCGGACATTGCAAGAAAAGTAATTGAATTCAAAACGGCCCATCCCGATGCAAACATTATCCGTCTGGGAATCGGCGATGTGACCAAACCGCTACCGGCTGCAAGCATAGAAGCCCTGCACAAAGCCGTGGATGAAATGGCGGCAGCAGAAACATTCCGTGGTTACGGCCCCGAACAAGGATATGATTTTTTGGTAAATACCATCGCCGAAAACGATTACAAGGCAAGAGGATTGGACATTCAGGCCGACGAAATATTTGTGAGCGACGGGGCGAAGAGTGACACTGGAAACATCGGCGACATATTGGGCGTAAACAACTTGGTGGCTATCACCGATCCTGTTTATCCCGTGTATATCGACACCAACGTGATGGCAGGAAGGGCCGGAAACCTCCAGGCTGACGGGAAATGGGACAGGCTCACTTACCTTCCTTGCACAGCGGAGAACAATTTCATCCCTGAATTGCCCAAGCAAAAAATCGACATCGTCTATTTGTGCTTCCCCAACAATCCAACAGGAACAACACTTACGAAAGCCCAACTAAAGGTGTGGGTGGACTATGCCATCGAAAACAAAGTGCTGATCCTCTTCGACAGCGCCTACGAAGCCTTCATCACCGAAGACGACGTTCCCCACAGCATCTACGAAATTGAAGGTGCCAAGCAAGTGGCCATCGAATTCAGAAGCTTCTCCAAAACAGCAGGATTCACCGGAACGCGTTGTGCTTACACCGTGATTCCAAAAGAATTGCTTGCATATACCGAATCGGGCGAAGCCGTGGCTTTGAACAAGCTTTGGAACAGAAGGCACACCACCAAATTCAACGGCGTGCCCTACGTGATTCAACGTGCGGCCGAAGCCTGCTATTCCGAAGCCGGAAAACAACAAGTGCGTTCCGCCATCGAATACTATCTGAGCAACGCTTCCATCATCCGCAACGGTCTTTTGGAGCAAGGACTGAGCGTATTCGGCGGAGTAAACTCGCCTTACATTTGGGTGAAAACACCCAAAGGACTGAATTCCTGGGGATTTTTCGACTATTTGCTCAACGAGCTGAACATTGTTGGTACTCCCGGCGTTGGATTTGGACCGAGTGGCGAAGGCTACCTGCGACTCACCGCTTTCGGAACATTGGAAAACACCAAAGAAGCTGTGAGCCGTTTCAAAAACATTTCGCTCTAAAAGAGCTTTTAGGCTTTAGCTATTAGCTTTTAGAAAAGGCTAATAGCTATAAGCTAATGGCTAATACACTGATACTATTTCTTTAAATTCAATTGTCATGACAAAACTACGATTCGAAGCCGTAGCGAAAGCCTCATCACGAAAACCCGTTGAGGTGGATGCTCCGAAGGAGAAAACCTCGGAATACTTCGGCACAAAGG
>ERZ778028.2837-NODE-2837-length-11442-cov-4.386142_pt1 | contig 11442 bp, 8 predicted proteins | sample MGYA00375758_ERZ778028 | MGnify/ENA primary metagenome ERZ778028 (study PRJEB29350, sample SAMN05389828) | bioreactor metagenome | isolation source: Thiocyanate bioreactor | place: South Africa: University of Cape Town | collected 2014-03-17 ... | reverse complement strand
CCGCGACTGGTTCCAGCTCTCGCTGAAAGAGGGCCTGACGGTCTTCCGCGACCAGACCTTCTCCGGCGACATGCGCAGTCACGGCGTACAGCGCATCCAGGATGTGCGGGCGTTGCGCGCCCGCCAGTTCCCGGAAGATGCCGGGCCGCTGGCCCATCCGGTGCAGCCCCAGAGCTATATCGAGATCAACAACTTCTACACCGCCACGATCTACGACAAGGGCGCCGAGGTGATCGGCATGTTGCGGACGCTGGTGGGCGATGAGGGCTACCGCAAGGCCACCGACCTGTATTTCGCGCGCCATGACGGCCAGGCCACCACCATCGAGAACTGGGTCAAATGCTTCGAGGACGCCTGCGGCCGCGACCTCAGCCAGTTCCGCCTCTGGTACCGGCAGGCCGGAACGCCGGTGGTGGAGGCACGCGGCACCTATGACGCGGCGGCGCGGACCTACACGCTGGACCTGACCCAGACCCTGGCGCCCACGCCGGGCCAGCCCGACAAGCAGCCCATGCACATTCCCGTCCGCATGGGGTTGGTGAACGCCAAGGGCGCGGCGCTGCCGTTGACGCTGGAAGGCGAGAACGACACCGGCCCCGAAAGCCGCGTGCTGGAGCTGACACAGGCCCATCAACGCTTTGTCTTCGTGGATGTGGCCGAGGAACCGCTGCTGTCGCTGGGGCGCGGCTTTTCCGCCCCCGCCGTCTTCCGCGCGCCGCACAGCACCCGCGACCGCGCTGTCCTGGTGGGCTGCGACAGCGACGCCTTCAACCGCTGGGAAGCCGGGCAAATCCTGGCCGGCGAGATCATGCTGGCGGACAAAACCCGGTCCGATGCCCGCGCCGACTATATCGCCGCTATCGGCGAGGTGCTGAACCGCGCCGGGGAAGACCCCGCCTTCGCCGCCCAGATGCTGATGCCGCCCACCGAAAGCGAACTGGCGGCCCAGCGGACGCCGGTGGACCCGGAAGCGATCCATGCCGCCCGGATGGCGCTGGTGCGCGCCATCGCCCTGGCGCACCGGGACAGGCTGGCGCAGCTGTACGAGCAGATGCGCGATGCGGGGGATTTCAGCGCCGACGCCGTCTCGGCGGGTCATCGCGCCTTGCGCAACGCCGCCCTGCGCTATCTCACCGCCGCCGACGACGAGGCCGCCGCCGGGCTGGCCGAGGCGCATTACCGCTCCGCCACCAACATGACCGACATGATCGCGGGACTGGCGGCGCTGACCCGCATGGAAAGCCCGCTGCGCGACAATGCCTTCACCCATTTCCATGACCGCTTCCGGGGCGATCCGCTGGTGCTGGACAAATGGATGGGTCTGCAGGCGGCGTCGCCCCTGCCCGACACCGTGGCCAGTGTGCGGGCGCTGATGAAGCATCCCGCCTTCGACATCCGCAATCCCAACCGGGTGCGGGCGCTGATCGGGGCCTTCAGCGCCAACCATCTGCGCTTCCACGGCGCGGACGGCGCGGGCTATCGCCTGCTGGGCGAGGTGATCCGCGCACTCGATCCCCTTAATCCGCAGGTGGCGGCGCGGCTGGCGGGCGGCTTTGAAAGCTGGCGCCGCTACGATGCGTCGCGCCAGGCCCTGATGCGCGCCGAACTGGAGGCCATTCGCGGCCTTGCGGGCATCTCGCCCAACCTGTTCGAAGTCGCTGATAAGATGTTGGGGCAAGATGCTGGGATGACGCCGAATCGCCCGATGGGCGCGCATAAGCAATAAGCGGGTGACGCCCGGCACCGGGCTCCGCATACTTTGCCCAGACGCGAATCACCGCGCGGGTGGGATCATGGCCGAGGCGACGGCACGCCCTTCAACATTCCGGGGAATAGACGGCGTTCTCGCGGCGGTCCCCGTTTTCGTCCGCCGCCCGCTGCCCATGTTTTTCCGCGACACCCGCGTCATCGTCCCGCTCGGCATTCTTGTGATCTGCGGCGGCCTCGCCCTGGCAGCGGCCTTGCAGATGTGGTCGGACCGTGGCCAGGCGCGGGCCATCGAAACGCAGCGAGTTCAGACCGTCGCGCGGGTGGCCGCCGCCAGCCTGGACCGCTATGCCCGGCTGGGCGCGGTATTCGCCGCGTCTCCACAGCAATATCGCGCCGCCGATCTGGCCCGCGCCGAACCTGCCATCCGGGACATCGCCGTCTATGACGCCGCCGGGCGCATCGGCGCGCGGCTGCGGATCGCCGGCGACGGCATGGCGACGCCACTGGCGGTATTTAACGGCCAGCGGGTGGCCTTTCCCGGCGGCATCGCCTTCCGCGACGGCGCGCAGGGCGTGAGCCTGCTGTTCGATCCGGCCAGCCTGGTTCCGGCCCCGCTGCTGGACCGCGCCGCGCTGGTTCCCAGGCAGCAGGCCGGTGACGGCATCGCCGCCGCCGTGCCGGGCTGGCCGCTGGCCGCCGTGACGCGGCCGGACCAGACCGGGGCGCTGGCAAGCCAAAATAGCGCGCTGACCCTGTTCCTGATCCTGGCCCCGCTGCTGGCCGGGGTGGGTCTGTCGGCGCTGTTCCTGCGCGCCTCCCGGCGTCATGCCCGGGCGGCGAGCGCGATCCGGACACTCAAATCCACCCGCCCGGTGGAGGCGCGCCTGCTGGTGCGGCTGGCCCAAGCCGAGCGCGGCGCGGCCGAGGCGCTGCGCGCCAAGTCCGAATTCATCGCCCATATGAGCCATGAACTGCGCACGCCGCTGAACGCGGTGATCGGCTTTTCCGAGATCATCGCGGGGGGCCTGTATGGCCCGCCCGGCCATGCCAAATATGCCGAATATGCCCGCGACATCGGCGATGCGGGAAAAAGCCTGCATGACCGCATCGGCGATGTGCTGGAGTTCGCCAATATCGAGGCGGGGCGTTATCCCCTGGTCCCGGCGCGGGTGGACCTGTGCGCGGTGGCGCTGGCGGCGGTGGAGGATCACAAGGGCCGCGCCTTTTCGCGCCGCATCGGCCTGGAGATCGGCATCGCGGAGCCGGTGACGGCGCGCGCCGACGCCCTGGCGGTCAAGCGTGTGCTGTCCAACCTGATCGACAATGCCCTGCGCACCACCGCCGAGGGCGGCACCGTGCTGGTGGATGTGCGCACCGAGGAAGGCGCGGCTCTTCTGGTGGTGCGCGACAGCGGCGGTGGCTTCACGCCCCGGGAACAGGGCACCGCCGGAAAGCCCTTTCAGCGTTTCGACCGGGCCGGAACCGTGACCGGCGCGGGCCTGGGCCTGGCCATCGCCATGGAACTGACGCGCCGCATGGGCGGGGCGGTGAACCTGGCCGGCACGGCAAAGGGGGCGGTGATGGAAGTGCGGTTACCCCGGATATGAGAAGCGTTAACCCCTTGTTAACCACGGTTAACGACTCTGCCCCCAAACGGAAGGGGACACGGATGCTTGGGGGTGCCGGACGGCTTGGCGGCTGCGCGCTGCTCGCGGCCTTGCTGCTGACCACCATCCCTGTCGGCGCCCCCGCTTTCGCCCAAGGTTACGGCCCGCCCGGCCCCAGCTACCAGATCATCAGCCAGGATCCCAATGGCGTGGAAGTGCGCTTTCGCGGCCTGCCGCTGAAGGCGGTCCAGGCCGACGACAACCAGAACGCCCTGTCCATCAATTTCCAGACCGCCGTGGACGGCGCGGCCTTCGACCGGCTGGCCGCCGACCTGCCCGCCTGGGTCTCGATGGCCTATGCCAATTTCGACAATGGCGTGATCCGCAGCCCACGGCCCGTCACCTTCCTGACCCGCGCCGAGCCGGACGGCTTCTCGCTGCGGATCGTGCCGCGCGCCGGAGCGCCCATGCCGCAAGGCGCGCCCATGCCGCCGCCGCCCCAGATGCGCGGCGGCGTGATGGAAGGTCCGCCGCCCCAGGCGATGCCGCGCGGCGTCTATGTGCCGCCCCAGGCCGCCTTCCATACCTATGACGAATATGCCGCCCTGCGGAATTACGAGGCACAGGTGCTGTCGGTGCGCCGGGGCGACAGCCTGTGGGGCGCCGCCTATGGCCGCGCCGCCATGCAGAGCGATTCCAGCCTGGGCCTGAACACCGAAGCCAACTGGTATCGTGGCGGCGATGTGATGCTGACCAGCGAATTGTCGGGCAAGGTCAGCGTCGCGCCCGGCATCGCCATCGTGGGCAGCGTCAAATATACCGACGTGACCGGCCGCAATGTCCGCGCCCCCGACGGCAGCCTGGTGGCGCGCACCGCCACCCAGCTTGTCACCGGCATGGGCGGCGTCGCCCTGGAGCTGGGCCGCGACAGCGAGATGCGGCTGGAAGCCTCCGAGGGCAACAATGTCACCGGCGGCCGTTTCAGCCTCTATTCCGGCGATCCCGATGGCTTCGCCTATCTGCGGCTGGACTATCACACGCCCTATCTCGACACCCCCACCGCCGTGTGGAATCGCGGCGCCACCGACAAGGTGGTGGCGGGCTTCGCCCACCAGATCGGCTATGGCTTCTGGGGCGGCCTGTCGGGCCACTACACCCGCTATGGCGTCCGGGGCGACGCCGATGTGGCCCGCACCGCGGGTTGGGACGGCAATCTGCGCTGGAATACCGACATCTGGGGCGGCCTGCTGGCGGGCGTCTCCTATGACGGGCATGGCGAATACCGTCTGGGCTACGACACCCGCACCGACGCCGCGGCCAATCCTTATGTGCCGCTGGGCATCCGCAACATCGAAACCCATGCCGTCACGCTGGGCCTGTCCAGCACGCCCTGGCAGGGCCTGTGGTTCAACGCCTATGGCGGCTACATCATGGACCGCTATGCCAGCGACGGCCTGCTGGCGGGGCTGGAACTCCATTACATGCCCGCCGCCGGCGTGGATGTGGCGCTGGGCATCCGTCATGCCGCCGTCACCTCCACCCAGGGGCTGACCGGCCGCCAGACCAGCGCCGGGCTGAATGTGACTCTGGGCTTCGGCGCCCCGCCCCAGCCGAGCTGGATGGCGAACATGCCGATGCCCGGTCTGTAACATTCCTGCGGCTTGTGAGCGGCAGCGCGCGGCGTCTAACCTCGCGCCGCGATTTTTGGGGCGATTGTCATGAAAACAGGTTGGCTGCTGGGCGGCGTTGCCGTGCTGCTGGTGCTTGTGGCCGGTGGCTGGCTGGCTCTGCGCGGCGGCGGCGCGACGGCATCGGGTCCGGTCACGCTGTTCCAGTGGCAGGACTATATGGATGCGCCTTTCCTCAAGGATTATGAGGCGGCGACGGGCGAGAAGCCCGCCATCACCATCTTCGCCGACGAGGACGAAGCCTTCGCCAAGATGCGCGCGGGCTTCAAGCCCGATGTGATGGGCCCCTGCTATTACGAGTTTCCGCGCTGGAAGGACGCCGGGCTGCTGCGGCCGATCCCGGTCGGCCGGCTGAAGAACTGGAACAAGATTTCGCCCACCCTGCGCAACCTGCCGGGCATCGCGGCGGGGCCGGGCCAGGTGTGGTTCGTGCCGCATTACTGGGGCAACACCTCGCTGACCATCCGCACCGACCTGGCGCCGGAATACGCCAAGTCGCAGAGCTGGGAGATCCTGTTCGATCCCAAATACAAGGGCCGCGTCTCGGTGCTGGACGGAGTGGACGATGTGGTGCCCTTCATCGCGAAGATGATCGGCGTGGACGCCTACAATATGTCCGAGGCCGATTGGCGGAAGGTCCAGGCCAAGCTGAAGGACCTGGTGCCGCAACTGCGATTCGTCTCCAGCGACGACACCGCGCTGGCCCAGGGCCTGGCCAGCGGCGAGCTGGTGGCGGCGATGAGCTGGCGCACCACCTTTGCCGCCCTGCGCCGCGAGAACCGGCCTGTGGCCTATCTGGAACCGCCGGGCGGCATGTTCACCTATGTCTGCGGGCTGGTGATGCACGCAGGCACCGGGAACGCGGACAAGGCGCTGGCGCTGATCGATTCGGCGCTCAGCGACGCGGCCTCGGTCTATACGGTGGAGCATATCGGCGACGAACCCGCCAACACCGCGGCGATGAAACAGGTGCCCGATTCGGTGTTCGAGATGCTGCAGATTCCCCGCGACCTGGAGACCTTCCTCAAACACGGCACCTTCCAGCGCCGCCTGAAGGACAAGGACAAGCTGATCGCCGCCTGGACGGAGATCAAATCTGGAATTCAATGACCCCCTCCGGTTTCAGCTTTCGCTCGGCTCCCAAAGAGGTCGCCTTCGCTCGCTGAAACCACCTCCCCCTCCATGCGCGCTGACGCGCGCGAGGGGGAGGCGGGCTTGTGCTTATCCAATTAAAAGCGCACCGAATCTCGAGCGCCGCATTCCGCGGCGCGACCGTCCGCTAGGGCCATGACCTGCCTTCCCCTTTGCTGGCGCAAGCCAGCCCAAAGGGGGAGGTGGCCGCGACGGGCGCCGGAGCGGAGCGAAGGCGTGATAGTCGCGGACGGAGGGGGATCAACAAAGCAAGCAGCCAAAGAAAAAGGCGGTGTCTTCGACACCGCCTTTTGAACTTTGGCTGCGCGCCTAAACTACAAAACGCCGCGCTTGTGCTCGCCGACCACGACGCGGCCGGGGTTGAAGGCGCGCTTGAAGACGTCCAGCGCCTTGCGGGGCTGGGCATCGCCGCACATGAACACGTCGAAGGCCGCGAAGCCCTTCTCCGGCCAGGTGTGGACGGAGATGTGGCTTTCCGCCAGCACGGCCACGCCCGAAATGCCGCCGCCGTCCTCGAACTTGTGGAGGTGGATGTGCAGCAGGGTGGCGCCTGCCTCGTTCACCGCGTCGATCAGCGCGGTTTCGATACGCTCGCGGTCATCCAGGCCGGTGGCTTCCCACAGGTCGATGATGACATGGCTGCCCGCATAGGACAGGCCATTCTTCGTGATGAAATGATCCTTCTGGTCGTCATTGGAAGGGGTGACGACGACCGGGCGCGGCGCCTTGGCGACGCGGGGTTTGATTTCCTTTTGCGGGATTTTATTCGCCGCCACCAGATTCAGTCGAGCCATTAGACACCTACCCGTCTTAGAGTTGACACCTACGCCTTGGCCTTTTGGACTTCCGGACGCGCCTTAATGAAGAAAGCGACGGAGGGGGTCAGCCCTACGCCGCTTTGTCCGGCTTTTTTCCTCGCCGGGTCGAAACGGGAGATAGGGCCTGCGGCCCCCCCATGCAAGAAGAAATTTCCCCCGCGCCGGATTTTTTTGACCCGCCGCGCCGGAGCCATCCACAGGCATGGGCGGCCGCGGCGGCGCGGGCGTCCGCCGGATCGCGCGCCGCGCGCGCCAGGGAAAGCGGCAAAAGCCCGCCAAATCGGCGTTATACGACCGCGCGGCGCGGTAGACAGCGCCACACGCCCGGCCTATACGGCGCAAGAAGCCTGGCCCTGTCGCCTGTCACAATCACTAAGGAAACGTTATGGCCCGTCCGCAGCCCCAGCCGACCAGAAAGTCCCACAAGGCCTCCGACGACCAGCAGGTGGAGCGTCTCCATCGCGGTTACGCCCAGTCCATGGAGATCACCAAGGTGCTGGCCGACGAGCAGAGCCAGTTCCAGCACATCCGCATCTTCGACACCGTCGCCAACGGCCGGGTGATGACGCTGGACGACATCGTCCAGATCACCAGCCGCGACGAGAGCGCCTATGCCGACATGCTCACCCACCTGCCCATGCTGGAGCATGGCAAGGTGGAGCGGGTGATGATCGTGGGCGGCGGCGACCTGTCCATCGCCGACGAGGCGCTCAAGCACAAAAGCGTCAAGGAAGTGGTGCTGGTGGACATTGACGGCCGGGTGATCGAGCTGTGCCACAAGCATTTCGGCGAGATCAACGCCAAGGCGTTCAAGGACAAGCGCATGGTGATCGAGGCCGCCGACGCCTTCGAATATCTGGGCCGCAAGTCGTCGAAGAACCGTTTCGACCTGATCATCGCCGACCGGCCCGATCCGGTCGGCCCCGGCAAGGCGCTGTTCGGCGAAACCTTCTATGACCGCGTCAAGGGCGCGCTGCGTCCCGGCGGCTATGCCACCTTCCAGACCGGCGTGCCCTTCTACCAGCCCTGGGAGATCACCGAGGCGCTGCAGGAACTGAAGCGCTTCTTCCCCAAATGCGGCCTCTATCTGACGGTGGTGCCCACCTATATCGGCGGCTTCATGGCGCTGTCCTGGGCGACCAAGGGCGGCAAGGCGCTGGGCTCCCCCGCCGGGATCAAGAAGGCCGCCGCCGCCTACAAGCGGTCGAAGCTGAAGTGCGATTACTACAATCCGGCGGTCCATGCCGCCGCCTTCGCCCTGCCCAACTGGATCGCCAAGCTGGTTCCTTAAACTTACCCCCTCCGGTTTCAGCTTCCGCTCGGCTGCTCCGGCTCCCGCCGTCGCACACGCCTCGCTCGCTGAAACCACCTCCCCCTTCGGATGCGCTTCGCGCATAAGGGGGAGGCGATCAGGGCGATGGCTCCAGCGCCGCCAGCCGCCGCTGATACGCCTTGGTCAGACAGGCGGCATTGCCGTCCGCGCAGGCGGTGTCGCGCGCCTTGAGAAAGGCGCGCTGCTGCGCCAGCAGCGCCGCGCCTGCCTTGGGGTCGGGCACCACCGCGCGCTGGCGGGCATAGGCCCAGGCCACCTGCCAGTCCCACCGCGCCAGCCGGGCATCGGCGCACAGCGCCCTTTCGATGGCGTTCGCGGCCTTGGCGCAGGCGAAAGACGGGGCCGGCGCGGCCGGATCGGGCCGGATCACATCGGCGATGGCGGAAAGCGGAATCCGCACATCCTGGCGGCCCGCGGCATAGGCAGCAACGGCATATTCGCCGAAATGCAGCACCAGGGCGTCCGCCGTCCAGTCGAAGGGCGTAACGGCCAGCGCGCCGGGCGCGGTGCCCTGGGCGATCCAGTTCGCATCGGTCATGGGGCCTGCTCCGCGCAGCAGCCGCGCCCGCAACGTGTCCCGCGCCAGGCGGCTGATCTTTTCCAGGCCGCGCGCGCCGTCCACCAGTTCCGGCAGGAACACGCGCCGCTCGCCCGGCATCAGGAAGACGAAACTCTCCTGGAAATGGCTGCCATGGGCGCCGCCGGTATAGGTTTGCGCCGAGAACAGCACCGCGAAGAAGCGCGCATCGTTGCGGGTGATCCTATAGGACAGATCGAGGGTATAGGGCACGCCACGGCTCTGGCCGGACGGCGGCTCGCCCACTTCGGCGATGCGGGCCCGGGCATAGTCGGTGAACAGCCGGTCCATCACGGTGCGGCCGGTGACGGGATAATGCACCGACAGCGTCAGCGTCTTGCCCGTCCGGGTGATGGCCCGGTCGATCACCCGCACCGGTTCCCGCGCCGGAGCCCGCATTTGGGCAAAAGCGGGCGTGGCGATGCCCAGCAGGAGCAGCAGGCAGAGGAACCGGCGCATGGGCCCAGGATAGGCACGCCGGTCCGGCTTCGCCAGAGGTTGCCCTTCGCGCCGCGAACCACCATCTTTGCGCCAGACAACAGCGGAAAGCATATCCCATGGCATTGATCGGTCCCGGCGGACGCCCCGTCACCTCACAGCCCGCCCAGAACGCGGCCAGCGGCAACAGTCCCCATATCAAGGATTCCGGCCTGGCCACCTTCGCCGCCGATGTGCTGGAAGCCAGCCGCGAGGTTCCGGTGATCGTGGATTTCTGGGCGCCCTGGTGCGGCCCCTGCAAGCAGCTGGGCCCGGCGCTGGAAGCGGCGGTGGAGGCGGCAAACGGCGCGGTGAAGCTGGTCAAGGTCAACATCGACGAAAATCCGGAAATCGCCCAGCAGTTGCGAATCCAGTCCATTCCCACCGTCTATGCCTTCCGCAACGGCCAGCCGGTGGACGGCTTCATGGGCGCCCTGCCCGACAGCCAGGTGAAGAGCTTTGTCGCCACCCTGGCGGGCGGCGGCGGTCCGGACCACGATCATGGCCATGACCATGGTCATGGCGGCCCCGAACACACCGCCGAAGTGCTGGCGGTGGGCGGCGAGGCGCTGGCGGCCGGCGATTTCGCCATGGCGGCGCAGGCCTATGGCCATGTGCTGCAGGACGAGCCGGGTCATCCGGAGGCGGTGGCGGGGCTGGCGCGCGCCTATCTGATGGGCGGCGACGAGGCCCGCGCCCGCGACACGCTCAAGATGGTGCGCCCCGGCGCCGAGCAGGACGAAGCCATCCGGGCGGTGGAGGCGGAACTGGCGCTGCGCGCGGCCCCCGCCCCCCAAAGCGGCGCGACCGCCGCCCTGAAGGCGCGGCTGGAAGCCGACCCCAAGGATCACCAGGCGCGGCTGGACCTGGCGGCGGCGCTGGACGCGGCGGGCGACCGCGACGGCGCCATCGCGCAGCTGCTGGAACTGGTGCGGCGCGACCGCAAATGGAACGAGGAAGCCGGGCGCAAGCAGCTTGTCACCCTGTTCGAGGCGATGGGCCCCACCGATCCGCGCACCGTGGAGGCGCGGCGCAAACTGTCCTCGATCCTGTTCTCGTGAGACGGGCGGCGGCCGCGCTGGCCTGCCTGCTGCTGGGCATCCTGCCCGCAGCGGCGCAACCGGCTGCGCCGCTCTCGTCCCAGATGCAATTGCTGGCGGCGGACCGCGCCTTCTCGCGCCTGTCGGTGACCCACGGCCGCGCCTATGCCTTTCTGGCCATGGCCATGCCCAACGCCCAGCTTTTCGGCATCGCGGGAGCGCCGCCGGTGCAAGGCCGCCAGCAGGCCTTTCGCGCGCTGGCGCGGCAGCAAAGCGGGCGCATGGGCTGGGAACCGCTGGCGGCGGGCGTCTCGTCCGATGGCCGGATGGGTTGGACCGACGGGCGCTGGGAAGTGACCCAGCGCGGCCAGCCGGTCAGCCGCGGCTATTATCTGACGGTCTGGGTGAAGGATCACCGCAACGCCTGGAAGGTGCAGGCCAGCATGAATTCCGGCGCCGCCGCGCCCGCCATAAGGTGATATAGTCCCATTATGCCCCGGCACTTTCACAGCTACAGCGAACTGCCCACTTCGTTGCCGCTATTCCCGCTTTCCGGCGTGGTGCTGCTGCCGCGCGGGGCGCTGCCGCTGAACGTGTTCGAGCCGCGCTATCTCAAGATGGTGGATGATGCGCTGAAGGGCGACCGGCTGATCGGCATCATCCAGCCCACCGAGGATCCCGACGCCGTGCTGAAGCCGCGCCTGTCGGCGATCGGGGCTGTGGGCCGCCTGGTGTCGTTCCGCGAGACCGACGACAACCGCTACCTCATCACGCTGGAGGGACTGTGCCGCTTCCGCCTCACCGGCGAAGCGGCATCGGACATGCCCTACCGTATCGGGACCTGCGATTTCTCGCCCTTCGCGGGCGATCTGGCCGAGACGGAGGATTTCGGCGACTTCCCGCGCGAGCGGCTGATGGCGGCGCTGAAGGCCTATCTCAACACGCGCGACATGCAGGCGGACTGGAAGAGCGTCACCAGCGCCCCGCCCGAGGCGCTGGTCAATGCCCTGACCATGATGTGCCCCTTCGAGCCCGCCGAG
>ERZ778028.2834-NODE-2834-length-11450-cov-4.721983_pt1 | contig 11450 bp, 10 predicted proteins | sample MGYA00375758_ERZ778028 | MGnify/ENA primary metagenome ERZ778028 (study PRJEB29350, sample SAMN05389828) | bioreactor metagenome | isolation source: Thiocyanate bioreactor | place: South Africa: University of Cape Town | collected 2014-03-17 ... | reverse complement strand
ACCTGCGCTTCGGCGAACGTTGTTTGGCATATTGGCACATTGATTTGATTTTATCTTTCGGTAAGGGAAATACAAAAAAAAACCGTCTTGAATGTTGATTCAAGACGGTTTTTGATTTATAGAGGACAGTTGATCAATCCATTAGTTGTTTTCAGGGCGAAGCTTGCGAACCACTGCGCCTGCTTGCCACATTTCGCTTTCGCGAAGGGCGGCCAATTCTTTTTCCAAGCCATCGCGGTAGTCAGGTTTGGAGTTGGTGTCGATGGAGCGTTGAGCTTCGTTGCCGACAGCCACTTCTGCGTATAGTTTAGCAAAAACGGGTTTGGTGGCGTCGTGGAAAGGCCCCATCCAATCCAACGCACCACGTTGAGCGGTAGTAGAGCAGTTGGCATACATCCAGTCCATTCCCTTTTCAGCGAACAAAGGCATCAGCGATTGGGTCAATTCTTCCACTGTTTCGTTGAAAGCTTCGGATGGAGTGTGTCCGTTTTCACGAAGTACTTCGTATTGTGCCAACAAAAGTCCTTGAATAGCACCCATCAAAGTACCACGTTCACCTGTCAAGTCGGAATACACTTCGCGTTTGAAAGTGGTTTCGAACAAATATCCTGATCCTACGCCGATTCCCAAAGCCACCGTGCGGTCGAAAGCCTTGCCAGTCGCATCCTGGAAGATGGCATAGCTGGAATTCAATCCACGCCCTTCGAGGAACATGCGGCGCAAGCTTGTGCCGGAACCTTTGGGGGCAACGAGGATGACGTCGATGTCGGCAGGCGGAACGATGCCTGTGCGTTCTTTGTAAGTGATGCCGAATCCATGGGAGAAATAAAGCGCTTTTCCGGCAGTCAAATAAGGTTTCAGGCGTGGCCAAACCTCGATTTGAGCAGCATCGGAAAGCAAGTATTGGATGATGGTTGCGCGTTCGGCAGCCTCTTCAATGTCAAACAATGTTTCTCCGGGAACCCATCCGTCGGCAACAGCCTTTTCCCAAGTTTTTCCACCTTTGCGTTGGCCAACGATCACGTTGAAGCCGTTGTCGCGCAGGTTGAGGGATTGTCCTGGTCCTTGCACGCCGTAGCCTATAACGGCGATGGTTTCATTTTTCAATACTTCTCTTGCTTTTTCCAATGGAAATTCTTCACGGGTAACCACATTTTCGGTTACTCCTCCAAAATTCATTTCAGCCATTTTCTTTTTTTTGTTTGGTTATAAATTATTAAAATGATTTTTTGTTTGTTGTGGGCGTAAGGCTTTAATTGCTTGACGGCTTGCTCCATTCCACTTTTGCCAGACAGATAGTCCTGTCGCCGTTTTTCATGGCCAGCGTAAACGAGTCGGGCTCGTTTTCCGTTTCCAGAATTTGCAACTTTTCGCTGTAATGTCCCTCAAAAAGGTAGTTGATGTGGAAATGCCGGATTTCCTTGTCGTGGTACATTTCGATAGGAAACACATCTACAAAATGCTCGATATACTTCAGGCTATTCAAATGCTTGTTGATGTCGATGTCGCTGTATTGCACCGTGAATCCGCCTGCCAACTTGCTGTCGCCTTTGGGCTGCGCAATTTTGGAGATGGCTTCGAGCGGACATTCCTTTTGTAGTACATATTCGTTCAAGCCTTTCATCTCCAGTATGCTAATTGGTTTTCGGGTCTCCACATCCAAGGCTGCCCACAGTGAACGGGCATATCCGACCTCCTTTCCGTCTTGATCTTGGATGGAAAAGCATCTTTCCGTAAAAAGTTTATTGATGTCTGTCACCCAGGTGTTTACAGTTATTTGTGTTTCGTTGGTCGGGTATTCACGGAGTTGGATGTGCATCCGGCTAAGGACCCATGTTTTTCCCTTTTCCGTCATGGCCGAATATCCAAATCCACGCTCTTCTGCGTGTTTGGAGGCTGCTTGCAGCAAAAATCCGCCAATCATGGGCAAAGTGGCCTTTCCCCGGAAGTCACTTAAATAAGCATCCACTGTGAATGTATATGAACCAACCGTATTTAGCATTTTATTTAGTCATAATGCAATAGCTCTCGAAAAAGCTTGACAAAGATAATCAAAAGATACCCAAAATAGGTATTATTTCTGCTTTTTATCCAATTTTTGCAGCATATCGCTCAATCGTTCCGTTTTGGATTTGGTGATGGCAACGCGTCCCGAACGGATGAATTGCAGGACTCCGATCAGTCCGCTCAATTCCTTGAACAGGCTTTGTGTTTCGGCATAATGTCCAGTCTTTTGAATCACCACATAAGTTTCGGTAATGTCCAGGATCTGCGCGTTGTATTTCCGGATAAGCTCTTCCACCGAGGGAATGCGCAGGAATTCGGATGTTGCCAACTTGTAGAGGGCTATTTCCTGGTGAACCAATTCGTCGTCGGTGTTGAAATAGGCTTTCAGGATGTCCACTTTCTTGTCGATTTGCTTCACCACTTTTTCTATTTCTTCTTCCGTGCTGAAGGTGGTCACCGTGAATTTATGGATTCCTTCCAAGGCTGAAGGGGAAACCGAAAGGGTTTCGATATTTAATTGTCTCCGGGTGAAAACACTTGTCACCTGGCTCAGCAAGCCGGCGGTGTTTTCCGAAAAAATGGTTACGGTAAATAATGTTTTATTTTCCATGTATTTCAAATATTTGTTTACCTATTAGTAAATTTGCAAATCAGCTTATCCAATGATTAGATCATCTATTGGCGTATTGGCACATTCACTTATTTTGATTCGTATAATTCTAAGGGCAAGTCGTCGGGATCACTAAAAAAGACGAAGTGTTTGCCGGTGATCTCATCTACGCGTATGGGTTCTGTTTTCACTCCGTTTGCGTGTAACTCGGCGACAGCCTTTTCGATGTCGTTTGTCGAGAAAGCGAGGTGGCGAAGGCCGCAGGCTTCGGGCCAGCTTTGCCTTTTCGGAGGGTTTTCGAACGAAAAGAGTTCGATTTGCCCTCCGTTTTCACCTATTTGCAAATCCAATTTATAGGATTTTCTCGCTTCGCGGTACGTTTCTGCAATCACCTTCAACCCGAGTTTGTTGACATAAAAATCTTTCGATTTTTCGTAATCCGAGCAGATAATTGCCGCATGATGTATCCGTTGAAGGCTATTCATTTCCGAGCAAGATATTGGTTACGCATGTCCCTGCCGGCATCATGGGATAAACCATTCCTTTGGTTTCCACTTGCACGTCGAGCAAGTAAGCACCGTCGTGGTTCAGCATGTCGGCAATGGCTTCGTCCAATTCTTCACGGGTTTCCACTTTCCTTGCCGGAATGTTGTAGGCGTTGGATATTTTGACGAAATCCGGATTTGTCATCACCGTTTCAGAATACCGTTCTTCGAAGAACAATTCTTGCCATTGGCGAACCATGCCCAAGAAGTGGTTGTTGAGAAGGATGATTTTCACATTCACGCCATATTGCATGATTACGCCCAACTCCTGGATGGTCATTTGGATGCCGCCGTCGCCTACAAAGAGGCAAATCGTGCGGTCGGGCGTGCCGTATTTGGCTCCGATGGCGGCAGGCAGGCCAAATCCCATCGTGCCCAATCCTCCTGATGTTACCACACTACGGGATTGTGAATATTTAAAATAGCGCACTCCCATCATCTGGTGCTGACCAACATCGGTCACTAAAACCGCCTTGTTGTCAGTGGCTTCCGATACTTTGCGGATCACTTCGCCCATTTTCAGCTGTCCAGTAGTTGGATAAAGTTCGTGCTTGATCACAGCGTCGTATTCACGTTGGTCGCACGCCCTGAATTCTTGTAGCCACTCTTGGTGGCTGTTTTTCTCGATTTTTTCAGTAACGGCAGCCAGTGTCTCTTTCGCATCGCCCAGCACTTTTACATGGGCATACACGTTCTTGTCTATCTCGGCAGGATCGATGTCGAAGTGGATCACTTTGGCCTGCTTGGCGTAGGTTTTCAGGTCGCCCGTTACGCGATCGTCGAAACGCATCCCGATGGCAATCAGCACATCGCATTCGTTGGTTTTCTTGTTGGGTCCTAAGTTGCCGTGCATTCCCAGCATTCCCACGTGCAGCGGGTGGTCTGTCGGTACTGCTGACAGTCCCAACACGGTAGATGCGGCCGGAACTCCGGCTTTTTCCAAGAAAGCAAGCAGTTCTTTTTCAGCTCCTCCCAAAATCACACCCTGGCCTACCAGCGCATAAGGCTTTTTGGCTTGGTTGATTAATTTGGCAGCTTCTTCAATTGCCGAAATATTCACTTCGGGAATAGGTTGGTAGCTTCTGATGAATGATGCCTTTTTGTATTCGTAATTTGCAACTTTCCCAAATTGTGCATCTTTCGTAATATCTAACAACACAGGTCCTGGACGGCCAGATGCCGCAATGTAAAATGCCCTCGCCACAGCCCATGCAATGTCCTGCGGCCGTCTGATTTGATAGGCCCATTTGGTCACCGGTTGTGATATGCCTACCACGTCGGCTTCCTGAAAGGCATCGCTTCCAAGGAGAGAGGATGCCACTTGGCCCGAAATCACGATCATGGGTGTGCTGTCGATCATCGCATCTGCTATTCCCGTAATCGTATTGGTTGCGCCCGGTCCCGAAGTCACCAAGGCCACACCCACCTTGCCGGATGTTCTTGCATATCCTTCGGCTGCATGGGTTGCTCCTTGTTCGTGGCGTACTAAGATGTGGTTTATTTTATTTCGATAGTCGTATAAACAGTCAAAAACGGGCATGATGGCACCACCTGGATACCCGAAAATCGTGTCAACTCCTTCACTTAACAATGAAAGAATTAAGGCTTCACTTCCTGTAATCTCTTTTGACATATAGGTGTTGTTTTTTTTATATAAATAGTTTGGCTAATAATTCTTTAGCTTTTTTAGAATTAGGTCTGTTAATCGATCAGTCTCACGCCACCGAGGTCGGCTGAGCTCACCATGCTGGCATAAGCTTTCAGGGCTTTTGATACGTTTCGTTCTCGATTTGGTTTGAAAGCAAGGTTTCCCTTTGCGATTTCTTCTTGGCGGCGTTTTTCCAATTCTTCATCGCTTATCCTGAGCTGGATAGAACGATTTGGAATGTCGATGTCTATGATGTCTCCATCTTTAATCAATCCGATGGCACCTCCTGAAGCGGCTTCCGGCGAAACGTGCCCGATGGATAATCCCGAAGTTCCTCCCGAAAAACGTCCGTCAGTGATGAGGGCGCATTCTTTTCCAAGATGTTTCGATTTGATGTAGGATGTGGGGTAGAGCATTTCCTGCATTCCTGGTCCTCCTTTAGGTCCTTCGTAGATAATTAGCACTACATCTCCCGCTTTCACTTCGTCTCTCAAGATCCCTTCACAAGCTGCATCCTGCGAATGGAAAACTTTGGCCGTTCCGCTAAATTTGAAGATGCTTTCGTCCACACCGGCAGTTTTCACAACGCAACCGTCCAAGGCGATGTTTCCTTTCAGGATGGCCAATCCTCCATCTTTGGTGTAGGCATGTTCCATATCCCGGATGCAGCCACTGACTCGGTCTTTGTCCAAGGTGTCGAACTTTTCATTTTGCGAGCCCATCACCAAATTGAAGCGGTTGGCAGGAGCCGAACTGTAGATCCGTTCGGCTTCGGCATCCAAAGCATTTTCCGTGATGGAATATTTTTCAATGGCTTGTTGCAATGTCAAACCATCTGCCCGATGTACGCTTGTGTCAATCAGCCCCCCTTTTGCCAATTCTCCGAGAATCCCCATGATTCCGCCCGCACGGTTTACGTCTTGAATGTGGTATTTTTCGCTGTTCGGGGCAACTTTGCAAAGGCAAGGCGTTTTACGGGAAAGTTCATCAATATCTGCCATCTTGAAATCGACTTCTGCCTCGTGAGCGATAGCCAGCAAGTGGAGAATCGTGTTTGTGGAGCCTCCCATGGCGATATCCAACCTCATGGCATTGAGAAAAGCTGTTTTGGAAGCAATGGACCGAGGTAGGACGGTGTCGTCTCCGTCGCGGTAGTATTTGTATGCGTTTTCTACGATGATTTTTGCCGCATCCTTGAACAGTTGGAGGCGGTTGGCATGGGTTGCAACAATTGTTCCGTTTCCGGGCAAACCCAAACCTATGGCTTCATTCAAACAATTCATGGAGTTTGCGGTAAACATACCCGAGCAAGAACCACATGTTGGGCATGCTGCTCTTTCAATGGCGTTCACTTCTTTGTCCGAAATGGTTGAATCGGCAGATTTTATCATCGCATCCACCAAGTCGAGCTGCTTTTCGCCAAGCTTTCCGGCTTCCATCGGGCCTCCCGAAACAAAAATGGCTGGAATATTTAGGCGCATGGCTGCAATCAGCATTCCCGGAGTGATTTTGTCACAATTGCTGATGCAAATCATCGCATCGGCTTTGTGTGCATTCACCATGTATTCGATGCTGTCGGCGATCAGGTCGCGTGAGGGTAGGGAGTAAAGCATTCCGTCGTGCCCCATAGCTATCCCGTCGTCGATGGCGATGGTGTTGAATTCGGCGGCAAAGCAGCCTAATTTTTCAATCTCACCCTTCACCATCTGTCCCACTTCGTGCAGGTGCACATGCCCCGGGACAAATTGCGTAAATGAATTCACGATGGCGATCAGCGGTTTCCCCATTTGATCTTCTTTCATGCCATTGGCTTTCCACAAGGCTCTGGCTCCAGCCATTCTGCGACCTTTTGTGGTGGTCAAACTCCTTAATTCCATTTCTATTTTTAAAGTTTTCTTGTTTTGGACATAAAAAAAGCCTTTCTCTTTGTGAGAAAGGCTTACATATATATTCTACATGGCAATCAGGCACACCTTTCTCACTCGTACTGACAGAGGACGAGGACGACAAGGTTATATACTGAATTGATAGCCATAGCTTTTTTTGTTTTATAGATGGGGCAAAGTTATAAATCTTTTTTTTATAAACAACAGGTACGCCCTCTTTTTTGAATGTAAAATGTAATTTTCTTATACTCGGCCTTTAAAATTGGGGTGATTTTCTGCTTTTTCACATCCGATGCCCGGCGAGATGAAAAATGAGGAATCTTACATTCGGTGGGGAAGTAGTTTTTATTACCTTTGCAGGAATAATTTTAGTAAATAATCACGCAATATACAAAGAAGCAGAAAAACATCATGAATAACTGGTTTGAATGCAAAGTCAGCTATGACAAACAACTCGAAAACGGTCTAATCAAAAAAACGACGGAACCTTATCTGGTCGATGCCCTTTCTTTCACTGAGGCGGAGGCGCGCATCATAGAGGAAATTAAGCCTTATATCAGCGGCGAATTTTCCATTACAGATATAAAAAGGGCGAAACTGTCGGAAATTTTTTTCAACGAAAATGGTGACCGCTTCTATAAAGTGAAAGTCCAATACATCACTTTGGACGAAAAAAGTGGGGCTGAAAAGAAAACAGCCGTCAACATGCTGGCTCAGGCATCCGATTTCCAGGAGGCCTTGGACGTGGTGCTGAAAGGCATGGCCGGCACAATGGCCGATTACAACATTGCCTCGATAGCTGAAACCAACTTGATGGATATCTTCCCCTACAATAGCGAAAAGCCAGTAAAGCCGGAATAAGCATCTCCTAAAATGACTAATATTTCTTCAAATCTTTTCAAAATCAAGGATAGTTTACCGGAATCGGTGCGATTGGTGGCTGTGTCGAAGTTCCATCCGGCTGAAGCCATCCGGGAAGCTTATGATGCTGGTCATCGGATTTTTGGCGAAAGCCGACAACAGGAAATCGAAATCAAGCATGGACAACTGCCCAAGGATATAGAATGGCACTTCATCGGGCATCTCCAGACAAACAAGGTAAAATCCGTATTGCCCTACATCCACACCATCGAAAGTGTAGATAGCGTGAAGCTGTTGCGGGAGATCGAAAAACAGGCCAAGGCACTTTCTGTGCGTGTGGATTGTCTGCTTGAAGTCCATATTGCCCGCGAACCCGAAAAATACGGCTTCACGATGGATGAGTGCCGGGAATTTCTTGCAGGCGGGGAATGGCAGGATTACCAAGGTGTCACCATTGCCGGAGTGATGGGAATGGCCACTTACACAGACGACAAGGAGCAAATTCGCCATGAGTTTAGGGCGCTGAAAGCCTTCTTCGGGGAGCTAAAGGATTCATTCTTTCGTGACGACGATTCTTTCCGGCATGTTTCGATGGGTATGTCGGGCGACTACGAAATTGCCGTTGCAGAGGGTAGCACTTTGGTGAGGGTCGGCACTTTTATTTTTGGAGAAAGAGAATATTAAGAAAAAATTTGCATTATCGAAGTTATAATTCTAAATTAGAGGCCTGAAAGAATTCCTTGATTCCTAATAACTTTCGTAGCCGAATTTGATGGAGGAGTCGAACGCAATTCCTGATATAGAAAAAAATTATAGACAGTCATAGAAAATCATATAGCACTTGACCCTCAATATTTACTTTCATGAACATTCAACAATTAGAATACATTATCGCGGTTGACAATTTCCGCCATTTTGCGAAAGCAGCTGAAGCATCATTTGTGACCCAACCTACCTTGAGCATGATGATTCAGAAGTTAGAAGAAGAGCTGGGCGTCAAGATCTTTGACCGAAGCCAACTCCCCGTCCAGCCAACTCCTATTGGGGCACAAGTCATTAATCAAGCCCGTGTGATCGTTTCGCAGGTCAAGCAAGTGAAAGACATTGTTCAGGAAGAGAAGGGGATCGTGAAAGGAAGTCTTCGGATCGGTATAATTCCGACCATATCTCCTTATCTATTGCCAAACCTTATACAAAAACACACCGAGCATGGCTTCGATATTGAACTTGTTATCGAGGAAGCTACCACCGACCAGATCATGGAGAAACTTGCCTCAGGCACGCTTGACGTTGGAATTCTGGCCACACCTCTAAATAACGACCGCTTGAAAGAACATCCGGTGTATTACGAAAAATTCTTTGCGTATGTTTCGCCCGAAGAAACTTCCTTGTATGCGAAAAAAGAATTAGATGAAGATGATTTGAACATCAATCGTTTGTGGCTACTCACCGAGGTGCATTGTTTCCGCAGCCAGATTTTGCGCTTGTGCAACATGCGGAAAAAAAGGAATGTACATACTCTTCTATCGTACGAAGCAGGAAGCATTGCCACATTGGTGCGGATCGTGGACCAGAACAGCGGGTTGACGATGATTCCTGAAATGGCGATCGACCATCTCACCGAGGAGCAAAAGAAAAATGTGCGTCCGATGAAGAAGATAACGCCAGTCAGGGAGGTCAGCTTGGTGACCCGAAAAGAATTCCTTCGGGAAAAAATGTTGAACTTGTTAATCAAGGAGGTGAAAGAAGCAGTTCCCACCTCTTTCCTTTCTCCGGAACTGAAAAAATTCGTAGTCGCGATATAATAGGAAAAAGCGAAGGTGATATAAAAAAGACGGACTTGTAAGGCCGTCTTTTTCTATTCTATAATTAGTTGGTAGTCGTGTCTGGGAATTTGTCAGTTTCTTTCAGACTGTAAATCCAGGCGTCTTTGAGAAGCGGGTTTTCTGTTACAAATTTGGACAAATATGTATTTGCCTCTGTTGCGTCGCTAAATCTTGCAACGAAGATTCTTTTAGCATTTGAGTTTGCGATGATCCCCGAGTCATCGAAGCCTTTCTGCCGGAAGCTTTCCAATTCTTTATTCGCCACCGTCATTGTTTGGAATGTTCCAACGATAAGGAAGTATTTCGCCTCTTTGGTCAGCTTGCTCTGGTATTCAGGCTCCTTGCTTGTTGGCATGTCTTTGTCTTGCGGTAGTCTCTTTGCCGGGACACCTTCCAAAGAGTCGGCATTTCGGAGAATAACATGATCCGCGCTCGTGATTTTTTCAGGAAAGAACCCGGCGAACTGCTTGTTGCTCTCCCTTCTGTCTGAAATTGGGATCGAGATAGCAAATAGCAAAATAGCGGCTGCTGCGCTTGCCGATGTAAATGCGATCGCTTTTCTAAGCGGTGAGTACCTTTTGGACTCGGTCTCCTTTTCGTTCTCAGCCCTTATGTCGGCAAGGCTGCGGATGGATATGCTCTCAAGGCCCCAAAATTCGGGTTTTACGAAATTTGTTCCGTTGGAATTGTTAAAGCAAACGGAGCCTTCTTTGTTCAAGTATAATTTTCCCCAATTTCCAAGGTCGATCCATTTGGAGGCAAATAATTCTTTCCTCAAATCTTCCACATCTTCTTTTATCATTTGTTCGGCTTTGAGGGAAGATGTAGCCTGGGTTTTGATGTATAATTCAACGAGGAGGCCGTCGTTGTGGGTAAGGGCTTGGTTGAATCCTATCCAGTGATGGGGGGCGTGCAATATTTGCTTAGCGTCGTCACTATAAGCCTGTTCTTTGTTCACCACGAATCCTCCTAATCCGGGTACAATAATGAAATCGTTTTCAAAAAGCAAAAAGCTTATATGTTCTACTAATCTGTTCATATTGCAAACGTACAGATATTTGTCTGAATATTAAAATTGCAGTTATGCTTTTTATGGTCAAGTTTTCAATTAATTGTTAGTAAAGTGTGTAATTTCCTAAATGTGAATTTATTATATAGATAGAAGCTCCTTCCCGTGACGGACTTTCTATGCTTCATGAATGAGGGTGCATGCGCTTTCTATGAGTCCCCGTAGGCTTTGTCTTGCATGCGATTTTTACTGCTGTTACAAGACCAATTTCAATGTAATTGCTGTGAAAATGAAAAATATCACAAATTAGTTGGCTTTTTTTCAAGAAGATTTATACCTTTGTATCAAAATTAATTGTCCTCCTGCCAGCTTAGGTCTTGTGGGGACTTAATTTTATTGTTGATTAGGAACTTAAAATGTGAATTAATTAATCTTCTTGATGTTGTAATTTTTATGTCTTATAACACTGAAGATACTTTTTTTTGTTTACATTTATCAAATTTTTTCGTCAATAATTTTGGATTAATGCAATAACTACAATTTTAAACTAGTAAATTTGATTTATTATGAAACGGTTAAGTCTATTCTTTATTTTAGCTTTGGCGGCAATCAGCACTTTCGCACAGGAAAGTACTCAAGCTGGCAGCAAAGTGACTTTTATTCGCAATGGATTTTGGGATAATTGGTTTGTAGGCGCTGGGGTCGGTGCCAACTATTATGTGAAAGGTGGCGGTTCTGAGGCTAGCTTTCTGAGCAAATTGACAGTTGCCCCTACGATTCAGGTGGGTAAATGGTATAACCCTTACATCGGAGGCCGCTTGAAACTTCAGGGCGGTTCTTTGCATAGCTATTTTAATTCGAACAATACCTTCCTTCACGGAAAATATGTTTCGGCTGAAGCTGACCTGTTGTGGAATGTGTCGAATTATTTTGGAAAATACAACGAAAACCGCTTTTATAGCCTTGTTCCATACATCGGTATCGGCGGTGGATATGGATGGGACTACAAAGCCCATGGCAAAAGTGTAGGTTCAAAACAACGTAACTTCACCATCAAT
>ERZ778028.2830-NODE-2830-length-11462-cov-7.282633_pt1 | contig 11462 bp, 15 predicted proteins | sample MGYA00375758_ERZ778028 | MGnify/ENA primary metagenome ERZ778028 (study PRJEB29350, sample SAMN05389828) | bioreactor metagenome | isolation source: Thiocyanate bioreactor | place: South Africa: University of Cape Town | collected 2014-03-17 ... | reverse complement strand
CACCGTTCAAGACTCACCCACCGAGGAGCGGAACCTCTTGATCAACACGCCCTAGTGACGCGCGCAGGTCATGCCTCAAGGTCGCTCGATCGACGTCCGCACGCTGCCATGCGACCGACCTGAAGTGTTCGCCGTGCTCGTGTTCGTCGAACCCGTAATCCGACCGCACAGTTCCGATTGCCAGTGAGCCATCGGACTTCAACGGCATGACGACGATGTCTCCCACCTGCATCTCATTGACGAACCTGTCCAACTGTCCCGTCCAGTTGCCGATGAGGTAGTTCGAGGCGCTGGGGTGCACAGTGGTCAGGGCTTCTCGAATCTGTTCGCGAGAGAGATTCGTCAGGTCACCGACTTCGGACCAACCGATCAAGGCTCGGCCAGCGCTCAAAGCAGCTTGTTCGCGCTGCCCCTTGCGTCCACCGCGTACCATCCATGCCCGCATCCCGCCATTGTGGGTGAGTACGCTCGGGAGCCGCAACCGTCGATCGAGGCCCGCACCTTGCGGGAGGGGCGCTAGCGGTCCGGCTCGTCGAGGCTGGCGGACGACGGAACGTCAGCGGCCGAGGCTCGCATTCATGATGCCGACCCCGACGAACCAAATCACAGCCGAGAGGCCCGCCCCCGCGAGCGGAACCCACCACGCTATCTTGCGGCGGGCGAGGCGGATGATCGTCCATACCGCCGCCGCAACGAAGACGACGGGAGGTACGCCGAGTGCGATGAGCCAGCCGGCCGACATGAGACCGGTGTTACACCGGTCACCGAAGCACCCGTCCGACATCATGACGAGGAACAGCGACATGAACGCGAGCATCGCGAATCCGAGGATGCCGGCGATCATCAGGATCACGGAGACGATCATGTCCGCGACCCGGGCACCCGACCCGGCTGCTCTCGGGGCGGGCATTTGAGAAGCCGGAGTCACAGTCGATGAAGAGTCGGGCATCGGTGTCGACATGGGTGAAGTATTGCATCCTCCGCGCCGCCGGACCGGTGGATCAGCGTGAGGCCCGTAGCGCCCGCCGGATCAACGTGACCTGAAGCGGCAGCCGCACCAGCGACACCACGAACGAGGCCCATGCCTTCGGGGTGCGGCGGCGCGCCGCCCGGCGGCCGAGGTCGATGCTCATCTGCATGTTCGCGGGCCAGACAGCGGCCAGCACTACCGCGCTCGCTCGCCCGGCGGCGGCCCGGGTCGAGGGCACAACCAACCCCACCGCGCACGCCAGCTCCGCGATGCCCGACGCGACCACAAGCGGCCGGTCCCACCGCCGCAGCGCCCGCGGGATGATCGGCGTGAACACCCCGGGTCGCACGAGGTGGATGACGCCCGACACCGCGAACGGCACCATCACGATCCAGGGAACGGTGGCGGCGGGCTTCTTCGCGCGACGTGTCATCCCGCCATTCTCCCGCCTCGCCGACGTCCGGGGTCGCCGCGCGCACAGCTCCGGTGACAGCATGGACGGATGCTCTCCCCACAATCCCTGAGCGAGCCCGACAGGCGCCTCGTCGCCGCGTGGGCCGCGGACTGCGCCGAGCGCGTGCTCCCTCTCTTCGAACGTGAGGCTCCCGACGACGATCGCCCGCGTGACGCCATCGCGCGAGCGCGCGCCTACGCGCGCGGCGAGCTCGACTCGGCGGGCGAGATCCGCCGCCGGTTCGTTGCGGGCCGCGCCGCCGCCTCGGTCACCGCGCCGGCCGCGATCGCGGCGGCCCGGTCGACGGCGCAGGCATCGGGCGTCGCGCACATGGGCGCGCACGCCCTCGGCGCCGCCGCCTACGCCGTGAAGGCCGTCGGCACCGACCGACCCGACGAGGCGGATGCCGAGATCGACTGGCAAATCCAGCAGATGACCCCGGCGGTCCGCGCCGCCCTCCGTCAGCTTCCACCGGTCGGCGAGGATGCCGCGGGTCCGTTCGTCGCCGGCGGATTGCTGGCCCGCGGCATCCTGGGATCGACCATCCACACGCTGCAGACACGGATCGCAGCCGGGGTTTGACCCTCACGCGACGTCAGGCCCGATCGTGGTCTCATGACCGACCTTCCCGATGCTTTCGACATCAGCCCCGTCCCTGCCCCGGGACCCGACGCCGTCGCCCCGCCCCTGTTCCGCGGCATCTACGGCATGCCCATGTTCGTGACGATTCCGACGGCCGATCTCGCGGCATCCATCGACTTCTGGACCCGCGGCCTCGGCTTCTTCGAGCTGTTCGGCATCCCGGGGCAGATGACGCACCTGCGCCGGTGGGCGTTCCAGGACGTCCTGCTCGTCGCCGGCACACCGGACGACACCGCCCCGGCTGCGAGCGTGAGCTTCGCCTGCGTGCTCGACCAGATCGATCCGATCGCCGAGGCCCTGCGCGCCCTCGGCGTCGACGCCCACCCGCGCGACACGATGTGGAACACCCGCGACATCGAGGTCATCACCCCCGAGAACACCCGCGTGGTCTTCACGGCGGGCAAGGTGTTCGACCCCGATAGCGTCGAGGGCCGCACCCTCCGCGCGGTCGGCATCGGCACCGACGACAATGAGTCCCATGTCTGACGACGGACTGCCGGTGGGCGAGACGGCTGCGCGCCTGGGCCTGACCGTGCGGACGCTCCACCACTGGGACGAGATCGGCCTCGCGAGCCCCGCCGCGAGAACGCGGGCCGGCTACCGGCTCTACACGGATGCCGACCTCGAACGCCTCCGGCGCATCGTCGTGTACCGCGAGCTCGGGCTCGACCTCGACGCGATCCGGGCCATTCTCGATGAGCCGGGGGGCGATGTCGCCGACCAGTTGCGGGTGCAGCGCGCCCAGCTCGCGCAGCGGATCGCCCAGCTCAACGACCTCGACGACGACCTCGCGCGCATGATCGAGGCGCAGGAGCGCGGCATCCTGCTCTCCGACGACGAACAGCGCGAGATCTTCGGCCCCGACTGGAATACCGAGTGGCCCGCGCAGGCGCGCGAGGCCTACGGACAATCGGCGCAGTGGCAGCAGTACGCGGAGCGTGCGGCGTCGCGCTCGGCCGGCGACTGGGCGACGGTGACCGAGGCGATGACCGCGTTCGAGGCCGAGCTGGGTGCCGCGGTCGGTGGCGGAGCGACACCCGGGGATGCCGTGGCGAACGGGCTCGTCGAGCGACACCGCACCCTGCTCTCGCAGTTCTTCCCGGTCACCCGGCAGATGCAGGTGTGCCTCGGGCGGATGTACGTCGCCGACCCACGGTTCGCGGCGCACTACGACGCGGTGCGCCCCGGCCTGACCCACTGGCTGAGCCGCGCGATCGACGAGAGCGCGCGTGCCGCGGGCATCGACCCCGACACCGCCACCTGGGAGTGAGGGACGTGCCTGCGGCATCCGGCGTCACCGAAGGGTGCGAGTGGCCTCCCGCGATGAAGTAACGTATCTGCGTATGAGTGCAGATAAGCAGCACTGCGGATTTTCGGTCGAGAGCCCGTACGTGGAGCTTGCGGTCGAGGTCTTCGGAATGCTTGCCGACGCCACGCGGGTACGAATCATTCTCGCGCTGGACGCGGCCGGGGAACTCTCGGTGAATCACATCGCCGACATCGTCGACAAGTCGCCCGCTGCGGTGTCTCAGCATCTCGCGAAGCTGCGGCTCGCCCGGATCGTCGGGACCCGCCAGGAGGGGCAGCGGGTGTTCTACCGACTCGAGAATGAGCACGCGTCTCAGCTCGTCGCCGACGCGATCTTCCAAGCCGAGCACTCGCTTGGCGGGACCCCCCGTCACCATCACGCCGAGGAGGAAGCCCGATGACGCCGTCGCACGTGCACTCCTCGCACCATGACCATGACCACGCCTTGCATAGTGACGGTGGCGCGCATCTCCATGACCACGATCACCCCTCGGGGCTGAAGGGCTTCTTGCGCGGCTTGTTCGTGCCGCATACCCACGACGCGGCCGACTCGATCGATGATGCGATGGAGGCTAGTCACGAGGGTGTGCGCGCGTTAGTGATCAGCCTCGTGATCCTGTTGGTGACGACGATTCTGCAGGCCGTCGTGTTCCTGTTCAGCGGCTCGGTGGCCTTGTTGGCCGACACCGTGCACAACTTCTCGGATGCTCTCACCGCGATCCCGCTGTGGGTCGCGTTCATCCTCGGTCGGCGTGCCGCGAACCGCCGGTACACGTACGGGTTCGGTCGCGCCGAAGATCTCGCCGGCCTCTTCATCGTCGTGGTCGTTGCCCTGTCTGCGGTTGTTGCGGCGTGGCAGTCGATCGACCGGCTCCTGCACCCGCAACCGTTGCAGAACGTCTGGTGGGTGGTCGTCGCCGGTGTGATCGGCTTCGCCGGCAACGAGCTTGTCGCGATCTACCGGATCCGCATCGGGAGACGAATCGGGTCGGCAGCTCTGGTCGCGGACGGCGTCCACGCGCGTACCGATGGCTTCACCTCTCTCGCCGTGGTCATCGGCGGTGCCGGAGTGCTGCTCGGCTTTCCCCTCGCTGACCCGATCGTCGGCATCATCATCTCCATCGCGATCTTCGTCCTGCTGCTCGGCACGATCGGCTCGATTGGACGCCGACTCATGGACGCGATCGAACCAGAGCTTCTCGAACGTGCCGAGCACGCTCTCGCCCACGTCGACGGCATCGATAGCGTGGAGCGCATCCGGCTACGGTGGGTCGGTCATCGCCTCGAAGGCGACGCGATCGTCACCGCCGATCCGGAGCGCACCGAGATCGGCGGCCTCGCCGAGGCAAGCATCCGCGCGCACCTGCCCCACGTCGACGAGTTCCTGATCAGCGTTCGAAGCTCATCGGCCGCTGCACGATGACCTGCGGGCGCACGGTGCTCGTGCCCGTCAGAGCGTGGGGTCGGTTTCGGCGCGGGCGGCCATCCAGACAGCTCGGGCGGCATCGGCGTTGAGGAGGCCGATGCCAGCGCCCACGATGATGTCGAGCCAGCCGGTGGCGAACCAGAACGGGAGGATGCCGACGGCGATGATCGCCAGATTGGCGAGGGCGTCGTTGCGGGCGGAGAGCCATGCCGCCTTCGTGAGGCTGCCGCGGTGGTGGCGGTGACGCACGAGCAGGAATGCCGCGGAGAGGTTGACTAGGAGGGCTCCGATGGCGGTGATCGTGAGAGCTCCCGGCGGCGGGGGCACGGGGTCGAACGCCTTCGCGACGGCAGGCCCACTGACCGCAGCGGCTCCGCCTCGCCCATCACACGCCCGCGTCCACGAGCACCGCGCGAGCAGCGCGCTCGCCGGATGCGAGAGCGCCCTGGATCGACGCCGCATGTCGGTGGTCGCCGGCGAGGTACATCCGGTCGGTGACGCGCGGCGGGCGGGGCGCGCGCAGCGGTGCCGGTTGGGCGGGAAGCGCATCCGGGATGTCGTCGCGACGCAGCAAGTGCCAGTCCGTGACTCCGGCACCCCACAGCTCGGCGAGGTGCCGGCGCACCTCGTTCTCGCCTGCGGCCGCGCCGCCCCGCGGCAGCAGGCACGTCGCCTCGATGAGATGGCGCGCCACGGGCGCATACGACGGCACGGTGTGCGACACGACCGCCGTGTTCACGACCGGCCCGCGGCGGGCGGCGCCGCGTCCGTCGACGCGCAGCAGCGCGGATGCCGAGGGTGCTGCCGTCGCCGCGAACCACCACGTCTGCAGCCCGTTGGTCGCGGGTCGCGGCACCGGCGCCAGCTCCGCCACCGACTCCGCGCCGACGGCCACCACGACCCGCCCGGCGCGGAGGGCCTCGCCACCGGCGACGCCGACCTCGACGATCGGGCCGTCCCTGTCGATGCGCTCCGCTCGCGCCCCGAGCCGGATCTCCGCGCCCGCAGCACGCGCCCGCGCCGCCAGTTGCGCCGGCACCGCCGCGATCCCCTGCGCGGGAAGCCCCGGCCGCCCCAGCGCGAAGTACCGCACCAACTCCTGTACGAACGCGTTCGAGCTGCCCTCACGGTCCTCGGCGACGACACCGGCGAGGAACGGATCGAGCACGGCGGTGCGCAGCGGTCCGCGCAGGCCCGCGGCATCCCACCCCTCGCGCAGCGCGCGATCGCTTCGCGCCCGTGCCGACAGCCGCCGCGTGAACGCCGGCGTCAGCCAGCGTGCGAACGCCACGGCATCCGCAGCGCTCACCAGCCCGCTGCCGATCGTTCGGGGGATCGACAGCGGTGAGCGCAGCGGATGCCGCAGCTCAGCGAGGCCGCGATCGGTGCGCACCTGCACGCCCACGGGAAACGACCGCAGCGCCAGAGCGTCGAGATCGATGCTGCGACGCAGCGCCGGATACGCCGGGTTGAGCACCTGGAAGCCCCGATCGAGGCGGAAGCCGTCGACGATGTCGGTGCGCTGGCGTCCGCCGACCGCGTCCGCCGCCTCGAGCACGACGACCTCGAGACCGCGCTCGGCCAGAACCACCGCACAGCGCAGCCCCGCGAGGCCTGCTCCGATCACCACGACGTCATGCATCGCCGCTCCGCCTCTCGTCGTCGGACGCGTCCGGGGTCCCCGCCGCGCCGTCGCCTGCGGCCAGCATACGGAGGGCGCGGCATTCGATCTCGGGGTTGACGAGCTTTCCGAGACCGCCCTCGCCGCCCGGCGGCGTGCCTACGATGACGGAATGAAGATCCTCCTCACCGGTGCCACCGGCTACATCGGCTCGTCCGTCCTCGACGTACTGCGCGCCCACGGTCACGACGTCGTCGCGCCGGTGCGCAGTGCGCACGCCGCGCAGAAGGCCACGGCGACCGGTGCGACCGCGGTCGTCGGCGACATCACCGACGCCGCCTGGCTCACTCCGCTGCTGGAGGGAGTGGATGCCGCGATCCACACCGCCGCACCGGGTGACGGCACGGCCCCCCAGTTCGACAGCGCCGTCGCCGATGCCGTCATTGCCGCGTTCGGCGGCACCGGCAAGCCCTACATCCACACGGGCGGCCTGTGGATCCACGGCCCGTCGGACGACCTCACCGAGCAGACCCCGTTCCACCCGCCCGCGATCGTCGCCTGGCGTGAGGGAGTGGAGTCCCGGCTCGCCGCGGCAGAGCTCGCCCTCACGATCGTCGAGCCCGGCATCGTGCACGGCCACGGCGCCGGAATCCCCGCCATGCTGGCCTCCGCGCCTCGTGACGGCGAGGGCCGCCTCACCGTCATCGGCGACGGCACCCAGCACTGGGCGACCGTGCACGTCGACGACCTCGCCGAACTGTACGTGCGGGTGATCGAGCGCTCCGAGCCGGTCGGACGCGTGCTGGGTCTCAGCGGCCACAACGCGACGGTCATCGAGCTCGGCGAAGCGCTCGCCGACGGTCCGGTCGCTGCGGAGGGCGTCGAGGCCTCACGCGCACGCCTGGGCGCCCCCTTCGCCGATGCGCTCATGCTCGACCAGCAGGGACGCGGCGAGAAGGCGCGCTCCCTCGGCTGGACACCCGCCCGCCCGTCGCTGCTCGAGGAGATCCGCGCCGGCGCCTACGGCTCGGCCGCCCAGGGCTGATCGGGCTGCCCGCGCGCGACGCCACCTCTGTCGCTGCGGCGAGCCGCGGTCTACGCTCGCCGCATGTGCCGAAACATCCGCGTGCTCCACAACTTCGACCCGCCCACGACCGATGACGAGGTCCGTGAAGCGGCACTGCAGTTCGTCCGCAAAGTGAGCGGCTCGACGCATCCCTCGCGCGCCAACACCGAGGCGTTCGAGGCGGCGATCGACGAGATCGCCGCGGCCACGCGTCGCCTCCTCGATGCGCTCGTGACCGCGGCGCCGCCCAAGAACCGCGAGGCCGAGGCGGTCAAGGGACGCGCCCGCCACGAGAAGCGGATGGAGCGCGAAGTGCGCATCCGCACGGCATCCTGATCGCCGGCGGCGGCCGGATGCCGCGGCATCCGGCGACTTCCCAGCTTCGCGTCACTTCGCTGCCCTACTGTGTCAGCAGTCCAGGGGGAGTACTCCGATACGGACGGCTCGTCAATACGGTCGCATCGAGGCCCGGGCCGACCGGTCCCGCAAGGGATGGGGGAGACTCTGGCGTCGACCACGTCACGCCATTCTTCGGGAGCCTCCTGTGAACATCACCCCCCTCGTGTGGATCATCACGATCGCCGTCACGATCGCCTTCTTCGTGTGGGAGTTCTTCGCGCACGTGCGCAAGCCGCACGAGCCGACCGTCGGCGAGTCCGCGCGCTGGTCGGCCTTCTACATCGGTCTCGCGCTTCTGTTCGGTGTCGGCGTGGGCGTCTTCTCGGGGTGGGGATACGGCGGCGAGTACTTCGCCGGCTACCTCACCGAGAAGGCGCTGTCGATCGACAATCTGTTCGTCTTCCTCATCGTGATGACGGGCTTCGCAGTGCCGAAGATGTACCAGCAGAAAGTGCTGATGATCGGCATCGTCATCGCCCTCATCATGCGCGGCGCCTTCATCGCCGTCGGGGCGGCGCTGATCGAGAACTTCTCGTGGGTGTTCTACCTCTTCGGCGCCCTGCTGCTGTTCCTCGCCTACCGACAGGCGTTCGCGCACGGCGAGTCCAACCCCGCCGACGGCTGGTTCATGCGCCTCGTGCGCCGCGTGCTGCCGGTCAGCGACGAGTACGACGGCGACCGGCTCACGGTGAAGAAGGACGGTCGCCGCTTCGTCACCCCCATGCTCCTCGTCATCGTCGCGATCGGGTTCATCGACCTCGTCTTCGCCGTCGACTCGATCCCCGCGATCTACGGGCTCACCGAGGAGGCCTACCTCGTCTTCACGGCGAACGCCTTCGCACTGATGGGTCTGCGCCAGCTCTACTTCCTCATCGGCGGTCTTCTCGAGCGCCTCGTGTACCTCGCCCAGGGACTCGCCGTGATCCTCGCGTTCATCGGCGTGAAGCTGCTCATCCACGCGCTCCACAAGAACGAGCTCCCGTTCATCAACGGCGGCGAGCATGTGACGTTCATTCCCGAGATCCCCATCTGGCTGTCGCTGCTGTTCATCGCTGCCACCGTCGCCGTCGCGACGATCGCGAGCCTCCTGAAGACGCGGAAGGATGCCCGGGGCGACGCCCTGCCCGTCGCGCGCCACGACTCCCGTTGAGGGGCGCCGTCGCGCCCTGATCGCACGCGCGGCAGGCCGCGGGGGCGCGTCCGCCCGTCCGGCTCTCGGCTGGACGCGCCCGAGGAGAGGACGTGGCAGGGCTTCTCCGACGTTGCCGAGGTCCTGGCTGTGAACTGCGGCGATAAATGTCGCCCTTATCGCGCCGCAGGTGGGCCAGCCACGCGAAGGGAAGGGCGGTACCTCAAGCTTGCTCCGATCGGCGGTTGTTTCCGCTGTGTGCGGCATGTCGGCGCAGAGGCCCAGCCACGTCTCAGGCAGGACGGGAGTGGATCTCAGCTCGTCGCCGAGGCATTGGGATTATGAGCGTCATCGTGGTTCCCTCGTTGGTCGATGACGACACCCGCGCCAACCCGCCGTAGCGGCTCACCGTGTCCTGTACGAGCGACAATCCAATTCCAAACCCGGTTCTTGATGAGCCACCGCCATCAACGGCATCCGCGGACCGAGCGAATCTGTCGAAGACACGACTCGGTTCGATGCCTCGGATACCGGGACCTTGATCGGTCACACTGATATGAACCCGACGGCCCACCTGGCTCGCCCTTACGGTGACGACTGTTCCCACCGGGGAGTGTTTGATCGCATTGTCGAGAAGGGCGATGAGGCTTCGCCGCAGGCTTGTGTGAGGGATCGAGGCAGACAAGTCGGGTGCGATGTGGGCGCCCATCAAGCGCACGCGTCGTTCGCGCGCGAGGATGGACATGGCCGATATCGCTGATGCGACGCATGTTGCCACGGGGGTTGGTTCTGCCTCTGATTCTGTGGGGACTTCGGCCGCGTGCAGGAGGTCAGAGACGACTCCGATGACGGATAGGGTGTCGTGGCGGAGTTGTGTCACGAGTTCGTGGTGGGGATCTGATGCGCGCGAGCTGCGTTGCAGCAATTGGATACGTGCGTCCAATACAGCCAGCGGCGTTCGAAGTTCGTGTGAAGCGTCGGCAACGAATTGCCGCTGTCGTCTGAGGGCATCCACCAAAGGCCGGACTGCCCGGCGCGTGACGAGCCATCCCAAGAGGCCGGCGAGGGCGATCGCGATGAGACCGATGCTGACTCCACCCACGATGATGTCGAGACCCTGAATATCCACGACTGTTTCTTTCTGCTGCGGGTTGAGCAGGTCGGGCAGGGGGATCTGGGTGAAGACAACGGCGAATGCTGCGATTAGGACGGCAACGACGAGTGCGGAAACTGCCAGAGAGATGGTGAGGGCGACCCGTCGCGCGGCGGAGCGGATGAGCTGCGCGTCTGGGTCTTGCGTGGGGCGTCGTCTGATCATCACACCAGGCCCAGCCGGTAGCCGCGGCCGTGGATTGTTTGGACGATGCTTGGCTCGGTCTTCTTCCGCAGATAATGCACGTACGTGTCGACGGTCCCCGGAGTGTCGTCGGAAGAGAAAACGGCTCGAAGGATTGCAGCGCGAGTGAAGGTTTGCTGCGGGTTTGTTGCTAATAATCGCAGGAGCGCACTTTCCCGTTCCGTAAGGATGGTGCGGCCGTCGTAGGGCGAGTAGACCGCGCGTGAGTCCGGATAGAACTCCCATTCGCCGATGCGAACGAACGGGCCTTCTCCGTTGGTGACGCGCCTGATGGCGCGGAGCCGGGCGAACAATTCGTCGAACTCGAACGGCTTAACCAGGTAGTCAGCGGCTCCGGCGTCCAGTCCTCTGACTTTGTCCTGTACGGTTCCCATGGCCGTGAGGATGAGCATCGGCACCTGTGACCCTGCTCTGCGGAGGGACTCAACGAGGGTGAGCCCGTCGACAGTGGGCAGCCGGCGATCGACCACCATCGCATCGAATGACTGTTCCATGGCGATATCGAATGCTTCGCCGCCATCTGCACAGAGCGTCACGTCGTACACCTCCGCAAGGACCTGCGCCATCAAAGGGCCGAGCTGGGGATCATCTTCGATCAGCAGAAGGCGGGGTTGTGTCGGCGCTGTCGCTACCGTGTCGGCCATTCTGTCTCTCCCTCGTCGGCGCCCTCAATCGCGTCGCACTCTGGCTTTTCGTGAGCGTTGGACGTCAACGGAAGTACGGTCGTTGACTCGGTCGAGCCTGCCTCGTGCGCTCTAAGAAATCACACAGAAGCGCCGCGCGTGGGGCAGTTCTGAGCCTTCGCGGTTTCTTAGAGGCCGCCAGGGACCATCTCTTCAGGGCTCACCGAGAGTCGCAGAAGGGAACGACATGAGCACTGTCAAACGCAAGGGGGTGGGCGCCGGACTCGGCGTCGCAACGCTCGTCCTGTTCAGCGCAGGAGGGGTCGCCGCCATGGCCCTGCCCGCATCGGCCGCCACCACATCGGTGGTCTCGCCCGCACCCGCATCCTCCAATCCCGCCGTCGAGGACGGTACGAACGACGGCGAGACCGCCGACGATCAGGGTGTCGAGGACGGCACGAACGACG
>ERZ778028.2823-NODE-2823-length-11485-cov-4.326597_pt1 | contig 11485 bp, 8 predicted proteins | sample MGYA00375758_ERZ778028 | MGnify/ENA primary metagenome ERZ778028 (study PRJEB29350, sample SAMN05389828) | bioreactor metagenome | isolation source: Thiocyanate bioreactor | place: South Africa: University of Cape Town | collected 2014-03-17 ... | reverse complement strand
CTTCCATCAATTCTGTACCGGTGATACCTTCCGGATATCCTGGAAAATTTTCTACTTCCGTTGTTGTTGTCAGTTGTCCTCCGGGCTGAATCCCTTCATAGAGTACCGGACTCAAATTGGCACGCGAAGCATAGATAGCAGCCGTGTATCCGGCGGGTCCAGAACCGATAATCAAACATTTTACTCTTTCGTTCATAAGGAATCTATTTTTGTTTCTCTATTAAACACAAATTTAAAGCAAATATTGGTTGCAAGAAGAACTAATTTAATAAATAATATCTATTTGGAATACCATTTTTTTAAATGCATCTATCACAGCAGATGGCATACGCTCATGGGGTTTTCCGTCAAAAAAGATGCCATTTGGGGATTGTTTGCGGGAAAGAGTGACGCCAACCGATCGATTTGCCCGCTCTCCCAGCACTCGCGAATCATGGAAAAATCCCAATCCTGCCCCAAAGGGGCAAAAACAAGCAGTCCGGAATAAAACTCGGTGTTTTCTATCTCATTTCCATACGGATAATAACGAATCAGGCGGTTTTCTTCATCCAATTCGATGACGTGTCCCCTTAAAAAAAGCGTGGGGTAGATTATCGTATAATGAGAAAAATAACGTTTCATCATTCTTCCATCCATGTGACTTGATTAACCCGTCACGCGGGGCTTTGTGATCGCACCCCTACCCTTTTTACCGTCTATTGGCATTGGTTTGGGTTTGGGGAGAGTTTTCTTGTAATGCAAGTCATAAACATAAACAGGGGGCAGAACCTTCTGCGGGTTCTCCGCATAGATATATCCGGTGATTTTTTTGAGTTTATGCTTGCTTATTCGGGGTTTCTGAAACGAATAATACGCATTCCGATTCAAAGCTGTCCGTATGCTGACAGTCGTGTCTTTGTATTCGAACCGCACAGAAGCGTAGGCTTTTGCCCCGGAGGTAATTCCCAAAGTCTTGAAATTGAAGTCAAAAGCAGCGGTGTCGATTTGGGAGAATTTCAATGAATCTATTTCAAAACCAAAGGCCGAAGGACAACCACGCTTGCCCAACATGACGGAAGGTGGCAGCGTAAATCCGTCGTAGGGCTTCCTCAGTTTCAGGCTCATGCTTTCATCTATCGTCAGCTCGCTTTGCAAGTCTCTCAGGCGTTTCGACACGCGGTCGTTGATCTTAAAGTAATCCTCTCCTTGAGCTGAATACCACACAACGGAAGAATCAAGCTCCGCCTGCGTGATTTGATGCTTGGCCAGCACACCTGCCAGCAAGGAGTCTCTCGACTCGGGCGACACATACCGCGAATTTGCCTGGATAAGAGCTTGTGCCAAGTAAACATCGTATAGCGTTTCTTCCATCTCCTGACGCGAAATCACGCCTTTCGGCCTGCGCGTGCAAGAGAAAAGCACAAGGATGCACAACAGGCAGCTCGTATATGTTTTCAGCTTATACTTCATCCGCATTCGGTTTCTGAAGAGATTCGGAGAGCGTTTTCCTATAAAAAATTAAAAGGATGAATATACCGACCGAAATAGCCGAATCCGCAATGTTGAAAATGGGGCTAAAGAAAATAAACTTGTTGCCTCCCACAAACGGAAACCAACTTGGATAGGCACCCTCGATGAGCGGAAAATAGAGCATGTCCACCACTTTGCCATGTAGCCAACCGGCATAGCCCTGACCCATGGGCACAAAGGAGGCGACATAGCCTTGGTAGCTTTCGCTGAAAAACACGCCGTAGAAAACACTGTCGATGATATTGCCCAATGCTCCCGCCAAAATCAACGAGACACACGCAATGTAACCAGCTTTAGTCTCGGTTTTCAGGAGTTTATGTATATAATAAAATCCGAAAATAACAGCCGCGATCCGAAAAAGCGTGAGGAACAGCTTGCCAATCACCTCGATGCCAAAGGCCATGCCGTTGTTCTCGACAAAATAGATCTTGAACCAACTCGCTATTTCATACGAATCGTAGAGCGCCATGTGGGTTTTCACCCATATTTTGACAGCTTGGTCAAACAGGATGACAAGGGATACAACAGCAAAAGCTGTCACGTATTTTTTATTGACTTGCATACAAAAAATTTAGCCATAAAGACCCCATTCCGTCTATTTTAGTAGCAAATAGACAAAACTGAAATCTATTTTGTAATATATGAACCCAAAGATCCTTACTTCACTCCACTTTGCTTAGCTTCGATGCTCAGGGTAGCATGAGGCACAGCACGCAACCTTTCCTTCGGAATCAGCTTGCCCGTCTCACGGCAAACACCGTAAGTCTTGTTTTCGATGCGGATTAATGCCGATTGCAAGTTCTGGATAAACTTCATCTGGCGTTGAGCCAAGCGGGCTGCTTCCTCTTTCGACAAAGTAGCGGCACCTTCTTCCAGCACCTTGAATGTAGGCGAAGTGTCGGTCACGTCGTTGCCATCCGAATTCATAATCACCGCTTTCCACAAATCATATTCTTGCTTGGCCGTTTCCAGCTTTTCGAGAATAATTTGACGGAATTCTTCCAATTCTGCGTCGGAGTATCTTGTCTTCTCACTCATAATCCTTCAAATTAAAGGGTTTGTAATGGTTTTAAGCTTTCTCAATATTTATGTGTATGACATATTCTTCCATGTCAACCTCTGTGCCAAGAACGCTATCGGCCAATGAAATATTGTCCGCCAGCACTTGGGAGGCGATGTAATTTTGATATTCAACAAAAGCCTCTTTCACCTGTGGCGCATCGCTGATGACGACGTTGATCTTGTCGGTGATGTCGAAACCAGACGACTTGCGGATATTCTGGATGCGGTTCACCAATTCGCGGGCCGTTCCTTCCTTGCGCAGGGCATCCGTCACGGTGATGTCCAAGGCAACGGTCAACCGCCCTTCGTTGGCCACCAGCCATCCCGGAATGTCTTCGGAGATAATATCCACGTCGGCAAGTTCTACCACGGCTTTCTCGCCTGCTATGTCGAACGTGAATCGCTCGGAAGCCTCTAATTCAGCAATTTGTTCCTGAGTCATGGCTTGCACTACGGCAGCCAGTTGCTTCATAATTTTGCCATATCTGGGTCCCAATTTCTTGAAATCGGGCTTGACACGTTTCACCAAAATTCCCGCCGCACTATCCACAAACTGGAGGTCTTTCACGTTCACCTCACTCAAAATAAGCGACTTCACCGCTTCGATAGCTTCCCGCTGATGTGCATCCACCGTTGGCATCATGATCTGGGTGAGCGGTTGGCGAACCTTGATGTTCACCTTGCGGCGCAATGCCAGCACCATGGAGGAGATGCTTTGTGCAAGCAACATCCTTTCTTCCAAAGCCTTGTCCACAACGGCGTTGTCACTCACGGGGAAATCCACCAGATGAACAGAAACCTCTTTGTTTCCAGTCAGATCGGAATACAACTTGTCCGAATAAAACGGTGCGATCGGCGACATGAGCCGGGCCACGGTTTCAAGGCAAGCGTAGAGGGTCTGATAGGCCGACAGCTTGTCTTTTGTCATTTCGCCACCCCAAAAACGTTTCCGGTTCAATCGAACATACCAGTTACTCAAATGATCGTTCACAAAGTCGGAAATAGCACGTCCCGCACGGCTGGGTTCATAACTGTCATAAAATGTGTCCACATCAGCCACCAACGAATTGAGCAACGAGATAACCCAACGGTCAATTTCAGGCCGTTCAGCATAAGGAACTTGCGCCTCCAAGCCGGTGAACCCGTCCACATTGGCGTATAATGCGAAGAACGAATAGGTGTTGTAAAGCGTTCCAAAGAATTTGCGGCGTACCTCTTCGATGCCTTCCACGTCAAATTTCAAGTTGTCCCAAGGCGATGCGTTCGTAATCATGTACCAGCGCAAGGGATCGGAACCGTGCTTGTCAATGGTAGAGAACGGATCGACTGCATTTCCCAAACGCTTAGACATCTTGTTCCCATTTTTGTCGAGCACAAGGCCGTTCGAAACCACGTTTTTAAATGCCACACTATCTTTCACCATCGTGGAAATGGCGTGGAGCGTGAAGAACCAGCCACGGGTTTGGTCGACCCCCTCACAGATGAAGTCGGCTGGATACACCCGTTGGAACTCTTCTTCCGAAATGTTTGGATAGAACACTTGGGCAAACGGCATGGCTCCCGAATCGAACCAGACATCGATCAAGTCAGTTTCCCGTTTCATCGGTTTGCCTGATGCTGAGACCAAAATGATGTCGTCCACATACGGGCGGTGCAAATCCAGTTTTTCGTAGTTTGCTTTATCTAAATTGCCGATTTCGAATCCTTCCCACGGGAATTTTTCCATGAATCCGGCAGCTATTGATTTTTCTATTTCAGCATACAGTTCTTTTACGGAGCCGATGCACTTTTCTTCTTTTCCATCTTCTGAACGCCAGATAGGAAGCGGTGTTCCCCAATAACGACTACGGCTCAAGTTCCAGTCTTGGAGGTTTTCGAGCCATTTCCCGAAACGTCCCGTACCTGTCGATTGTGGCTTCCAGTTGATGGTGTCGTTCAGTTCAATCAAACGTTCACGCACACCAGTGGTGCGGATAAACCAGCTATCAAGCGGATAATAGAGCACCGGTTTGTCCGTTCGCCAGCAATGCGGATAGCTGTGTACGTATTTTTCGATGCGGAAAGCCTTGTTGTCTTGTTTAAGGGCCACACAAAGGTCAATATCCAAGGTGGGAGCATCTTCAGGAAGGGAACTGTCGTACTGATTCTTCACATACCGTCCTGCATAAGCTTTGTAGGCATCCACATAAACGCTCTCTTTCACAAAGGCATCATCGATGTCTTCGATTTTGTAATACTTTCCGGTCATGTCCACCATCGGACGGATGTTTCCATCCTTGTCTTTCAGCAACATGGCTGGCACTCCGTGTTGTTTGGCCACCTTGGCATCATCCGCACCAAAAGTTGGGGCGATATGCACAATTCCGGTACCATCTTCGGTGGTCACAAAATCGCCCGTGATAACACGGAAAGCACCTTCGCCGGGATTCATAAACGGAAGGAGCTGTTCGTATTCGATTCCAGCAAGGTCAGAACCTTTCCATGTTGTATCAAGCACCTCGAAAGGAATAAGTTTGTCGCCAGGTTTGTAGTCTTCCAATTTTAGCTCAGCGGCCTTTGGATTAAAGAGAGAATGTACCAAATCCTTGGCTACGACAGCTGTCAACTTCTCACCCGTATAAGGGTTAAAAGAGCGAACCGCTACGTAAGTGATGTTCGGGCCAACACACAAAGCCGTGTTTGAAGGCAAGGTCCAAGGAGTCGTAGTCCAAGCCAAAAAATAGGCTGTTCCAAAACCTTCCATTTCAGGCTTAGGATTCTTTATCTTAAATTGGGCGGTTACAGTCGTATCTTTTTCGTCGCGATAGCAACCCGGTTGATTCAACTCGTGCGAGCTCAATCCCGTTCCGGCAGCCGGAGAATAAGGCTGAATGGTGTATCCTTTGTAGAGGAAACCTTTGTCATAGAGGTTCTTCAGCAAATACCACAAGGTTTCTATATAGCGGTTGTCGTAGGTGATGTAAGGGTCGTTCATGTCCACCCAATATCCCATTTTGCGAGTCAAGTCCTCCCATTCGCGGGTGTATTTCATCACTTCCCGGCGGCAAGCATCGTTGTATTCGGCAACAGAAATTTTCTTGCCAATATCTTCTTTGGTAATCCCGAGTGATTTCTCCACGCCAAGCTCCACCGGAAGACCGTGCGTGTCCCAACCGGCTTTCCGGTTGACTAAATAGCCTTTCATCGTCTTGTAACGACAGAAAATATCCTTGATGGAGCGGGAAATGACGTGGTGGATGCCCGGCATCCCGTTTGCAGAAGGAGGGCCTTCGTAGAAAACGAATGTGGGCGCACCTTCACGTATCTCCAAACTCTTACGGAACACTTGCTCCGTGTCCCATTTTTCCAATATTTCTTTGTTTACTTGCGAAAAATCTATTCCGTTATATTCGGGAAACTTCTTCATTTTATCAGCTTTCTACCCTAATTAAAAATTGTCGCAAAGATAGTAATAAAAATCTATTTCCACGGCATACTTCGATCCTTAGAAATGGTTTTATTCTATCTAATTTTTAACAAAAAACACACCAAAGAATATAGAAAATCGTCAAGCAGGTAGTAGCGATCCTGTTTTGGAAATTACACGGAAAATGAAGTCGTGATTAAAATGAATTGTTGCATTTCTCGAACGCAAGATACAGCTGCTTGAGAAGGCTAATATCTTAAATATAAAGGATATTAGCTTATATATTTACGGCAACAAATCATTCTTTTTGCGCATGATCGTAGAATAGGATAAAGCATTGGCGAGCCATCAAGAATGCGACAATTCTCCCGAACTTTTTCACACGTTGAATTTAGAAATTAGCATCGCTCCAATGCTCTCCCATTCACACACAAATACTAAACGACGATTTTGAGAATAATTTTTAATGCAGGGAAACCCAATGAAAATCCAGAATTTCCCCTATGCTTCAAAGAAACTCAATAAAAAAGTTTGTCCATCCGGATTTTGCTTCATTTCAAATGTTCCTTTATTCACAATCACCATTCCATTCAGCGATGCTGTACGCATCAGTTTTTCGAGAAACAGCAACCGCTTGTCCGGGTCAAAATCAATATTAAAATAGCAGTTCAACTTGTCCTTGCTCTCCAAGTTCACTTCGAGCAGGAAAATGCCATGCTCTGCAAAAACAAGATTTTCGTAAGCATACATGATGTCGAGTCCTGTGGCATCCTGGATGACAAATCGAATTTTCTCGATCTCAGTGATGATAATATCACTTGAGGTTCCCATTTTAGCTTCCTCCATCTTGTTTCAATTTTAAAATTGCATCCGACACCCCAAACGCACTTGCATTCAACTCAAAAACGATAACCTTCATTTACAATCTTTTCACCCATACATCCTGAACCACAGTTCCTTTTGCCGCACATTGTCAAATTGTTCCTCGGTTTGGCACTTGAAGAGCTGCAGGATCACCTCTTGCTCAAACTCGTCCGGCGTAAACTCGATCCCATTCTCTTTCAGCAACGCAAACAATTCCGCTTTTGTCCTGCATGAAAAGCATTTCTTACGGAGGGAGCTATTTGTGTCCAAATTTTTAAAGAAATAATGAGCATGGCTTTGCGACATCCCGTTTATATTTGAAAATTTTATTTTGACAAATAACTACTCTTCCATATCAATTAGCGTGCCAAAAAAGTACTGTGTTTGTTTTCAGGCCTATAAAGAGCTACCCCATTCCACGAAACCCTACATAAATGTAGCCTTATTTGCCGTAAAAATACATTTATGTAGGCTTTCCGACCAATCCTTGCGCAAGGAAACGCCGTGCAGCAGCAATTTTCAGGAAGAACAGGGCCAATTCGTTATTTCATCAAAATATAGCTACTTTTGTGCCAAATTAAAACACTATTCGCCGTGATCTCTATTGAAGGATTAACCGTTGAGTTTGGAGGTTTCACTCTCTTAGATGATATTTCTTTTGTAGTCAACAAAAAAGACCGGATTGCATTGGTCGGCAAAAATGGAGCAGGAAAATCGACCATGCTGAAGATTTTTGCTGGAAAACAAGCCCCCACAAGCGGGCAAGTGGTTGCTCCGAAAGACATAACAATCGGATACCTGCCGCAGCACATGTTGCTGGTCGATGGGAACACGGTGGTGGAAGAGGCGTCTTTGGCCTTCAGCCACATCCAGCAGCTCGAAAAAGAACTGGATGCCGTCAACTTGCAGTTGGCCGAACGCACCGACTACGAATCGGATGGCTATTCCGCTCTGATTGAACGATCTGCCACCCTCAACGAGGAATTCATGATGTCAGGCGGTGGCAATTTTCAGGCGGAAGTGGAAAAAACGCTGATGGGACTCGGCTTCAAAAGAACTGACTTCGAGCGACCCACAAAAGAATTCAGCGGAGGATGGCGCATGCGTATCGAATTGGCCAAGCTGCTGCTTCAACGGCCCGATGTGCTGCTTTTGGACGAGCCGACAAACCACTTGGACATAGAATCGATCCAGTGGCTCGAAAACTTTTTGGCGACGAAGGCCAACACCGTTATCTTGGTCTCGCACGACCGGGCTTTCCTCGATGCTGTCACCCAGCGGACTATCGAAATCACCTTGGGCCGAGTTTATGACTACCGGGTTCACTACTCAAAATATGTAGAACTGCGTAAGGAACGCCGCGAGCAACAAATCCGCGCCTACGAAAACCAGCAGAAACAGATACAGCAAACCGAGGATTTCATCGAACGTTTCCGCTACAAGGCCACGAAGTCGGTTCAGGTGCAATCTCGGATCAAACAATTGGACAAGCTTGAGCGTTTGGAAGTGGACGAGGAAGACAATTCGAGCCTGCGGCTGAAATTTCCCCCCGCACCCCGTTCGGGCTCCTACCCCATCATTGCCGAAGGTTTGAAAAAAACCTATGGGTCGCTCACCGTGTTTTCGGATGTGGAAATGACCATCAAGCGAGGCGAAAAGGTCGCCTTTGTAGGAAAGAACGGCGAAGGAAAATCCACCTTTGTGAAATGTATCATGGGGGAAATTCCCTTCGAGGGCAAGTTGGAACTCGGACATAACATTAAAATAGGATATTTCGCCCAAAATCAAGCACAATTGCTCGATGAGAACAAAACGGTTTTCGACACCATCGACTATGTGGCAACCGGTGACATCCGAACACGGATCCGGGATATTTTGGGAGGTTTCATGTTTGGAGGAGAAGCTTCCGACAAAAAAGTGAAAGTGCTCTCAGGTGGTGAAAGAAGCCGCCTGGCGATGATCCGCCTGTTGCTCGAACCAGTTAACTTGTTGATTCTCGATGAACCTACCAACCACCTGGATATGCGCAGCAAGGATGTGCTGAAGGATGCCATCCGGGATTTCGATGGCACCGTGATCGTTGTGTCGCACGACCGCGAATTTTTGGATGGCTTAGTCGAAAAAACCTACGAATTTGCGGACGGAAAAGTGAAAGAACATTTGGGCGGAATCTACGATTTTCTCCGCTCCAAGCAGATGGATAACCTGCGGGAATTGGATGCTCAAAAGAAAGTGTCGCTTGTGTCCGAGAAAACGACAAATACACAGCCTCAAGCGACACAAAACTTGTCTTACGAGGAAAGAAAAGAACAGGCAAAAGCCCTCAAAAAGATGGAGAGGCAAATTTCTGAAAAGGAAAATCAAATCGAACAATTGGAAAAAGAGATAGCACAATTGGAAAACAAGCTAAGCCAATCCGAACATGCTTCCGATGCCAGCCTTTTTCAAAAGCACGGCGAATTGACCAAGCGACTTGAGCAGACAATGGAAAGCTGGGAAGAACTCTCGTCGGAATACGAGAAAATGAGATCTTCCATGCAGGACAATTAACTATCATTAAACTTATATTTAAGATAAATATCATCGGAAATTATATCTTTGCAAGTTCAGGGATATAGTTTTGGGTTCTTTTTCTCTCTCAAAAAATTCACATTATCATAATTATCAACAAAGAAAGGTATATGAAGATATCTTATTTTTTACCGTTTTTAGCCGTTTCATCAATAGGGATTAGTTGTATGAACACATCGAAGGACAGCACAACAGAAAAGGGGTTGAGTATCGCCAATTTAGATACAACCGCCCTTCCGGGAACAGATTTCTATCAGTTTGCAACTGGCGGATGGCAAAAGGCCAACCCCATTCCGGACGAATATGCCCGCTACGGATCATTCGACCAGTTGGCAGAGAACAACCAGAAACAAATCAACGAGTTAGTAAAGGAACTGGGATTAAAACCGCACGACAAGGGAAGCGTGGCGCAAAAGATAGGCGACCTCTACACCTTGGGAATGGATAGCACCAAGCTCAACCAGGAGGGCGCAACTCCCGTTGTTGCACAGTTGAAAGAGGTGGAGGCCGCCAAAACAAAAGAAGACATTGTCCGCTTGGCAGGCAGGTTGCGCAAGTTTGCAGGATCTCCATTCTTTGCTCTGCGCGTGGACATCGACGAACAAAACAGCAACCGCTACATTCCCCAACTGTCGCAAGGCGGATTGGGATTGGGCGACCGGGACTATTATTTACAGAACGATGCCCGTACCAAGAGCTTGCGGGAAGGCTACATCAAGCTGATCGAAAAACAATTTGAAAATGCGGGATACCAACAGGCAGAAGCTAAAAAGATTGCCGCATCCGTTTTAAAATTGGAAACACAGCTTGCAGCCGCACATTTCCCCAAAGAAAAGACCCGTGTTCCGGAATTGAACTACCACCTGCTGAAAGCCACCCAACTGAACGACTCAGTGGCAGCATTCAACTGGGCATTGCTCTTTCAATCGGCAGGCATCAGCAACCTCAAGGAGGTGAATGTGGCGCAAGTGGAGCCGCTCAAGGAAGTAACGAAGATTATCTCAACAGCTTCCATCGATGAACTGAAGGACTACCTGAAGTGGAATATATTGAACACCGCAGCCGAATTTTTGAGCGACAAGTTTGTAAATACGAACTTTGATTTCTATGGCAAGCAGCTTGCCGGAAAAAAAGTGTTGCAACCTCGCTGGAAACGGACGGTGAACACCATCAACGAAACACTGGGAGAAGAAGTCGGGCAATTGTATGTGGCCAAATATTTCCCCGAAAAAGCGAAAGAAAGGATGCTGAAGTTAGTGGACAACCTGAAACTTTCCCTAAGCGAGCGCATCGGAAACTTGTCTTGGATGACCGACGCCACGAAAGCCAAAGCGCAGGAAAAGCTGAACAACTTCATCGTCAAGATCGGTTATCCCGACAAATGGAGAGATTGCTCCAAATTAGACATTAAGAAAGACAGTTACTGGGCCAACATCATCCGGTCGTCCGAATTTGAATACAATTTCATGCTCGACAAGCTCAACAAGCCGGTTGACAAAAACGAGTGGCTGATGTCACCTCAAACGGTGAACGCTTACTACAACCCTACAACGAACGAAATTTGCTTCCCGGCAGGTATCCTCCAACCTCCGTTCTTCTTCATGAATTCCGACGATGCCATCAACTATGGTGCTATCGGCGTGGTGATCGGCCACGAAATGACACACGGATTCGACGACCAAGGCCGCAAGTACGACAAATACGGCAACATGAAAGATTGGTGGACACCCGAAGATGCAAAGAGCTTCGAGAAGCGCTCGAAAGTGATGGTGGACTTCTTCAGCAACATCATCGTGGCGGACGACGTACACGCCAACGGCGAATTCACTTTGGGTGAGAACATTGCCGACCATGGCGGATTGCAAGTGTCGTACAACGCTTTCCAGAAAACGGAAGAGGCTAAGAAAAACGAAAAGATCGACGGCTACACTCCCGCGCAACGTTTCTTCCTCGCCTACGCCAACGTGTGGGCCGGAAACATCCGCAAGGAAGAAATCCTCAGACGTACCAAAATGGATCCCCATGCTTTGGGAAAATGGCGCGTGAATGCGGCATTGCCACAAATACAGGCCT